>Ga0209647_1002293_pt1 | contig 15565 bp, 15 predicted proteins | sample GraSoi_2013_60cm_FD_185827 | JGI IMG/M metagenome (GOLD analysis project Ga0209647, IMG submission 185827) | Grasslands soil microbial communities from the Angelo Coastal Reserve, California, USA - Sample 9_17_2013_60cm (SPAdes) (version 2) | ecosystem: Environmental > Terrestrial > Soil >...
GAAGGTGCGCGCGTAGAAATGGTCCTGCAGCCCTTCGCCCACCGGCAGGTCCGCGACGACCGGAATGCCGAGCCGCTGCAGCAACGCACCCGGGCCGATGCCCGAGAGCTGCAGCAGCTGCGGCGAGTTGAAGCTGCCGCCGCAGAGGATCACTTCGCGCCTGGCCTTGTAGGTTTTGTCGCCGAGCGAAACGCCAATGGCACGCCGTCCGTTGAGCACGATTTTGGTGGCGAGCGCGTTGACTGCCACCTGCAGGTTCGGCCGCTTCTGCGCCGGGCGCAGATACCCGGTGGCCGCGCTGCAGCGCCGGCCGCGGCAGGTGGTGGCCTGGTAGTAGCCGGTGCCTTCCTGCGTGGCGCCGTTGAAGTCAGGGTTACGCGGAATGCCGAGCGCCGCCGCCGAATCGATGAATGCATCGCACAGCTCGTGGCGCTCGAGATCGGAGACCTCGAGCGGGCCGCCGGCGCCGTGCCACGCGTCCGCGCCGCGCGCCTGGTTCTCCGATTTTCTGAAGTAAGGCAGCAGCGACTGGAAATCCCAGCCGGGAATGCCCCAGCCGTCGAAATCGGCAGGCTGGCCGCGGATGTACACCAGGCCATTGATCGACGAGGAGCCGCCGAGCACTTTGCCGCGCGGCGTGAAGATGCGCCGCCCGTTCAGCGCCGGCTCGGGCTCCGATTCATAGCCCCAATTGACCTCGCTCCTGGTGAAGAGCTTGCCGTAGCCGAGCGGCACGTGGATCCAGAAGTGCGTGTCGCGCGGCCCGGCCTCGAGCAGCAGCACACGCGTTTGCGGATCTTCGCTGAGGCGGTTGGCGAGCACGCAGCCGGCCGAGCCCGCGCCGACCACGATGTAATCGAACTCGCCCAACGTTCGCTTCAGCGCGGCGAGGCGACGTGCATGCCGGCGTCGACGTAGATCACTTCGCCCGTGACGTTGCGCGCGCCGTCGACCAGCCAGACGATCGCGGCGGCGACATCATCGGGCTCGACCACGCTCTTCAGCGGCGCCACCGCGGCATAGCGCTTCTCGAGCTCGGCCGTCGGGCCTTCACCGCGCATCTGTACATGCCACGGCGTACGCGTGTGGCCGGGCGCGACCACGTTGACGCGCACCTCCGGCGCGAGCACCCGCGCGAGCGACATGCTCATGGTCTCGAGCGCCGCTTTCGAGGCGGCGTATGCAATCGATGAGCCGGTGCCGAGCACCGAGGCGACCGACGAGACGTTGACCAGCGTGCCGCGGCTCGCCTTCAGCGCCGCGCGGCACGCGCGCACCATCTGGAACGGCGCCACCACGTTCAGCTGGAAGATGCGCTGGAAGTCCTCGGCGCTCAAGCCCTCGAGATCGTCGTGCGCCACGAGCTTGGTGGTGCCGGCGTTGTTGACCAGCGCATCGATGGTGCCGCACTTCTGCAGCACCTCGGCGGCCAGCCTCCGGCAATCGGCGTCGCGTCCCACATCGGCCTGCGCGGCAAAGGCGCCATTACCGCACTCCTCGGCCACCTTGTCCGCCGCAGCCTTGTTGCTCGAGTAGTTGATCGCCACGCGCCAGCCGCGGCGCGCGAGCTCCCTGGCAGTGGATGCGCCGATGCCCGACGAGCCGCCGGTGATGAGCGCGGTCTTCATACCGTTGCGATCGGCGTCGCCGGCGAGCCCACGGCTCCCGGCAGGCGCAGCGGCGGCGCGGTGAGGAGGAAGCGGTTACGGCCGTGCTCACGCAGCCAGCGCGCGAGCTCGGTGAAATACCACAGCTCGCCCAGATGGATGCCGTTCTTGAAGATGCAATGCTCGTGCAGCGGCATCGCGGCATGCGGCCGCGGCTTGGTAATACTCGTCGGAATCAATTCCACCGCGAAGTTATCGGCCAGCAGGCATGCCGCGCCGCAGTCACTGATCCACTGCAGCAGCCGCGCGTCGCGTCCCTCGAGGCCGCTGCAGGTGCCGTGCAGCAGCTTCGGGTCGGGATTCTTGCGCAGCTCGAGGATCACATCGGCGAACCCGGTATAAAAGCACAGCATGTCGCCGCGCTCGACCTCGACGCGATCCTTGTCGAGCACGCGCATCAGCTCGTCGTAGGTCACGGCGTGCCGCTCGCGGCCGAAGTGGTGGTGCAGATCGATCATCACGCCGCGGCCCTGCGCGCCGTGCTCGGCGAGCCTCTCGATACCGAGTGCCTTCGCTTGCGTCCCCTCGAAGCGCGCCCAGGACTCAGCCGCGGGGTTCTCCGTGGCGGGAACGACATGCTCGCCGGCGCGAAAGCCGTTGTAGAACACGATCTCGGCGCTTCCGTCGCCGTCGGCGTCGAAGCGGCTGCCGATGTGCGCGAACGAGTCCCACTGCGTCGAGTACTGCAGCGTCATCAGCGTGATGTCGTCGCAGATGACGTCGGTCAGGTCCGGGTTGTCCTCGCCGAGCGGGTAGCAGAAATTCTGCCGGCCCTTGTTCTTGCCGCTGTCGCGCACCGTCGCCGCGAGGCGCGGCGGATTACGGCGCGGATTGAGCGCGGTGCCGCCGGGATAGTCGAGCGGCAGCGAGAGGCAGAAGGCGATGCCCTCCTTCACCTCGGCCACGCCCTGCAGCACCTTCTCGCGCGTCACCCAGTTCATGCGCCCGCGCTGATCGTCGGGGCCGAATTCGCCCCAGTTGGAGCCCGGCGGTCTTTGCTTCCAGCGTGGTGTCATATCAGTAGTAGTGGCGACCGAGCCATTCGGCGACCAGCGCCGGCTTTTCGGCGCCTTCGCGTTCCACGGTGGTGGTCCAGGTGACTTGCACGCCATTCCCCTCGATGTGCTCGAACTTCTGCAGCGTGAAGCGCGCGCGCACGCGCGAGCCCACCGGCACCGGCGAGGTGAAGCGCACGCGGTTCAGGCCGTAGTTGACGCCCATCTTGCGGTCGCTGAAGCTGAAGGTCGCCTCCGACAGATGCGACAGCAACGACAGCGTCAGAAAGCCATGGGCGATCGTGCCGCCAAATGGGGAGGCTTTGGCGCGCGCCGGGTCGACGTGGATCCACTGGAAGTCGTCGATCGCCCTGGCGAAGTTGTCGATGCGCTCCTGCGTGATCTCGACCCACGGCGAGACGCCGACTTCCTGCCCGACACGGGCCTCGAGGCTGCGGATGGTGCTCACTTGCCGAATTGGGCGCCGAATCCCTGGCGCAGCCGCTCGATGATGCTGGTGGATTCGTTGCGACGCCGCGCGGCGCCCGCGGGATCCATGCGGTCGAGCTCGGCTCGCACCGCCTCGTACGCCTCCATGTGCTGGCGCAGGCCTTCGCTGCCGCGGTTGAATTCCTGCGACGACACGCCGGTGAGCTGCGCAAGGAGCTCCGACCAGCGCGCCTGGAGCGCCTCGAGGGGCGCCGGCGGGGCGGGCTTCGGTTTGGCGAGGGTGGCGGCGGCGGTCGCAGCCTGCGGCGCGACGCCGCGATACGGCATGAGCTCGGCGCCGGCACGCCCATCGCTAGGCGGGAGGTTCGAGAACTTGACCGAGCCGCTGTCGGGATCGACCCAGCGGTAAAGGTCCGCATGCGCTGGCGGCGCGAGGGCAAGCAGAAGAACCAGCGCTCTCATTGCAGGCATGCGCTCACGCCCTGCGCGATCGCCGCGGCGATCCGGCGGCGCATCGCCGGCTCGGTCACGCGCCGCTCATCGATGGGGTTGACCACCACGCCGGGCTCGATCAGCACCGAGGCCATGCGCGCCGCCCGCCCGACTGCGAGGTTGTCGAAATAATGCACGCCGTTCTCCGCATCGGCGAAGGGCCGATTTTCCCCCAGCACCCGATCGGCATGATAGCGCGAGGTCTTCAGGCCGATGGCGCGCATTTGCGCGCCGATCGCCGAGGCGCAATGCAGGCTTTTCCCGGCTTGCGGGTTGTGCCGCGAGATGAACAGCGAATAGCCGGAAAACTTCTGCGCCTGCGGCAGCAGCCACTCTCGCACCGAGTCGTGATGGATGGAGACGAACAGCGCCGCCCCCTGTGCCTCGCGCGTGCGGCGGCCGAACGACGCGTCCTGGGCAATCATGCGCACGACAAAGCCCGCGTCCTCGAGCTCGTGCTTCACGTCGCCGGCGAGCGCCAGGTTGTATTCCAGCTCCGGCTTGCCGCTCGCCGAGATGACGCCCGGCTTCTCGGGATAGTGGCCTGCGTCGACCGCGATCAGCAGCGCGGCGCAGACGCTAGAAGCGCGAGAAGTCAGGCTTGCGCTTCTCGAGGAAGGCGCTCATCGCCTCTTTCGCCTCGGGCGAGGCGAGGCGCTCGACGAAGATGCGCCCTTCCTCGGCGATCTGCTGCTTCACCGCCGCCGCATGCGCCGATTTCATCAGCTGCTTGGTGAGGCGGATCGACTCGGGCGGCAGCTCGGCGAGCGCGGCGGCGGTCTTTTGTGCACGCTCCAGCAGCTCAGCTTCCGGCACCACCGCAGTGACGATGCCGACCTCGAGCGCTCTTTCGGCGGTGAAGGGCTGGCCGAGGAGCAAGAGCTCCGCCGCGCGCTGGTAGCCCGCGAGCAGCGGCAAGAGATACGTCGAGCCGAACTCCGGCACGATGCCCAGGCCGACGAATGGCAGCTGAAAGCGCGTCGCCGCCGTCGCGTACACCAGGTCGCAATGCAGCAGCAGCGTGGTGCCGATGCCGATCGCCGGCCCGCCGACCGCGGCGACGATCGGCTTTTGCAGCGTCGGCAAAGTTTCGAAGAAGCGCCAGCTTGGCGACTTCGTCCCCGGCGGGCGCTTCAGGAAGTCCGACAGGTCGTTGCCCGCAGTGAAGCAGTCCTTGCTGCCGTGGATCAGCACGCTGCGCACGCCCGGATCGGCATCGGCCGCGGCAAGCGCCTCGGCCATCTGCACGTACATCTCGGTGGTGATCGCGTTCTTCTTGTCGAGCCTCGCAAGCTCGATGCGCGCCACCCGATCCTTGGTTTCAGCCCGTACCAAGCTTGTAGTCCTTCATCTGCTGGCGCAGCGTGAGCTTGGAGAGCTTGCCGGTGGCGGTGTGCGGCAGCTCCGCGACGAACACCACGTCGTCGGGCATCCACCACTTGGCGATCTTGCCTTCGTAGAACTTCAGCAGCTCGTCCCTCGAGACCTCCTGCCCCGGCTTCTTCACCGCGACCACGATCGGCCGCTCGTCCCACTTCGGATGCTTGATGCCGATGACCGCCGCCTCGGCGATCGCGGGGTGCGCGATGGCGATGTTCTCGAGATCGATCGAGCTGATCCATTCGCCGCCCGACTTGATCACGTCCTTGGAGCGGTCGGTGACCTGGATGTAGCCGTCGGCATCGATGGTGCAGACGTCGCCGGTGGGGAACCAGCCCTCGCGCAGCGGATCGCCGCCCTCGCCCTTGAAGTAGCTCTTGATCACCCACGGCCCGCGCACCTGCAGATCGCCGAAGGCCTTGCCATCCCAGGGCAGATCCTGGCCGTCCTCGCCGACGATGCGCATGTCGACGCCGAACAGCGCGCGACCCTGCTTGCACTGCAGCTGCGCGCGCTCCTGCTCGGTCCACTTTGCGTGCTTCGCCTTGAACGTGGTCGCGGTACCGAGCGGGCTCATCTCCGTCATGCCCCAGGCATGCAGCACGCTCACGCCGTACTCCTCCTGGAAGGTCCTGAGCATCGCCGGCGGGCAGGCCGAGCCGCCGATCACCACGCGCTTGAGCGTGGTGAAGCGCAGCTTCTGCTCCTTCATGAAGTTGAGCAGTCCCAGCCACACCGTCGGCACGCCGGCGCTCATGGTCACTTCTTCCTTCTCGAACAGCTCGTGCAGGCTCTTGCCGTCGAGATGCTGGCCCGGGAATACCAGCTTGGTCCCGGAGAGCGCGCAGGCGTACGGCAATCCCCAGGCATTGACGTGGAACATCGGCACGACCGGCAGCACGACGTCGCGCGCCGAGATGTTGAGCGCATCGGGCAGCGCGGAAGCGTACGCGTGGATGATGGTCGAGCGGTGCGAGTAGAGCGCGCCCTTCGGATTGCCGGTGGTGCCCGACGTATAGCAAAGGCACGCCGCGGTGCGCTCGTCGAATACCGGCCACTCGTAGCGATCGTCCTCCTTGTCCATCAGCTCCTCGTAGCACAAACCCAGCTTCGGCATGTGCGCCCGGTCGGTCATCGCCACCCAGTGCTTCACCGTCTTCAGCAGCGGCGCGAGCTTCTCCACCAGCGGCGCGAAGGTGAGGTCGAAGAACACCACCTTGTCCTCGGCGTGGTTCGCGATATAGGTGATCTGGTCCGGGAACAGGCGCGGGTTGATGGTGTGGATCACCGCACCGCTGCCCGCCACCGCGTAGTAGATCTCGAAGTGGCGGAAGCTGTTCCAGCCCAGCGTGGCGACGCGATCGTACGGCTGCACGCCCAGGCGCTTGAGCGCATTGGCGAGCCTGCGCGCCCGCGCGTGCGCCTCGCGGTAGGTGTAGCGGTGGATGGCGCCGCCGTCGACCGTCTTCGAGACGATCTCGACGGCGCCATGGTGGCGGTCCGCGTGCCGGATCAGCTGGCTGATCTGCAGCGGCGTGTCCATCATCAGACCTTGCATCTTCTTCCTCCTGCGACGAACAGAGATTCTACTGACTGCTCATCACGTCACCGAAGAGCTCCCACTGCTTGCCGTTGAAGCGCTGCAGCTGCACCGCTTCGAGCGGCGCGTAATCGTCCGCGCTGGTGTTGACGACGATTCCCGGCAGCAGCGTATCGAGGCGCAGGTTTTTCACGTTCGCCGCCTGCTTCATGACGTTCTCGCGCGTCAGCTCGTCGCCCGCCTGCTTGAGCACCTGGTGCAAGGTCGCCGCCACCGTGTAGCCGTAGATGTTGAAGTTGTCGGCGATGTTGCCGTCCGGCAGGTACTTCTGCATGAACTCGCGCCATGGCTTCAGGCCGGGATCGTTGGCCCAGCGCGCGTCGGTCGCTTCCTTGAGATAGGCCGCGGTGATCAAGCCGACCGATTTATCCAGCCCGGCGGGCGTGAGCACCGAGCCCACCGAGATCGACACGTTGTTCAGGTAATGCACCGGCTTCCAGCCGATGTCGTAGGCCTTGCGGATCGCCTGCGCGGCGAACTTGGGCGTGGTGATGTTGAAGAACGTGTCGGCGCCCGAGGCCTGCAGCTGCACGATCTGTGAATCGACCGTCGGATCGCTCACCTCGTAGGACACCTTAGAGACGATCATCGTCTTCGCCTTGTCGCCGAGACCATCTTCCATGCCCTTCAGGTAGTCCTTACCGTAGTCGTCGTTCTGGTAGAGGATGCCGATCTTGGCGTTGGGCTTGGTCGAGAGGATGTGCTTCGCGTAGATGCGCCCCTCGGTCTGGTAGTTCGGCTGCCAGCCCATCGTCCACTTGAAGTTCTTCGGATCGTTCCACTTGGTGGCGCCCGTGGCGACGTGCAGCTGCGGCACCTTCATGCTGTTCATGTACTTCTGGATCGCGGTGTTGGACGGTGTGCCGAGCGTCTGGAAGAGGAACAGCACCTGATCCTGCTCGACCAGCTTCCTCGCCATCTCGACCGTCTTCGGCGGGCTGTAGCTGTCGTCGTAGGTGACGAAGGTCACCTTGCGCCCGTTGATGCCGCCCTGGTCGTTCACCATCTTGAAGTACGCGGCGATCGCCCTGCCGATCTGCCCGTAGGCCGACGCCGGCCCGCTGTACGGGTTGGTGTTGCCGATCTTGATTTCCTTGTCGCTCGCGCCCGCGTCGTATTTCTTCTGCGCCGCTGCGGGCGACGCCAGTGCCGCGGCCATCAGTCCGACCATCAATGCTTTCATGGTGCTTTCCTCCTCGCTGTGAGCAGGCGCACTGCGCCCGCGACGCCGGTAGGCATCAGGTAAACGAAACCGATCATGAACACGCCGAAGATCGCCCAGGGGGCCGCCTTCGAGATCTCGTCGGCGATGTTCGGCACGAACTGGATGAAGAGCGCACCGTAGAGCGCGCCGGAAATCGACGCCAGCCCGCCGACCACGATGCCGACCAGAAACACGATCGAGAGAAAGATGTTGAAGCTGTCGGGCGCGACGAACTGCACCGCGACCGCGCCGAGCGCGCCGGCGATGCCGGTGTACATCGCCGAGACGCCGAAAGCGAGCGACTTGTAGAGCGCGCTATGGATGCCCATGGCTTGCGCGGCGATGTGCTGGTCGCGGATCGCGACCAGGGCGCGGCCGACGCGTCCGCGCAGCAGATTCCAGCCGAGGATAAACATCACGAGCGTGATCGCCAAGGTGAAGAAGTAGAGCCACTGGTCGGGATTCAAGGGTAGGCCAAAAGGCGGCGCCGGCTTCATGATCACGATACCCTGCACCCCGCCGGTCCACTTCTCCAGCAGGTGGTATTTCAGCAACTGCGGCATTGCAACACCGAGCGCAAAGGTCGCGAGGGCCAGGTACAGCCCCTCCAGCCTGAGCGCGGGCAAGCCGAAGAGGAATCCGGCGACCAGGCAGACCGCGCCCGCCACCGGGATGGTCGCCCAGTACGGCACGCCGAACCGGTCCATCAATATCGCAGCGCAATAGGCGCCCAGGGCATAGAAGGCGCCATGGCCGAGCGAGATCTGACCGTTGTAGCCGGTGAGGATGTTGAGCCCGAGCAGCGCGATCGCGTAGACCATCACCAGCGTGAACTGGAAGGTGCGGTAGTTGCCGACGATGAAGGGCAGCACGCAGGCGACCGCGATCAGCAAAATGATGACGCCCACCAATTTCCTGCTCATCCAAACCCCATGGGGTCAGGTCTTGCAATAAGGCATTGCACTGCAATGTGGTAATTCAAGACCTGACCCCCGTCATACCCGAGTGACCTGGACGCGGCCGAAGAAGCCCGACGGCTTCACCAGCAGCACACCGATGATGATCACCAGAGCGACCGAGAGCTTGAGCTCGTTGCCGATGACGAAGGCGCCAAGCACGTTTTCGAGCACGCCGACGAGGAAGCCGCCGATCACCGCGCCGCCGGGATTGTCGATGCCGCCGACCAGCGCCGCGGCGAACGCGTAGAGCAGCACGCCGCCCATCATGTTGGGATCGAGGTAGACGATCGGCGCCACCATCATGCCGGCGACCGCGCCGACCGCCGCCGCAAGTCCCCAGCCGAGCGCGAGCATCCAGCCGACGCGGATGCCCACCAGCCGGCTCGACTCCGGGTTCTGCGCGGCGGCGCGCATCGCGAGGCCAAGCGGCGTGAAGCGGAAAAACGCATAGAGCAGCGCGAGCACCACCAGCGTGACGGCGATGGCGCCGAACTCATGCGACGAAAGGTATTTGCCAAACACCGGCTGCGCCGGGAACGGGCTCGGGAAAGTCTTGATGGTGTAGGTATAGATCCAGCCGGTAACGCTGTTCAGGATGAGCAGCAGCGCGATGAACACCACCACCACCGCGAGCACCGGCGCCTGCTCGACCGGCCGGATGATCACGCGCTCGATGATCACGCCGAGCACGAAGGCGAACGCCACCGTGAGAAAGAAAGCGGGCCAGTACGGCATGCCGGCGTTGATCAGCGACCAGGCGATGTAAGTGGTGAACATCGCCAGCTCGCCCTGCGCGAAGTTCACCAGGTGCGTCGCCTGGTAGATCATCACCAGCGCGAGCGCGAGGCTGGCGTAGATCCCGCCCGTCGCGAGCCCTGCCAGCACCTGATGGAGCAGGGCGTCCATTAGTAACCGAGGTAGGAGCGCCGCACGGCATCGTCGCGCTTGAGCTCTTGCGCGCTGCCGGCGAGCACCATGCGGCCGGTCTCGATGACACAGGCCCGGTCGGCGAGATCGAGCGCCATCGCCGCGTTCTGCTCGACCAGCAGCATGCTGACGCGCTCCTCGGCGTTGATCGCGCGCAGGATGCTGAACAGCTCGCGCACCACCAGCGGCGCGAGGCCGAACGACGGCTCATCGAGCAGCATCAGCTTCGGCGCCAGCATCAGCGCGCGCGACACCGCCAGCATCTGCTGCTCGCCGCCGGAGAGCGTGCCGGCCTGCTGCTGCGAACGTTCTTTCAGCCGCGGGAAATACGCGTACACGCGGTCGAGATCGCGCGCCACCGCGCCGCGGTCCTTGCGCGCATAGGCACCAAGACGCAGATTTTCTTCCGTCGTCAGATGGAGGAACGTGCCTCGCCCATCGGGCACGTGCGCGATACCGAGGCGCGCGATGTCCTCGGTCCTGCGGTTCTGGATCGGCTGGCCGGCGAAGCGGATCTCGCCTTCGGTGCGCACCATGCCGCAGATCGCGCGCAGCGTGGTGGTCTTGCCGGCGCCGTTCGCGCCGAGCAGCGCGGTGATGGATTTTTCCTCCATGGCGAAATCCATGCCGTGCAGCACGCGCGTCGCGCCGTAGGCCGCGTGCACGCCGCTGAGCTGGAGGATCATTATGAACCCCTCATTTGCCAACTCATTTGCCAAGGTACGCCCGCACCAGCTCCGGATGCTCGCGCACCTCGGCCGGCGTGCCCTGCGCGATGCGCTTGCCGAAGTTGAGCGCCACCACCCAGTCGGAGAGGCTCATCAGGAGCTGCATGTGGTGCTCGACCACCAGCACCGTGAGCTTGAGGCGCTCGCGCAGCTCGCGGATCAGCGTGCCAATAGCGCCCACCTCTTCATGGTTGAGCCCGCTCGCCGGCTCATCGAGCAGCAGGAGCTTCGGCTCCGCCGCGAGCGCGCGGCCGAGCTCGACGCGCTTCTGCGTGCCGAACGGCAGCTCGGAGACGCGCGTATCGGCAAAGCGCTCGAGGCCGAGCAGTGCAAGCAGTTCACGCGCGCGGTCTCGGGCGGCGGCATCGGAATGCACGGCGTAAGGCAGGCGCAGCGCGTTGGCGAAGAAGCCGCCGCGCATGCGGCTGTGGCCGCCGACCATCACGTTGTCGAGCACGCTCATGGTGCGGAACAGCGCCAGATTCTGAAAGGTGCGGCCGATGCCCAGGGCGGCGACGCGATGGCGCGGCAGCCCGAGCAGCGACACGCCGTCGAACGCGATGTCGCCGCGATCGCATTGGTAGAGCCGCGAGATGCAGTTGAAGAGCGTGGTCTTGCCGGCGCCGTTCGGGCCGATCAGGCCGACGATGCGCCCGGGCGCGACATCGAAGGAGACCCCGTCAAGGGCGACGATGCCGCCGAAACGCACGGCAACGTCCTGCACGCGCAGTAACGCCAGATTCGGCGCCTGCCCCGCCTCGGCCGCCAAGGGAACTCCTCCTTGCTTTAATTTTACCGAGTTAGAATCGGCCATCCCTATGAGCGAAGCCGCCCCGTACGCCGTCCGCGACGGCGTTGCCGTCATCACGCTCAACAATCCACCGGTCAACGGCCTGGGCAACGCGCTGCGCGCCGCCATCCTGCAGGGCCTGCAGCGCGCCGCAGCCGACGCGCAAGTCAGGGTGGTGGTGCTGATCGGCTCGCAGAAGGCGTTCTCCGGCGGCGCCGACATCCGCGAGTTCGGCAAACCGCGCGAGAAGCCCGACCTGCCCGACGTCAACGATTTCCAGGATGCGATGAAGAAGCCGCTGGTGGCCGCGATCGGCGGCTTCGCGCTCGGCGGCGGCCTCGAGCTCGCGCTCGCCTGCCATTACCGTATCGCCGCGCCGAAAGCGCAGCTCGGCCTGCCCGAAGTAAAGCTCGGCATCCTGCCGGGATCCGGCGGCACCCAGCGCCTGCCGCGCATCGTGCCCGTTGCCAAGGCAATCGAGATGATGACCACGGGAAACCCGATCGCATCCGAAGTTGCGCTGCAGCTCGGCCTGGTCGACGAGATCGTGCAGAACGGCGACCTGCTCGAGGCCGCGGTGGTCTATGCGAACAAGCTCGTCGCCGAGAGGAAGCCGCTCAAGCGCATCCGCGACCTGCAGGCGAAGGCCGATGGTGTTTCTTTCGCGAAACTCCGGGACGAGGTTGCGAAGGCCTCGCGCGGCTATCCGGCGCCGCTCGAGATCGTCGCCTGCGTCGAGGCGGCGGTGACCAAGCCCTTCGACGAAGGGCGCAAGTTCGAGCGCGACCGATTTGCCTACCTCGTCGGCACGAATGAATCCAAGGCGCTGCGCCACGCGTTCTTCGCCGAGCGCCAGACCTCGAAGATCCCCGATGTGCCCGAGGACACGCCGACGCGAACGGTGAAAAAGGCGGCGGTGATCGGCGCGGGCACCATGGGCGGCGGCATCGCGATGAGCTTCGTCAACGCCGGCATCCCGGTGACCATCACCGACACGACGCAGGAAGCGCTCGACCGCGGCATGAAGAAGATCAAGGACAACTACGCGGCCACCGTGTCGAAGGGGCGGCTGAAGCAGGAGGAGATGGAGCGGCGCCTTTCGCTGCTGCGACCGACGACCGATCTCGGCCACCTCAAGGACGCCGACATCGTCGTCGAAGCGGTGTTCGAGCGCATGGACGTCAAGCAGGACCTCTTTCGCAAGCTCGATGGGCTGATGAAGCCCGGCGCCATCCTCGCAACCAACACCTCGACCCTGGACGTGAACCAGATCGCCGCCGCCACCAAGCGCCCGCAGGATGTGATCGGCACGCATTTCTTCTCGCCGGCGAACGTCATGCGCCTGCTGGAAGTGGTGCGCGGCGCGAAGACCGGCAAGGACGTGCTCGCCACCACGATGAAGCTCGGCAAGACGATCAAGAAGCTGCCCGTGGTCTCCGGCGTCTGCGACGGCTTCATCGGCAACCGCATGCTCGAGAAGTACGTGCAGCAGAGCCTGTTCCTGCTCGACGAGGGCGCGAGCCCGCAGCAGATCGACGGCGCGCTGGCGAAATTCGGCATGGCGATGGGCCCGTTCACCATGTACGACATGGCGGGCAACGACATCGGCTTCGAGATCCGCAAGCGCCGCGCCCAGGAGCGGCCCGATTTCGTCTACGGCAAGTTCGCCGACCGCATCGCAGAAAAAGGCTGGTTCGGGCAGAAGACCGCGCGCGGCTGGTACCGCTACGAGCCGGGGAACAGAAAACCCATCCCGGACGCCGAGGTGGAGCAGATGCTCGCCGCCTACCGGAAGGAAATGGGCTACCAGCCGCGGCAGATCAGCGATGACGAAATCGTCGAGCGCTGCATGTACGCGCTCGCCAACGAGGGCGCGCACATCCTCGAGGAAGGCATCGCGTTGCGCGCCTCCGACATCGACATGGTCTACCTCGCCGGCTACGGCTTTCCGCCCTATCGCGGCGGGCCGATGTTCCATGCCGACAGCGTCGGCCTGGACCGCGTGCTGCGATCGATCGAGAAATTCCAGCAGGGCTACCAGGGCGCGCAATGGAAGCCGGCGCCGCTGCTTGTCAAACTCGCCAAAGAGGGCAGGAGGTTCAATGAATGAGGCCGTGATCGTTTCCACCGCGCGCACGCCGCTCTGCAAGAGCTGGAAGGGCGCGCTCAACAACACGCACGGCGCCAAGATGGGCGGGCACGTGGTGCACGCCGCGCTCGAGCGCGCCAAGCTCGATGCCGACGAGGTCGACGACGTGATCATCGGCTGCGCCAATCCCGAGGGCGCGACCGGCTGGAACATCGCGCGGCAGATCGCCGTCCGCGCCGGCTGCCCGCAGAGCGTGCCCGGCATGACGGTGAACCGCTTCTGCTCCTCGGGCCTGCAGACCATCGCGCTTGCCGCGCAGCGCATCATGGCGGGCGAAGGCGAGCTCTACGTCGCCGGCGGCGTCGAGTCGATCTCGCTGGTGCAGAACGAGATGAACAAGCATCACTTCCAGGACGAGTGGCTGCACCGGCACAAGTCCGAGATCTACTGGCCGATGCTGCAGACCGCCGAGTACGTGGCGAAGAAGTACGAGATCACGCGCGAGGACCAGGACCGCTACGGCGTGCAGAGCCAGCAGCGCGCGGCCAAGGCGCGCGCCGAGGGCAAGTTCAAGGACGAGATCGCGCCGATCACGGTGAAGCAGAAGATCGTCGACAAGAACACCGGCCACGAGACCATGCGCGAGACCATCGCGTCGGAAGACGAAGGCATCCGCGCCGACACCACCTACGAAGGCGTGTCGCAGATCAAGCCGGCGATCGAGGGCGGCTGCATCTCGGCCGGCAACGCGAGCCAGTTCTCCGACGGCGCCAGCGCGGCAGTGGTGATGAGCGATCGCGAGGCGTCGAAGCGCGGGCTGAAGCCGCTGGGCATCTTCCGCGGCTTCGCAGTGGCGGGCTGCGATCCGCGCGAGATGGGCATCGGCCCGGTGTTCGCGGTACCGAAGCTCCTCGAGCAGACCGGCAAGAAGGCGAGCGACATCGACCTCTGGGAGCTCAACGAGGCCTTCGCCGTGCAGGTGATCTACTGCCGCGACCGCATCGGCATCCCGAACGAGCGCCTCAACGTCAACGGCGGCGCCATCGCGCTCGGCCATCCCTACGGCATGTCGGGCGCGCGCCTCGTCGGCCACGCGCTGATCGAAGGGCGCCGCCGCCGCGCCAAGCACGTCGTCGTCACCATGTGCATCGGCGGCGGCATGGGCGCCGCGGGCCTGTTCGAGGTCGTCAACTGATGGCGCGCGCGCTTTTCCTGGCCCTGCTGCTCATCTGCGGGCCGGTGTCGGCCCAGGGCTTCCCGTCGAAGACGATCCGCATCATCGCGCCGTATGCCCCGGGCGGCGCGAACGACCTGATAGCGCGCTACCTGTGCGAGCGGTTCCCGCAATCCTTCGGTCAGCCCTGCGTGGTCGAGAACCGCACCGGCGCCGGCGGCATGATCGGCATCGACGCCGCCGCCAAGGCCGAGCCCGACGGGCACACGCTGGTGATGGTGCCGAACAACGTCGCCATCATTCCCCTGGTCTATGCCAAGGTGCTCTACGACACGCAGAAGGACCTGGCGCCGATCGCGCTCGTCGCCGGCACGCCGATCATGCTCGGCGCGCATCCGGAGTTTCCGGCGAAGAACGTGGCCGAGCTGATCGCGTACGCCAAGGCGAACAGCGGCAAGGTCAACTTCACGAGCTGCGGCACCGCGTCGCCGCAGCACCTCGCCGGCGAGCTGCTCGCGGCCGAAGCGGGCTTCAAATGGACCCACGTGCCGTACAAGGGCTGCGGCGATGCGCTGACCGGCGTTCTCGGCGGACAGGTGCCGGTGTTCATCAGCACCGTGGCGCACTTCAACCCGCAGATCAAGAACGGCAAGCTGCGCGGCTTCGCCATCCTCAGCCCGGCGCGCAGCAATTTCGCGCCGGACTATCCGACGCTGCGCGAAGTGGGCTATCCCGACATGCAGTTCGATCTCTGGTTCGGCCTCATGACCTCGAGCCGGGTGCCAGCCGCCGTGCAGACGCGCCTCAACGCCGAGGTCAACAAGGTGCTGCAGGCGCCCGACCTGCGCGAGAAGCTGGCGCAGCAGTCCTACGAGCCGCTCGGCGGCACGCCGGAGCGCTTCGCCGCCGCGATCCGCGCCGACATGGACCGTTACGGCCGCGCCATCAAGGAAGCCGGCATCAAACCCGAATGAAAAGGGGTCTGACCCCTTTATGCTGGTTCTAAGCAACGAAGAGATCGCCAAGCTCCTCAGCATCGAGGAGTGCATGGCTGCGCTCGAGCCGATGTACCGCGACGTGGCGGACGAGAAGGTGCTGTTCTCGCCGCGC
>Ga0209647_1002296_pt1 | contig 15557 bp, 13 predicted proteins | sample GraSoi_2013_60cm_FD_185827 | JGI IMG/M metagenome (GOLD analysis project Ga0209647, IMG submission 185827) | Grasslands soil microbial communities from the Angelo Coastal Reserve, California, USA - Sample 9_17_2013_60cm (SPAdes) (version 2) | ecosystem: Environmental > Terrestrial > Soil >...
CCTTTATGCCCGCCTGTTCAGCTATGTAAAGCCTTATCGCTGGGCGTTTGCGGGCAGCTTGTTGGCGATGGCGATCAGCGGCACGGTGCAGGGCTTGTTTGCCTATTTCCTGAATAACCTGCTGGAAAAACTGTTCCTGGACGCCAACTCGGGCTATGCGATTTATGCCTCCCTGGGCATCGTCGTTCTGTTCCTGATCAATGGTCTCGCGACCTTTGCGTCCGGCTACGGCATGCAGTGGGTGGGCAACAAGGTCATTCTGGATTTTCGCAATCTGATGTTCCAGCGGCTGATCCGGCTGCCGGAGCCCTATTTCAGCCAATCCTCGACCGGCACTCTGATGTCGAAGGTGACCAGCGATGTGATGGGCCTGCAGGAAGCGGCCACCAACACCTTGAATGCCCTGGTGCGCGGCAGTTTCACCCTGGCCTTTGCGTTGGGCTATATGTTCATTCTCAGCTGGAAACTGACGCTGATTACCTTCACCATCGTACCCATCCTCGGCTGGATCATCCGCGGCTTCGGCAGACGGCTACGCCAGATCAGCCGTGAATCGCAGATTGCGCAGGGCGCGATTACCGATGTGCTTGAAGAATCGATTCGGGGTCACAAAGTCATCAAGATCTTCGGCGGCGAGCAATACGAGGCGGGGCGCTTTGATGCGGCGGCCAATCGCATTCGCAAATTGAGCATGAAGCATGGTGCGGCGGCGGCGGCGGGCACGCCGTTCACCCATTTCTTTGTGTCGATCGCCATCGCGCTCATTGTTTATCTCGCCGCCAGCAAGACGCCGGGGCTCGGACTGAATGTCGCCGGATTCATCACCTATATCGTGGCGGCTGCCGGTTTGCTGCCGCAGTTCAAGGGACTTACCGGCGTCAACGAGCAGATGCAAAAGGGACTGGCAGCAGCGGAAAGCGTGTTTGCGCTGATTGATTCGCCGTCGGAAAAATCGCATGGTCACATCGCAATGGATCGTGCCAAAGGCAATATTCGCTTTGACCATGTGAGTCTCAAATATGCCAACCAGAGCGTCTTGGCGCTTGATGACGTCACGCTGGATATTGCCCCAGGGGAAACGATTGCGTTGGTCGGGCCATCCGGGGGCGGCAAGACCAGCCTCGTCAATCTTTTGCCGCGATTCTTTACGCCGGATAGCGGCGCCGTCACGCTCGACGGCCACCTTCTGGAGGATATCAAGCTGGCCGATTTGCGCAGGCAAATTGCCCTGGTCAGTCAGGATGTGGTGCTGTTCAACGACACGGTCGCCGCCAATATTGCCTATGGCCAGGAACTCGGCGCCAAAACACGCGAGGCCGTTGTCGCGGCTGCGCGGGCCGCTAACTGCATGGACTTCATCAATGCGCTGCCGGATGGCATGGATACGCTGATCGGCGACAACGGCTCGCGCCTGTCCGGCGGCCAACGCCAGCGTCTGGCGATTGCCCGCGCATTGCTCAAGGATGCGCCGATCCTGCTGCTGGACGAGGCAACCTCGGCGCTGGACAGCGAATCCGAGCGCGCCGTGCAGAACGCGCTTGAGACCCTGATGAAGGGACGCACCACCATCGTGGTCGCCCACCGGCTGTCGACCATCGAGAACACCGACCGCATTGTGGTCATGGAGCGCGGCCGCATTGCGGAGACCGGCACGCACGCGGAACTGACTGCGCGCGGCGGAATTTATGCGAGCCTGCACGGCCTGCAGTTTGACCGCGTCTGAACCTGTCGTCCAATCAGTCCTTGTCCACTTTTTGCGATAACTCAATCAGCTTGGCATATTTGGCGAACGCGGCAAAACAGCCGATGGCGACATGCGCAAATCCTGGCCCGCCATCGAGAAAGCCGAGCCGGATCACATAGAACTTGATGAAACGTGCAAGCGGACTGAGTAACAGTTTGCCGTAGCCCGCGCGCACGCCCTGGCCGAACAAGGCCTGCGCGTGGAGACTTGAATACCGGTTCTGCTTGGCCAGATAGGTCGTCACATCCTCCGCGGAATCGTGCAGCAGATCGCCGGCAAGGGTGCCGACGGTCACCGTGGTGATCACGGTTTCATGCACCTCATCATTGCTCCAGCTGGCCGCGCCGCGATGAAACATGCGCAGGGACCAGTCCGGGTAGCCCTCGCCGTGCGTAAGCCAGCGGCCCAGGAAGCGATTGCGGCGCGGCATGCGGTACGCCTGGTGCTGCGGGGCCGCCATGGCCGTAATTACGGCCGCTGCCAGTGACGCCGAAACGCGCTCATCGACGTCGAGGCACAGTACCCAATCATGTCTTGCCGCGCTGACCGCGAATTGCTTCTGCCGGCCGAATCCCAGCCATTCCTTCTCGATGACGCGGCAGCCGCGAACTTCGGCAATGGCGCAGGTTTCGTCATCGGAGCCGGAGTCGACCACCAGCACCTCATCGGCAAAGGTGACGCTATCGATGCAGGCGCCGATTTGCGAGGCCGCATTCTTGGCGATGATCACGACCGAAAGGGGGATTTTGGGGGCAGACAAAATTAGCGGAGTCGTATGAATCGAGGCCTGCATTGTAAATCGAATAGCGAAAGCAAATGAGCATCGGGGAAGCTCGGCTAGAATGCTGCGGTGCGCGTGCTCCTGGTCAAACTCTCTTCGATGGGCGACGTGATCCACAATCTTCCGGTGGTGACGGACTTGGTGCGCGCGTTTCCCGGAGTCCGGATTGACTGGGTCACCGAGGCGCCCTATGCCGAAGTGGTCAAATTGCATCCAGGGGTCAGCCTGGCGCTCGAGGTTCATCTGCGCTGGCTGAAGAAGTCGTGGTGGCGGGACGCGCCCTGGCTGCAACTGGAGCGCGATCGCCAGGCGATGGTGGAACAGGACTACGACGCGATTCTGGATACACAGGGCCTGGTAAAAAGCGTCATGGTTGCGCGCTGGGTTGAGGGGCAACGCTACGGCTACTCGCGACAAAGCGCGCGCGAAACCTTTGCCAGCCGTTTTTACGATCACACCTTCGATGTTCCCAGGGACGAACATGCGGTGACGCGAAACCGCAAGCTGGCCGCCGCCGCGTTCGGCTATGCCTTGCCCGAGAAACTGGATTACGGCCTTGCCGCCAACGCCGAACGACCGGCCTGGCTTGCCGCTTCGCCCTATATGGTGCTGCTGCATGCCACCAGCCGCCGCGACAAACAATGGCCGCAGGCGCATTGGGTGACGCTGGGGCAGGAACTCAACAGGCGAGGCCAGACAGTCATTCTGCCTTGGGGCAGCGAGGCCGAAAGGCAGGCCAGTGAAACCATTGCCGCGCGGCTTGTCGATGCGATCGTCCCGCCCGCCATGTCGCTAGCGCAGGCGGCAGGCGTGCTGGCGGGTGCGCATGGCCGACCAACCATCGGCATCTATGTGACGACTTCGCCCGCGCTTACCGGCCTGTTCGGTTCGGCGAGCGCAGTGAATCTGGGCGGCGGCAGCAAAGCAGCGCCGACCATTCCCGCCGTTGAGGCAGTCCTCGGCGCCTTGCCGCGCCTTGGTTGATCATGGCACGCTTCATATACGGCATCCTGTTCATATTGGCGCTGCCGCTGATCCTGCTGCGCCTGTGGTGGAGGGGGCGCCGGGAGCCCGGCTATCGGGCCCAAATCGGTGAGCGGTTCGGCCGCTTTCCCCAGACGCTAACTTCCGGCGCCATCTGGTTGCATGCGGTATCGGTAGGCGAGATGCGCGCAGCGGTCCCGCTGGTGCGGGTGCTGCGAAGCAAGTTTCCAGCTGCGCCGCTGTTGCTGACCTGCATGACGCCCACCGGCCGCGCGATGGCGAACATGCTGTTCGGCGGCGATGCAGCCATTACGATCGCTTATCTTCCCTATGACCTGCCGTGGCTGACGCGGCGCCTGCTGCGCCGTTTTGACCCGCAGATTTTGCTGATCATGGAAACCGAGATCTGGTTCAACCTCGTCCATACCTGCAGCGTAAGGCGGCTGCCGGTACTGCTGGTCAATGCGCGGCTCTCGGAACGTTCGCGCACCGGCTACGCCCGATTCGCGCCGATACGCAGTCTGGTGCGCGAAGCGCTGGGTGCAATGACGGTCGTCGCGGCACAATCGGTCGACGACGCAAGCCGATTCAATTCGCTGGGTGCGCGCAAGGTGGTGGTGACGGGCAACTTGAAGTTCGACATGCCGCTGGATCAAGCGCTCGCTGATCAGGGATCCGCCTGGCGCGCCGTCCTCGCGGGCAAACGCCGGGTGCTGTTGCTGGCGGCGACCCGGGAGGGCGAAGAAAATCTGCTCTTGCACGCCTATCGCCGGCAATTCGACGAGGCCGCGCGCAACGAAGTCCTGTTGGTGATTGTGCCGCGGCATCCACAGCGCTTTGACGAAGTCTTTCGGCTTGCAGCGTCGGCGGGCTTCGCGGTTGCGCGGCGCAGCGCGGCAACCATATCGCCGGACAAATGTGATGTGTGGTTGGGCGATTCGATGGGCGAGATGGCTGCGTATTACGCGATGTGCGATCTGGCCATCATCGGCGGCAGCTTTGCCCCCCTCGGTGGCCAGAACCTGATCGAGGCTGCCGCGCTGGGCAGGCCTACCATCATCGGCCCGCATGTATTCAATTTCAGCGATGCGGTCGCGCTCGCCGGCCATGCCGGTGCCTTGCAGCAGGTGGCCGATGCCGATGAAGCAATGCGCACCGCCCGCGTCCTGCTTGCCGATGATTCCAAAAGAAAGGCGATGTCGGCAGCGGCACTGGCATTCACCGCGGCGCATCGCGGCGCCACCGAAAAAACCGCGGGGCTCATCACCGCCGTAATGAGCCCCGCATCTTGACCCAGCTGAAACGACTGCCGGCTGATCAATTCGTCAGCAGACGGTTGACCTCGGCAACATCTTCTTCCTCCAAGCGGCCCACTGCCGACTTGAGCTTGAGCTGCGAAAGAATGGTGTTGTAGCGCGCTTGCTGCAGGTCACGGCGCGCCTGGAACAGCTGCTGTTGCGCGTTCAAAATATCGACATTGGTGCGGACGCCAACTTCGCGACCCAGGATGGTGGAGTCCAGGGAGGATTTGCTGGATACCAGCGCCGCTTCAAATGCCTTGACTTGCGCGACGCCGTTGGTCACGCCAAGATAATTTTGGCGCACATTCTGCGCCACGGTGCGCTTGGTGTTCTCCAGATCCTGCTCGGCCTTTTCGCGCAGGGACAGGGCTTGGCGGATGCGGGACTGCGTGCCGCCCCCCTGGAACAGGGGAAATGTCAGTTGCAGGCCGATCTGGGTTGCCTTGGTCGATAATTCGGGCCCCGTTGCACCCAGCGTGGTGATGTTCGGCGAACGACTGTCCGAATAGCTTCCGACCAAATCAAGCGTCGGCAGGTGACCGGCCTTGTTGCGGGTTACCTCGCGTGTGGCAATTTCATAGGCGGCGCGGAACTGCGCGATCACGGGACTGCTGTCTTCGGCGGATTTTACCCATTCATCCATATTGGCCGGTTGCGGCAGCGCCAGGGATACGCCGTCCTTGAGCGGGCTCAGGCTGGCGGGAAACTTGCCGATCAGTTGTTGAAGCGCGCGCATCTTGATTTCAAGATCGTTCTGGTCGGAAATTTCGCGCGCAACGGCGAGGTCATAGCGGGCCTGCGAATCGTAGGTGTCGACAATGGTGGCGGTGCCGACTTCGAAATTGCGCTTCGCCTGGGCGAGCTGTTCGGAAAAGGCGGTCTTCTGGGCGCCGGACAGGGCCACATTGTCCTGCGCCAGCAGCACATCGAAATAAGCTTGGGCGGCGCGCAGGATCAGATTTTGTTCCGCATCGGCGAACACCGCATCGGTCTGTTTGACCTGCCAGTCGGCCTGGGCAGCCGCGATCCAGTTCTGCATTCGGAACAGAGGCTGGGTCAGACTCAGTGTGTAGCTCTTGCTGTTGTAGTCGAATTTCGGGATGCCGGTGGTTTCGCGTTCATTGCGGTTATAGGCCCCGGACAGGCTCAGATTGGGCAACAGGCCCGCGCGCGCCTGGGGATAAGCTTCCTTTCCGGCCTCGGCGCTGGCTCGCGACGAGGCGTAAACGGGGTCCTGCGCCTTGGCGTCCCGGTAGATATCGAGCAGATTGGCGGCGCTAGCCGGGTTTGCCGAGATGCCGACGATCAGGGTGGCGATCAACAGGGGCGCAATTCTTGGGTTCATTTTATTTGGGTCCGCTTTTGAAATGAGACGAAACAGTCTGTTTGGCAGCATTTGGCTGGATTAGACGCAGCAAGCATTGCGTCGGGATGTCCCGCCGGTGTTTTACTGGTGACCGGCGTCAGTACAGGACAACACGCGAATCCACCTCGCGCGACCAAGCATCGATACCACCCTGCAAATTATGCAGGTTGTCAAAACCCTGGCGCTGCAAAAATGCGATGACTTGCAGACTTCGCATGCCGTGATGACAAATTACGACCGTAGGATGCGTACGGTCTATGCGGTCCACGCTTGCCGGAATCATGCCCATGGGCAGATGTTGGGCTCCCTCGATATGGGCAAGCTGCCACTCCCACGGCTCGCGCACATCGAGCAGAAGCGGCTTCTGCTCATCGGCTGTGTCTGGGGGAATGGTTAGAAAGCAAAACGCGAAGGCTGCGTGGCATTGACAAGCGGCGCCAATACCGTCTCGAAGATTTCATTGGACACGAACGAGATTTCATCGGTCTTGGTAATGATGGTGGCCTTCATTGCGGGAGCATCGCCGATCACGGCAAACAGGCGGCCGCCCACCTTGAGGTAATCTAGAAATACGGGCGGCAACAGCGGTACCGACGCCGATAGAACGATGACATCGAAGCGCGCGCCGGCGCCAATCAGGCCGGCGAGGTCGTTTGCGGCATCGCCGATCTTCAGCTGTACATTGCTGATGGCCGCTTGCGCAAGATTTGCGGCGGCGGCGCGGGAGAGGTCCTCAAAGTATTCAATCGAGGTCACATGTGCCGCCTGTTTGGCCAGCAGGGCGGCAAGGTAGCCGCTGCCGGTGCCAATCTCGAGAACGGCATCGCCCGCCTTGGGAGCGACTTCCTGCACGATACGCGCTTCAAGTTTTGGCGCCATCATCGCCTGGTCGTCACCCAGCGGGATTTCCATGTCCACGAACGCCAGCGAACGATAGGCTGCCGGCACGAAATCCTCGCGCTTTAGGGCAAACAACAGGTCGAGCACCGACGGATCCAGCACTTCCCAGGTGCGGATCTGCTGTTCAATCATGAGAAAACGCGCTTTTTCGAAATCCATAATCACCGTACCGTCAGTCGTTAAAAAATGAGTCCTGCGATTTTAGCAAAGCCGGGATGGCGAGTCCTGTCCGGATTGAGGTACACCGGGACGAGCATCGCACCTTGCCGGTCAGGGTTTGCTGCGGGGGCTGCTCTTGCCCGCGGGCACGGGCATTTCCAGGGCGTGCAACAGCATATCGGTATGCGCATCCAGATAGGCCTGGGGGTCCATCAGATGCGTATCGCAGAGGTCGAAAGAATTGCGCCACAGCATCAACATCAGCACCGGGGCGCAGGCGATGCGCGGGGCGAATTCCAGCGGCACGTTGCGGAATTCGCCGGAACTGATTCCCCGCTGGATCGCGGTGGCGAACAGGGCGGTGCCGCGAACGACGACCTCGTCGTGATAGAACTTGGCAAGCTCGGGAAAATTGCCGGCCTCGGACATCATGAGTTTGGTGATTCCGCCCAGTCTGGTGGCACCGATCTGGTTCCACCAATCGTGAACCAGTTCGCGAATCATGGCGGCGGTGCTGCCCTGGTAGTTGCGGACGCGTTCCTCGGCTTCGGCGATGCGCAGAACAATGCCTTCGCGAACAACGGCCTTGAACAAATCTTCCTTGCTGTCGAAATAGAGATAAAGCGTGCCCTTGGAGACACCGGCTCGCTTGGCGACATCGTCCAGCCGGGTGGCCGAGAAGCCTTTTTCCACAAATAATTCCAGGGCTGCTGTCGCGAGTTCGCCGGGGCGCGCATCTTTACGCCGTTCCCAGCGGGGTTCAATGATTTTGGCTAGAGGGGGCATCTGGAATTTTTGGGTTACTGACCGAGTAGTCAGTAACATACTGCGAGTTGGTGTTCCCGTCAAGCCTGAGGCCGGTATCGCAGCAGTCCGCCACATGGGCTCAGTCCAGCGTCTGGCGATAGCGCTTCAGCGCGACGGCGCCCGCTACCAGCATGAACGCGGCAATCGGCCACAGCTCGCGTGCAATCTCGCTGAAGCCGTTACCCTTGAGCAAGATGCCGCGAACGATGCGTAAAAAGTGGGTAAGCGGCAGAGCCTCGCCGATAAATTGCGCCCATTGTGGCATACCGCGGAACGGGAACATGAAGCCTGATAGCAGCAAGGACGGCAGAAAGAAGAAAAACGTCATTTGCATGGCCTGCAGCTGATTGCGCGCAACGGTCGAAAAGGTAAATCCGACCGACAGATTGGCGGCAATAAATACGATCAGGGCGGCGGACAGCAACAACAGGCTACCGACCATGGGCACGTCGAACAACAGCCTTGCCGTCACCAGGATCAGGCTGACCTGCAAATAACCGACGATCACATAAGGGGCGATCTTGCCTGCCATCACCTCGATCGGGCGCACCGGGGTCGCCAGCAGGTTTTCCATGGTGCCGCGTTCGCGTTCGCGCGTCATAGCCAGCGAAGTCATCATGATCATGGTCATGGTGAGGATCACGCCCATCAGGCCGGGAACGATGTTGTAGCGGGTGATTCCCTCCGGGTTGTAGCGGCGTTGCACGCGCAAATCGACCGGCGATGCGCCGGACTTCAATCCGCTAAGTGGGCCGGTCAACTCGCGATCCATGGTCTGCCTGACGATCTGGTCGAGCGTGGCGAGCGCATTGCCGGTGGCCGAGGGGTCGGTGGCATCGGCCGCGACCAGCAAGGTAGGGCGCTCGCCGCGCTGCAACCGGCGTGAAAAATCCGTCGGAATCACCAGTGTGAATTGCACCTCGCCGAGTTTCATCATCCGGTCCGCATCGGCCTCGTCGGCCGCATGCCTGCTGAATTTGAAGTACTGCGAGTTCTCCAGCGCACGCACCAGCGAGCGCGAAAAAGGGCTTTCATCATTGATCACAACCGCCGCGGGCAGGCCCTTGGGATCGGTGTTGATGGCAAAGCCGAACAGCACCAGTTGAATGATGGGGATGCCGACGATCATCGCGAAGGTGAGGCGGTCGCGCCGCATCTGCACGAATTCCTTGCGCAATATGGCGACGAAACGCGGCCAGGAAAAAGAGGCGCTCACTGGAAATTGTCCCGGGCCGAATTCATGAGGTCGATGAACACGTCCTCCAGACCAGGAGCGATCTGCTCCCAGTGAAGGCCGGGCTGCCTGCGAAAGGGGGCAAGGCTTCCCTCAAGCCTGGGCGCATCCGCTCCGCTCAAATGGAGGGTGACGCCAAACGGAACCACCATGTCAACGCCCGGCAGCCCGCGCAATTCGCGCGCCAGCAAATGCACCTTTTCGCCAGTGACTGCCCAGGTGGTGAGTCCGGAATGCGCCACCAGTTCCGCTGCCGTGCCGCTGGCCAGCAGCTTCCCGTAGGCGATATAGGCAAGCGAGTGGCAGCGCTCGGCCTCGTCCATATAATGCGTCGACACCAGCACCGTCAGTCCCTCCGCAGCGAGGTCGTGGATCTGATCCCAGAATTCGCGGCGCGCCTTGGGGTCGACACCGGCGGTGGGTTCATCGAGCAACAGCAATTTCGGCCCATGCAGCAGGCAGGCCGCCAGCGACATGCGCTGCTTCCAGCCACCCGACAGCGAGCCGGCCAACTGGGCGCGCCGCGCCGTGAGGCCCAGCCGGTCCAGGGTGTCGTTCACCACCTGGCGGCGGTTTTTGACGTCGTACACGCGCGCAATGAAGTCCAGGTTTTCGGCAATCGACAGGTCTTCATAGAGAGAAAATTTCTGCGTCATATAGCCGACCTGGCACTTGATCTGCATGGCCTCGCTGCGAATGTCGAACCCCAGGCACTGACCCTCCCCGCTGTCAGGTGTCAGCAGGCCGCACAGCATGCGGATGGTGGTGGTCTTGCCGCTGCCGTTCGGGCCGAGAAAACCATAGATCTGGCCGCGCATGACACGGATCGCGAAGTCATCGACCACGGTGCGCTCGCCGAATTTCTTGGAGAGGCCCTTGACGTCGATGACGGCATCGTTGGCCGTCTGCGCATCGGCGTTCACAGCCTGATCTCCACCGGCTGACCCGGATGCAACCCGATCGCCACCTCGGGCCTGGTGCGCGCCTCGACCATGAATACCAGGGCGGCGCGATTTTCCTTGCTGTAGATGAGAGGGGAGGTGTATTCGGCCTGTGGGGCGATGTAGCTGATCCTGGCGGACAGCGGGGCACAGCCATCGCAGCTTACGCGGACTTCCTGGCCAATCTTCAGTGCGCCAAGCAGCTTTTCGGGGACAAAGAACCGCAGCTTGATGTTCTCGGCCGGCAGCAGCGAGACCACCGGCATGCCGGCCTGCACCCATTCACCTGCGGTATACAGGGTGTCCGCCACCAGGGCGGCGCTTGGCGCACGTTGCGATTTTTGCTGCAGTTTCCATTCCGCCTGCACCAGCAGCTCGCGGGCGGCCTTCACTTCAGACTGAGCCGCCGCAATTTCATCGCGGCGGCCGGCAAGCTGCGAAACCTTCAATTGCGCGCTCAGTTCGGCCACGCGTGAACGATCACGCTCCCGGGTGCCGCGAGCTTCGTCGAGTTTCGAGGGCGACAGGAATCTCGATGCGACAAGGTCTTCGGTTCGCCTCAGTTCGGCCGTCGACAGCGTCAGCGACGCATCCGCCTGGGCGAGTTGCGCGCGCACCGCGGCGACTTCATCAGGGCGTTTGCCCTTGCGCAGGTTTTCCAGCTGGGACTCGGCCTGGTTGACGCGCGCTGCAGCCTCCGCGCGTGCGGCGCGCTCATTTTCCTGCTCAAGCGCAAACAGCGGCGCACCTGCGGCAATCGTGTCGCCGCGCCTGACATTGAGCGACGCCAAGCTGCCGCCATAGGGGGAGGCAATGCGTACGTACTCGCCTTCGGCATAGCCGGGGAAAATGCCGTCATTGGCGGCATTGCAGCCTGCCAGGATCAGCGCGACCAAGCCCGCTAGCAGTGAAGTTGTTGAAGATCGAATATTTATTTGCGTCTCCCCGTCTTTCTGACAGCAGCCATGCCGAGCAGCGCCATCTCGACGCGCTCCTCAATGGCCGCATCGGTGAACACAAGCTGTTCGAGCTGCTCGCGGACGAACTCGGGGACGAAACCACTATTGATGGCGGCAGTGCCCACCACGATGGGGGCGGCAAGTGCGCCCATCAAAAATGCGAGGGCCTGCTGGATCGGCATTTTTCTCAACTCGCCCTCTTTCTGCGCGCGCAACACCAGGTCGATGACCACTTCAATATGGCGCGGCATATTGGCGCGCATAAACTCCAGCGCCACCTTCTCCCCGGCGAAGGCATCGCCGAGCAGGCGCACCCAGAAGACGCGGTTGTCGCGGCCCCAGCGCGCCAGCAGCGTGACGGCTGCCCGCAAATTTATGAGGGCCGAATCGCTACCCCTCGATTTCGTCTCGAGACCTCTGAACATATCGTTGTACTTCTGCTCGAGGATGGCGCGAACGAATACATCCTTGGTCTTGAAGTGATAGTGGAACATGCCGAGATTGACGCCGGCCCGCTCGGTGACCTGACGGATGCTCAGACCGCGTACCCCCGTCTGCGGCAACAATTCGTGGCCGGCCTGGATAAGCAGCTGATCGACGTTTCGGGATGGGCGCGGGGGCATGTATTTCTCCTCGGGGGAGCAAAACTATACAATCGTATAATTATACGGCCAAGTAGTTTTTTCTTGACCCGCGAGGTTTGCCGCCTGCGGCTGCTTCAAGTAAGGTGTCGTCATCGCTAGGGGTTCCGTGCCTTGGGTTTTTCAGCAGGGTGCGGATGAGACAGACCCTTGGAACCTGATGCGGGTTATGCCGCCGTAGGGAAGCGAAGCCAGTAGTCCTCTACCGTCTTCGCGCTCCCTGCAACAATTTGAATGGAGCGCAATATGAACGCCGTACTTTCCACATCCGCGAAATTTCTGGAAGCCACCGCCCACGTCGACGAGGCGGCCGTCCAGCCCTTGCCCAATTCACGCAAAATCTATGTCCAGGGCAGCCGCCCCGACATCCAGGTGCCGATGCGCGAAATTTCGCAGAGCGATACGCCGACCGGCATGGGCGGGGAAAAGAACCCGCCGATCTTTGTCTACGATACCTCGGGCCCCTACACTGACCCGAAAGTCCACATCGATATTCGTTCGGGTCTGACACCGCTGCGCGAGAAATGGATCGCCGAGCGCGGCGATACCGAGCAGTTGTCCAGCATTACCTCGCAATACGGCCTTGCCCGTCTCAACGACCCGAAACTCGCCGAGATGCGCTTCAATCTCAAACGCCATCCGCGACGCGCCAAGACCGGCGCCAATGTCTCGCAGATGCATTACGCCCGGCGCGGCATCATCACGCCGGAGATGGAATTCATCGCGATTCGCGAGAACCAGCGGCGCGACGGGCTCTCCGAGCTCATCACCAAACAGCATCCGGGACAATCCTTCGGCGCCGCCATCCCGAAGCTGATGACGCCGGAATTCGTGCGCGATGAAGTCGCCCGCGGCCGCGCCATCATCCCGGCCAATATCAACCATCCCGAGTCGGAACCGATGATCATCGGCCGCAACTTCCTGGTGAAGATCAACGCCAATATCGGTAACTCGGCGTTGAGCTCGTCGATCCATGAAGAAGTGGAAAAGATGACCTGGTCCACGCGCTGGGGCGGCGATACGGTGATGGATCTCTCCACCGGCAAGAACATCCACGAGACCCGCGAGTGGATCATCCGTAACTCGCCGGTGCCGATCGGCACCGTGCCCATTTATCAGGCACTGGAAAAAGTCGACGGCAAGGCCGAAGAGCTCACCTGGGAAATCTTCAAAGACACCCTGATCGAGCAGGCCGAGCAGGGCGTCGATTACTTCACCATCCATGCCGGCGTACTGCTGCGTTATATCCCGATGACCGCCAAGCGCATGACCGGCATCGTCTCGCGCGGCGGCTCGATCATGGCCAAATGGTGTCTTGCCCATCACAAGGAGTCATTCCTCTATACGCACTTCGAAGACATCTGCGAAATCATGAAGGCCTATGACGTCTCGTTCTCGTTAGGCGATGGCCTGCGCCCCGGTTCCGGCTACGACGCCAACGATGAAGCGCAGCTGGGCGAATTGAAGACCCTCGGTGAGCTGACGCAAGTGGCCTGGAAGCACGATGTGCAAACCATGATCGAGGGCCCCGGCCATGTGCCGATGCACCTGATCAAGGAAAACATGGACCTGCAGCTGAAGTACTGTCACGAGGCGCCGTTCTATACCCTGGGGCCGCTGACCACCGATATCGCCCCCGGTTACGACCACATCACCTCGGCCATCGGCGCGGCCATGATCGGCTGGTACGGCACCGCCATGCTTTGCTACGTCACGCCCAAGGAACACCTGGGCCTGCCGGACAAGAACGATGTGAAGGACGGCATCATGGCCTACAAGATCGCCGCGCACGCGGCCGACCTGGCCAAGGGTCATCCGGGTGCGCAGATCCGCGACAATGCCTTGTCCAAGGCGCGTTTCGAATTCCGCTGGGACGACCAGTTCAACCTCGGCCTCGATCCGGAAAAAGCGCGGGAATTCCACGACGAAACCCTGCCGCAGGAAGGCGCCAAGCTGGCGCATTTCTGCTCGATGTGCGGACCGCATTTCTGCTCGATGAAGATCTCGCAGGATGTGCGCGATTTTGCGGCGGCCGAGGGTATCAGCGCGGAGGCCGCATTGAAAAAGGGCATGGAAGTGAAGTCCATCGAGTTCGTGAAAAAGGGCGCCGAGGTTTATCAGAAGATGTAGGAGCAGGCCATGCTGCCGGCATTATCCCTGCTGGAGACACGCGTCCTCGGAGTGCTGATCGAAAAACAGCACACCGTGCCCGACGCCTATCCACTGACACTGAATGCGCTGGTCGCCGGCTGCAGCCAGAAGACCAGCCGCAATCCGGTAATCGAGGCCGGCGATGAAGAGGTGCAGGCGGCGCTCGACCATCTGAAGATGCTGTCGCTGGTGATGGAGTCCAGCGGCGGTCGGGTGCTGCGCTATGCGCACAACACCGAGCGTGTGCTGCAGTTGCCTACCCAATCGGTGGCGTTGATCGCCACGCTGCTGTTGCGCGGACCGCAGACGGTGGGCGAGTTGCGCATCAACTCGGATCGGCTGCACAAGTTTGCCGATACCTCGGCGGTGGAAGGCTTTCTTGCCGAGCTGGCGACGCGTGCCGCCGGTGCGCTGGTGATGGAGCTGCCGCGGCAAGCGGGCGCACGAGAAAATCGCTGGGCCCATTTGCTGTCCGGCGAGCCGGCGGCGGAATGGCGCGATCCGGTTGAAATGAACAGTGACGAGGCGATCGCCGCGGGCGAAATTGTCGCGCTCAAACACAATGTCGCGATCTTGCAGCAGGACATCGCCGCGCTGAAGGCCACGGTGGCGAAATTGTGCAAGGAATTGGGAGTCGCTATTCCGTAGCATCAGCAAACATCGGCAAGCCGCGCAAAAGTCAAACTGCCCGACTGGTGCGGCGTTCCAGCCAAAAATGCCTCGAACACCGCGCCAAATGGCGTTCCACGATTTTCAATGAGCGCTGTCTGGTTGCACAGGGCGCGGCAAGTGCGCATCATGTCGCCATGAAAAATACCGATGCCGGACCCCTTGCCGGACTGAAAGTCATCGAGATGGGCACCCTCATTGCGGGCCCGTTTTGCGGGCGTCTGCTAGCTGAGTTCGGCGCCGAAGTGATCAAGATCGAAACTCCCGCTGACGACAACGGAGACGGTGGCGACCCGCTGCGCAAATGGCGCAAGCTGCACGATACGGGCGACGAAAAAACTTCGCTGTGGTGGTACGCACAGGCGCGCAACAAGAAATCGGTGACGGTGAATCTGCGCGAAAAGGACGGACAGGAGATCGTCCGCAAACTTGCCGCGGACGCCGATATCCTGGTCGAGAATTTTCGCCCCGGTACGCTGGAAAAATGGGGCCTCGGCTACGAGACGCTTGCGGCCATCAACCCAAAACTGATCATGGTGCGCCTGTCCGGTTTCGGCCAGACCGGACCGTACAGGGATCGCGTCGGCTTCGGCGCCATCGGCGAGTCGATGGGCGGCATGCGCTATATCACCGGCTATGCGGATCGCGCGCCGGTGCGCGTCGGCATCTCGATCGGCGATTCGCTGGCGGCGATGTATGGCGCCATGGGCGCCTTGATGGCCCTGCACAGCCGTCATCAAAGCGGCCGTGGCCAGGTAGTCGATGTGGCGCTGTATGAAGCGGTATTCTCGATGATGGAGTCGATGCTGCCTGAATTCGGCATGACCGGCTTCGTGCGCGAGCGTACCGGGGCCTCCCTGCCGGGCATCGTGCCATCCAATACCTATCTTTGCGGTGACGGCCAGTATGTGGTGATCGGC
>Ga0209647_1002298_pt1 | contig 15548 bp, 11 predicted proteins | sample GraSoi_2013_60cm_FD_185827 | JGI IMG/M metagenome (GOLD analysis project Ga0209647, IMG submission 185827) | Grasslands soil microbial communities from the Angelo Coastal Reserve, California, USA - Sample 9_17_2013_60cm (SPAdes) (version 2) | ecosystem: Environmental > Terrestrial > Soil >...
GGCGATCGGCGCGCTGCTGTCGTCCGCTTTTGCATTCGGCAAGACGTTCGAAGGTCCCTACCTGATTCTGGCGCTGATCGTGTTCTCTCTGACCTTCCCCGGCGCCCCTCCGAAAGGCACCAGCCTTCGGGCGCTCGCCGGCGACGTCCTGGCAAGCTGGTTTGTCGTCGTCGCACTCCTGCTGCTTATCGGCTGGGCGACGCGGACACTCGGCTCCTTTGACCCGCAAGTCATCCTTGCGTGGGTAACGGCAGCTCCGGTCGCGCTGTTCGCCGCGCGCGCGCTGATGCCCGTCGTTCTGCTGCGCCTGCTCGCGGCGGAGGGCGTGCAAAGAGTCGCCGTCATCGCAGGCGAAGGCGAGCTCGGCCGCAAGCTCGCCGAACGAATCCAGGTGACCCCGTTTCTCGGAATCCGCCTCGCTGGTTTTTTCGACGATCGCAGTCCCGAGCGCATTGGCGGCACCGAGGCCGGCGAGATCCTCGGCTCGCTGAACCAGGTCGCGGCGTACGTGAAAACACATCATGTCGATCTGATCTACATCACGCTGCCTATGGCTTCGCAGCCCCGCATCCTCAAGCTGCTCGACGAGCTGCACGACACGACGGCCTCGATTTACTTCGTGCCGGACATCTTCCTGTTCGATCTGATCCAGGCACGCATGGATACGATCGGGGGCATTCCGGTCGTCGCTGCCTGCGAAACCCCGTTCTACGGAATCAATGGTCTGATCAAACGCGCAAGCGACATCGTTCTCGCAACGGCGATCCTCGCTCTGGTCTTGCCCCTCATGCTCGCCATCGCGATAGCCGTAAAGTTGAGCTCTCCGGGGCCGGTGCTATTCAGGCAGCGCCGCTACGGACTCGACGGGAAAGAGATCATCATCTACAAGTTCCGTACGATGACCGTGGCCGAAGACGGCAACGTGATCAAGCAGGCGACGCGCCACGATCTGCGCGTAACCCGTTTTGGCGCGCTGTTGCGGCAGAACTCGCTCGACGAGCTGCCGCAGTTTTTCAACGTGCTCCAGGGCCGCATGAGCGTGGTCGGCCCGCGGCCCCACGCGGTGGCGCACAACGAGATGTACCGCAAGCTGATCCGGGGCTACATGATCCGCCACAAGGTCAAGCCCGGCATTACCGGCCTGGCGCAGGTGAGCGGCATGCGCGGCGAGACCGACACGCTGGACAAGATGACGACACGCATCGAGTACGACCTCGCCTACCTGCGGAGCTGGTCGCTGCAACTGGACTTGCAGATCGTGCTGAAAACGATCCTCGTCGTGCTCAAGAAGCAAAATGCCTACTAGCTAGGAGAGGCCGGAACGCCTTTGAGCGCGAAGCCGCGCTCGATTCGCGCGCTGGGCCGAGAACCCGAGAAGATGGGTTTCAGGGCAGCCTGCGCAGAAAGCGGTAGCCCATCCCGCGCACGGTCTCGATCAGACCTTCGTGACCGCTCGGGGCGAGCACCTGCCGCACCCTGCGAATGTGGACATCCACGGTGCGCTCCTCCACAAAAACGTGGTCACCCCAGACTTCGTCGAGAAGCTGGGCACGGCTGTAGACCCGATCGGGATGGGTCATGAAGAAATGCAGCAGGCGAAACTCCGTGGCCTTGAGATCTATTTTATGACCGTTGCCGGTAATCCGATGCGCGGCCGGATCGAGCCTCAGGCCGGCGATCTCGACAACCTCATCGCTGAGCAAGGGGGCGCGCCGGCGTATTACGGCCTTGATTCGCGCAAGCAGCTCGCGTGGCGAGAAGGGTTTGGTGATGTAATCATCCGCTCCGGCTTCGAGCCCCGTTACCTTGTCCGTTTCCTGTGTACGGCCCGTCAGCATGATGATCGGAATGTCTTTGGTGCGTTGATCCGCACGCAATTGCCTGGCAAAGCTCACTCCAGTCGCGTTGGGAAGAATCCAATCGAGAAGCACCAGATCCGGCAGTACGTCGCGGATGGCCGCTACGGCCTCGGGTACGCTGGCCGCGCGCATCACCTGGTGTCCGGCGCGCTCCAGGTTGACCGCGATCAATTTCTGGGTGATCAGTTCGTCTTCGACTACAAGTATTGCGCCCCCCATGATCGTCGTGTGGCCTCTTGAACACTTATCAAACCGATTCATGATAGTGTCCCCGCTCCCCACTCACTATCGTGGAAGCTTGATCTTTTTGTGGTGAATCGGCGGCCGGATGTAGCCGTCTAACTACTCACAGAGCCTGTCGATCGGATCGAATGGCCCTGCCGGCCCGCGAGAGCGGCGAACCGGAGAGGCGTTTTGCCCTAGATCAACTGGTGCTTGACGGCGTAACGGACAAGCGCAGCGTTGTCCGTGAGCGCCAGTTTCTTGAGAATACGGGCCCGGTAGGTGCTGACGGTGCTGGGGCTCAGGAACATTTCCGCGGCGATCTGGTTGATCTGCTTGCCCCCGGCCAGCAGCCACATCACCCGGTACTCGCGGTCGGAAAGAGACTCGTGCAGGGGTTTTTCGGCGTTGGGAGCGAGATCGGTTGCCAGCTTCTCCGCAAAGGCCGCGCTGACATACTTTCCCCCGTTCGCGACTTTCCGAATGGCGGCCGTCAGCTCCTCGCCGGCGCTTTCCTTGTTGATGTAGCCGGCACCGCCCGCCTTGAACACCTGGGCGGCATGCGCTTCCTCGGGGAGCACGCTCAGAACGAGGACGGGACGGCCAGGGTGCCGGCGCTTTATTTCCTTGATCAGCTCCACCCCGCTCCGGCCGGGCATGGAAAAGTCGAGAACGGCAACGTCCCAGTCGAGCGTGCGAACGAGCTCGAGCGCTTCATCGCCGTTCTTGGCCTCGCCGACCACTTCCATGTCGTCCTCCGAGGCCAGGATCTCTTTCAGACCACGCCGAACGACTGCGTGGTCGTCCGCGATTAGGATTCTCATGGCGCAGTCTCCCCGGAAGCGATTCCCACCACGTGGGTCGCAGCGCTAGCTCGCCGCAGGTGCCCTAGAATTCTACTTCAAGCCGAGAGGGATGGACACCCTCACCTTGGTCCCTTTGTCCCGAACCCCGGCGATTTCGATGGCCCCGCCAAAGGGAACGACTCGCTCCCGCATTCCCAAAAGCCCGAGTGATTTCGGGTCGTAAATCGCCGACTCCGCGATGCCTTTGCCGTTGTCTTCGACGGTCAACACGAGAGCGCCGGATTCTACCTGCATCGCGACATCGATCCTGGTCGCGTTCGCGTGGCGCGCGACATTCGTCAGCAATTCCTGAAAAATACGGAACGCCGCCGTCGATCGTTCATGATCGAGCACGGGCGCGTCTGAAGGCAAGGAGAGTTTGCATCGGATCCCGGTACGCTTGCGAAAATCCCCTGCGTGCCACCCGATGGCGGCGGTCAGCCCCAGCTGATCCAACACCTCCGGCCGCAGCCGGGAGGCGATCTCCCGAACGGACTGGATGGTGCCGTCGATCAAGCCGAACATCGATTTCATCTTCTCGGCGAGCACGCGCTGATCGGCGGGCAGCCTGTTCGCCACCCAGGTCAGATCCATTTTCAGCCCAGTTAGCGACTGGCCGAGCTCGTCGTGGATCTCGCGCGCGATCCGAGTCCATTCCTCTTCGCGCACGGAATGCAAATGAGCTGCCAGTGCACGCAAATTTTCCTCCGATTTCCTCAAGTGCTCTTCAACCTGTTTGCGTTCGGCTATTTCCCGAATCAATACCGCTTTCTTGTTGTAGAGCTCGACGAAAACCGATATTTTGGATTTGAGGATTTCCGGCACCAAGGGCTTGACGATGTAGTCCACGGCGCCCGCTTCGTAGCCGCGAAACACCGAATGCACGTCCTCGTACGCACCCGTCAGGAAGATGATCGGGGTGTGCCGCGATCGTTCGCGTTCCCTGATCAATCTGGCGGTTTCGAACCCATCCACCCCCGGCATGCGCGCATCCAGGAGGATGACCGCGAAGTCCTGCTTCAGGACGCATCGCAGGGCTTCCTCGCCTGAACGTGCGAGAACGACTTTTTGCGTCACGCTTTGCAGGAGTTCTTGCAGGGCTAGGAGACTCTTCGAGTCATCATCGACGATCAAGATGCTCGCTTGCGACAAACTCGTGTCCACCGCTCCTCTCAGGCCGCCGCGAAGGGCGTGCTGTTCTGGCGGGCGTTGCCCCTTGAAACCCGCGCCCGCGACCCGCCCCTTTGCTGCGCGCCGTAAAAGCCGTCAGATCACGCGGACCTCGGGCAGCGGAAAGCCGTTGAAGCCGCTCGCGTAGGCCGTGGTATAGGCGCCGGCGTTCTTGAGGTAAATATAGTCGCCCTCCTGCAGGTCGGAAGGAAGCGGCTCGTCTCGCATGACCACGTCGATCGAATCGCAGGTGGGTCCTGCAACGTTCCAGGGGATGTCCGGTCCGGCGCGGTCGGTGCGGATCTTGTACTTGAGCCCTTCGGCTGTCTCGATGATACCGCCGAAAAGCCCGGCGTCCAGATGCATCCAATGCTTGTTCGCGCGGGTCGCCGTCCCCATGATGCGGCAGACGAAATAGCCCGCGTCGGAAACCAAGAACCTGCCCGGCTCGGCGATCACCTTCACCGCGGCAGGAAACGCGTCCAGCGCCCGGTTGACGACCTCGCCGATGACCTCGATCGCGGGGATGGGCTTCACATGCCTCACCGGGAAGCCCCCGCCGATGTTCAGGAGCCGCGGGTTGAGGCCCGCCTTCAGCATCTGGTCGAAGACCGCGCGCGACTTCTCGATACCGACACGCCAGTTTTCGGGATTGCGGCATTGCGAGCCCACGTGGAAGGCGACGCCCGCGAGATCGACCTTGAGCCTCGCCGCCGTAACGACGATGTCGCGCACCTCGGAGGCGTGGGCGCCGAACTTGCCGGCGAGAGGCCAGTCGCTGCCGATGTTGGGCGTGTCGAGGCGCAGGTACAGTTTTGCGTCCGCCTTGATCGATTGGATCTTCCTCAGCTCCTCGACCGAGTCGATCACGTACCACTGGACGCCTTTCGAAGCGGCATAGGCGATCTGGTCGCGCGACTTCACCGGATTGGAGTAGAAAACGTCTGCCCCGAGAACGCCCAGCGCGAGCAGGAGGTCCAGCTCGGCTATGGAAGCGATCTCGAATCCGGCGTCTTCCTCGAGCATGAGCCTGAGAACGCGGGGATCCGGGTTGGCCTTGACGGCGTAGTGCGGCCGTACGCGCGGCATGGCAGCGGTGAACCGCCGAGTCTTCTCGCGGACGATGGCGGAATCGATCAGGAGAAACGGCTTGTCGTAGCCGTCTTTTATTGCTGCCCGGACCTTTTCGAAATCCAGGCTCGACTCGGGGTGCGAGTCGAAGAGGTGGGTTGCTTCGAATGCCTGCTGTCGGATGGATCGGATGGTCTTTTTAGCTACGCCGGCACGCATCTGCATCGTTTGGGACTCCAGGACGAACCTACGTTATGGGAATATCGAGAGCGAAAAAGTCCTGCGAGCCGTAGTGCTCCCTTTTGCTTGTCATGATGACCTCCTTTACGGGTAGTTTGCAGTTCAAAATCCGATCTCCAAAAGCACCGGGCCCGGGTTTGACCGTCCGCTTTGCAGACAACCGAACCGGAGCCCGTATGCGGCCGATTATAGGGTTTGCGCTTCCGAAATCAAGCGGAATTTTAGGCATTCTGCGCGCCTCCCGTGCGCCGGCGTCTCGCTTCCCACCATTGGGGTACCACAATGTATGGTAGGCCTGGTGAAACTGAAACGCAATAGGGTGTAGCGGGGAGGGGCCTTGCGGGATCGGTGCGGCGGTAGCTCGTTCACGCGTGCCCGAAGCCGGGGGCGGTCAAATTTTCGGCAGCGTCACGCCCTTCTGTCCCTGGTATTTCCCGCCGCGGTCCTTGTAGGAGGTCTCGCAGACCTCGTCGGATTCGATGAAGATGACCTGGGCCACGCCCTCGTTGGCGTAGATCTTGGCCGGGAGCGGGGTGGTATTGGAGAACTCCAGCGTGACGTGCCCCTCCCACTCGGGCTCGAGCGGCGTGACGTTGACGATGATCCCGCAGCGGGCGTACGTCGATTTCCCCAGGCAGATGGTGAGCACGTTACGGGGGATGCGGAAGTACTCGACGGTTCGCGCCAGGGCGAAGGAGTTGGGCGGGATGATGCAGGAGTCGCCTTTGACGTCCACGAAGGACTTGTCGTCGAAATTCTTGGGGTCGACGATGGTCGAGTTGAGATTGGTGAAGAGCTTGAACTCGTTCGAGCAGCGGATGTCGTAGCCGTAGCTCGAGGTCCCGTAGGAAACGATGCGCTGACCCTTGACCTCTTTCACCTGCCCCGGCTCGAAAGGCTCGATCATGCGGTGCTCGGCCGCCATTCGGCGGATCCATTTGTCCGACTTGATGCTCATGGGCGTCGAGCCGCTCAGGTGTTCTTGGACACGACGATGTTCGGAAACTTCGAGGTCATGTCCCTGGCGGACTCCGCGATCTTGACCGCAAGCCTGCGCCCGATCGCCCTGTAGATCTCCGCCGCCCGGCCCTCCGGGTCGGCCACCACGGTCGGCTTGCCCGAGTCGGCCTGCTCGCGGATGGCGATGTCGAGCGGCAGCGACCCGAGCAGCTCGGTGCCGTACTCCTTGCACATGCGCTCGGCCCCGCCCTGCCCGAAGATGTGTTCCTCGTGGCCGCACTGGGAGCAGATATGGGTACTCATGTTCTCCACGATCCCGAGGATGGGAATGCCGACCTTCTCGAACATCTTGAAGCCCTTGCGGGCGTCTATCAGCGCGATGTCCTGGGGCGTGGTGACGATCACTACCCCGGTGACCGGCACTTTCTGGGCGAGGGTGAGCTGGATGTCTCCGGTGCCGGGCGGCATGTCGACGATGAGGTAATCGATGTCCTTCCAGCGGGTGTCCTTGAGGAGCTGCTCGAGGGCCTGCGTCACCATAGGCCCGCGCCAGACCATCGGGGTGTCGATGTCGATGAGGAAGCCGATCGAGATCGCCTGGATGCCGTGGCCCATCATCGGCTCGAGCGTCTTGCCGTCCTTGGACTCAGGCCGACCGGTGATGCCGAGCATCATCGGCTGCGAGGGTCCGTAGATATCGGCATCGAGCACCCCGACGCTCGCCCCTTCGGCCGCGAGCGCAAGCGCCAGGTTCACGGCCGTGGTCGATTTCCCCACCCCGCCCTTGCCGGAGGCGACCGCGACAATGTTCTTCACCCCGGGAATCAGCTTGACCCCGCGCTGCACCGTGTGGGAAACGATCTTGCTCGTGACACTGACGTTCACCGCGCTCACGCCCGGGACGCCGCGCAGCTTTCCCGCGATGAGCTTGCGGATCGGATCGAGCTGGGTTTTCGCGGGGTAGCCCAGCTCGATCTCGAGCGAGACGCTGCCCTCCTCCACTTTGATGTTTCTCGCCGACCCGGTGGCGAGGAAATCTTTGCCGGTATTCGGGTCAAGGACTTCCCTGAGCGCGCCGTGAATTTGTTCCTGAGTGACTGACATGGTGTTCACGCGATTTCCGTCGCGCGGGAGGCTACCGGCTGGCAATGGGTTGATATTCTAGCAACTTTCCGGTGCCCGCCGAACCCTGCCGCGGTAGAATGGACCCCGGGGAGGCCTCTGGCCGCACACACGTGCGGAGCCGGGCAGACAGACTGCGGCGGACAAAGATGGCGGAGCATACCAATCGAACCTTCATCTGCAGCGTGCTCTTTCTCGACATCGTCGAGTATTCGCGGCGCTCGGTCGCCGAGCAAATCGCGCTGAAGGAACGCTTCAACGCCGTCTTGACCGAGGCGATCGCGGGCGTCGCCACCGACGACCGCATCATCCTCGACACCGGAGACGGCGCAGCCGTGAGCTTTCTCGGAGATCCCGAAGACACCCTGTTCGCGGGCATGAGCCTGCGCGATGCCGTCCTCGGCCAGGACGTTACCAGCGGTCCGCAGCTGCAGATTCGCGTCGGCGTCAACCTCGGGCCGGTGAGGCTCGTGAAGGACATCAACGGCCAGCCCAACATCATCGGCGATGGGATCAACGTCGCGCAGCGCGTCATGAGCTTCGCCGAACCGGGACAGATTCTCGTCTCACGCTCCTATTACGACGTGATGGCACGCCTGTCCGAGGACTACGCGAAACTGTTCCACTACGAGGGAGCCAAGACGGACAAGCACGTGCGCGAGCACGAGGTCTATGCGATCAGCTCGGCGCCGAGCAATCTGCGGCGGACGGTGCCCGTGCCGTCGCCGAAACCGACACTGCGTCTTCCGAGCCTGCGCATCCCAAAAATCCCGAAGCTGCGGCTCAGAGCCTTGCCAGACACGCTGGCGGTCAACAGCAAATTGCTCGTGGCTGCGCCCCTCGCGTTCACGCTGATCGTCGGGACCGGAGTCATCGCGCGCAGCCACCGGGACTTGGACGGCGAGGGGAAAACGGTGGCGTCGGTGGCGCCGGCAGCAGCACCCAAGGTCGGGCCGGCCAGAGTCGAGGCGCCGCCGCAAGTAAGGGAACCGACCACACCACGCACGGCGCGGGACCCAGTCGCGACCCCCAAAGCCGGTGCGCCGGTGCAAACGGCAAGAGCGAACGAGACTGAGGCGACGCTCAAAGCGAAGGAACCCGAGCTCCCCGCAACAGTCCCCGCCCCCGTGCGCGAGGCCACGCTCAATATCGTTGCCCTGCCTTGGGCAGAGGTTTTCGTGGACGGGACGAGACAGGGGGTCAGTCCGCCGCTGCGTTCGATCCCTCTCAGACCCGGCAGACATCGGGTAGAGTTGAGGAACGGGTCGTTTCCGGCCCACGTCCAGACAGTCGAACTGAAACCGGGCATGGAGCTCAGCGTCACGCACCGATTCCGCCGCTAAGGGGGCTATGGCCGCTTATCGCGCTCTCGCGTCATTGCTCGTTTGCCTGGTGATGTCCGGATGCGGGACGTTCTCGAGCAAGGGCGAGACGGAACTTGAATTCGGAATAAGAGCCTTCGAGGACGGCGAGCATGCTTATGCGGCGAAACTGCTGCAGCTGAGCCTCGACGACGGTCTGCACGGCACGTCCAACCGGGTGAGGGCCCATAAGTATCTTGCTTTTATCCACTGCGCGTCCAGCCGCATGCAGCAGTGCCGCGACGAATTCAGGAAGGCGCTGGATATCGATTCCTCATTCGAGCTCCGTGACGACGAGGCCGGACACCCGATTTGGGGTCCTGCATTCCGCAGCGTGAAACCAAAGAAATAGCCGGACCATGACCGAACCCTGGCTGCTGGGCCGCTATGAGATCGTCGCCGAGCTGGGCAAAGGCGCGATGGGAGTGGTCTATCGCGCGAACGATCCCATGCTCAACCGCATTTTGGCGATCAAGACAATCAACACCGAGGAGGCCGGGCACGAGGGCATGGCGGAGTACGAGGCGCGCTTCTATACCGAGGCTAAGGCGGCAGGCAGCCTCAACCATCCGAACATCATCATCATCTACGACATCGGAAAGAGCGGACACCTGGTGTACATGGCCATGGAGTACATCGAAGGCCGCGAGCTGCGCGAGCTGCTCGCCCAGGGGCAAGCGCTGCCGGTCGTGCAGGCGGTCGACGTCGCCGCCCAGGTCGGAGAGGGTCTCGCCTACGCCCATCAGCACCAGGTCGTGCATCGGGACATCAAGCCCGCCAACATCATGATCACGCCGGAAGGGCGAGCGAAAATCGCCGACTTCGGCATTGCCCGCATGCGCTCCAGCGAAACGCGCACCCAGACCGGCGTGATCATGGGCTCGCCCAAATACATTTCACCCGAGCAGGTTGTGGGAAAACGCGCCGATCATCGCTCGGACATCTTTTCGCTCGGGGTGATCCTCTACGAATGCCTGACCGGGGCCACGCCCTTCAACGGAGAAGGCCTCTCCGCCTTGATGTATCAGATCACCAACCACGATCCCGCGCCGCCCAGCGCGGCCAATCCGCAAGTGCCGGTGATGCTCGACTACATCGTCGCCAAGGTGCTCGCCAAGGCCCCGGAGGCGCGTTACCAGAGCGCAGCCGATTTTGCGAACGACCTGCGCGAGTGCAGGCAGCAAATGGAAACGGGCCAGCAAGGCGCGGGCCCCGCCCTCTTATCCACCCGCCCGCCGATTCCGGTGGCGCCGCAGGGCGCGGCCGTTCCGATTGCGCAGAATCCGAGAGGGGAATCGGGCGAAGAGGACGCGCCGGCGCCCTCGCCGACCAAGGGCATCTCGCGCGCGTTCGATTCGCAGGAAGCGACCCAACGCCTGATGCGTCAGATCGGCGCGGACGGGACGACCGAGTTCGTCTCGACCAAATCCATTTCGGCGACGTCGATATCGCGCGACCGGGCGCTGCGGCCCGGGGAGCGTCCTTGGGGGCAGCGCGAAAACGTGATCTTCGCAGCAACCGTGGTCGTGGCGCTGGTCATCGCGACGACGATCGCGCTTGCGTAAGCGCTGTGCCGCGCCGGAGAGCGGCGCGAGGCGGTAAAATGACGGTTTTCTGAAAGTCAGCATGTCCCGCCGGCTGTTCGTCACCACGGCTCTTCCCTACGCGAACGGCCCGTTCCACATCGGCCATATCATGGAGTACATCCAGGCCGACATCTGGGTGCGGTTCCAGCGCATGCAAGGCCACGAGGTGCACTTCATCGGAGCGGACGACGCGCACGGCGCGCCGATCATGCTCGCGGCGGAGAAGGCGGGAAAGTCGCCCGAGCAATTCGTCGCCGAGATCGCCAGAGGGCGCAAGCAATACCTCGAGGGCTTTCACATCGAATTCGACAACTGGCACTCGACTCATTCGAAAGAAAATACCGAGCTCTCGCAGGACATCTACCGCAAGCTCGACAAGGCGGGACTCGTCTACAAGGAACCGATAGCGCAGTTCTTCGATCCGGTGAAAGGCATGTTCCTCGCCGACCGCTACATCAAGGGCGAGTGCCCGAATTGCGGCGCGAAAGACCAGTATGCCGATGCCTGCGAAAATTGCAGCACATTCAATACGCCAGCCCAATTGAAGAATCCGTACTCGACCCTCTCCGGCACAAAGCCGGTGCTCAAGTCGTCCGACCATTATTTCTTCAAGCTTTCTGATTCGAAGTGCAAGGAATTCCTGCAGAAATGGATCGTCGAGCCAGGCCGCCTGCAACCGCAGGTCGCGAACAAGGCAAAGGAATGGCTGGAAGGCAAAGGTGAGAAGACGCTCGGTGATTGGGACATCTCGCGCGATCCGCCGTATTTCGGGATCCGGATTCCCGATATCAAGGAAGAAAAATACCTCTACGTCTGGCTTGACGCTCCGATCGGCTACTTCGCAAGTCTGAAGAACTACTGCGAGCGTAAACGACTGGCCTTTGATGACTTCGTCAAGCCTGACGGCAATGCCGAGATGATCCACTTCATCGGCCAGGACATCATCTACTTCCACACCCTCTTCTGGCCGGCGATGCTCCGGTACTCAGGCTACAGGACGCCCGATCAAGTCAACGTCCACGGGTTCATCAAGGTATCGGGCGACAAGATGTCGAAGTCGCGCGGCACGGGGATCGATCCGCTGCGCTATCTCAAGCTCGGAATGAATCCGGAGTGGCTGCGGTATTACATCGCGGCGAAGCTGAACGCGAACGTCGAGGACGTTGATTTCGACCCGGATGATTTCAGGTCGAGGATCAATAGCGATCTCATCGGGAAATTCGTCAATATCGCTGCCCGCTCGTCCAAGTTCATTTCGGATAGGTTCGATGCGCGCCTGGCCGGAATCAACCCGACCCAGTGGCTAGGAGACTTACCTCCGCGAGAGGAGATTCTGCAGTCGGTCGCCTCGCACTACGAGAATCGTGAATTCGCCAAGGCCGTGCGCGAGGTTATGACTATCGCGGACAAAGTGAACCGGTATTTCGATTCGGTTCAACCCTGGGAACTCGCCAGGTCGTCCGAGAAGTCTGCGCGATTGCACGAGATCTGTTCAGAGAGCCTTGACTACTTCAGGTTGCTTTGCGGCCTCTTGAAGCCGGTGCTGCCGCAGCTGGTCGAACAGGCCGAGGGCTTTCTGAATTGCGACCTGCAACGTTGGGACTCGGCGGCAAAACCCCTGCCTCCGGGGCACAAGATCAACCGCTACGAGCACCTCATGACCCGCGTCGATGAAAAACAGCTCGACGCGCTGTTTGAACCGCCATCGGAGAAATCAGCGATGACAACACCTCAAACTCCAGCGACCGACGGAACGATCTCAATCGACGATTTCTCCAAGGTCGATCTGCGCATCGCGAAGATCGTCAAAGCCGAGCACGTCGACGGCGCGGACAAGCTGCTGAAGCTCACGCTCGACACCGGCAACGGGACGCGCACGGTGTTCGCCGGCATCAAGTCGGCCTACGATCCGGCGAAGCTGGAAGGCCGGCTCACGGTGATGGTGGCGAACATTGCCCCGCGCAAGATGAAGTTCGGCGTGTCCGAAGGGATGGTGCTCGCCGCTTCCGGCGACGGGCCGGGTCTGTTTCTTCTTTCGCCCGACAGCGGCGCGCACGCCGGGATGAAGGTCAAGTAGGAATGAGCATGGCTTCGTCGCCGCTCGCGGGCTCGCTCGCCGTCGCACTGGCCTGGCTTGTCGTGGCGGGACTGATTCCCGCCGGGAACGCTGCGTTCGCCAGGCGGTTCGCCTTCCCGCTCGGCGCTCTGGCCGGCGTCGCGCTCGCGGCATTCGGCCTCCAGGCGGTGTGGCTGCCCTCGCAGACCCTGACGCTGCCGCTCGGGCTGCCCGACATGCCCTTTCATCTGCGCATCGATCCGCTCGCGGGATTCTTCCTGATGCTGCTCGGCTCGGTCTCTGCCGGCATTTCCGTTTACGCCGCCGGCTATTTCGGCAACGAGCCCTCGGGACGCCTTACCCTCATCACCCTGCAGTACCACGTATTCCTAGCGAGCATGGCCTTCGTCCTTCTCGCCGACGACGCCTATCTCTTCATGGTGGCCTGGGAGACGATGGCGCTCTCCTCGTATTTTCTGGTCATCACCGACCACCACCTGCCGGCGATCCGCCGCGCGGGGTTCCTCTATCTGCTGATCGCGCATCTTGGAGCGATCGCGATCTTGCTTTGCTTCGGCGTTCTGCACGGAGGCCGCGGCGACTACACGTTCGACGCGCTGCGCGCCGCCCAGCTGCAGCCCGCTTGGGCGAGCGTGGCCTTCCTTCTCGCCTTCTTCGGCTTCGGTGCCAAGGCGGGGATGCTCCCGCTCCACGCGTGGCTGCCGGAGGCGCATCCGGCCGCGCCCTCGCCGGTGTCGGCGCTGATGAGCGGGGTCATGATCAAGACCGCCATCTACGGAATGGTGCGCGTGATCTTCGACCTGATCGGCAACCTCCGCTGGGAATGGGGCATGGTGGTGCTCACTGTAGGCGCGGCCACGACGCTCTTCGGCGTGCTCTATGCCCTCATGCAGCACGATCTGAAGCGCCTGCTCGCCTATCACTCGGTCGAGAACATCGGCATCATCCTGCTCGGCCTGGGCATGTCCATGGTGTTCATCGGTTTCGGCCACCCTGCAGCCGGCGTGCTCGCGCTGATCGCCGCGCTCTACCACACGCTCAACCACGCCGTGTTCAAGGGGCTCCTGTTTCTCGGCGCGGGGGCTATCCTGCACTCCACGGGCCTGCGCAACCTGAACGACATGGGAGGCCTCATCCGCGGCATGCCGAAGACCGCGTTCTATTTTCTGATCGGCGCGCTCGCCATCTCCGCGCTGCCGCCTTTGAACGGATTCGTCTCGGAGTGGCTGACCTTCCAGGCCGCCCTGCAGGCGACGATCGTTCAGCACGGCGTCGTGCGCAGCCTCCTGCCGCTTTTCGCCGCGACGCTCGCCCTCGCAGGCGCGCTCACGGCGATGTGCTTCGTCAAGGTCTACGGCATCGCCTTTCTCGGCCAGCCGCGCGAGCCCGCTCATCGCACCCCGGTGCCGCACGCCGGTGACGCCGGCAGCATGGAACGCTACGGCATGGCATGGCTTGCCGCCGGCTGCTTCGTGCTGGGGCTCTTCCCGACTTCGTTCCTCTTGATCCTGAATCGCGTCGGCGTCTCGCTGACCGGACAGGGCTTGTCCGAGCAGGCGCTCGCTGGCTCGGGTTGGCTGTGGCTCGTGCCGACGGCGGCGGGGAAGGCGAGCTATTCGCCGGTCATCTTTCTCGTGGTCATCGCTCTGGCGACGCTGCTCGCGTTCCTGCTGGTGCGCCGCTTCTACCACGGCCGCGTGCGCTTCGCCGCTCCCTGGGACTGCGGCTATCCCGAGCAGAGCTCGCGAATGCAGGACACCGCGGACGCCTTCGGCCAGCCCATCCGGCACGTCTTCGGCCCGCTCTACCGCATGGACCGCCGGCTGCCCGGTCCCGAGGACGCCGAGCCCAGATATACGCTCAAGGTCGAGGACCGCCATTGGTATTGGCTGTACCTGCCCGTCGCGCGCGCCGCCGAATTCGTCTCCTCGAAAATCGCGCTGCTGCAGCAGGGCCGGATCAGCATCTACCTGCTCTACAGTTTCATCACCCTGATCGCGCTCTTGGTGTTCGTGCGATGAACAGCGCCGCCGGCATCGCTTTTCAGCTCCTGCAATCGGTGTTCGTTGTTCTTGCCGCGCCGCTCTTCTTGGGCTGGGTGAACCGGTGCCGCGCCTGGCTGCAGAACCGCTCCGCGCCTTCCATCCTCCTGCCTTACTACACGCTCGCGAAGCTCTTCAACAAGGACGCGGTGTTCGCGCGCGACGCGTCGCCGATTTTCCGCTGGACGCCCTATATCCTGTTCGGCTGCATGTGGCTCGCCGCGGGCATCGTCCCGGTGCTCGCCACGGGCCTCCCCTTCGCGCCCGCCGCGGACATCATCGCGCTGGTGGGCGTGTTCGCCCTCGCGCGCATGTTCTCGGCGCTCGCCGCCATGGACATCGGCACTTCCTTCGGCGGTCTGGGCGCGCGGCGCGAGATGCTGATCGGCTTCCTCGCGGAGCCCGCGATGCTGATGACCCTCTTCACCGCAGCCTTCATCAGCGGCTCCACCCAGCTCACCACCATCGTCGATACCCTCGCGCACCGCGAGTTCGCCCTCTACCCGAGCCTCGCCTTCGCGGCAGTCGCCTTTCTCATGGTGCTCCTCGCGGAAAACGCCCGCATCCCGATCGACAACCCGACCACCCATCTCGAGCTCACCATGGTTCACGAGGCGCTGATCCTCGAATATTCGGCGCGGCACCTGGCGCTGATCGAGTGGGCGGTCGCGATCAAGCTCTTCGCCTACATGACGATCGGGATCGCGCTCTTCCTCCCCTGGGGAATCGCGAACGCGGGCGACTGGTCGGCGCTGCCGTACGCGTTTGCCGCGCTCGCGGGCAAGCTCGCGCTCGCCGGCGCAGGCCTCGCGCTGATCGAGGCGCTGCTCGCGAAGCTGCGCCTGTTTCTCGCGCCCGAGTTCCTGTCCACCGCGTTCCTGCTCGCGGTGCTGGGCATGCTGACGCATTTCCTGGTGAACGGCTGACGTGGCTATCCCGCTCCTCTCCCAGCTGGTGAACGTGCTCGCCGCCTTCCTCCTCTTGATCGCGTTC
>Ga0209647_1002299_pt1 | contig 15548 bp, 15 predicted proteins | sample GraSoi_2013_60cm_FD_185827 | JGI IMG/M metagenome (GOLD analysis project Ga0209647, IMG submission 185827) | Grasslands soil microbial communities from the Angelo Coastal Reserve, California, USA - Sample 9_17_2013_60cm (SPAdes) (version 2) | ecosystem: Environmental > Terrestrial > Soil >...
CGCTGAGCGCCGCACCCGGAGAAAGAATGTCTGTATCGCCGCAGCACCGGGCTTCCACCGGCGAGCGAATCAATACCGCGGAAACAACCGGAAGATTGCAGCAGGCGCTGGGGAAGCGGCGCATCCGGTTGACCCGGCAGCGGCGGGTGATCCTGCAAGTGATGGACGACGCCGAGCAGCACCTGGACGTCGACCAGATCTTGGAGCGCGCGCAGAAAATCGATTCCGGCGTGGCCTTGGTTACCGTTTACCGCACGATTGATCTCCTCAAAAAACATGGCTTGATTGACGAGCTGGACTTGCTGCATCTGCGCGGCGACCGGCACTACTACGAGACGCATGGTCCCCGCGACCACATTCATGTGGCGTGCTTGCGCTGCGGGAAAGTGCGCGAGTTCGAGAGCCGGCTGTACGAGCAGCTGAAGCAGCAGATCGCGCGGGATTTTAATATGAAGGTGACGGTGTCGCGCACGGAAGTCGGCGGCTACTGCGCCGACTGCCTCGAAAAGTCGAGCTCATAGCAGCGAGTCAAGCCTGCGGAACTCCTACAAAAAAAGAAGTTGTAACAGGTCAAAATTCAAACTGCCCCACTCCCCAACTGATGGTAGTGGGTTAGTTTCCGGGTGGCCGACGATACGCCCAAAGCCTCGTATTTCGCTCAGCGCAGTGCCCCCTTGCTTACCGAGAGAAGTTCCTATAGACTCCTCTCGGAAACCGATATGAGCAAACCCAATGACCTCGTCCAAGGCACCCTTGATCTGCTCCTTTTGAAAATACTGGCGCTGGAGCCCCTGCACGGATGGGCCATCAGCCTCCGCCTGAAATCCATCTCCGGAAACGTGCTGCAGGTGAGCGAAGGATCCCTTTACCCTGCATTACACAAGTTGGAGCAGGAAGGCTGGATCGCCGCCGAGTGGAAGCAGACTGAGAATAACCGGCGCGCGAAGTTTTATTCGCTCACCCGCCTGGGCAGAAAGCAGCTCGAATCGGAGTCGGCGAACTGGCAGCGGCTGTCCTCGGCCATCTCGCACGTTATCCAGCTTTCAGAGGCTTAGAAGAGAGTTATGCGAATAGAACACTGGTGGTTCACGGCCCGCTTGCGGCTGAGATCTATTCTGCGTGGCCGCCGGGTGGAGCGGGAACTCGATGAGGAACTGCAGTTCCACCTGGAGTGCAAAATCGAGGAAGGCATCACCAATGGGCTTTCTCCAAAAGAGGCGCGCTACGTGGCGATGCGCGCGATGGACGGACTGGAACAACGGAAAGAGGAGATGAGAGACATGCGACGCATTCATTGGTTGACGGATTTCCTCGACGACGCGCATTTCGCGATCCGCAGTCTGCGCCGCACGTCCGGGCTTACCGCCTTCGTGGTGATCACGCTGGCGGTGGGGATCGGGATGACCTCGGGGACTTTCAGTATGGTCGATGCGCTGATTTTTAGGCCTTATCCCGTGCCGGATCCGAGTGGCGTGGTCACCCTGGCGAGCACTACACACGATAGTAATCTCGACGATTTCTCCTATCGCGAATACCTGGACATCCGCGACAAAACGAAGAGCTACGATGGCGTGATCGCCAATGCAGGTATGGAGGCTGTCGCCTTCAGCGCCGAACCCGCAGCAACGCCGCGGATTAAGGGCGGGGTGATGGTTTCCAGTAACTACTTCCACGTGCTTGGCGTGGAACCGCGGGTGGGGCGCGGTTTTCGGGAGGACGAAGATCAGGTGCCCGGTCGCAATGCCGTGGTAGTGCTCGGGCCAAACTTCTGGAAGCACGAATTCGCGAGCGACCCGGGCGTCCTCGGCAGGACGATTCGCCTGAACGGCACGGAGTTCACCGTGATTGGCGTGGCGCCGGAAACCTTCCCAGGGATGCAAATATTCGAGCATCCCGACTTCTACATGCCGTTGGCCATGGCGCGGGTGTTTTCGATTAACCCGCAGAAGAATTTTTTCGAGGACCGCGACGATCGTGAGTTGAATGTCAGGGCGCGCTTGAAACCGGGCACGACGCTGCAGCGGGCGCGGAATGAGCTCGCCATGCTCGCGAAAAACTTCGAGCGCGAGTATCCGAAGGTCAATCACAGCCGCGGCGCGGCGGTATACACGCAGTTCGAAGCGCGGACTCGAGAAGACCTTAATTGGAAATTCAGCGTGATCTTTGTGATCCTAGCGCTCGCGATCCTGCTCGTGGCTTGCAGCAACGTTGCGGGACTTCTCCTGAGCCGCGCCCGCGCGCGAACGCGCGAAATCGCAATACGGCAGGCGATTGGCGCCGGGCGTTTCCGCCTCATTCGTCTGCTGTTGACGGAGAGCCTGATTCTGGCGTCCTTGGGTGGATTGGTCGGGATCGCGATCGGGTACGGCATCGTAGAATGGTTTCACACTAAAGAAAGCATAGTAGTTTTGACTGACTTGCCGGTCTCGCTCCCGTTCCAGATGGACACGCGCGTACTCCTCGCAAGCCTCGCGTTGTCCGCCTTGAGCGCGCTCCTTTGCGGCCTGGTGCCGGCACTGCAAAGCACGTGCGTGGACGTGGTCAACGCACTCAAGTCGGCCGAAGTGGATGTGCCCGGTCGCAAACGCCTGTGGGGCCGGAATGTGCTGGTGGTGGCGCAAGTTTCCGGCTCCCTGATGCTTCTGACGGCGTCTTTCCTGATGGTCCGAGGTTTTCAGCATGGCTTGCTTGAGGGTACTGGCTTCGCGAAAGATCATCTGCTGATGACCAGCTTCGATCCGCGGCTGGTGCAGTACAACTCAGCGCAAACCCAACAGTTCTACAAGTTGCTGGCCGAACGTGTACGGGAAGCGCCTGGAGTTGCTAGCGAGGCTCTCACCCAGAACATTCCGCTCGGAATAGAAGACTTTGACGGCCTCGCCTTCGTGCCGGACGGTTTTCAGATGCCGCGCGATCGCGAGAACTTCAACTCGACGATGGATACGGTTGATGAAGGATACTTCGAGACGATGGGGATTCCGATTTTGCGTGGCCGCGGCTTCCTGGCTTCCGATACCGCGGAGACGCCGCGTGTCGCCGTGGTGAATGATCAGTTCGCGAAACACTATTGGCCGGGATCGGATGCGGTGGGGAAACACATCCGCCTCGATGGCCGTGTCGGCACACTGATGCAGATTGTAGGCGTCGCGCAGACCATCAAATATCAAAACACTTTCGAAAGGCCAATGGATTTTGTGTATATGCCGGTGGCCCAACATCCGATCGCTCGAATGACCTTGATGTTGCGCTCCACCGGCGATCCGATGCAATTGGTTCAGTCCGTGAAGGACGTTGTCCGTATCCTCGATCCGAATCTGCCGATGTTGCGCACGATGGCTTATGAAGACTTCTACATGGACCGGGCTGTGAAAGGACCACGAATTGCCATGGACCTGGTGGGCAGCATGGGTGTGGCGGGCCTCCTGCTGGCCATCGCCGGCTTATATGGGTTGGTGGCGTACAACGTCAGCCGCAGAACCCGTGAGATCGGCATACGCATGGCCCTTGGCGCGGCAAGCTCGGACGTGCTGCGGCTGGTGATGGGCAAGGGCCTAGTGCTGGTGGGGATGGGAACGGTGATTGGGCTCGTGATGGGTTTCGCCCTCGAGCAGCTCATGAATTCCATGCTGTTCAATGCGGGCGGCGTAGACATTTTGGCTTATGTCATCGTCGTGCCTTCGCTGTTTCTAGTAACTATGCTGGCGGCCTACGTGCCCGCTCGAAGAGCATCTCGGATTGCGCCCACGCAGGCGTTGCGATACGAGTAAGTCATGGTCCCCAGGGGCCCACAACGAAGGATGAAAATGGGCTCGAGATGGCGTAGCGTTTGTGTAGCCGCGTTGGCGACAGAGGCCGAGCTACTCTGGCGCTCACAGAGCCCGCTTACGAGTAGTGCAGTTAGTTCGTGAACGCCGGATCCGCCACGCACGCTTCTCGAAAGCACAATCTTCTAGGCGCTACTCGTCAAGAAACGGACAAGTGCCCGTTGTGGGGAATTAAAAATCCCTGTTTGGATTTTGCTGTTGATCGTGAGCGGATGACGGGCAACCCGGAAACTGACCCCTTACCCAACTGATTCTGTCCTTGACGAGTCGATTACGGACCTGGTACGATAAACACGTAAGAAACTACGCCCCGACGCTGTTCGGGGCTTTTTCTTTTCTGGCGCAGGCGTCACTCCCTGTAGCGCCTTTTGTCTCCGTCTTCCTCTCTGCCGTTGCTGTTCTCCGTCATCTCTGTGCTCTGACCTCTGTGTTCTCTCGACGAACGCCGTCGCGCCCTGAAAGACCTCGCCCCACGCAAGCTCGCCGTGTAGTGGCGGGTCTTTAGACCCGCGCTTTTGGCTTTCTTCGTTGATTGTTCCGCGCTCCTCGTGCCGGTCTAAAGATCGGCCACTACAAGGAAGATGCCACGGCAAGCTCCGCCGTAGCGGGTCTTTAGACCCGTGTTTTTCTCTCGCCAGCTGCTAGCTGCCAGCCGCGGCGAGTGTCAACGATTCGCCGTGGTTGAACTGTTGGCTTCTGTCACTTTTGTTTCTGCTTTCCGCATCTGCTTTTTCCTTTCAAGGATCCGCCCATGAAACCCAAAAAACTGAACGCCCAACTCCTTTGGATGCAGTTTGAAGATGTTCTCGCCCCGCGTCTCGGCCTGAGCGTCAAGGAGCGCGCCGTCTATTCCTATCTGCTGCGCCATTCCCTCGTGGTCGGCAAGCTCCGCCTGCAGTTTGCGGTTATGGCCTTAGCTCGCACTTTGGGTCTGTCCATCGGAGCGGCGCGCCAGGCGGTGCGCCGGCTGGATGAGCTGGGGGCTTTGCGCGTGCTGGAACGCAGCAAGAGCGGCCATCTGGCTGAGATGCGCCTGCCGGAGAAGATCCGCGCGATCCGCCCTGGCAGAAATGGCGCCTTCCAGGTTGCCGGAGAGCCCCCTGCCTCGACCCTCGAAAGCACGGATTTCTTGAAAACCTGGGCGCTCAGAAAAACCATTCACGATCGCGAACGCGGGGCCTGCTTCTACTGCCTTCGCCGCACTCCCGGTAAGGTGCGGTGCCTCGACCACGTCGTGCCCCGCGTGCGCTTCGGACGCAATTCGTACCGCAACCTGGTTTCCTGCTGTATCGAATGCAACACGCGCAAGGGCGACTGTCCCGCCTCGGATTTTCTCCGCACGCTCTACCGCCAGGGCCGCCTGACGCACGCCGAACTCGACGCACGCCTTCGCGCCTTGAAGGACCTCGCCGCAGGCAAGCTCCGCCCTCCATTGGTGGCGGGTCTTTAGACCAGGTCCGGAATGTTATAATTAACTACCGTTTGGCGGGAGAAGCCGATGCCTAGATACGAGATCATCATCTACTGGAGCCAAGCTGACGAAGCGTTTATCGCCGAAGTCCCCGAACTTCCCGGTTGCGCCGTCGACGGAAAGACCTACAAGGAAGCGCTCGCCAACGTGGAAATCATCATTCAGGAATGGGTCGAAACCGCCAAAGAACTCGGCCGCCCCATCCCCGCCCCGCGCGGCCGCCTCGCCTTCGCCTAAGAGTCAAAGACGGCACCCTTTGGAATACCAAATGCCAAAGAGCGCGCCAGCTGCCATCAACGGTGACGCCGACGCCCTAGTGACGTAGTGTCGTGACGGTGAAATCTTGCTGACCTGAAAGGAAGCAGCGGGGGAAGAAATCCTTGGGGGTCGAGGTTCGCGCCTCGCGTTGTGATTGCCGACAAGCTACGAAGCCATCACAACCCAACGTCGTGCTTTGTCGGCGGTTTCCAACAAAGCCGAACACGGGGTTGCGTTCCCGTGAACTCCTCACGACCCCCTTCTGGAGTTTTTATCGCTCGCCAGAAGGCCATACGACAGGATACCACAGCGCGGCTCCTCCCTGAATATCAGACCGAAAGCAGGAGGAACTGGAGAATGAGCGAAGAGTTCGTTACCCCGAAACAGGTCGCTGAGGCCACTGTGACTGCTCTCACCCTGACTCCCGAAACTTCCGTGATATGTTTGGATATATGGGGTCGAAACTGTCTTCTGAAAAAGCAATTAAGTTGCTGGACTACCGTGGCGAAAAGGAACTCGCTAGAACGCTGAGACGTTGCTGGCTCGAACTGGATGTTCATAACGTCGGCTCATTCGCTGACGAGTTTGTTGCGACGGTTCAAGTCCACGCGCCGTTGAAGGAGTACGAATCTCTCCGCAGTTCCGCTGACGACTGGAACACTCTCTTGAAGATTTTCAGAGAACTTTACGCACAGGAAAATCCTGACATCGTGGACGTAGGTTGCATCCTCGAAATCGAGGACCAGACACCAGACCAGTTGGTCGCTGTCATTGAGGAGCAAAAGAGCCTGATGATTTCCGTGGCGACGGGAGAGCGGCGCATTCAAGAGGGCAACGAAGAGTACAAAAAGCGGCGTGGTGAAATCGGAAAAATGCTCCAAGCAAAGGGCATAAAAGACCCTAACTCGTTCTTTGATTTGTGGGGTTGGTACAACAAATGGAAAAGTGGCGACCTCCCCTCTTATCAATCGAGAAGGCAATTTGTGTCCGAACTTTATGACCCACTACTCGAACGGTTGCAGCAAGATGGCTCCTCGACACCCGGTATGTTCGATGAGCCAACAGGCTGGGCCAAAGTGGACCGCACCGTGACTGAAATCCGACAACGGTTGGAACAAGCCACGACGGAAGAGCAGTTCCAAGCAGTCGGCACCTTATGCCGGGAGGCGCTCATCTCGCTGGCGCAGGCCGTATTTGATTCCGTTAAGCACCCAACGTTGGATGGCATCAAAGCAAGTCCCACTGACTTCAAACGGATGATAGAAGCATATATCGCAGTGGAGCTTGGTGGAGCGAGCAACGAAGCCTCGCGGCGGCACGCGAAGGCTGCATTCGACCTTGCCAATGATTTGCAGCACAAACGAACGGCGACCTTTCGCCATGCAGCACTGTGCGCCGAGGCGACTGTCGCTGTGATAAACCTCGTCGCGATTGTTTCCGGCCAGCGGGACCCTTGAACAGCCTGATGCAGCAAGTATCAATCTCGTGATAGGCTGCGCCAAGGAAACCGCGCTTCGATGACAACTTGGAAACGCCTCGTGCTCATCTCCGCAGGATTTGGTGCGGGATTCGCCATTTGTGCGTTCGTAATCGCGGGAGTGATTTACTGGTATTCGATTCGACCGAAGCCGTGGAACAAGAATGCCTTGAAAGCAACGTTCTCCACAATGGAGTTCGACACACGGCCACGGGAGGCGAGCTACAAGGTGGATTTCCTGTACGACGTGGAGAACACCACGGAGCAGAACTACGACTTAAATTCTTCCAACTTCACTCTCTTCGCTGTTCTCGCAGAAGGCAACACGCTCTCTAAGGAGTTCGGTCACTATCAAGCTGAGGACCCAAGGCTCGATGGCCCCGCGTTCATTCCGGCACACGGCAAAGCAAGAGTCCACGTCCTAGTCGCCTACACATATCCATCGGACTGGACCTCGGAGCAGAAGAACGACGGGAAGAAAGTCGTCACAGCGTTGAATTACCGACTTCGCGAGCTAACCGGATTCGTCGCATACGACCAGCCCAACCACTACGAGATAGATATGCCCGAGGGCTGGAGAAATTGGGACGACGTGAAAAAGAAAGACTAGCGATTGCCCACGGACGCGAGCGGGGACCGCGAGCGGGGACAGACGGGAAGTTACCCTTTCTCCGAAACCTCCACTCGTTACGAACCGGACAAATGTCAGAAAGCGTTCCGTCTGTCCCCAAGTTCCGTCCCCAAGTTCAGTCCCGTCGGTATCGGGCTCGGGTAGTATTGAATATGTTGTTCGCGGAGTAGGGTGTCCATGGCCGATCTGCCGGATATCGATGCCCCTTGGTCACAGGACCTCTCTTTTTATGGCCTGGACCGAACAATTCGATTTGCTCGTCTGAGATGCACGCCGGGGCAAGAACTGATTGGACGGGTTCTAGACTTAGAGGCCCTGGACTATGAGGCGTTAGACGCCTACGCTTTCCGGCTTACAGAGCTTGGGCTTACTTCCTCAGAACTTAGATTTCTGGCCGCCGGCATGACAGTTATCGCGCGCAAGACTGAAACTGCTTCACCAGAAGTTAAGGGGATAGTAGATAAGGCCCTTCTTCGCCTCGTTCGTTTGCTTCCGCCGGCGTTGGCTGACCAGTTTGCACGGCCATACCTTGACCATAAGCGTAAAACTCGCCGCAAGTGGGCGTATGCGACCCTGCGCGAGAAGCGGTTGTCTCGGAGAACTACGACGAAGCTCGCAAACGTTTTTCGCGAAACGGGCGATAGGGCGATCGGGCGATCCTCGGCCTCATAACCAGAACTCCTGAATGCGTTCGGCTTTTGGGGCTCGTTTCTTGATCGACAGATTAAACAGCAAGGATGAAGAGCATTGGCGAGGCCGCGTGTTGGAGTGCCTACTGACCTACGACCGTGATGAAGCTATTGCTCTTGCACCGCAGTTTCCGTGGGAGTTTACCTACGCGACAGGCCGTTCGGGAGACCTGTCGCTCTTGCCCGTTATTCAGTCCCTGTTCAAATCAAACTCGAAGAGTGGGGCCTTTGTATCGATCTATGCTTGGTGTCTCGGGAAGATTGGCGCTCGCGAAGAAATTGATGTTCTGGAACGCTTCATCCAAAAGAAAAGCTAGTTAGGCGCCAGGACGCAGGCGGGTGGCAGGCCTTCGGCCACTGGGCCGACCATCGACAGCGAAGAGCAGTGGCGAGTGACCCCTCGAAGCTCGGGGTAAACGAGTGACGAGAAAACGAAAAGCGGATTCCTAGCCACTCACCTGCGGGGCGGTTTCTGAAGGGGACGACAACGCCGGGTAAATCGAAGGGTGCGCCACCCTACCGGTCTAAAGACCGGCCACTACAGCTTGGCTGCACGCCCGCTAACGTACGGTGCCTCGACCACGTTGTGCCACGCGTGCGCTTCGGGCGCAATTCCTACCGCAACCTGGTTTCCTGCTGTATCGAATGCAACACGCGCAAGGGTGACCGTCCGGCGCCGGATTTTCTGCGCACGCTCTACCGCCAGGGCCGCCTGACCCCCGCCGAACTCGACGCACGCCTCCGCGCCCTGAAAGACCTCGCCGCCGGCAAGCTCCGCCCTCCGTTGGTGGCGGGTCTTTAGACCCGTGCTTTTCTCTTCTCGCTTTCTTCCTTGGCGGTTCCGCGCTTCTCGCACCGGTCTAAAGACCGGCCACTACAATCCCTCACCGCGACGGTACGCTTTGCTGTAAATTACTGCATGGTATGCCTCTCCATCGCCGAGTCGCTCGTCTTTCGCCGCAAAACTATTTCGGGCGTCAGGCGTATTTCGTCACCATCTGCTGCGACCGCCGCGCCCCTTTTCTCCGAAACCCAGCCACGGCTCAAGGCGTCCTTGCTCTGCTGCTGCAATGCGCCGCCACACACTCGTTCCTGCTGCATGCTTATTGCTTGATGCCGGACCATTCTCACGTTCTTGCCGAGGGCCTTCACGACCGCTCGGACTTGCGCGAATTCATCCGCGTCTTCAAACAACGCTCCGCCTTTGCGTTTCGCAAATCTCACTGCCGCCGCCTCTGGGAAATGAGTTATTACGACCATATTCTCCGGCCCTCGGACGGGATCGAGGATGTCGCCTGCTACATCTGGTGGAATCCCGTCCGCAAGCAACGTTGCGCGCGTCCGCAAGAATTTCCTTTCTCCGGTAGCCAGACCATCGATTGGATCAAACGTTCCTCCGCAGTTCCATCCTGGTCCGCTCCGTGGAAAACTCCTGGCTCCGTGTAGTGACGGGTCTTCAGACCCGTGCTTTTCTCTTTTTCGTTTTCTTCCTTGGCGTTTCCGCGCTTCTCGTACCGGTCTAAAGACCGGCCACTACAAGGAAGATCTCACGGCACGCAGGGCTCCGCCCCCAGCTCCCGTCCGCCTAAGGGCACGGCATCGAAGATTCCGGGCAGCAGCCGGAATGCGTGGCCTCTCTTCGTTTCGCTTGTAGCGCCGTCCAGTTCGCGTATCTTTGCTATAATGCCCTGCGAAGGAACCTCCGATGAAGCGGCAAGAGCACCTCGCGGAAGTCGAGGAAGTGGCCATTCGGGTTCGCGTCGAGAATCTGAAGAATGGCCGCTATTTGGGTACCAGCCCGGATGTTCCGGGATTGGTGGCTGAAGGCCGCAGCGTCGCGGAAGCGGTCGAAATCGCTCAAGGCCTCGCCAGAAAAATCGTGGAATCCTGCCGGGAACACGGCGATCCGGTCCCCCCTGTGTTCCGGAGCAAGGTTCGGTCGAAGCGCGAATTCCGCGTTCCTGTTTCTGTCTCTTAAATAATGGGACGCCTCGCAGGATTTTCCTACAGGGAAGTGCCCGCCGTCTCAGAACGTTTGGTTTCCAATTCGACCGTGCCGGTGCCGGCAGCCACGAAGTCTGGCGCCATCCCCAAACGGGGAGAAAGGTCACGCTTCCGCACCATTCCGGAGACATGGCGGAGGGTACGCTACGCGCGATTCTCCGCGAAGCGGGAATTAACGTAAGCGACTTCCTCAAAGCTTGAGCTGCGACAGTGTTCTCGTTGCTCGCCACTTCCTCAGGAGAAAACGTCCCGTCTGTCCCCGTCGCTCGTCCCCGTCGCTCGGTCTACGGAGACGATAAGTCTCTTCGTTACCGCCCTAAGGCAAGTCCGGACTCCACAATTCGTACCATCTTCCCTCGTAATCGAATTCGATTCGCATCCCTGTCCCGGGCCTGCGGAGCGCGAAGTATAAGACGCTCTTGCTTTGGTCGATATGGCATCCATGACGCATCAGTATTTTCGCCAGTTCAGACGGTGGCGTAGGAACGGTCGTTCGGTTCTCTGAACCATTAATTGGGTGTCCATTAAGTTCTGCCTCCCATCGAACGCCAGGCCAGCCAAATCCGCGGCTGACGTACGGTTTCTTACGAATTATCTTGAAATTACGGTCGGACAGCATGTGCGCAAACTCAAGCGCCGCGGAGCGGTGGGTATACATAATCTCGTTCTCCTTTTTTTGGAACTGCCTAGGCCCTGATTGGCGGTTCTTTTAAGGAGGTGAGATTCTGCCTTCTGAAGGGTAATTGCTGAGGTTTTCTCGTTGGCTCTAATGGCCCTGTTGTGATCTCAGCGTGGTGCCCATTTACGCGCAGTCACCGTTTGTTCCCAGACCGCTGCGTCCATTGTAGCACGGTGGCGAGAGGGAACAAGGAGCCGGGCCCTTCGAGGCTCAGGGTAGACTAAAGCCCGGCCTCTACAAAACCTTGGAAGAAGGCTACAGGTTCGCGCCGAAAGCCAGCAGACGGCCATCGCAATCCTTCACGACGAACTCCCGCTTGTGCCATGGCATGTTGCCGAGTCCCCGAGCGAATTCTACGCCTTGGGCGGCGTACTCGGCATAAAGTGCGTCGGCATCTTCCACGAAGAGGTACGCGTCGAGCAATTCGTCCTGGTATTTGTCCGGATTGGCTGTGGGCGGCTGGGCGCAGCGGAAATGAATCACCTGCTGGTCGCGCGCCACGATGGCGTAGACCGGCGGATCCTGCCACGTCCCCAGACATGCGAAACCAAGCTTGGCTGTGTAATAGGCGAGCGTTGCGGGAATGTCCATGGTGAAGAACACAGGCGCAATCTGACGGACCATGGGCCGAGTCTACCCCAGATGGCGGGGGGAGCTCCTTTAACCTAACTAGGGAGGGTGCTGTGAATACACCCCTGGCGTGTATGTTCAACCGCACGGCTGGTCTTTAGCACGTAATCCTGTTTCTTAAGAATTTTGTACGCTTTGCCGAGCTGGGGCGCAGCGTGCTGCGCCCCTACAAGGGAGAGCTGCGACAATTTGTACGCTTTGCTGAGCTGGGGCGCAGCATGCTGCGCCCCTACGGTTAGTCGGCTCCGACGCGGGCTTCCTGGGTTTCTTCCACGATGCGGCCGTCGAAGAGGTGGATGGTGCGCTCGGCGAAATTCGCGTAGCGCTGGTCGTGCGTGACCATGCAGATGGTGGCGCCGTTGCGGTGCAAGTCGCGCAGCAGCTCCATTACCGCTTCGCCGTTTTTGGAGTCCAAGTTTCCCGTGGGCTCGTCGGCCATCAGGATGAGTGGATCGCCGACCAATGCGCGGGCCACCGCGACACGTTGCTGCTGACCTCCAGAGAGCTGCGAGGGGTAGTGGCGCAGGCGGTGGGCCATGCCGACGCGCTCCAGGGCATTCTGCACTTTTTGCTTGCGCTCGCTGGAGCTGGTGCCGCGATAGGTGAGCGGCAGCTCGACGTTTTCGTACACGGTGAGATCGCCGATCAGGTTGAAAGCCTGAAAGATGAAGCCGATCTCGCGATTGCGAATGCGTGTGCGCTCGCTGATGGTGAGCTTGGCGACGGGCTGGCCGTTGAGCCAATAGTTGCCGTCGGTCGGAGAATCGAGCAAGCCGAGAATGGACAGCAGCGTCGACTTGCCGCAGCCGGAGGGCCCGGCAATGGAGATGTACGTTCCTTTCTTGATCTCGAGATGAATTTCCTCGAGCGCGTGGGTTTCCACTTCATCTGTGAAGAAAACTTTCTTCACGCCTTCCATTTTAATGAGTGTGCCGTTTGCGTCCGCCATCGCCTCTCCTTTGGATCAGTATTCGTGTACTAGAAACTCGTATTCAAAGCACCCCGGAATTCAAAATCGTTTGCCTCATTCGTAGCGCAACGCGACCAATGGATCGACGCGTGTGGCGCGCCGCGCCGGAATGTAGCACGCGGCCAAAGCGATCACCGCGATTAGCGCCAGGCCCAGCGCGTAAGCCGTGGGATCGCCCGCGCGTACGCCGAAGAGCAGCGATTCGCTCAATCGCGCAAGTCCATAGGCCAGCGGCAAACCGACCGCTGCGCCCAGCAGAACCATCGAGCCCACTTCCTTCACGATCAGAAAACGAACGTGCGCGGTTTCGGCGCCGAGCGCCATGCGGATGCCAATCTCGCGCGTCCGCTGCACAACAAGATACGCCAACACTCCGTAAATGCCCATAGCCGCGAGCAGCGCCGCTAAAGTGCCGAAGGTGGCAGAGAGCCATGCGACCATACGCTCAGCGAACAGGTCTTGGTCAATCACCTGCTCGAGAGTCTTGACGTTGTAAATGGGCAAGTTCGGGTCGAGTTCACGCACCTGATTGCGCAGCGCGGTGGTCATCAGCAGCGGTGGCTGCTGCGTGTACGCATAAAACGTCATTTCGCGAATCTTGTCGCGTTGGGTGTGCGGCAAATAAATGTACGGAGCGTCGGCATCCCGGACGTGGCCTTGCTTGACGTCCTTTGCCACGCCGACAATCTCGATATCAGGTTTGACTTGGTCGCCACTGCCAAATGCAAAATGCAATCCGAGCGGGTTGCGGCCGGCAAAGTCTCTCTTGGCCATGGCCTCACTGATGATCGCAACTTTAGGCCGATTTTTGCCGTCGCCATCGTTGAATTCGCGGCCAGACAACAGCGGGACGCCGAGAGCAGAAAAGTATCCAGGGCTCACAGGGTCCCAATGGACGTGCGAATCGTCGGCAGAGTCGCGTTTGCCCTCAATGGTGATGTTGGCGCTCATGTCCGTACCGGTGAGCGTGCCTATTTCGGACATGCCGACGGCGCGGATTCCGGGCACCGCGGCCAGGCGCGCCCGGAGCTGATCGACGAGAGCGATGCTGCGGGGAGTGTCGTAGCCGTTCAAAATCGGCGAGATGGAGAAGCTGATCACATTCTCGGAGCGCAAGCCGAGACCTTGATTGCGCAAATTGCCCAGCGATCGCGTGAAGAGGAAGGCTCCGGCAAGCAAGAGCATTGTGAATGCAACCTGGCCCGCAACCAGCAACTTGCGCGCGCCCACCAGGGAAGTGTTCGCGGATGTGGTGGTGGCCTGGTCCTTAAGGGTTTGCGCCACGGCCGTGCGCGTCACGCGCCACGCGGGCAGAAGGCCGAAGAAGACACCCGACAGAAGCGTCGCGGCAGCAGCAAAAGCCAGCACGGTTAGATCGAGGCTTCCGCTCAATCCTTGGATCATCACATTCGAGGCGACGACGGAGGTCAGCAGGCCCATCAGCCAGCTTCCGAGCAGCAGGCCCAGTACGCCGCCGCCCAACGCACAAAGCAGGCTTTCCGCCAACAACTGGCGCATCATTCGGCCACGGCTCGCTCCCAGAGCGGAGCGGATGGCCAACTCACGCTGACGCGCGGCGCCCTGTGCGAGAAGCAGATTTGCGATGTTCGTACACGCAATCAGTAAGACCAGCGCTACCATGACGAATAGCGCGGTCAAGGTCTGCCCGGAATCCGTTTGCACCGTGGTGCGGCCTCTCGCGCCCGGAATCAATAAAACCTTCTTGCTCAAGAATCGCTCGCGATCTTTAGCGTTCAAGCCTTTGATCGTGAAGTGCTGTTCTTGCAGTAGCGGCCGATACGCTGCGTTAATGGCGGCTTCTGTCTGCGCCAGCGAAAGGCCCGGCTTCCGCCGGCCCATAATGGCCAAATAGCTATCCGTCCAGTCGTCCAAACCATTACGCTCGGGCGTCATCTGGCCCTTCATCATGAAGGGCACAAAGACGTCCGCCGACTGCCCGACTTGAATGCCGGTGAATCCAGCTTGCGCAACTCCCACGACGGTGAGTTCCGTATTATTTACCAGCAAGGTCTGATTCAAAATCGAGGGGTTGGCTCCGAAGCGGCGGGTCCAATACGCATGGCTCAGGATTACAACCGGTTGCGCGCCGGGCACCTTGTCGTCGTCCAGGGTAATGAGTCGACCGAGCGCTGGACGCACGCCTAGCACTTCAAAGTAATTCCCGGAAACTAGCTCGCCACCCCCGCGCTCCGTCTGTCCTTGGCTGGCAATGGTGACGGGAATAGCAAATCGCGCTAGCAGCCCCGAAAAAGCCTGATTGGTTTCGCGGAGCCGCTTGTACATGGGGAAGGAAAATGACTGCGCTTCATCGCCGTCGCTCCATGTGTGGCCGTACGTCCGACCCGGTGCGCGCAGGATCAGCAATTCGCTGGGGTTCTGCACCGGCAAGCGCCGCAGCAGCACCTGTTTAACCAGGGAAAAGATAGCGGTGTTCGCGCCGATGCCGAGCGCCAGGGTCAGCACCGCGATAGCGGTGAACCCCGGATGCTTCGCCAGCATCCGCGCCCCGAACCGAATGTCTTGCCAGATCGCTCGCATCAGGATTTCCCCGGCAAAGCTGCCCGCGACCACACCGCAAGCGGCATGAATCCCTCTATGCCCAGCGTATACGGCAGGAAGGCCGACATTGTTCCATGATCAGGACTTGCGAGCGCGATTCGGGCCACTACCGTCATGAGGCCACCTTTGCGGACTGATACAACCCCTGCCAACTGAGACGTTCCAGCGGGCATTCCCGTCTTGCGGACGCCTACAAAAATCTAAAGAAGACCTGATGCGCGGCGCCCAGGCGCACAACCGCCATTATTTCAGCCGGATACGGTCAACGTTGTCCCACTGGGACATGTCGGACAGGATCACTTTGTCGCCGACCTGCAAACCCGAGATTATTTCCA
>Ga0209647_1002301_pt1 | contig 15539 bp, 15 predicted proteins | sample GraSoi_2013_60cm_FD_185827 | JGI IMG/M metagenome (GOLD analysis project Ga0209647, IMG submission 185827) | Grasslands soil microbial communities from the Angelo Coastal Reserve, California, USA - Sample 9_17_2013_60cm (SPAdes) (version 2) | ecosystem: Environmental > Terrestrial > Soil >...
GACGTGGCGCGCGAGAGCGGCCGCCGCCTTCTCCGTGACGGCGCGCCGGCGAGCCTCCCGCAGCAGCTCGATCGCCAGGTCGACGCCGCGCGCAACCGGCTTACCGCGCTCGAGGACATCGCGCAGTCGGCGAAGGCGCTCTACGCAAGACTCGCGCCGGAGCAGCAGCCGGCGGCCGATCCACGGCTCGCGAATCTCATGGCGATGTCCCGCTAGGCGTTGCGGATGTCTAGGATGGTGATCTTCTGCCAGATCTTGCGCGACAGATCCGCAGTCAGGCTCTCGATGTCGTTCACCGCGTCGAGCACCACCGGATCCTGCAGGTGCTGCGCGTGCAGCGCGGCGAGCTTGCTGGTGAGCGCGAGAAGCTCCGAGCAGTAGTCGAGATAGCGCGCAAGCTGGCCGGGCGAGAGCGTGCGCTCGGGCGATGAAGCCGTCGCGGGCACGTCGCTCAAGGCGTGCTCCGGATCCTTGGTGAGCTGGTGCATGTCGACCACGTGCGCGATGCTGCGCAGCCGATGCAGCATGCGCAGCGCCGTGCGGCGCTTCAGGCGCACTTCGAGCGAGACCAGGAACAGCACCGCGATCGACAGCAGGATCAGCAGGTTGGTCCCGGCGTCGACGCCCTGCAGGAGCTCGGTGAAGCTCGGGTCGCCCGCCTTGGCGATACGCACGATCTGGAAGCCCGCCCACAGCACGAGCGCGACCAGCGCGCCGATGGTCAGCACGGTGAGGATGCGCAGCCACCACAGCGGATGGCGCAGCTGCTCGACGATCCTGGTGTTGGCGTCGGCGACGCGGCCGAGCTCGGTGGCGACCTCGGCGAGGCCGGAGTCGGGAAAGCGCTCGTGGATGCGCTGCGCGAGCAGCGCGATGGTGCTCGAGATCGGGGCCGGGCTGAGCTCGCTGTAACTCAACGGCGGCGCAAGGCTAGAGGACGTGCTCCTCTGCGACGATGCGGATCTCCGGCGCGTCGAGCTGCACCAGCGCCTCCTCGTCCTTGCGCAGCATGCCGATCACCGGGCTGCCGAAGGCGGCCGTGAGCTCGTCCGGGCCCGGGAAGTAGATCTCGAGCATGCCGTCGAAGGCCGGCGACTTGCCCATCTCGGGCACGGCGAAGCTGGCGACGATGCGCTGGATGCCGGACTCCATCAGCAGCTTGCTGTCCGCCTTGGCATAGCCCTTGAGCGCGGCCTCCTTGAACTGCGCCGGCGTCAGGTCCTTCTTGCGCACGGAAGTCAGGATCACCTTGAGCTGGCCGAGCGGCTTGAGCGTCGCGCCGGTCCTCTCGAACAGCGCCTTCTCGTCCATCACCACGCTCAGCGCGTCCTTGGCCTGGCCGGTGGCCTCGGCGGCGCGCGCCTCCTTCTCGGTGGGGAAGAACAGCGCCGCGACGCCGTCGTACGCCGCCTCGTCGCCGAGCAGCTTGCCGTCGGCGACCACGCCCGCCACCAGCTTGTTCGCGGTCTTGCGCAGCTCGCGATTGCGCTCGAGCCATTCCTGCCTGAACTCCGCGGGGAGCTTGTCGCCGCGTTTCACCATTCGTATGAGTTTGAACATTCGGACAAATAGCATAGCAGTAAGTCGAGGCTCGGCGCCCCCTTCGACAGCTTTGCGTCAACTACTGCGCGATTCAGACGTTGGGGAGGTCAGGGAGGGGCATGAGAGGCGATGTCTGCAATCCCCATCGAGCGCATAGAGAACCGCATCCTGCTCATCGGCGGGCGCAAAGTCCTGCTCGATGCGGACCTTGCCACTTTATATGGCGTGAGTACCAAGCGATTCAATGAGCAGGTGCGCCGCAATTTGAAGCGCTTCCCGCCGGACTTCATGTTCCGCCTGCGCGCCGAGCAATGGCGCGCTCTAAGGTCGCAATTTGCGACCTTAGAGGCGGGCCGGGGCAAGCACCGCAAATATTTGCCGCTGGCCTTTACGGAGCACGGCGCGATCATGGCCGCGGCCGTCCTGAACAGCGCCCGTGCGGTCGAAGTGTCGGTGTATGTGGTGCGCGCGTTCGTTCGGCTGCGCGAATTGCTCGCGTCAAATAACGAGCTTGCGAGGCGGCTGCGCGAATTGCTCGCATCGAACAACGAGCTTGCGAGGCGCCTCGATCAGCATGAAAAGAAGCTTGGCGTCCATGATCGAGCCATCGGTGGTCTCGTCAGTGCCATTCGGGAGCTCATGGCCGCGCCGGAACCCCAACGCCGGCCGATCGGCTTCGTTACCTGAATCGCGTTTGCGCTCGCGTTCGCCGGCGCTGGTTCATCCGGGCGGCGATGATGGGTTATTCTTTGCGCGCGGTTCCGTAGACCTGTGGAGCAGCCCAGACCATGAAGGAAGTGAGCATCACCGTCCGCGACGGCACGCGGATCGGCGCCGCGATCTATGCTCCCGAGGCTAATGGACGCTATCCGGCCCTGCTGGCGGCTTCGCCTTACAGGTACGACAACAACGCCCTGCCGGCAGGGCCGCAATTCCTGTGGCGCGAGACCGGGCCGATCGATTTCTACGTCGATCATGGCTATGCCTACGTGCACATGGACGTGCGCGGGTCGGGGAAATCCGGCGGCGAGTTCGAGCTCCTCGGGCCCACGGAGCAGCAGGATCTCTACGACGTCATCCAGTGGATCGCCGCGCAGCCGTGGTCGAACGGAAAAGTGGGCGGCTTCGGCCAGTCCTACTTCTGCATGTCGCAGTGGTGGATGGGCATCATGGCGCCGCCGGCGCTCGCCTGCCTGGGCGCCTACGACGGCCTGAACGATCTCTACCGCGCCTCGTGCTACCAGGGCGGCATTCCGGGGCAATTCTTCCCCGGCTACTGGTGGAACCAGAACCGCATCATCAACCGCCATCCCGCCAACGGCTCGGAGCCGCGCGTGCAGGAAACCGATCTCGACGCGCTGGTGAGCGCGCATCCGGCGTACGACGACTTCTGGCGCACGCGCTCGGCGTCCGAGCGCCTGCACGAGATCAAGGTGCCGCTCTACTCGGTCGGCATCTGGGGCAAGGTGGATCTGCACACGCGCGGCAACATCGAGGGCTTCCGCCGCAGCAAGGGCCAGCGCAAGCTGCAGATGCGGGGTCCGCCCAACGCCTGGGCGGCGAATGCCGAGTTCAACGGCGTCGAGCTGCACGAGAAAGTGATGCTGCCGTTCTACGACCGCTTCCTCAAGGGCGCGAGCACCGAGTGGGACCAGCGCCCGGCCGTCGAGTACTTCGTGCGCGGCGCGAATGTGTATCGCACCGCCGACACCTGGCCGCCCGCCGGCGTGAAGTACAAGGCGTGGCACCTGAGCGCCGACAAGTCGGGCAGCGTCACCTCGTTGAACGATGGCTCGCTCTCGCCTTCAGCGTCGAGCGGCGCCGAGAGCACCTCGTATGCGTATCCGAACCCCGGCTGGGTGAGCGGCGTGGTCGGCTTCGGACCCTCGGGTCCGCCGAACTTCGATCCGCCCCGGCGCGTGCTGACCTTCACCACCGCGCCGCTGGAAAAGGATCTGGAGATCGCCGGGCCGATCAAGCTGGTGCTCTACGCCTCGTCCACGGCGCGCGACACCGACTTCGTCATCAAGCTCTCGGAGCAATACCCGCAGTCATCAGAGGATCGCGCGAAGGGGATCAATCCGCAGTTCCAGGTGGTGACGAAGGGCTGGCTGCGCGCCTCGCACCGCGCGCTGGATGAGCAGCACAGCACCGAGATGGAACCCTATCTCCTGCACACGCGCCCTGAGCCGCTCAAGCCGAACGAGGTCTACAAGTTCGACATCAGCATCGAGCCGAACGCCTTCCAGTTCAAGAAGGGCAACCGCATCCGCCTGGAGATCGTGAACGGCGATTCGCCGATCACGGATGTCCTCTGGACGCACTACTACCAGCCGAACAAGATCGGGCAGGACACGATATGGCACAGTGCCAAATATCCGTCGTCGCTCGCGCTTCCGGTCATGGAATAGGAGACGCCTCATGAAACGCGTCGTCGCGTGCCTGGCCGCATCTCTGCTCGCTTCCGCGGCGGCGGCGCAGACCGTCAAGATCGGCGTCGTCAACACCTTCACCGGGCCGCAGGCGATGTTCGGTGAGATGACGGAGCGGGCGTTCAAGCTCTATCAGAAGCTGCACGACAAGGACCTCCCGCCCGGCGTGAAGCTCGAGCTCGTGTCGCGCGACGACGGCGGGCCAAACCCGGACAAGGCGCGCCAGCTGGCGCAGGAGCTGATCGTGCGCGATCGCGTGCACCTCCTCGCGGGCGTGGCGTTCACGCCGAACGCGATGGCGATGGCGCCGGTCGCCACCGAGGCGAAAGTCCCGCTGATCCTCACCAACGCCGGCACCTCGGTCGTCACCACGCGCTCGCCGTATATCGCGCGCTTTTCCTTCACGATTTGGCAGTCCTGCGTGCCGCTCGGCGAATGGGCGGCGAAGAAATTCAAGCGCGCCTATACGCTGGTCTCGGACTACGCCCCCGGCCACGACGCCGAGACGGCTTTCACACAGGGCTTCAAGGCGGGCGGCGGCGAGATCGTGGGCGCCGTGCGCGTGCCGCTGCAGAACCCGGATTTCGCGCCGTACCTGCAGCGCGTCAAGGATGCGAAACCCGATGCGCTGATGGTGTTCATCCCCGCCGGCAAGACTTCCACGTCAGTGATGAAGGCCTTCTCCGATCTCGGGCTCGCCGCAGCAGGGATCAAGCTGATCGGACCGGGCGACATCACCACCGACGAGGAGCTGCCGAACATGGGCGATGTGGCGCTCGGCGTCACCACTGTCCACCATTACTCGGCGGCGGCCGAGCGTCCCGCCAACCGCCGGTTCGTCGAGGCGTGGAAGAAGGAATACGGCGCGGCGAGCACGCCGAACTTCGCGGCGGTGGCTGCCTGGGACGCGATGGACGCCATCTTCCAGGTCGTCAGAGCGCAGAAGGGCAACATCGATCCGGAGCGCACGATGGAGCTCCTCAAGGCCTACCGCAACGCCGACAGCCCGCGCGGACCGATTGCCATCGATCCCGAGACGCGCGACATCGTGCAGAACGAATACCTGCGCGAAGTGCGCAAGGTCGGCGGCCAGCTTGCCAACGTGGAGCTGGAGACCGTGGCCACCGCGGTGAAGGATCCGTGGAAGGAAATGCAGAGGAAAAAATGACGCCGGCGATTCAACAACTACGGAGCCCCAAGTGAACCGAAACGGCATCGGCCAAGCGGTCCGGCGCGTCGAGGACCAGCGCTTCTTGACCGGACGTTCACGTTATGTGGACGACATCCAGCTGCCGCACATGCTGCATGGCGCGGTCGTGATGTCGCCGCATGCGCATGCTCGTATAAAAAATATTGACATCAGCGCGGCCATGAAAAGCCCGGGCGTGCACCTCGTGCTGACCGGCGCGGATGCGAAGAAGGAAAACCTCGGCGGCATTCCGCCGCTGTTCATGCCCGAGGACATGGGCGGGCCGAAGGGGTATCGCACCTTCCGGCCGCTGCTCGAGCCGGCGAAGGCGCGCTACGTCGGCGACCGCATCGCCTTCGTCGTCGCCGACACGTCCGAGCAGGCGCGCATCGCGGCCGAGCTGGTGGAAATCCACTGGGAGCCGCTGCCCGCGGTGGTGAACGTCGAGGACGCGGCGAAGGAGGGTGCGCCGAAAGTGTGGGACGACAACGCGGCGGGCAATCTCGCGTTCCCGCTGATGATGGGCAACAAGGAGACCACCGAGGCGGCGTTCGCGAAAGCGAAGCACAAGGTTTCGGTTCGCCTCTACAACAACCGCATCACGGCGAACGCCATGGAGCCGCGCGCCTGCATCGGCGATTTTGCCAATGACTCCTTTACCCTCTACACCAGCAGCCAGAATCCGCATGGCGTGCGCTCGATCCTCGCTGGCGCCGTACTGAAGCTCCCTGAAATAAAACTCAGGGTGATAGCCCCGGACGTCGGCGGCGGCTTCGGCATGAAGGGCGACATCTATCCCGAGGACGGGCTGGTGCTCTGGGCCGCGCGCAAGCTCGGCCGCCCGGTGAAGTGGGTGGCGACGCGCACCGAATCGATGCTCGGCGACAACCACGGGCGCGATCAGTTGATCAGCGCCGAGATGGCGCTGGACGATAACGGCAAGATCCTCGGCATCCGCGCCCAGGCGCTGCATGCGGTGGGTGCCTATGTCACTAACGCCGGCGTAGTTCCTGTCCTCTGCGCGCTGCGCAACATCCCGAACGTCTACGTCGTGCCCGCAATGCTGGTGGCGAGCAAGGCGACGTTCACGCACACCACGCCGCTCGGGCCTTACCGCGGTGCCGGCCGTCCGGAGGCGTCGTACGTCATCGAGCGCCTGATGGACGAGGCCGCGCGCCAGCTCGCACTTGACCCGGTGGAGCTGCGCCGGCGCAATTACATCCCGCCGAGCGCCATGCCGTACAACACCACCGCCGGCTGGACCGTCGGCGCGGCAGTGGGCTGGACCTATGATTCGGGCGATTTCGCCAGGCTCACCGATCGCTGCCTGGAGCTCGCCGACTGGGCCGGTTTTCCAGCACGGAAAAAACACAGCGAGGCAAAAGGCCGCCTCCGCGGCCGCTCGCTCATCTACTACCTCGAGGATTCCGGCGTCTTCAACGAGCGCATGGAGCTGCGCTTCGATCCGAGCGGCATGGTCACCGTCGTCGCCGGCACGCACTCGCATGGCCAGGGACACGCCACCACCTACGCGCAGCTCGTGTCCGACTGGCTCGGCGTGCCTTTCGAGAACGTGCGCCTGGTGCAGGGCGACACCGACGCCGTCGCTTTCGGCCGCGGCACCTACGCTTCGCGCAGCGCGATGCTCGGCGGCTCGGCGCTGAAAGGCGCGGCCGACGCGATCATCGAGAAGGCGAAGGGGATGGCCGCGCATCTTATGGAAGCTTCTCCCAAAGATATTGAATTCCAGGCGGGCAAGTTCACGGTGGTTGGCACCGACCGCTCGATCCCGCTGACCGAAGTCGCCAAGGCGTTCTACCGCCCGGTCGGGCCGACCACCAGGTTCGGCACCGGCCTCGATGCGAGCGGCTCGTCTGCCGCGCCGCCGACTTTCCCGAACGGCTGCCACGCCTGCGAGCTCGAGGTCGATCCCGAAACCGGCGAGGTGTTCATCGATCGCTATGCGGTGGTCGACGACGTCGGCCGGGTGATCAATCCGATGATCTGCCACGGCCAGATCGAGGGCGCGCTGGCGCAGGGCATCGGCCAGGCGCTGATGGAGAACATCGCCTTCGACCGCGAATCGGGCCAGATGCTCTCGGCGAGCTTCAACGACTATGCGATGCCGCGGGCCAGCGACCTGCCGCTGCACTACGAGCTCGAATTCATCGACGTGCCGGCGAAGACCAATCCGCTCGGCGTCAAAGGCGTCGGCGAGGCGGGCTGCGTCGGCGCGCCGCCGGCGGTGATGAACGCGATCCTCGATGCGCTGCGGCCGCGCGGCGTGCAGCACCTCGACATGCCGGCGACGCCGCGTCGCGTGTGGGAGGCGTTGCAAAGGGCAGGGTGAAAGTCGAACGCATCACGTTCCTGGGCGCCGAGGGGCAAAAGCTCGCGGCGCGCCTCGACGCGCCGGACGAGGCGCCGAGCGCGTATGCCTTGTTCGCCCATTGCTTCACCTGCGGCAAAGACGTCTTCGCCGCGAGCCGCGTCGCGCAGCAGCTGACCGAGCACGGCGTGGCGGTGCTGCGCTTCGACTTCACCGGCCTTGGCGCGAGCGAGGGTGAGTTCGCCAACACCAACTTTTCCTCCAATGTGGCGGATCTGATCTTCGCCGCTGAGCACTTGCGGCACGCCTATGAAGCGCCGGCGCTCCTGATCGGCCACAGCCTGGGAGGAGCGGCGGTGCTAGCCGCGGCGGGCGAGATTCCCGAGTCGAAGGCCGTGGTGACGATCGCGGCGCCGAGCGATCCTCGGCATGTCATGGGACTGTTCCGCGACAGCATTCCGAAGATCGAGGCCGACGGCGAGGCCGAGGTGCTGCTGGAGGGACGGCCCTTCAGGATCAAGCGGCAGTTCCTGATCGACGTCGCCGAGCAGGACCTCGCCACGAAGATCGCCCACCTGCGCCGGGCGCTGCTCGTCATGCATTCGCCGCGGGACACGACGGTCGACATCGCGAACGCCACCCGCATCTTTGCCGCCGCCAAGCATCCGAAAAGCTTCATCTCCCTCGACAACGCCGACCATCTGCTGACGGTGAGGGAAGACGCGGTCTACGCGGCGGACCTCATCGCGGCGTGGGTGCCGCGCTATCTTCCGAAGCGAGCGTAGTGCGCAGGCCGATCCCGGACTTCACCACCAGCGTCACCGGGGTTTTCTCGCAGATGTCGGACAACTTGGCCTGCTGCTCCACGGTGAGCGGCGCCGAGAGCTTGACCCGGCGCTCGATGCTTCTCGCGCCTTCCTTCGACTGGTGCAGCGCGACCGATACCGTCACCGCGCCGATGTTCCAGCCCTTGCGCTCGGCATACATGCGCAGCGTGATCGAGGTGCAGGCGCTCAAGCCCGCCAGCAGGTACTCGAACGGCATCGGTCCCGCGTCGCCGCCGCCGCGCACCGGGCGCTCGTCGGCGAGCATCTCGTGCCGCCCGCAACGCAGGCTTTGCCGGTAGTTCGGATCCTCGGCGGCGGCGGTGGCAGTACATTTGGCGAGCACCATCTCGGACTGCGCCGGCATGTTTATCCTCTCGGCGAAAGCAGCTTCAAGCCCACGGCGCGAGCAAGCCGTCGTTGCCTCAGGTCGAACGTCAGGAAGCTCGGCAAGCCGAGCTCCAGCGCGCAGGCGACATGCAGCACATCGAGTGAGCGACAGCCGATCTCGGGGGTGTACTCGCGGCTGAGATCATCTGCACGATGCAGCGCGGAACGCCAGGGGACATCGGCGCGGAGGTATCGGCCGGTAGCGAAATCCTCTTCCACAGACGCAAGGGCATCGTGTAGTGCAGGCGCTGTCATGTCCCGGCGGAAAGCGAGCTGGCAAAGTCCGTTTACGATTTCCAGCCGTCCATGATGCGTTACCGGCAGCGCACCGCGCAGGCGAGCGCGCCATGCGCTCATCGCGGCCGAATCGGGATGATGGAAATACAGCTTGATGAGCGCGCTCGCGTCGACGTACGTCGCCTCAGCGCTCGCCACGCCAGTCCTTGTCGAACGCCTTCGCGGCGGCACGACTCATCGGTTTAGGCTGGAAGCGCTTGATGCGCGCCATGTAGTCCTTGGGCGGCGGTTCCTTGGCCGAGTGCGCAGGCGTGTACAGCGTCAGCCGGTAGCGTGCCTTGCCGCGCTCGGTGAGCACCACCTCACCCTCGGTCTCGAGCAGCTTGCGGATCTTGGGAAAGCGGTTGCGCAGGTCTCTGACGGTGGCGCTGCGGGGCATGTGATACGGGAGTGTATCACTTGGCGCCTTGCATACGAAGCACGAGCTTGCCCCGCAGGTGCCGGCCTTCGCTCACCCGATGGGCATCGGCGGCCTTGGCGAGCGGGTATTCGACGATCGCCGGCAGCGGCACCACGCCTTGCGCGACGAGCACAGCGACCTTGTCGAGGTGCGGGCGATCGCGGTCGACCTTTGGCCGCAGCGACGTCACGTCCGGCCGCGGTGACGCCGGGACACCGCCGACGCCGACCGACGCCAGCCGCCCGCCCGGCCGCAGCACCGCGAAGCTGCGCGTCGTGACCTCGCCGCCCACGGTATCGAACACCGCGTCCAGGCTTTTTACCCGCTTAGTGAAATCCTCGGTCCGATAGTCGATCACCTCGTCGGCGCCGAGCGAGCGCACATAGTCGTGGTTCGAGGCGCTCGCAGTGGCGATGACGCGCGCGCCGAGATGCTTGGCGAGCGCGACGGCGAAGCCGCCGACGCCGCCGGCGCCGCCCTGGATCAGGATGGTTTCGCCGCGCTTGAGCTTGAGGGTGTCTTCCAGCGATATCAGCGCCGTGAGCCCGGTGAGGGCCACCGCTGCGCACTGCACGTGAGTCAGGCGCTCGGGCTTGCGCGCGACGATCGCCTCGCGGATGGCGATCTTCTCGGCATAGGCGCCTTCGCGCGGCACCTCGCAGACGCCGAACACCGCGTCGCCGGGCTTGAAGTCGCCCGCGCCCTTGAGCACCACCCCCGAGAAGTCGCGCCCCGGCACATGCGGGAATTCGATCTTCGAGCCATAGGCCCCGCCGCGCATCTTCCAGTCGGCGGCATTGATGCTCGCGGCGTGGATCTCGACCAGCACTTCGCCGGCCGCCGGCACCGGGTCGGGCAGCTCGCCGTACTCGAGGACTTCGGGGCCGCCGTAGCGGCGGAAGAAAGATGCCTTCACGACGCTAAATCAGGCACAGGCCAAGTTTTTCTAATCGAACAGGCCGGACAGATCGACGGAAAAGCGCGAGCGCTCCATCAACCCTTGCGGTCCGTAGAACTCGCAGCGTTTGGACTTCAGGTACACGATCCAGACTTCCTGCGCGCCGGCTCCGAGATACCCGGTAACTTTTTCCTGCAATTCCTTGGTCGAGTTCGAAGGCGAGGCGACTTCGATGCAAACCTCTGGTGCGCACATCAAAGGCGTCTGCGCTCCGTGCCGGCGATTGAACTCGGCGCTTCCCCAGGCTGCGTCAGTCACGAAGAGCCCAAAAGCCGTGGCTACGGCCACCTCGCCGAATGTCTCGCCGCCCAGAACTGCGAGTCTTTGGCAAATGCGTCCCTGGACCCGTCCATGGTAGGTGCCGGGCGGGCTCATGAGCACGCGGCCCCAGAGGTCGAGCTCTATCTTCCCTGGGACATTTGCGAAGCACGGGTCCTCGCAGAGGTCCCGATACCGCATGGCGAGCTCGTCGACCGAGAGCGGTGCCTCGATGACCTCTTGCACCTTGTCCATGACGCTCATTCTACGCATCCTCCCATTGCGACCCAACGCTCAACCGGCGTTCGAGTTGACAATACAATCGGCCCGTGAAGATCGACATCTACAACCACGTCATGCCGCAGGCGTACCTCGACTTAGTGAAGCAGCACTCTAAGGAGCCGGGCATGGTGAAGCGCATGTCGAGCCTGCGCATGCTGTGGGACATCGAGCACCGCGTGGCCATGCTGCGCGAGAAGTTCCGCGACGTGCGGCAGGTGCTGACGCTCGGCCTGCCGAGCCCGGAGCTCCTGGGCGACGCTTCGCATTCGCCCGAGTTCGCGCGGGTGGCGAACGACGGCATGGCCGAGATGTGCCGCAAGTGGCCGAAGGAATTCCCGGCGTTCGTCGCCTCGCTGCCGATGAACAACCCGCGCGCCGCGCTCGACGAGATGGACCGCGCCATCAACCAACTCGGCGCGCGCGGCATCCAGATCATCAGCAGCGTGGCGGGCCGGCCGCTCGACGACCCGGAGTTCTTCCCGGTGTTCGAGCGCATCGCCAACCATCACGATCGCCCGGTGTGGATGCATCCCGCGCGTCCCGCCTCGCGCGCCGACTATCCGGGCGAGCCGAAGTCGAAGTACGAGATCTGGCAGGTGCTCGGCTGGCCCTTCGAGACCAGCGTGGCGATGGCGCGCATGGTGTTCTCCGGCCTGCTGGAGAAGCTGCCCAAGCTGCGCATCATCACGCACCACTGCGGCGGCATGATCCCGTACTTTGCCGGACGCGCCGAGACGCTCTGGGCGCAGCTCGGCGCTCGCAGCGCCGAAGGCGATGAGGCCGAGGTCCTCAAACGGTTGAGCAAACCGCCGATCGAATATTTCAAGATGTTCTACGGCGACACGGTGCTCGGCGGCGCCGCCGCGCCGCTCGCTTGTGGCATTGCCTTCTTCGGCATCGACAAGATCGTGTTCGCAAGCGACTGCCCATTCGATCCGGAAGGCGGCCCGATGTTCATCCGCGAAGGCATCCGCTCGATCGAGGAGCTCGGCCTGCCCGAAGGCGACAAGCGCAAGATCTACTTCGGCAACGCGCAGCGTCTGCTCAAACTGCAGTGATGAACAAGCGCCAGTTTTTATCCGCTCTCGCGGCGCTCGGCGCCAGTCCATTGTGGGCACAGGCGCCGGCGCGCGGGCAGCGCATCGATGTCCACCACCACATCCTGCCGCCGGAATACATCGCGGCGATCGCCGTGCGGCGCAACGTCCCGGTGCCCGACTGGTCGCCCGCGCGCTCGCTGGAAGAAATCGATCGTGCCGGCATCGGCACGGCGATGCTTTCGCTGGTGCAGCCCGGCGTGTGGTTCGGCGATGTTGCCGAAGGCCGGCGCCTCGCGCGCATGGCGAATGACTATGGCGCGCGCCTGGTGCGCGATCACCCGGGGCGCTTCGGGCTGTTTGCGACCATTCCGCTGCCGGATACGGAAGGCAGCCTGAAAGAGATCGAGTACGCCTTCGATACGCTGAAGGCCGACGGCATCGCGCTGATGACGAGCTACGGCGAGCGCTGGCTCGGCGACGCGGCGTTCGCGCCGGTGTGGCAGGAGCTCGAGCGCCGCAAGGCCGTGATCTATACGCACCCGACGCAAGCGGCCTGCTGCCGCAACCTGATCCCCGAAGTGCCGGCCTCGAGCATCGAGTACGCCACCGATACCTCGCGCACCATGGCGAGCATCCTCTTCACCGGCACCGCGGTGCGCTATCCCGGCATCCGCTGGATCTTCTCGCACGGCGGCGGCACGGTGCCGTTCCTGCTGAGCCGCTTCACCACGCTCGAAGCCAACATGAAGGACAAGAGCAAGCTGCCGAACGGCGTGGTGCACGAGCTGCGCCGCTTCTATTACGACACCGCGCAGGCCAACCACGCCGGCGCACTCGCCGCGTTGCTGAAGCTGGTGCCGGTGTCGCAGGTGGTGCTCGGCACCGACTACCCGTTCCGCCGCGCGCTCGACGAGATCGCCGGCGTCACCAGCTACGGCTTCAGTGCCGCCGATGTGCGCGCCATCGAGCGCGACAACGCGCTGCGGCTTTTGCGCCATGCTTGACCTCGACGTCAACGGCGCGCGCACCAGCGTGGCGGTGAACGGTGATACGCCGCTGCTTTATGTGCTGCGCAACGACCTCGGCCTCGTCGGCAGCCGCTTCGGCTGCGGCAGCGGACAGTGCGGCGCCTGCTTCGTGCTGGTCGACGGCCGGGCGATGGCGTCGTGCGATCTGCCCGTGTCCTTCGCCGTCGGCAAGAAGATCACCACGGTCGAAGGCCTCGGCAACAACGGCGAGCTGCATCCGGTGCAGAAGGCGCTGATCGCCGAGCAGGCGGCGCAGTGCGGCTACTGCATGAGCGGGATTGCCGTAGCGGCCGCTGCCTTGCTCGCCGTGAACAAGAAGCCGAGTGAAAAGCAGGTGCGCGAGGCGCTCGACAAAAATCTCTGCCGCTGCGGCTCGCACAACCGGGTGGTGAAGGCAGTCATGCGCGCTGCAAATGAATAAGCCGGTCCTCATTTCTCCACACTCACCGCTGCCGCTGTCGGATGCGCGGCGCCTCACCCAGCGCGTGCACTTCGAGCGCGATGGCACGGTGTCGATCATCACCGGCAAGGTCGAGCTCGGGCAGGGGATCACGACCGCGCTGGCGCAGATCGCCGCTGACGAGCTGGGCGTCGATCTCCACAAGGTGAAGATGCTCCCGGTGAGTACGGCCTATAGCCCCGACGAAGGCGTCACCTCGGGCAGCCTCTCGATCCAGGACGGCGGCAAAGGACTGCGCAAGGCCTGCGCCGAGCTGCGTCAATTGCTGAAGAAGAGCGGCAAGAAGTCCTACTGGGAGCTGGAGGTCGCGGGCAGCGAGATTCCGGCCGATGCGCCCGAGAAGGCGGCCGCCGACTACAAGGTCGTCGGCACGAGCGCGCCGCGCGTCGATCTGCCGGCGAAGTTCGCCGGGCGGCCGAGCTATGTGCACGACATGGTGCTGCCGGGGATGCTGCATGCGCGGGTGGTGCGGCCGCCGTGGCCCTACACGAATGTCGAGCTCGCCAGCATCAGCCTGCGCGGCCAGACGCTGGTCAAGAGCGGCAACTTCGTCGGCATCCTCGCCGAGCGCGAGGAGCTGGCGATCGAAGGCGCGAAGCAGCTGCGCGCCAAGCTGCAATGGACCAAGGGACCGGAAGCGCCGGCGGACATCTATGGGTGGTTGAAAGAGCATGTCGCCGAGAACAACATCGCCAAGGAAAAGGTCGATGCCGCGGCGAAGGCGCGCGGCGTCAAGCGGCTGCAGGCCGAGTACCGCAAGCCGTTCATCTGCCACGCCTCGATCGGCCCGTCGTGCGCCATCGCGCGCATGCAGGGCGGGAAGCTCGAGGTCTGGTCGCACACGCAGGGCATCTTCGGCCTGCGGCGCGAGCTCGCGATGGTGCTGCGCCTGCGCGAAGAGGACGTCACCGTGCATCACGTCGAAGGCGCGGGCTGCTATGGACACAACGGCGCCGACGACGCGGCGCTCGACGCGGCGCTGCTCGCGCGCGGCGTGCCGGGCAAGCCGGTGCGCCTGCAATGGACGCGCGAGGATGAATTCGCCTGGGAGCCTTACGGTCCGGCGATGGTGGTGGCGCTCGACGCACAACTCGACGAGCAGGGCATGATCGTCTCGTGGCGCCACGATCTCTGGAGCAACGGCCACACCCATCGCCCGGGACGCGCCGACAAGCCGGTGCTCGCGGCCGCGGCGCAGATCAGCACGCCCTTCGAGCTCGCGCCGGCGGTGAATCCGGCGCTGCCGGCGGGCGGCGCCGATCGCAATGCGATCCCGGCCTACGATTTTCCGGACCTGCTGGTGATGAACCACTACGTGCGCGACATGCCGGTGCGCGGCTCGTCGCTGCGCTCGCTCGGCGGCTTCGGCAACGTCTTCGCCATCGAGTCGTTCATGGACGAGCTCGCCGGCGACGACGACAAGGCGGGCTTTCGCCTGCGCCACCTCAAGGACCCGCGCGGCCGCGCGGTGATGGAGGAAGCGGTGCGCCGCTCGCACTGGAACGCGTGGCAACGCGCCGAGGGCAAGGGGCATGGCATCGCCTTCGCCAAATACAAGAACCTCGGCGCCTATTGCGCCGTAGTGGCGGAGGTCGACGTGACGCACGAGCTGCGCGTGACGCGCCTCGTGGCGGCGGTCGACGTCGGCCTGCCGGTAAATCCTGACGGCGTCATGAACCAGATCGAGGGCGGCTGCGTGCAGGCGGCGAGCTGGACGCTGAAGGAAGCCTGGCGGCCGGGCGTCGCGGGATGGGAGGACTATCCGATCCTGCGCTTCTCGGACGCGCCGCCGGTCGAGGTCCACCTGCTGAAAAATAACCACCCCTCGGTCGGCGCCGGCGAGTGCACCATGGGCCCGACGGCCGCGGCGATCGCCAACGCGCTGCACGATGCACTCGGCGTGCGCGTGCGCGAGCTGCCGTTAACGCCGGAACGTATTGCGGAGGCAATCAATGCTTGAGCTCTATCACAGCGTCAATTCCGTCTGCGCCCAGAAGGTGCGCATCGTCATCGCCGAGAAGGGCCTCGAATACCGCGAGCACCTGATGACCCTGCGCGGCGACCAGTTCGACGAGAAGTACATGAAGCTCAACCCGAATGCCGTCGTGCC
>Ga0209647_1002302_pt1 | contig 15535 bp, 16 predicted proteins | sample GraSoi_2013_60cm_FD_185827 | JGI IMG/M metagenome (GOLD analysis project Ga0209647, IMG submission 185827) | Grasslands soil microbial communities from the Angelo Coastal Reserve, California, USA - Sample 9_17_2013_60cm (SPAdes) (version 2) | ecosystem: Environmental > Terrestrial > Soil >...
CGGGCGGCGCGGGCGGCTGGCCTCGGCGATGACCGGGTGCTGGAGGCGATCAGCACGACAGCCCGCATGTGGTGTGGTCGGTCGGAACCGGCCAGGACGGCCGCTCACCGCCCCCGGCCAGACGCGTGGGTCTTCGCGCTCGGGACGGCGGTAGAACGTCGGTCGATGAACCATCCGGCCGCCGCCGTCGCGGTAGTCGCCGCCGCGCCCAGCAGACTCACCGGCACGCCAGCCACACGCCGGACGGGGTGCGGCGGGTCATCGACCGCGGTGCCAGGAACGAGCGGGGCCACGAAGAACGGCGCCCAGTAGGCCACCGGAACCGCCGCCGCGAAGAACCGGGCCGTAGTCCGATCGCCCCGGCCGGACCAGATGGACCAGATGTTGAGCGACGACAGCGTGGCGGTCATCGCCAGTGCGGTCAGGCCGTGGAAGCGGGCGTGCGCGGGCCAGCGGCTGTTGAAGATGTGCGAGTCATTCCAGTCCGCGGCAACGGGCGCCGCCACGGTGATCACGTTGGCCAGGGTGAGCAGGCCCCGGCCGAGCAGCGGGTCACCCCGTGCGGCAGCTGGCCGGGTCATCGGGGCCTCCAATCGGCTGGAGGGCTGGCGTCTACATGGCGGGGAGGGCCGGGCTGGAGATGGGGTCAGGCGAGGTGGTACAGGACCGGCATCGCCGCGACATGGTGGGCGGTCAGGTTGGCCAGCATGTAGCTGCGGAAGGTCTTTTTCGGCAGCTGGCGGGCCACAAACAAGGGCAGGCTGCGATCCCAGCGGGCGTGGTTGATCAGCACGTAGTCGGACTTTTCGCCTTCCAGCGGCGCGAGCAGGGTGGAGTTGTCCAGGCCGGTCTCGGCCTCATACCAGCCGGCCAGGTAGTCCCACAGCTCCACGGCCAGGCCCGGGTCGTCGCCGACGAAGTAGTTGAACAGGAACAGACCCGGGCGGGACTTGTCCACATCGCCCACGCGCCGCACGTTGCGGGCGGCCACCTGGTGCATCCGCCGCGCCTGCCCGGTGAGGGTCTCCACGAGTGCCTGATACGCAGAAGCGGCGCGCACCTCACTGGCGGCCTCGGGGGTGGCCGTCTCCCCAGAACGGCCACGTCGAACCAGGCCGGGGGCAGCGGCGCGGGCCGGTCCTTGACATAGCCGCCGGGCGGGGTGAACGCCAGCGCGTCATAAACGGTGGCACGCTCGACGGTGTCCAGCTGGGCCAGCTGCCTGGCCTGCCACTTGAGCACCCCCAGGAGCTGGTGCTTATCCCGGCTGCGGCGCAGCACCGGCCCGGGACGGTGGGCGGCGTCGCGGAAGACGTGGTGGGCGGGGCGCGCGGCGCGAAGCGGGATCGGCGGGCCTGCTCGGCGGCGACCCCTGAAGGCCACGGACACCGGCCCCAGACCAGCCCGGCATCCTGGGGGTCAATCCAGCGGAAAATCTACGTCGGAAAGGACCGGGAGTTCGACCCTGAACCGGATGCAGGACGGGGCGAACGGTCGATAAAGAAAATGGCCGCCGACGAGCCTGCTCGCTATTCCAAGAACAGGCAAGAGCTCTACGAATATGCCGAGGAGAAAACGGAAACCATCGGATACGTGGAGAAGGAGCAAGCGTGGATACGCATCAATGACAATGAGCTCCTGGTCCTTGGCGAGCATCATGCTAAGACGACGCTTCCGGACGTGGTGAGAGCCGTGGGAACGAAACGCTGGATGCACGAGCGATACAGCGAGCTTCCTCTTTGGATATTCGAGGGGCACACGAACCTTGCACCGGCTGCAGCCGGTGCCGCAGCTCGCGATCCACCTCGACCGCGACATCCGCGAGGACGGGCTCAAACTGGACGCGCAGCAGCAAAGCACTCACCGCCACAACTGACCGCAGCGCCATCAAGCCTGTAAGCGTGGAGCAGAACAGGTGAATATGAGCACGGTCATGGACACAGGCAGAGGGCCGACAATTGAATCCATATTCGGCGATCCGGCCGGATGGCGACTTGGGCTCAACTTCACTTTCGGTGGTTAGGCCTGCTTCTGGCTCATCCGCGCCAACCGACCGCTCTGTGCGCTTGCGCTGCCTGGACGAACGATTCCAAGGGGTCTGATCCAGCGTTCGTGCCCGCTGATGACGATGGCACAGGTGATCGGCGCCAGCGGCTGCCAGCCCCGCGCGGACCGGCAGTCAGCGGGCAGGAGCTCGGGCAGGCGGCCGATGACAAGCAGCGCCCACGGCGTGTTGCCATGCCAGTCGTCGGCGGCGACGGCTGGCCGGGAGGTGACGGGCTGACCATCCCTGATGTAGAGCGTGACGCGGGCCGGCGTGCTGTCAGTAGGGTCGGGGCGTGCGGTTCGAGCAGCGGCTGCGGGACGGGATCCACTCCGGTGCGATCGTCTTGGCGTTCCGGCGCTGGAAGCGCAGCCAGGTCGTGGCCGGCCGCTGCTACCGCTCCGGGATCGACATGGTCGAAGTCGAGTCGGTGGACGTGGTCGAGCCGTCATCGGTGGACGCCGCCCAGGCACGCGAGGCCGGGTACGCGAGTGTCGGCGAATTGCTGGCCGACCTGCGCGGTGACCCGGCTTTGCCGGTTTACCGCATCCGCCTGCGGCGAATCGACGGGCCAGACCCCAGGGACGAGCTGGCCCGCGCCGCCAGCCTGACCGAGGCGGACGCCGCCGCAATCACAGCCAGGCTGGCCCGGATGGACAGGTCAAGCAGCCGCGGGCGGTGGACCGGCGCGGTGCTCGCGCTGATCGCTGACCGGCCCGGCATCGTGTCCACGGTCCTGGCCGAAGCCATGGGCTGGGAGCGGCAGGACTTCAAGCTGCACGTCAGGCGGCTGAAGGAACTCGGGCTGACCCTCAGCCTCGACGTCGGCTACCGGTTGTCACCGCGCGGCGAGTCGTACCTGAATTACCTGCGGGCCCGGTGAGCGGCTATGAGCGCGCTGACAGGTAGCTGGCCGGGCGTCGGCAGCGGCCTCAAGGAGGCCGAGCGTGATCACGGTCGCCGCTGACATCGCAGCGCAATGGACCGATGCTGTCTGGCACTGCTGACAAAGACGGCGTGACCCGCTCTCCAGAACGCGCGCTGAGCCGCCGATCTGGTCGGCCGACGACTCTCTTATGATCAAGACGGAGCTCCTCCGGATCTGGACGTTCTGCGCACCTCCGAGGCGTGCAGAGCAGGCAAATGATCTTGCTTGGCTCGGCTCCGGAGATCGGGGTGTCGTAGCTCCGGGCGAGATCAGGTGCCAGCGGGTGAGGTGTTCCAGCGAGCGGCGACAGTATCCGCCCCATCGGGTGTCGCCGGGACGGGGGTGGTCAGCGGTGGTGCGCCATCGGCGCCGACGACGGTCAGTGCGTCGCCTTCGGCGAGGACGAGGAACCGGTCTCCGCCGATACCGGTCGGCTCCCGCCTCGCGCACGTGCGACGAACCGGCGAGCCGGCCCTCGCCAGGGCAACCCGGCCGCGTCACCCCGCACTTCGACTCTTGCCAGGGGAAGCGGCACATCAACCACGCTCACGGCATAGCGCAGACCGGGGTCCGGCTGAGGTCCCTCGCCGGTCACCACCCGGGATTGGACGAGCTCGACATCGGCGACCAGCACATGCCCCAGCGGCTGTTCGCGACCGGTGGCGGGAATTTCGGCGCTGCGGGTGGGAGCACGGCGAGCACGGTGACCTCATCGCCTTGCGGCGCCAGCATCCCGTGGAGTGTCCCTGCGTCGATCCACCAGACACCTCGGTAGTGCTCAAGGTGATGCTGGAGCGGCAGATCTGTGCGGCGCCGCCGAACAACGGCGAGGGCTTGTCCCCCAAGGCAGCCGCCGGCTGCAAACGAACGTTTTGGTTGACATCCCCACCTGTTCGATCAACTGTTGATTAGAAGGGGATGTCACTGCGTTCAGGGCCTGAGGTCGGCTGGTCAAATATGACAGAACCCAGACGCGCTCCGAGGGCGGGGTCTCGTCGCTGCCAACAATAGAGCTGTTTCTTGAACGCCGCGCCACCCGAGAAAGGGGTCCTGATGGAAAAGAACAGTCCTTACTACGGGGCGTTCGTACGCGCCTTGGTCGTGGGCGTCCTGAGCGGGGTGTCGACGTTCCTCGCCACATGGAGCACAACGAACGATGCCAAGACGATCGGGATCGCGGCGGCGACGGCGCTTTTTGCGCCGTTCCTCGCTCGGTTCGGTGGTGAGGGCACCTACGACACGAACCGCGACGCAAAGATAACTGCCCAGGGGATTCCTCTCAAGGGTAGCGACGTCGGGTTCACCGCGAGCCAAATGAGGGCCTCGGAGGTTCAACCGCAGGCATGATCCGGCCACACTGTGGGTGGTGTTTGAGCGAGTCATGAGCAACAACGGCCCGAACACCCTGCGCGAAAGGCATGGCTGTCACCGGTCCAGGTAAATAGGTTCCTGGATGATCCGTGGTGGTGGAGGCGCCCGCTGCGAGGTCGCCGCCAAGTTCCTGGAGGACCTGCGCCGTACCAGCGCGTGGCTGAGGCTAGCGCCCCGGCCGGGCGGCGGCTCTCGATGCCTTGATCTACTTGAAGCTCGGCTGGGGGTGAGGTCGACCCGGGTAAGCGCGGAGCCTTGCGACTTTCCTCATCCAGCGTCGGTTCCAGGACTACTTCGCAACATGCGCGATGCTACGCAGCCAGACCGCATCCCCCCGAACCATGCTGACCGATGGGCGTTGGCGCGAGGCGCGCTAGCGGGCCTGCAGATTGCGTCGGTGAACGCGGCACGTCCTTTGAGGCGAACCGGGCGTCGGGAACGCCCGGCGAGCCCTGTGGGGTGACAGAAGTCTGCATACCCTGTGACCTGCGGCGACGGCCAGGGCTAGCCGTACGGCATCATGATCATCCGTGTCCCTGCGCCTGCTCTATCTCATCTTCGTCCGGGTCTGCGGCTGGCTGGTTCTGCTCGGCCGGTCATCGGCCTCCAAGAACGCCGACCTGCTCGAGCTGCGGCACGAGGTCGCCGTGCTGCGCCGCGCCAATCCCCGGCCCCGGCTCGACTGGGCAGACCGCGCGGTCCTCGCCGCGCTCTCAGGCTCCTGCCGGCAAAACTGCGGGTGCACCGGCTGGTCACCCCTGGCACCGTCCTGCGGTGGCACCGCCGCCTGATCGCCCGCAATTGGACCTGCCCGCACCGGACGGGACGGCCTCCGGTCAGCGCCGAGATCGCCGCGCTGATCGAGAACAACGGCTGGGGGTACCAGCGGATCCAAGGTGAGCTGCTAAAGCTCGGCCACCAGGTCAGCGCATCGACGATCCGCCGGGTTCTCAAGGCCCTGAAGATTCCGCCGGCGCCGGAACGGCATACTGACACGCCTTGGCGCCAGTTCCCCCCAGGCATCCACGATGCTCGCCGCCGACCACTTCCATGTGGACTGCGCGGTGACTCTCCAGCGCCTGTACTGCCTGTTCGTCATGGAAGTCGGCAGCCGCTGCGTGCACGTCCTCGGGGTCACCGCGAACCCGGACGGTCCGTGGACCGTGCAGCAGATCCGCAATCTGCTGATGGATCTGGGGGACCGCGCCGCGGACTTCCGGTTCCTGGTCCGGAACCGGGCCGGGCAGTTCACCACGTCGTTTGACGCAGTCCTGGCTGATGTCGGCCTCGAGGCCGTGAAGATCCCGCCCGGTAGCCCGCGCGCGAAACGCTTACTCGGAAAGATTCGTGCTTACCGCCCGGACCGAGGTCACCGACCGGATGCTCATCTTCGGCCAGCGGCATCTGCAGACAATCCCGGCTGAGTACGAGGCCCACTACAACGGACGGCGCCCCCATCCATCGCAGCCGCAACCTCCGCCCGCCGCGGCCAGACCACCCTGTCGCGGACCTTCCCGGGAACGCCAGCGTCGGCCTGTCCTCGGCGGCCTCATCAACGAGTACGTGCGGGCCGCATAGAAGCCCAGGCCAGGGCCAGTGGCCGAATTCTGGAACCCCGCAAGTGCCGCGGCGAGGCGGTCGCCGCCCACGCCCAGTCGTAGTCGCGGTGGCCCTTGCAGCCCGGGCCGCATGAGCGGATCTCCCACGCGGTAGCGGGCACGAGCCTGGCCAGCGCGCAGACGGCGGCTTTCGGCCCGGAGGGGAGCCTGGCCTGGAAGTTCACCGGGACCGCCACCACGTGCCACGGTGCCCGCGAACGCTGCCGCGGCGACCGCTGCCTGCCGCAGCTTCCCGGGAGAGCACCAGGTACTCACGAGTCAGCGTCAGGGCGGGACCGGCCTACAAGGGGATCTCGCTGCCCACCAACAGGTTCCGACCCAGAGCTGATGACCAGCGAAGGCCGCCGCCTGCAGGGCTGGATCGACTCCCTCGCCTGAGCAACCGCCCGAAGGCGAGCCGGCTCCTCCCCGCGGTCGGGCAATACGCGCGGCGGGATGTGCTCGGACCGGGGGCACGTACCTCATAAGGGTGGCCGCCGAGGGCGTCCAGCGGCCGGGAGTCGCAGTGCAGAAGGTGCCGTAGTAACGTGAACAGCGTAGATTCTTAGCCGTAAGGAATCTCCATCCGACGGGAGTGATGACGCCCATGGCGAGATCTCGCACGGCACCTGAGGCTTCCCGCGATGCGGCGCACGCGCCGCCGGCCGGCGAGGACGGCATTGATCGGGTCGAGCAGGCGTGGCGGCGCGAGCGCCCCGACATCGACGTCAGCTCGATCGGCATCGTGTCGCGTATCTGGCGCGTTAGCCGGCACCTGGAGCGGGAGCGGAAGGAGCGACTGGCCCAGCTCGGGACCGATCGGGTCACGCTGGACGTCCTGGCGATGCTGCGGCGTTCCGGCCCGCCGTACCGCCTGACGGCCGGCGAGCTGACGCACGGGTCTCTGATCACTTCCGGAGGCGTTTCGCAGCGGCTGGACAAGCTGGAGCGTGCGGGCATGGTGACGCGGCACATCCACCCGGAGGATCGCCGACGCATCGATGTCCAGCTGACTTCCGAGGGCGTACAGCTGGTCGATTCCGTGCTCGCGGATCTGATGGAGCACGAGTCCAAGCTGCTGGACGAGCTCACCGGCGCGGAGCAGGATGATCTGCGGCGCACGCTGAAGCGGCTGCTGGCGAGGTTCGAGCATCCTGACGGCGCAGCCCCCGGAGAGGAGAGCAGCGGCTCGTAAGCCCGGGGGCTGACCGGCCGGTCACGCGGACGTGAGCGCTGGCGCCCGGTGCTGGCGGAGGTCATGAGTCGCGGGCGCCGATTCACCGCCTGGAGCGCGGCCGCGGTGCACGTAGCGTGCGGCGTACTCCTCCACCAGCGCAGGGTGGCGGGCTTCGGCGGTGACACTGCCGAGGTGATCGGCTACCACGGCGATCAGGATTCGCGCGGCGGCACCTAGCACCGGGTGGCCGAGGCCGTCTCGGGCGGCGATGACCCAGAGCCCGCTGGTGTCGGGGAGGCGTCGGCCGAGTTCGCGGCTCGCGTCGGCGGTGCACGCGGCTGCGACCGTGAGCACGGCGACGTCGCGGATCCATCTGGGCAGCGCGTCCAGCACCCGGAGCTCGAGCCATCCGCGGGGGCGGACTGGAGGGAACAGGGTGCTCAGGTGGTAGCGGTAGTCCTCGATGGTCGGCCAGCCGGTAGGGTGGCCGTCGGCCATCCAGCGGCCGAACGGCAATCCGGGCCGGACCGGCGTTCCGCTTGTACCGCAACTGCCTTCGGTGTTGATGAACATGACGTCGGCCGCCAGCGCGTACTCCTGCCACGCCAGCTCAGGAGCGAGATCCGTGCGAACCGGATGGGTCCGCGGCGGGTCGATCGACCACCAGATCGCCTGCCGGAGCGACGCCCACCGCTGGCCGCCGGAGTCGAGGCCGGGGGAGTTGGCGAAGGCGGCGATGACCACGGGCGCGATCAGGTGCATGGTGTGCCAGCGCTGACGTGGATCGATCAGGTCGTGGCTGATGTTGACCTGCGTCGAGGCGGTATTGCACATCATCCACGCGCCCGCTGGCCCCTGTTCGGCGAAGAACCGCTCCATCGCCTGGTAGCGCGGCCGCTGCAGGATCCGCCGGGGCGGTCGCCTGTCGTCGACGGCGAGAGTCTCGCAGACCAGCCCGGCGACAGCCATGCGCGCGTGGAGTGCTCGGCTGTCGACCTCGGCCGCCTGCAGGGCGGCTGCCGCGGAGCTGGCGGGGGCGGTAGACAGCTCGACCTGCCCGCCTGGCTCGAAGGTGATCCGCCCGCCGGCAGGCAGCGTCCCGCGCTCCAGCCATGCGATGTCCTCGGCGCTGGGCCTCGCTGACACGTCCTCGCGGCGGTGGGCAGGCCACTCGATCTCGAGACCGAAGCATTCCCGGGCCGGCAACGCGAACATGGCCGCGCTGACCCGCGCCACAGCGGCCGTGGTCAGCGTCCGGCGGGCGAGTGGCATCGCGGACCCCTCTCAGCTCCGAAAAATCTTAGTGCTGATATGAACTAGCAACAAGTAGTTGACTCCTAAGAAGATTAGACCTACGGTCAATAGCGTGGCGAGGGACACGTTGCCGGGCGACGTCCCGAAACCTGGCTGGAACCTGAGGGGTGTATGAGCTGATGAGCGGACCGCTGGCGGGCCTGAAGATCGTTGACCTGTCCTCGATGATGTCTGGTCCCTGGGCGACCGACATTCTCGGTGATCAGGGCGCGGACGTTATCAAGGTGGAAGTGCCGGGCCGGGGCGACCACGTGCGGTCCCTGCCCAACCGCTCTGGGGACATGTCGGCGATGTTCGTCAACGTCAACCGCTCGAAGCGGTCGCTGACGCTGAACCTGAAGTCAGCCGACGGGGTCACGCTGCTGAAGCGGCTCGTCGTGACGGCCGATGTGCTGGTGCAGAACTTCCGGCCCGGCGTGGCGGAGCGCCTCGGCATCGGCTACGACGACCTGGCCGCGGTGAACCCGCGCCTGGTGTACCTGTCGATGAGCGGTTTCGGCGAGCGCGGTCCCGGGGCTGGCCAGCGCGTCTACGACCCGCTCATCCAGGCGCTGACCGGCCTAACGACGGTCCAGGCTGGCTCGGACACCGAACGGCCTCGCCTGATCCGGACCATCCTGCCGGACAAGCTCAGCGCGGTGGTGGGCGCCCAGGCGCTCACCGCGGGCCTGCTCGCGCGCGAGCGCACCGGGCGGGGCCAGCACATCCGGCTCTCGATGCTCGACAGCGTCCTGTCGTTCCTGTGGGCCTCGGACATGGGCGCGTACACCTTCGTGGACAAGCCCGTGCCGGTGGAGAAGGGCGGCAGCTTCATCGACCTGATCTACCAGACCGCCGACGGCTACATGACCGTGGCCACGAACAGCAATGCCGAGTGGCAAGGGCTGTGCCGCGCTATCGGTCATCCGGAATGGATCGAGGACGAGCGGTTCTCGAGCCCCGTGGGGCGGGACGCCTACATCAACGAGCGCCTCGCGCTCGTCCAGTCGGTGCTGACCGGGAAGACTACGAGCCAGTGGCTGGAGCTGATGGACCGGAACGACGTTCCCGCGGCGCCGACGCTGAAGAGATCGGAGGTTATCGAGCACCCGCAGGTGCTGGCCTCCGAGATCATCATCGAGACCGAGCATCCGGTTGCCGGGCGGCTGCGCCAGGCGCGGGTGCCGGCCCGATTCAGCGAGACCGCCCCGGACGCGCCGCGCGGCGCGCCGCGACTGGGCGAGCACAACGCCGAGATCCTGGCCGAGCTCGGCTACGACGAAGCCGGCATCGCGGCGCTAGCCGCGCAGGGTGTCATCGGCACCGAACTGGCCACAGCCGGCGCCCTGGCCTGAGGGGAGACGATCGATGTCCACCGTCCTGGTTGTCGGCGCCGATCGCGGCATCGCGCACTCTATCTCCCGCCAGCTCCACGAGCGCGGCGACACCGTCGTGGCCGCCTGCCTGGTCGGCAACGACGAACTGGCCGCGGCCGGGGTCATCGTCGAGGGCGGCGTGGACGTCACCTCGCAACGGTCCGTCGATGCGCTGGCCGCGAAGCTAGCCGCCGAGGGCGTGAAGCTCGACGTGCTGTTCCACGTTGCCGGGGTACTCGGCCTCGACGAGCTCGGCTCGATCGACTATGACGACGTCCGCCGCCAGTTCGAGATCAACACGATCGGCCCGCTCCGGACCGTCGAGGCACTGCGGTGCTTGCTGCACGACGGCTCGAAGGTCGGCATCGTCACCAGCCGGGTCGGCTCACTGTCGGACAACGGCTCGGGCGGGATGTACGCCTACCGGATCTCCAAGGCCGCCGCGAACATGGCCGGCCTGAACCTGCACCACGACCTGTCCAGGCTGGGCATCAGCGTCCTGATGCTGCACCCCGGCATGGTCGCCACCGACCTCACCAGGGACTTCCCCGGCAACCACGACTACATCACGCCCGACGAGGCCGCCGCTGGGCTGATCTCCGACATGGACCAGCTCACCCCGGAGAACTCCGGGCGCTTTCAGCACTCGAACGGAACCTTCCTGCCCTGGTAGGCCGGCGAACCCCTGCCAGTCGACCGCCCAGCCGCTGCTCACCCACTCCACCGTCGCAGAAGGGACACACAGGTCATGATCACCGTCTACGGGTACGTCCCCGCCTGGGGGATCCCGGACATCAGCCCCTACGTCACCAAGCTCATCAACTACATGACGTTCACCAGCCTGGACTTCGAGCACCGGACGCAGGATCTCGCGACTCTCGACCAGGACTCCCCGCACGGCAAGCTGCCCTACATCGTGGATGCCGATGGCACCAAGGTGGGCGACTCCAACACCATCATCGGCTACCTCAAGGCGAAGTACGGCGACCCGCTGGACGGCGACCTGACCAGGCAGCAGCTCGCCCAGGCGCTTGCGTTCAACCGCCTCATCGAGGAGAACCTGTACTGGAGCGGGATCATCCAGCCTCGCTGGCGTGAGGACTCCGGCTGGGAGACCTACATCCCCTACATCGTCCAGGGCGCGGAAGTCACCCCGGAGCTCCGCGCCGCCCTCGACGCCTTCCGCGCCCGGATCCTGGCCGAGTTCGACGGCCAGGGAATGGGCCGCCGCAACGCGGAGGTCGTCTGCGAGTTCTTCAAGGCTGACATCGACGCGCTCTCGGACTACCTCGCCGACAAGCCCTACTTCCTCGGCGACAGGCTGCACTCGATCGACGCCTCGGTGTATTCCACGGTCCGTCACATCGCCGACCAGCCGCAGCAGTGGCTCGGCACCGGATACGTCCAGAGCAAGCCGAACCTCGTCGCCTACCTGGACCGCATCCGCAAGCAGTACGACATCTAGCCGGCCGCCCGGCCGGACACTACCGAACGCCCAGGAGCGATGTCGTGATCGATCTCTTCTACTACACCAGCCCGAACGTGCGGAAGGTGCTGATGGCACTCGAAGAACTCGGGCTTCCGTACGAGATCAGATGGACCGACATCAGCGTCGGAGAGCAGTTCGCACCTGATTACCTGAAGATCAACCCGAACGGCAAGGTGCCGGCCATCATCGACCACGACGGCCCGGGCGGCCGGTCCCTGCCGTTGTTTGAGTCCGGGGCCATTCTCCTGTATCTGGCCGACAAGACCGGGCGGCTGCTGCCCGAGGATCCGCGGCAGCGGTGGGAGGCGATCTGCTGGGTCTTCTGGCAGGTCGCCAACCAGGGCCCGATGGCCGGCCAGGCCGCGCACTTCGTCAGCCATGCCCCCAGGCACGGCATCGAGGACGCCTACGCCACCGGCCGCTACCTCCGCGAAGCTCGGCGGCTGTACGAGGTCATGGACGCCCGGCTGGCCCGAGACGACTACCTGGCCGGGCAGTTCTCCATCGCCGATATCGCCTGCTTCCCGTGGACTCGGGTCGCCGCCGGGCATGGCGTGGACGTCGCTGAATACCCTCACGTCGCCGTGTGGATGAACCGCATCAGCCAGCGGCGCTCAGCGAAGGTCCGCATCGGCGACCCGCGCGAGGCCAAGGCCAGTAAGAGCGAGTACACCGACGCCCAGTTCCAGACGCTGTTCCGCCCGGCGGCCGAACCGGTCAGCCCGGCCAGCACCGGACGTCCGCACCCCAGTGACCAAGGAAAAGATGCATGAGCATCACCGACGACCTCCCGGCGATCGTCGCTCCAGGCCTGACGATTGACGGCGGCACGGCGTCCGCGCCTGGCCGGATTGGCGTGATAAACCCGGCCACCGCCCAGGTCTTCGTCCGCGTGCCCGACGCGGGCGGCAGCGAGCTCGACCGGGCCGTCCACGCTGCGCACCGCGCGGCACGACCATGGCGTGCGCGGTCGCTGCCCGACCGCCAGGAGCACGTCCTGCGGCTGGTCGCGCTCGTGCGCGACCACATCGATGGGCTCGCACTGCTGCTCACGCTCGAACAGGGCAAGCCGCTCGCGAACGCGCGGGGCGAGATTCAGTCGGCCCTGCGCTACTGCGAGCGCTACGCCGCAATGCAGCTGCCGGTTGAGGTGGTCCGCGACGACGCCGAGGAGCGCATCGAGATCCGCCGCGTGCCGGTCGGAGTCGTCGGCGCCATTACCGCCTGGAACTATCCGCTGCTGCTGGCGATCTGGAAGATCGCTCCGGCCCTGGTGGCCGGCAACACGGTCATCGTCAAGCCCTCGCCGTACACCCCGGTCGCGACGCTGCGCCTCGGTGAGCTGGCTCAGGCCGTGCTGCCGCCGGGAGTGCTGCAGGTGCTCTCCGGCGGCGACGAGCTGGGCCGCGCGATCACGGTGCATCCGCTGATCGGCAAGATCTCTTTCACCGGCTCGGAGCGCACCGGCAAGGCGATCATGGCCAGCTCGTCGGCCACGCTGAAGCGGCTCACCCTCGAACTGGGCGGCAACGACGCTGGGATCGTTCTCGACGACGCTGACCCGGCCGCGATCGCCGCCGGCCTCTACTGGGGCGGGCTGTCCAACTGCGGGCAGGTGTGCGCCGGCCTGAAGCGACTGTATGTCCCTGAGCAGCTGGCGCCGCAGCTCGAGGAGGCCCTGGCCGCGGTCGCGGCGACGGTCGTCGTCGGCGACGGAACGCACGACGGCGTGGACATGGGGCCGATCCAGAACCAGTCCCAGCTCGACCGGGTCGAGTCGCTTGTCGCCGCCGCGCAGCGGCAGGGCGCGGAGGTCTACTTCCGCGGCCAGGCACCTGCCGGACCCGGCTACTTCCACCCGGTGACGCTGGTGCGCAACGCCCGCGACGAGATGCGGCTCGTCGCCGAGGAGCAGTTCGGGCCGGTGCTGCCCGACCTGACCTACCGCGACGTCGACGAGGCCGTCGCCCGGGCCAACGCCAGCGACCTCGGGCTGGGGGCCTCGGTCTGGTCGGCCGATGAGGACCGGGCCGTCGAGGTCGCCCGCCGGCTCGAGGCGGGGACGACCTGGGTCAACCAGCATCCCATGCTGTCGCCGGACACCCCGTTCGGCGGCCTGAAGCAGTCCGGCCTGGGCGTGGAGTCCTCCCTGCACGGCCTCCTCGGCTACACCGACATCTCCGTGCTGCGGGTGAAGCGATGACGTCGGTACATGCCGTCGCCGCGGCCATCCAGCGGCCGGGCACGAGCGAAAGGACCCACCGATGCTGCTGAACCGAGATGACTGGTATGAGACGTCACGGGACCTGGACTGGACGCTGTCCTACGTCGACCCCGAGGCCGCGTTCCCGGCCCGGTGGAGCGGCGTCGGCGATGTGCCCGCCGAGGCATGGCAGGGCTGGGACGAGCCGTTCCGCGTCTCCTATCGGGACTACGTCCGCATCCAGCGAGAAAAAGAGTCTGGCGTCAAGGCCGTCAGCAGCGCGCTGGCACGGGCGGGCAGCTACGACAAGCTCGACCCGGCACATGTCGCCGCGTCCCACCTGCATATGGGGACCACGTGCATGGTCGAGCATATGGCCGTGACCATGCAGAGCCGATTCTGCCGGTTCGCGCCATCGCCGCGCTGGCGCAACCTGGGCGTGTTCGGAATGCTCGACGAGACCCGGCACACCCAGCTCGACCTGCGCTTCTCCCATGACCTGCTCAAGCACGACCCGCGCTTCGACTGGGCCCAGAAGGCCTTCCACACCAACGAGTGGGGCGTCCTCGCGGTCAAGAACTTCTTCGACGATGTCATGCTCAATGCCGACTGCGTCGAGGCCGCGCTGGCGACCAGCCTGACCGTCGAGCACGGGTTCACCAACATCCAGTTCGTGGCGCTGGCCGCCGACGCGATGGCGGCCGGGGACATCAACTGGTCGAACCTGCTCTCCTCCATCCAGACCGACGAGGCCCGCCACGCCCAGCAAGGGTTCCCCACGCTGCAGGTGCTCATCGAGCACGATCCGGAGCGAGCGCAGAAGACCTTGGACGTCGCGTTCTGGCGGTCGACGCGGCTGTTCCAGACGCTGACGGGCCCGGCGATGGATTACTACACCCCGCTTGAGCAGCGCAAGATGTCGTTCAAGGAATTCATGCTCGAGTGGATCGTCAACCACCACGAGCGCATCCTCGAGGACTACGGGCTGAAGAAGCCCTGGTACTGGGACCAGTTCCTGCATTCGCTGGAGAACGGGCACCACGCTATGCATATCGGGACCTGGTACTGGCGGCCGACGCTGTTCTGGAAGCCCAATGCCGGCGTCTCCAAAGACGAGCGCGAGTGGCTGAACGAGAAATACCCCACCTGGGAGGAGAACTGGGGCGTCCTGTGGGACGAGATCATCAGGAACGTCAGCGACGGCCGCATCGAGGACACCCTGCCCGCCACTCTTCCGTCGCTGTGCAACCTGACCCAGCTGCCCCTTGGCTCGGCCATGTCGCGCCACGACCTCGCGCCGCACCAGCTCGTCTACCAGGGCCGGCTGTACAGCTTCGACTCCGAGATCTCGCAGTGGTGCTTTGAGCAGGACCCCGAGCGCTACGCCGGGCACCACACCGTGGTGGACCGGTTCATCGCCGGCCAGATCGTTCCGCCCGACCTGTCCGGCGGGCTCGTCTATATGGGGATTACCCCGGACGTGATGGGCGACGACGTCTACAACTACGCCTGGGCCAGGGACTACCCGGCATCGGGTGCCTGACCAGGAGCGAGGGAGTTCAGAGATGGCCATGTTCCCGATCACCGGGCGCTTCGTGGGTGACTTCGTCCCGCACCTAGTCGCCGTCGATACCGACGACACGATGGACCAGATCGCGCAGAAGGTGGCGGCGCACAGTGTCGGCCGCCGGGTCCCCAAGCCGGCCCACACCGACGGTTACGACGTGCTGCTCAACGAGACGGTGCTTCCCCCGTTGGTGACCCTGGCCGAGGTCATGACCGAGACCGACGTGCTGCCGTTGCAGTGGTTCGACGTCCGGTTCCGGCCGCGGGAGGCCGCCGATGCCTGACAGCCACAGCGCCGAATGCGAAGGATTCGTCGAGGTGATCGAGGCGGACGCGCTGTGGGACGGCGAGATGGAGTCCTTCGACGTGGGCCACAACGAAGTGCTGGTGCTCAAGGTCGACGGCGAGATCCGCGCCTACGACGGCCTCTGCCCGCATCAGAGCACGTCGCTCGTGGAGGGCGAGCTCGAGGCCGGCGTGCTCACCTGCC
>Ga0209647_1002303_pt1 | contig 15529 bp, 11 predicted proteins | sample GraSoi_2013_60cm_FD_185827 | JGI IMG/M metagenome (GOLD analysis project Ga0209647, IMG submission 185827) | Grasslands soil microbial communities from the Angelo Coastal Reserve, California, USA - Sample 9_17_2013_60cm (SPAdes) (version 2) | ecosystem: Environmental > Terrestrial > Soil >...
TGGAACCACCGTGCTGGCACTTCCCCGATGCGCCAGCCAAGCCGGTGGCACTTCACCAAAAGTTCGATGCTGTAGCAGAAGCCGCGATCTGACTCGATCGTGATCTCTTTGACTGCGCGGCGCGAGAAAAGGCGGAAGCCGTTGCTGGCGTCATGAGTTGGGATGCCGGCGAAGTGGTAAAGTGTAAAATTGGCACCACGCACCAGAAAAGACTTCAGCCATGGACAGCCGACCATGCTGCCACCTGGCATGAAACGGCTGGCGCATACGATATCGCAGCCCGTTGCGGCTTCGACGACCATCGCATCCAGAATGCCGGTATTGTAGTCGTCGTCGGCCGGAAACATGAGAACGAACGGCGCATCGCTCACCGCAAATCCCGTGAGCACGGCCCCATGAGCGCCGTGACCACGGTTACGAACGAATGTAAGGGCGAGCGTGCTGAATGCGTCTCGGTTGCTATTGATTGCTGGAAGCGAGTCGTCGTCTTCGTCGTCGTAGCAAATCAATACTCTGTTTGACGTCTTCACCTCGCGCGCGAGCGCGCGCAACGTCGGCACGATATTCGCGCCTTCGTTGTACACCGGGATGACAATGTCGAGGCGTTGCCGCGCGGCATCGTTCATTGGGCGATGTTGGCGCCTTTGCGATCGCCCCAATAGTCGAACGGTCGCACGGTCACAGCTTTTCTCCGCTGGTCAGCACGAAAGGCCGCACGGGTTGCATGACTGCCAAATTAAACACGACGGTATCGATGAAGTTGTATATCGGCAACAACACTCGGGTTCGACGCGACGCAACGTAACGATAAGCGAGCCCCGCCAGATAGTCGGTTTGAACCCGAAAACCTGCGCTACGAAAAACTTCGGCAACGCGCCAGGCCAGAACCGGCCGTTCGTTTTCGGTGACGCCGACCGAACTGTAAAAGGGCGACGCGCGGTCGCGATAGAGCCACATAAACGGGTTCATGCGGTTGGGGTCGAAAGCAACAAACCGGCCGCCGGGTTTGAGCACGCGATTGACTTCGCTAGCCAGCCGCCGTGGGTCGGGAAAATGGTGAACGAGCCCGCTCAACAGCACGCCGTCGAGGCTAGCGTTTTCGAACGGCAGATTTTCGGCATCGCCTTCGATCAATTCGAGGCCAGGAAATTTGTGGCGGCCAAGCGCCACCAATTTGGGACTGATGTCCAGGCCGACGCTTTGATAACCTTGGCGACGTAGCAATTCAGTAAACACGCCGGAGCCGCATCCGAGGTCGGCCACGCGTGCGCCGCGCGGCAAATTGCTCAGGTGTACGAATGCTGCGACCAGCCGTTCATTGGCACTGGGCGTAAACACATCGTATTCGTCGCTATCGGCGTGGGCATCGAAGAAAGCAATCTCCTTGCCCTTGTCCTGCGCGCTTTTCACATTCATCAAGGAAAGACCTACAGCACCCGCGGCACGGGCAGCGGAGTGATCAGCTTACCGCGGAAACCCTTGGCTCTGAGCTTCGGCGCCAGTTCGTCGGCAATGTGCCAGGAAAAAATGATCGCGCAATCGGGCTGGTTGGAATACAGCCTGGCTTCATCCACAACTGGAATTTGGGTGCCCGGCATGCATTTGCCGATCTTCAGCGAACCGGGAATCTCGCATACGTATTCGATTAACCCTTCGTCGAGCCCGACATAGTTCACGAGCGTGCTCGCGCGCGATGGCGCGCTGATGCCGGCGACGCGCGCGCCCTTTTCCTTCAGTTCGTTCAACATCGATAACAATCTGAGCTTTGAGAGAACGACATCGTGTCGGAATGCGTCGAGGCGCTTTGCCATCGCGTCGCCGCGCGGCTCGGTTGCCAGCATGCGCCGGACGCTATCCTGCACGGTATGGGCGCCGTGACGTGCGGCATAAACGCGAATTGAACCCCCGTGACTCGGGATCGGCCGCGCGTGGAATACTTCAAGGCCATGCATTTCCAGGAGATGCTTGAGGCTGGCCAGCGAATAGTAGCGAAGGTGCTCGTGGTAGATGGTGTCGTATTGCAGGGTATCGAGAAGCGGAATGAGATAGTGCGACTCCGAGATGAATACGCCATCCGGTTTAAGCATTTCGACGATACCGTCGACGATGGCGTGCACGTCCTCAATATGTGCAAAGCAATTGGCAGCCGTAACGATGCTCGCGGCGCCAAACTCGCGTTTGCCCTCGCGTGCGACCTCGATGCCGAAATAACGCTTGATTGTGGGAATGCCGCGCGCGTTCGCGATATCGCTGACATCGGTGGGCTCGATGCCGAGCACGCGCTGGCCCCCGTTCTTGAAGTTCGACAGCAGCGTGCCGTCGTTCGAGCCGATGTCGATGACGAGGTCCTTGTCGCCCAGACCGAGCATCGCTGCGCTCTCGCGTTGTAAATCGGCGAAATTATCGCGCAGCAATTTGGTCGTGCCGCTCGTGTACGGATATTCCGGCGGAAAGATGATCGCCGGGTCCACCGCGAGTCCAAGCTGGACCAGGTCACAATTGCGACAGTGCAGGAGAGTGGTCGGAAACCACGGCAGTTGTTGTGGCACCTGGCCGATCGTCACCATCTGATTGACGGGCGGCATGTAGCCGAGTGAAAGCACGGTATCGAGCGGCGTGTGACCGCAAACTTGACAGGATTCGATTGGGACGCTGGCGCCGGTGCCGGCCGCACGCGCAACTTTGCTGGGACGCAAGACTCAAACCTCCTTCGGCGCGATCGAGACATTGCGCCAATACCAGTCGAGCGTGGGCTTCAGGCCCTCGCTCAGCGGCACGCGTGGCTTATAGCCTAGCCCTGCGAGTTTCGAAATGTCGGGGCAGCGGCGCGAAGTGCCGCCAGCCATGGGCTTCCCGGCGACCGGTTCGATTTCGCGGCCGCGGATAACGCCGATCCGGCGTGCCAGATCGGCGATCGTAACTTCTTCCGTTGTACCGATGTGATAGATGCCGAGATGGGTGCCTTTCTCCAGCATGACCATGACGCCGGCGACCAGGTCGTCAACGAAGCAGAAACTGCGAGTTTCATTTCCGGTACCCTGAATCTTGAATTGCAACGTCCCGGAATTCTGCGCCTTGGCTGCGGCGTCCATCCGCAACGCCAGTTGCGGAATTACGTGTTCCCATCCCATATCGGGGCCATAGACATTGTGAGGACGAAATATCAGCACACGCTCGAAATACTTTCGGCCAAAATTGATCGCCATGAGTTCGCTGATCAACTTGCCGCCGCCATAGGAATAGCGCGGGTTCAACGGATCGGGAATGACGAGAGGGACGCTCTCGTCTGTCGGGATTTTCGGCGGCATCTGATAGACTTCGGAGCTCGAAGCGAGCACGAGTGTGCCAATGCCATTATTACGGCAAGCGTCGATGACATTGACGATGCCGCGCACGCCGACATCGAGTACTAAGTCCGGTTGGCTGTAGAAGAACTCAGTGCCGTTGACGAAAGCGAGGTGGTGCACCTCGTCCATGCCTTGTGCAGCCTTGTCGACCACTGAGCTGTCACGAATGTCGCCGCCGAAGAACTCGATGTCATTGGCAATCTCGGCGAGACGGCGGGGATTTCCGCGCGAATTGTCGTCCAGCACGCGCACGCGGTGGCCAGCCTTGACCAGCGCTTTGACAAGTCCGGAGCCGATGAAACCGCTGCCGCCGGTGACCAGGATGCGGCTCACGCGTGCAACTCCTCTTTAGCGGCTCGCGGCCCAGTGTCGATCCATGCACCTTGCTGATGCGATTGACGCGCCGCATCGATGAGCTGTTGTACGCGATAGCCTTCCGCGAAGCCCGGCGTTGCCGTGCCGCCACCCTCGATGGCGTCGAAAAAGCTTTTGGCGAGCCGTGACACTGGCGCGATACGGCCATCGGGGAATTTTGCATCGAATGGATCTTCCGATGCGACGCGAACGAGCGGCGCCCCGCGCTTACCGTGCCAAAGTTCGAAGCCGCGCATGTAGTCTGCGCCCGAATTGTCCAACGCCAGGGTGCCATCCTCACCGAAGAATTGGATTCGATGTCCGGTACCGAGATAAGACGCACAGCTCATCGAGAGACTGACCAGTGGGCCTGCGGCAAATTGCAGGGCCATCGCCGCGGTGGTTTCCAGCTCGCTGTCGTCCGGCAAGCCGGACAAACGCGCCGAGAGGCCGGCGATCGGGCCGTGGAACCATTCGAGGTAGTGGAAACAGTGCGAAATAAAATTGCCGAGCACGCCGCCGCCATCGTCCCCGACCGTTTTCCAGTTGCGCATTCGTGTCTGAATTGCGCGACTTTCGACGTGCCAATGCACCGTGGCGTGCCGCAGTGTGCCGACCGCCCCGGCATCGAGCATGGTTTTTGCGCGCTGCCAGCTCAAGATCTTATGAAAGTTGAAGTCAATCATCGTTGGCTTGCGGCTGAGTGTTGCCTGCCTCAACATCGCATGCGCGTTGATAAGGCTGCTTGCCATCGGTTTTTCGGCGAACACGGGCTTGCCCAATTCGAGCGCGCGTATCGCAATCTGCCCTTGCAGACTTGGCAAAGTGGCGATGGCGACCGCCTGCACGTCATTGTCCTCAACCAATGCGCGCCAGTCGCCGTAGGATTTCGGTACCCCGGCGGCCCGGGCAAGGTCGGCAGTGCGCGCCGCATTGCTGCCGGCGAGCGCGACCACCTCGCACCGCGAGTCCTCACGGAACGCAGGCAGCTGCACCGTGCGGCCGTAGTTGCTACCGACTATTCCTAAACGGATCACAGTACTGTCGTCCCGCCAGGGAGGAATTTGTGTTGTGCGGCATGGATTTGAGCCAAATCGACATGCTACGCAAGGGTGAATTGGCTCGGCCCGGACAACGCCCCATGACCGCAACGCATGAAAACGCTGCTGGCGCGAGGTGGCGCAAGTTGGGCGCGCTCGCCCTCGCGGTCGCCATCATTGGTCTGCCGATCAACAACTTTTCCGACTATGCAGTGCTCCTCATCCTAACAATCATCATTTTTTATGGTGACGTGAACGCGGGTGCGCGTGCGTGGTTGACCGCAACCGCCATTGTCGTCGTCGCCTCTTTAGGTCAAGCGCTTTTGTCAGCGCCGCGCATTGAGGAAGGACACAACGTCTTTCTGCCGAGCGCCGCGCTCGAGCGCGCACTCCCGAGCCCCGTTTACGGCTACATGGCCGCGGCGTTCGATAAGCAATATCCGCCGGGCCAACGCTGCGACCCGAAGAATTTCGGCTGTTGGCTGAACAATGGCCGTCCCGACGCGGCATTTGCCTTTTCTGCTGACGGCATCTGGCACAAACCGGAAACCTCTCGCGCGGTCACCACACTCGATTTCGCCGATCCTGTTTGGTTGCATCTCGGCTTCATCAACGATGTTCGCTACAATTGGACTGCCGATACCGACGTGAAGCGCGAAACGCGCGACCGACGCTTCTGGATGGGATGGAAGCGCTGGCACCTGACGATGCCGTGGTTTGAAACGGTCAGTCTGCCGGCAGCGTATATCGGTAGCGAGCTTTGTTGGCATGGAACAGTAATGTGGGAAGGTGAGGGCGGGTATTTCGCGCCGCTCATGGACGGTTGTCGCACGATCCAAGCCAACGATACGGGGCGGCGGATTTTCGGGATTGCCATCAAGCCCGAAACGCTGGGTATGAGATTGACGCCACCATGGACCGTGCGCCTGCAGAATTTTGCGCGCGGAATCCTGCTCTTGGCAGGTGCAGCCGGCCTGGTTTGGGCGCTCGTGCGCGTCCGAACAAAGCGGATGGTCGTCCCGCTCATTCTTGTTGCGCTATCGATGCTGGTTATTGCCGTTGACGATGCAAGCTTTCTCGGAGGCGTTCGTCCATTCGACGGCGGCGACGATGGCCTATTTTACGACGGAGTCGGCCGCCTGATCCTCCAAAAGTTGCTTGCTGGTGACATCAATGGTTTTTTCGAAGGTGGAGAAAAAGTCTTTTACTATGGCGGCCCCGGCCTGCGGTATTTCCGCGCCATCGAACATATTTTCTTTGGCGATAGTTATCTCGGTTATCTCTCGCTGGTCCTGCTTTTTCCGTTTCTGGTCTACTCCTTATTTCGCCGGTTCTTGCCGGAGCGTTGGTCTCTCGCGCTAATCTTCCTGTTCGTCGCCATCCCAATCGGCGTCCTGTTCGGTACCAGCTTCGTGCAATATGAACAGTGGGCGTCGCGTGGCTTCGCCGATCCGGCCGCATACATCCTGTTCATTGCCGGTGTGCTGCCGATCGTCGGTGGCCGTCCATTGGAACGCAGAAATTTTTCCTCGGCTTTTTTTGGCGCTCTTTTGTTGGCACTTGGAATTTTCATGAAGCCCATCGTCGCTCCAGCCGCCGCAATTTTTCTTGGCGGCGCGGGTTTGGCAGCACTCTATTTGCGACAATGGCCACGTCTCGCTGGTCTATGCCTCGGGTTCCTTCCCGTGTTTTCCATGGCACTCCATAATTGGGTCTATGGACGTGTGTTCGTGCTTTTCAGTGCCAATGCAGAGCATTCCGCGGTGCTGGTGATGCCGCCAACGGCTTATGCCGCTGCGGCGCACGAATTCGTGACGATGGATCTGCGTGGAGAGCACCTCGCGCGCTTCTTTTCGCAAATTGCGCATTGGCTCAGCGGCCCAGCAGAGTCCTACGCCACTATCCCGTTGAATGCTGCTGGCGTGGCCATTCTTTTTTATGTCGTCTTCAGGGGACGCCAATTTGATCCTTGGCTACGCTTGATCGGCGCGTCGGCATTGGCGCAGCATGCCGTCGCGCTGTTCTATACGGCCGCCACGGCTCGCTATCATTTCCTGACCTGGCTATTGACCATGCTGGTTGTCATGGTCTGGCTTCAACGAACGGGTGTAAATCTGGTAAGCCAGCGCTATCCTGCCCTTTCCAAGCGTCTTGCCATGCATCCTTGGTCGCGACGGCTTGCATCCGGGCTCACAGGGCTGCAAAAAGCATCGGCATGAACGACAAACCCACCGGCATCGCGAATGGCCTCACGAATTACGGCGACCGCGATTTTTCCCTTTATCTGCGGCGCTCGTTTGCGCAATCGATGGGCTATTCCCGCGCTATGCTGGAAAAGCCCGTGGTCGGAATTGCTTTTACGCCGTCGGGCTTTAACAATTGCCACCGCCATTTCCCGGAATTGCTGGATGCAGTGAAGCGCGGCGTGTTGGCGGCCGGCGCGCTGCCAATTGAGTTTCCCACCATTTCTCTGGGTGAGGTTTTCCTCAATCCGACCAGTCTGAAATTCCGCAACCTGATGTCGATGGACACCGAAGAAATGGTGCGAGCGCAGCCTATGGACTCGGTTGTGCTTATGGGCGGTTGCGACAAAACCGTTCCGGCGCAACTGATGGGTGCGGTATCGGCTGGCAAGCCTGCCGTTATGCTCGTCGGCGGGCCGATGATGACCGGGCGCCATCGCGGCGAGCGATTGGGCGCTTGCACCGATTGCCGCCGATTCTGGGCGCAGTATCGCGCCGGTAAGGTTGACGACAGCGAAATTTCGGAAGTGGAAGGCAAGCTTGCGACGACGGCGGGTACCTGTGCGGTCATGGGGACCGCATCAACGATGGCCTGCATCGCGGAAGCGCTCGGCATGATCCTGCCTGGAACCGCTGCTATCCCTGCCGTACACGCCGACCGCCTGCGCGCGGCAGAAGCGACGGGCGCTGCCGCGGTTAAGTTGATCGGTTCGCAGCTTACGCCCGATCGTATCGTCAACAAGAAATCGATCGAGAACGCATTGCGCGTTCTGCTCGCGATCGGCGGTTCGACCAATGCCGTGATTCATTTGACAGCGATTGCCGGCCGCGCCGGCATCCCGGTATCGTTGCAGCGCCTCAATGAATTGTCCGACACGACACCTGTGCTGGTGAACCTGAAGCCGGTCGGCAACGGTTACATGGAAGATTTCTTCGCCGCGGGCGGCATGGGGGCGCTGCTGCGCGAATTGAAAGATCTCCTGCACCTCGATTGTATCACCGTCACTGGTGAAACGCTTGGCGAACGACTGGTAAACGAAGGTGCCGAGTGGGTTGATCGAACAATTATCGCAGAGCGCAACAGCCCATTGGAGCCACAGGGCGGGCTGGTAGCGTTGTTCGGAAATTTGGCGCCGCAGGGCGCAATTCTCAAACGCTCGGCGGCCGATGCCAATCTTTTCGAGCATGAGGGTCGAGCGGTCGTATTTTCTTCGCTGGAAGACCTCGGCGCACGGATCGACGACGCCAAGCTCGATGTTGATGCCAAAGACATCCTTGTTTTGCAAAACTCCGGTCCGCATTCGACCTCGGCGATGCCGGAAGCAGGTTATCTGCCTATCCCGAAGAAGCTTGCCACCAAGGGCGTCAAAGACATGGTGCGGGTTTCGGATGCCCGCATGAGCGGCACCGCCTTTGGTACCATAGTATTGCATGTAACTCCCGACAGCGCTTCCGGCGGGCCGCTCGGCCTCGTGCGGAACGGTGATCGCATTAAGCTTTCGGTCAAACAGAGACGAATCGACCTGTTGGTAGAGGACGCCGAGCTCAAGCGGCGGGCCGCGGAATCCAAATCCTCCGTCCAGCCTCCCTCGCGTGGCTATGCACGTTTGTATGCGCAGGAAATCCTCGGCGCTGACCAGGGCTGTGATTTTGCTTTTTTAAAACCACGTTGACGGCCTCGCTTCCGAACGCTGCTTAAACCTGCAGCGCGCATGTACACGCATGCGTAGTGTTAACGCCGATTAACCATGGCTTGTGTCGGAATTTAACACGGCCAAAGAATTGATCCTGCACAATTGCTGGACGTCCGTGACCGCGGGCAATCGCGCGTCCATCGGCCAGGTGCGAGTCCGATGTTTCGTAGGTTGAATTATTTTAGCGAGTATCGCGACTGGCGAATGATCGTTTTTGCCGGGGTGCTCGGCGTCGTCATCGCCCTCGCGATGATGGCGATTATCGGTCACTATTCTGCATCTGCGAGTTCAATTTCCATTGCGCTGGCAGCCGTTGTCGGCGGCTTCGGTATCTGTCTTGTTGGATCGACGTCGGCTTGGCGTATTCGCCAGAGACTGAGTGAGCAAAATCTTCGACTCGACGTTGCGCTAAACAATATGAATCAAGGCCTGTGCATGTTCGACGCACAGAACCGGCTGGTCGTCTGGAACGAGCGATATCTGGAGCTCTACAATATCGATCCAAGTCATGTCCGGCGCGGCAGTACTATTCGCGACCTGCTCGATGCGCGAATTTCCGCCGGAACGTTTCCCCTTGATCCGGGACGCTACGACGCGGATCTGCGCGCCGCCCTGAAGCAGGGCAAAGCCTTTACCCTCTCCGTCGAATTAAAGGATGGCCGCACGATTGCGGTCGCGAACCAGCCAATGAAAGACGGCGGCTGGGTAGCAACGCATGAGGATATTACCGAACGCAATCGCGCCGAACGTGAACTTGAACGCACCCGCTCATTTCTTGACACTATTATCGAGAATGTGCCGTCGCCGATTATCGTGAAGAGCATCCCCGACCTGCAATATTTGCTGATCAACCGCGCAGCTGAGAAATATCTTGGCGCCGATCGCTCCAATATACTTGGCAAGACCGTCACTGATATTATGCCAAAATCCAGCGCTGAAACGATTGGAGAAGAAGATCGTAAGCTCATCGCTTCGGGTCAAACGGCTTTTCTTGGCGAACACGCAGTTCTTACGCCGGGCAATGGGATGCGAATTGTTACCGCGACCAGGCTGCCGGTGAAAACCGCGGACGGAAAGCCGCAATACCTTATAAGCGTCATCAATGATCTGACCGAACGGAAGCGCCATGAGCAGCGCATCGAGCATATGGCTCACCACGATCCGCTGACCGATTTGCCGAATCGTGCCGCCTTCAATGATTGCATCGTCTCAACCGTTGCGCTCGCGGCGGCTGCCAAAGAAAGTTTTGGTCTGATCTGTATGGATCTGGATCGATTCAAGTCGGTCAACGATGTGTTCGGCCATGCCGTCGGCGATGCTTTGCTGCGGGAAGTCGCGCGTCGCCTCGGGACCACGTGCCAAGGCGCTTATTTCGCGCGCCTCGGTGGCGACGAATTCGCCGTCATCACCCCGACAGGCTCACAGCCGGCAACGTCAGAGGCGCTGGCCGAGCGATTGTCGGCGGCGCTTGATTCCGACATCGAAATCAACGGCAACGTTCTGCGCATCGGGCTCACGATCGGCATCGGTATATATCCGCAAGATGGCATTGATGCGCCGACGCTCGTCGCAAACACCGACGCCGCGCTGTTCCGCGCTAAATCCGAAATGCGTGGGTCGATTCGCTTCTTTGAAATCTCGATGGACAAACAACTGCGGGAGAGACGCGCCCTTCAACACGATTTGCGCTTGGCGATTTCGCGGGATGAGCTTGCGCTGCACTATCAACCGCAGGCGCACATAGAAGGGGACATCACTGGTTTTGAGGCGCTGGCGCGCTGGCATCATCCACGCCATGGACTCGTGCCGCCCAGCACCTTCATTCCATTGGCCGAGGAAAGCGGATTTATTCTCGAGCTTGGCGAATGGATTTTGCGTACCGCATGCCGCGAAGCTGCTTCATGGCCGCGGCCATTGCATATCTCCATCAATTTGTCGCCGGTCCAGTTTCAGCACGGTGATTTACCGCACCTGGTTCACCAGGTCTTGTTAGACAGCGGTCTCGCGCCGTCGCGGCTGGAAGTTGAGATCACCGAAGGAGTCCTGATCGGCGATTTCACGCGCGCTGTCTCGATTTTGCGGCGGTTGAAGAGCTTTGGCGTGCGCATCGCCATGGACGATTTCGGCACAGGCTATTCGTCGCTATCGTATTTGCAGTCATTTCCATTCGACAAGATCAAGATCGATCAGGCTTTCGTTGCCAATCTCAATCATAGCCAGCAAGCGGCGACGATCATTCGCGCAATCATTGCTCTTGGTCGCGGGCTCAATCTTCCGGTGGTGGCGGAAGGCGTCGAAACGGAAGAGCAGCTTCGGTTCCTTGCGGATGAAAACTGCAATGAGATTCAAGGTTATTTCGTTGGCCGGCCCAAGCCGATTGACGATTACGCAGAAATTGTTGGCCGCGCGCGGGTTCAACGGCGGCCGGGGAGGAAGTCGCTGGCCGCTACGGGTTGATCGGATCCGTGCAAACGGGGTGAACTGGATCCGTGGGAGACGGTGGTGCTGCCGGTGTGGATTGAACACACGACCTCCCCCTTACCAAGGGGGTGCTCTACCACTGAGCTACGGCAGCTAAAATCGCGCGACAAGGAATGACGCGGCGCGAATGTGCCGGAAACTGCCATAAGCGGTACCCGTGGCGCAAGGCGATGGCCCCGCTTGCGAAGCATTCCGGCGAGCGGATAATGCACAAATGGCCCGGGCTGGCGAGCGCAACAATACAGAGACAAGTGGCAACCGCAAGGAACGCCTTGCGGCGGCGCTGCGCGAGAATTTACGCCGGCGCAAGGCGCAGGAGAGGGCGCGCGACGCCTCGCCGAGCAGCAATAAAGGCAGTTCAGATCCGCCTGTTAGTCGGACGCGCTAAAAGAGCGACGGTCTGGGGTCCGACTTTCGCCGCAATTTCGCGGCGGAAAGTGCTAGTCTTTTAGATATTGGGCTTTACGGAAATGCGGCCGCCGGTCCACAGCCTGGACCTGATAGGGTCAAACGGGCCGCAAGCGGGCGACAAGCGGGCGGGGCGAGTATGGATCGAATACGTATCGTAGGTGGGCAGCGTCTGACCGGCACGATTCCGATTTCGGGTGCCAAGAACGCAACGCTTCCTTTGATGATCGCGAGTCTGCTGACCGAGGACACGTTGATCCTCGAGAATGTTCCGCGGTTGGTCGACGTCATTCAACTCCAGCGCATTCTCGGCAATCACGGTGTAGACGTGCTGATTGCCGGAAAGCGCCCTGGCGATGACCCTAATCAGGGCCGCACGATACACATCTCGGCAAAACACATCGTCGATACCACTGCCCCCTACGATCTCGTCTCAAAAATGCGGGCGAGCTTCTGGGTCGTGGCGCCTCTGGTCGCGCGCATGGGTGAAGCAAAGGTTTCAATGCCCGGCGGCTGCGCCATTGGCACGCGGCCAGTGGATTTTCTGATTATGGCGCTCGAGAAGCTTGGGGTCGAAATCGAGATCGAAGGTGGGTATGTCATCGCGCGCGCCAGAAAAGGGCTGCGCGGCGGCGAGATCGTCTTTCCGAAGGTGACGGTCGGCGGCACCCACACGGCATTGATGGCCGCCTCACTGGCCAATGGTACTACCGTGATCGAAAACGCCGCTCGGGAGCCTGAGGTCGGCGATGTCGCAGATTGTCTCAACAAGATGGGGGCGAAGATTTCCGGCGCCGGCACCTCGCGCATCGTTGTCGAAGGCGTAGCAAGGCTACACGGCGCACGTCATGCAGTGCTGCCCGACCGGATCGAGACCGGAACTTATGCGATGGCGGTGGCGATGACGGGCGGCGACGTGTTGTTGCAGAACGCGCGTCCAGAGTTGCTACAATCGGCGCTCGACGTATTGGCGCAAACCGGAACCTCGGTTACGCCGACAAATGAGGGCATACGCATTGCCCGCAATGGACTCGAGCTTGCGCCGGTCGAAGTGACTACAGCTCCGTTTCCGGGCTTCCCCACCGACTTGCAAGCGCAATTGATGGCGTTGATGAGTCGAGCCGACGGCACGTCGCATATAACAGAGACTATTTTTGAGAACCGGTTCATGCATGTGCAGGAACTTGCGCGGCTTGGCGCGCGCATCCAACTCGACGGGGAAACCGCCACGATCGAAGGCGTCAATCGACTCAAAGGCGCGCCCGTGATGGCCACCGATCTACGTGCTTCTGTATCGCTGGTGATCGCCGCATTGGCTGCTGAAGGCGAAACGATGGTCAACCGTGTCTATCACCTCGATCGCGGGTTCGAGCGGCTCGAAGACAAGCTTGCCCGCTGTGGCGCGGCGATCGAACGCATCAGCGCTTAGACGAAGCCGTTTCGCTCGGCCGCGATCCCACGCGCAATGAAGGAGGAATTCGTCGTGCCTGATGTTAAGGTAATGAGCGCCGGCGCGGTGAAGTCGATGGTAGCTTGGCTTGCCGCTGAGTTCGAAAACGAGAGCGGCAACAAACTTGATTTAAATTTTGGCACAGCGGGGTCGCTGCGCGAGCGGATCAAGAATGGGGAGGTCGCGGACCTCGTCATTTTGTCGGAATCAGCAATCGCCGAGCTTGCAAAGCTCGGCTTTGTCGTGCCCGACAGCCGAATTGACCTCGGCCGCACCGTTACGGGGGTTGTGGTGCGTGAGGGCGCGCCCATACCCGATATATCCACGCCTGAGGCGTTCAAGCAGGCCCTCTTGAATGCACGCACAGTCGCCTACACCGACCCGAAGGCCGGCGGCTCTGGCGGCATCATGTTCTCAGCGCTTTTGCAGAAGCTCGGTATTGCTGACGAAATCAACAAGAAGGCGGTGCTTGGAAAAGGCGGCCATGACGTGACCGTGTCGATTGCCGAAGGTCGGGCGGAGCTCGGCACCACATTCATCAGTGAAGTTCTGCCTGTGAAAGGTGCAAAGGTTGTCGGTCCGCTGCCGGGTGAGCTGCACAGTGCCAACACGTACACGGCGGGAATACACGCACGCGCATCCGAGCCAGCGCGCGCATCTGCGCTTCTGCGCAAACTCACTGATCCGGCGACACGCCCACGCTGGATTGCCGCCGGTTTGGAGCCCGCCTTCCCCTGACGCGAAGGACCTTGCATGGCGCGACTGCCTTGCCTAATTACGCCGGGAAGGGGAGCGAGAACGCCATGGACCCGATAAAATTTGTGGTCCTCGATGAGGAAGACCTAGAGGTCGCTTCGGCCCACCTGCAGGACGCAGTGGTCAAGGTTTCGGACGTTTTGTGGCGGCCACGGGAAAAGCGGCTCGTGGTGGCGCTCAACCGCTTTGACTGGGAGAGCGCACAGGGCGCCAAGCCCGAATTCCGGCGTCGCCGCTCGGCCCTGCGCTTCGAGCGTGTGTTGTCATGCAAATGCCGGGAGATCGACCCCGCACGAAAGGATGCCGTACTCAATCTATTGGCGGTCGAATTCTCCGAGACTGAGGCGCCCTCGGGGGACGTCATCCTGACCTTTTCGGGCGGAGCAACGATGCGGCTCGAGGTTGAATGCCTGGAGGCGGAACTGGCCGATCTCGGTCCAACGTGGTCAGCAGTGGCCTGCCCCGCCCATACCAACCTCGATGGGGCTGCCGCGAAGCCTCAGCGCGCTTAACCTCATCTCCGTCGCACCCAACGATAAAGCAAAATTCAAAACTGTGCGTCGTAACGGCTGCGGCGCCATGCATGGCTTGATTTTTCTGGAACTCTGGTGGCGTAGTAGTACCGCTTCTCAACAGGGGTGTACCATGGGCAAAATCTTCATTTTAGGCGGGTTGCTGGCGGGGGCTGTGCTTTTTAGCGGAACGTCAGCCAAGGCTTGGGTCGGTTGTACCTGCGTTACAGCCAATTCTGCCGCCGTCTGCGTATCTGGGCCGAACGATTGTGCCGCTATGAAAGGCGCCTGCTTATTGCCGTGCGATTATCAGGCACCAAAAAAGGCCAAGATGCACAAAAAGAAAAGTAAACCGGCATAAATTAGCTTTATCAGTCAGCGACAAGGCTCCGCCTCGGCGGAGCCTTTGTTTTGGGGCGCGGCGCCAGGGTTGACGCCAAGGCGCCCATCACCCATTGACCTGTCGTCCGGTTACGACCGGCAGGATCAGCCATGCCCCTTCGCTTGAACAGTCAAAGCGCGGATTTTCCGCTGCGTTTTCGTGGTCTTCTCGCGGTCAAACGCGAGGCGGCGGAGGACGTGGAGCAGGTCGTGCGCGGCATCGTCGCCGACGTCGCGGCGCGCGGCGATACCGCCTTGTTCGAGTTGACGGCCAGGTTTGACCGGGTCGCGCTTACCAAGACGAATGTCCGTGTGACGGCCGCCGAAATCGAGACGGCGCAGAAGGCCTGCCAGAGCGAAGCGGTGGCGGCGCTCAAGCTCGCGCGTGATCGCATTGAAGCCCTTCACCGCCGCCAAATGCCCACGGACGATCGCTATACAGATGCGCTCGGCGTCGAGATGGGTGCGAAATGGACTGCAATCGAGTCCGTTGGCTTGTACGTGCCAGGCGGCACTGCAGCTTACCCGTCGTCCGTTCTCATGAATGCAGTCCCTGCGAAGGTTGCGGGTGTCCCGAGGCTGGCGATGGTGGTGCCGGCGCCGGATGGCAAATTGAATCCCCTGGTGCTGGCCGCGGCGGGACTCGCTGGCGTTGATGAAATTTACCGTGTCGGCGGTGCGCAAGCGGTAGCGGCGCTCGCTTACGGCACCGAAAGCATCGTGCCGGTCGCCAAGATCGTGGGGCCCGGCAACGCCTATGTAGCGGCTGCAAAGCGCTTGGTGTTTGGCAATGTCGGTATCGACATGATCGCCGGGCCATCCGAGGTTCTGATATTGGCCGATAAAACCCGCAATGCCGAATG
>Ga0209647_1002304_pt1 | contig 15523 bp, 16 predicted proteins | sample GraSoi_2013_60cm_FD_185827 | JGI IMG/M metagenome (GOLD analysis project Ga0209647, IMG submission 185827) | Grasslands soil microbial communities from the Angelo Coastal Reserve, California, USA - Sample 9_17_2013_60cm (SPAdes) (version 2) | ecosystem: Environmental > Terrestrial > Soil >...
GCAATAAGATACCAGCAAAAAGATCTGATCCGCTTATTAGAAGTTATGAAGATTTTGTCCAGGCTGTGCTAGCCCAGGTTGGTTCGCGGTTCCGGTCGCGTCGCGGTCCCCGCGAGGAGGAGGCTTGTCATGATCCCACAGGAGCACGCTGACAATTCTCACGCTATGACTCGTCGCACGTTCATCAAGGCTGGGAGCCTGCTGGTCGGCGGAGCAACCGTATCCGGTCTGGAGCTTGAAACAGTGCCTCTCGCCTACGCCGCCGACGGCGAAGGTAGCACACTGCAAGAGGGAAGCCCCGCCGAGGTAGGCATGTCGCAGGCTCGCCTCGACGACGTGGCAGCGCGCCTGCAGAACCGGGTCGATCGCGGGTTGATCCCTGGAGCCGTTATCTTGGTGGCGCGACATGGAAAGACGGTGCTCCACAAGGCCTTTGGAGTGCGCGAGGTCGGCAAGGACACCATGACAGAGGACACGCTCTTCGACCTGGAGTCGAACACAAAGGTCCTCGCCACCGCGATCTCCTACATGATTCTCATCGAGCACGGCGATGTGCATCTGAGCGATCCCGTGGCAAAGTACCTGCCACACTTCGCCACAAATGGCAAGGCGCATGTGACCATCCGGGACATGCTCCGCTACTCGTCCGGGCTACCGACGGACATCGCGCTCCCCGGTGCACCGAATCTCAACAAAGTCCCTAGCCCCGATAAGCTTTGGCGGCTCATGGAGGAGACTCCGCTAGAATACCCAACCGGCTCGAAGGTTGAGTACTCAGACCTCACCTACCGGCTACTCGGTCATGTCCTTGAGGCGGCCACCGGTCAGAATCTCCAACAGTTCGCGAAGGCGAACGTGTGGTCGAAGCTGGGGATGAGCCGCACGACATATAACCCGCTGGATAACGGCTTCGCTGTCTCAGAGATCGCGGCGACCGGGCCAGGCTCCTGGAACCTGAGGACAGGGACTATTCGCGGCGTAGTCGAGGATGATTTCGACTGGGTGATGGGCGGCATTGTGGGCTGTGACGGCCTGTTCTCCACCACCAGGGACATCGCCGTCTTCCTCCAAATGATTCTTAATGGCGGGTCCTACGGCGGGGTGCGCATCATCAGCTCCTCGACCGTCCGCATGATGACCGCCGACCAGACACCACAGGTCACCGAGGCGACCGACACCGACCCCATCTCGAACCTGCTCTTCACTCACAAGGGCTATGGCTGGGAGCTCTGGACGCACCGCTTCTCAAGCGGTGGGATGCGGCTGACACGCGGGTCTTTCGGGAAGGCCGGAGGTGCTGGAACGTTCTTCTGGGTTGATCCCCAGCGGGACCTGTTCGCCATCATTCTTACTAACCATGGTCTCCCAGTCCCCTTCGACGCTAACGGCTGGGCCACGATGCTCGACGCGATCGGTGTTTACCAGTTCTTCGACGGGGTGATTAATTCGCTCGATTAGGAGAGATTTCTTGATCGAGCGGAGAAGGATCGAGGGGAGATGACGGAGAAGAAGCGCGCGAGGACGGCTACCGCTAGTTTGTGGTCGATACGCTTCCACAAGCCTGTACTGGCTACTTGGCATATCCGTTCCAACATCAGGAAGTAAACAATCATTCTGGAATCCCTCTTGTAAACGATCTGATACGTATATTGCAAAGAAAAAAACTGGTAGAGCTATTATTAGCGCTTTTTGGAAACAGATTTGATTGATACCAGCACAAGATCTGGGAACGACTTTATTTTGCACGTAATACTCGTTCAAGGGGTCCAACAGCAGTTTTGGGAACGACTTTATTTTGCTTGTACACTTGGCATGCGCCGACCTATTATCACCGGGGATTGGCTTGTTGGGCCCTGGGGATTCCCAGCAGGCTGCTGACGATTTCAGCCGGGTCACTGAGCTAGACCCTCAAATGGTGTCGCACATCCATCTGTGCTGGCTACTTAGAACACCCGTTCGTAGAAAACGGCAGATTTTGCGAACGGGTGTTCTAAGTAGCCAGCACAGTCTAGTTTATCCAACTAACGCCATTGCCATATCCAGTCCGAAGCGCACCCCGCGTCCATCTGTATCCGCCGCCGGATTATATACCGCGAGCGATGCCACCTTGACGGGCAGCGTCTGAACCGTTGCCCTGGCCGCTTCTAGTATACGCTCGTATGGAGGCCAGTATGGAGCAGGGGTAAATCCGCCTGGACTTTCCTCTGGCCCTCCTACATCCAGGTCAATATGTAGATACCAGGCATTGGCCTCGCCTGCTCGTATTTGCAAGGCGGCTTGAACACGCTCTCCTACACCAGTCTGCATCATCTCTTTTGCATCTATGTGCAGCATTGGGTGCCGTCGCAGCACCTCCACTTCCGCCGCATCAAGATCACTTGTCCCTATCAATGCAGCCGCTTCTGACCGTACAGGTTGTTCCAATCCTGCCGCCAGCCGCCAATCATCCAGGTCCAAGCCCAGCGCTACTGCATAGGGCATGCCGCCCAGGAACCCGCTCGTGGTCGTCTCCATGGTATTCAAATCGCCATGTGCATCAAACCATACCACGCCTGGATTGCCTTTTGCCTGCGCGAGTCCTCCAATAGGTCCGACGGCATGTGTGCAATCGCCTTCGAGTACCAGTACAAAAGCGTTATCCTTTTCCAATGCCTCGCGAACTGCCACTGCCGTTCGTTTAGCGATGCGCCCCAGGTTCGTGACCGAATCGCGGGTGCGTTCGGCTTTGGGCAAGTCAATCCAAATTGGTTGTGAGATGGTATGGCCTTTTGCTTCCAGGAGAGGGATAAGGCCATGATCGAGGAATGCCTGGGGGCCGTTGGCGCATCCCCAACGGGCGACATCGACTTGATAGGGGATGCAGATGATGGTGATGTGCATAATACATCCTCCTCGGTAAAGGTTGCTAATTCCTCGTCATTCAGGTCTTTCATTGCTATCGCTCTAATATCATCTCCAGTTCGATCTCATCATGTAAAGGAATCTGGTCGTTGCCGATCAAGGGGATACCCGGCTTCAGCTGGCGAGCGGCATCGACGGCATGGCGATGGACCGCAACGAGCGGGAAGCCGCGCTTTTGATAGAAGCGCAGCGCGTCGAGATTATCATTCGTCGTCATCAGCCAGAGCCGCTTGCAGCCTGCTTCTCGTGCCACCTGTGTGACTGCCTTGATCAGCACGGTGCCGATCCCGATCCCCGGCTTGGTGCTATTGATCGTCACGATCTTGCAGTTCTCATCCTCGAGCGAGTACGTGAGCAGTCCCACCCGGTCCCCTTTCAGGATGGCAACGAAGCCGGGCAGCGTGTGTGGGTGATAGACCTTGCCGTGAGCGACAACGATAGTATCGCCCCAGTGTTCGATAGTAAACTGCCGTACCCATTCGCTGTCTTCGGTGCTCAGCGGTCTCACCTGCAGAGGAAGGCTTTCGATGGGTCGGTGGGGATGCTTGTTGTAGGTGTAGATGGCCTCGGCCCGGATGTGCAGGTAGACGCCCTCGCCCCACTCGCCGGCCTTGGTGTGGGTGGAAGCGTACAGCAGGCTCTCCAGCGTCTCGAAATCCTCATGATCGGGTGAAATGATGGTGGCGTAGCCATGCACGATGATCGCCAGTTCGTTTTCACGAAACAGCGTCAGGCTGACGGCGGGCCGCTTCATGACATGGCGCGTGCGCGCGGCAGTGGCCACGGTCGGAAGGTAGATCTCGCCTCGGTAGAGCAGCGAGCCGATCGGAGCAAGACGTGGCTCGCCTCTCATCGTAACTGTTGCCAATGCTACGGTTTGCATGTCCTGCCAGCAATCGACCAGCGCCTCGGCAGTCAGTGAGTGTTCCGGCATCTGAAACGAGCACCGCAGGAACGCTCCCGCCCGCTCAATGCTGCTGTTTAAAAGCGCCTGCAAGCGCTCGATGTCTCCTTGCGTTTCTCTCATACTCGATAGTATATGTCAGGGATCAAGTTATTGCACCCTTTGTCTTCTTACCGAAATAGAGAATGTTGTCATGCGATATCTCGTGCATTTGCTATCGAGTTCTCGACTTTATCGTACACAACGCCGATCCGAAAGGAGCAAGCAAAGCCTCCAGTTCTCAACTTTATTTTTCACAGGGCGGCAAGTTTGGCAATTTTGCGCCTCAAATGGGCGTTGCCAGTTCCCGACTTTATCGTTGTTCAACAATCAGACTGACCTTGCCTACCCCTTGCACCCGCATGATCCCTTGCGCGTCCATCTGCCATTCTTGATGGAGTTGATAGTGGCGCGTTAAGCCCGCTTGTTTGAGGAGCCTGGCTATTTGTGTCCGACTTTACGAGATTCGACATGAGCTGGAGCAACTGGTCGAGGGAGAGTTGATATGCTTGGGCTATTGAACCTGCATGAGCGAAAGGTGGCAGGATCAGATCTATAGCGGCAATTCCACCAGTGCCGTTCCTCTGATGATCCTCTTCCTTTTCGGGAGTGTATCAGTATATAATGGAGCAGAGAAGAAGACTTTTTCTGTTTCTCGCGCAGATTTGAGGGGAAGTATGGCTGAAAGAAATCAAGTTGTACCAGTATGGAATAGGATGATCGGCAGGTGGGAGCCTGTCAATTTTTCGGAATGGCCAATACGTGGTAGCGTGGCCTCACGGCTTCAGACAAGAGTTGCTGCTCTTTCTAGACTATCAAGAAGGGGATCGTGTGCAATTCGTGCGGGATGAGACCTGTGCGCGTGAAGCGTGGTACATCTGGCGCTCTTGCAAGGCGACCTGGGGTGGCCCCACTTTCGTGGGTTGTGTTGCAAAAATTTGAGCGGAACGCCAGGAACGTAACAACTCACGTTCCTGTGCAGCTTAGACAGCCACTCCGAACAGACTGGCGATATATGCCGCCTGCTTGCTGCTGTCTCCTTTTTCTACGCCACGTATCTGCCCTGACCTCCGCATATTGATCACTTCATATCCCCGGCACGGGTTCGACACGCGGTCTCGAACGAAAAGAAACCCATCCCGAGCTTGACGAGCCGTTTGATAAAGCGATGGTCTTGTTCGACCAGGTTGTTGAGGTACTTGCTCTGCTGTAGTTCACAAGAATCTGGCATGATTCCTTCCTCTTTCAGTTCCCTGCACGCTTTTGGATAGGCAGCATTTTTATCAACCGTCATGACGCGAGGAGTGCTGGTATGAGGCGCAGCAAGTGCTTTCGCGAAGAAGCGTTTGGCCGCTTGCGCATCGCGCCTCGGGCTTAAGAGAAATTCCAGCGTATTTCCCTGAGAATCGACAGCGCGATAGAGGTACATCCAGACTTTTTTCACTTTCACATACGTTTCATCGACGCGCCACGAGTCATTCGTCGCCTTGAGATGGGAGCGGCAGCGCTTCTCCAGCTCGGGCGCATAGTGTTGCACGAGAGCGAAAGATCGTGGTGTGATCGATGTGCAAGCCTCGCTCAAGCATCATCTCCTCCAAGTCTCGGTAGCCGAGTCGGATACCGGAGGTACCACCGGACGCAGAGCAAAATGATATCCGCTTGGAAGTGACGCCATTTGAACGGGCTGGAGGTATGCATGCAATCGGTTCCTCTCAGTTCTCAGAATACCGTCGAGCTTACTACATCCTTGCCGTTTTTGCAACACAGCCTTCCAAACCTCACCAGGGATGGTTCCAAATCCGGCAGTGACACTGACAGAGTAGGGTCGACTCTTGCGTCGCCAGACACCGACCTATTGGTGGAACGATTCATCGCCTCCCTCTGTCTTCCACCAGGTATCAAAAGGAGTGACCGGTCCATGCCGTTTATGCTCGGTGGCGCGGTAACGCTGTTCGATCCGTTGGGCTACTTCATCGGGAACATCTTTCCCCTCCAGATAGTCGTCTATTACCTGGTAGCTGAGGTTAAGTTCATCTTCATCAAGTTGACCCGGATTCATATCAAGCAGGTCGGCCGTCGGCGGTTTGGTAGAAATCCGCTCATCCGCACCAAGAAAACGCAGCAAGACGCGACTCTGGTGTTTGGTGAGTCCGCTCAGCGGGCTCAGGTCCACGCCTCCATCGCCATACTTGGTGAAAAAACCGACGACCGCTTCTGCTGCATGATCGGTCCCTACCACCAGGACGTGGAACTGATGGGCGAAGCGATAATGCACCGTCATGCGTTCCTGCGCCTTCTGGTTCCCTTTGTTATAGTCGGTCATCGAAAAACCGGTGGCTTTTTCAAAGGAAGCAATCGCACTATCGACGGCAGGCTGAATATCGATGGTGTAGATGGTGTCGGGAGCGATAAACTCCAAAGCGCGCTCTGCATCTTCTTCGTCCCGTTGGATTCCATAGGGGAGTCGAAGCGCAATAAAAAGGTAGTCTTTGCCAGTCTGTGTGCACAGTTCCTCTACGGCAAGCTGGCATAAGCGCCCAGCCAGAGCCGAATCCTGACCGCCCGAAATGCTGAGCACGAAGCCGTTCCTGCCTGAAGCGAGCAGATAGTCCTGTAAGAACTGCACGCGAAAAGCCACTTCTTGCGCCGGATCAATGACCGCTTTGGTATGTAACGCCTCCATAATTCGTCGTTGGTTCGCAGTGGTCATAAACACCTGCCTCGCATCGTTACGCACTTTGCCGCGCTTGAGGGACAAACAATGCCTGCGCCTCGGCTCGGCGATAGACCTCATGGCTCATGGCCTCATCGGTGCCGTGGTCGTGCAGTTCCTGAGCGATCTCGCGGACCAGGCCCATGGTCGCAAGCATCGCACGACTCCCGATACTGACACGTGCCACTCCCAATCGGAACAGTTCAGGAGCAGATGGAGCGCCGGGCATTGCCAGCAGATTGATTGGACCGGGAATGTCCCGCACCAGAATCTGGATGATGGCCGGGTCGATGACATACGGCACAAAAATGCTATCGGCTCCTGCCTGCAGATAGGCCCTGCCCCGCCGAATGGTTTCCTCCACTCGCGCTCGCCCCTCACCGACTTGCGCCAGGTAGGTGTCAGTTCGAGCATTGATGACCAGGGGAATGTCCGCACGATTGGCCGCCTCACGCGCGGCTGCAAGGCGCTTTGCCTGGACCTCCACCCGATAGAGCGGGCGGGTGGGATCGCCGGTGCCATCCTCCAGGTTCACGCCAACTGCCCCTGCTGCAATAACGCCCCGGATCGTGTCAGCCACATCCGCAGCCGCTTCGCCATAGCCCGCTTCCAGATCGGCTGTCACCGGAACCTGAACAAGAGTCGCGATGCGGGTGATGGCCTGCAACATCTCCTCTCGTGGAATCCGCTCTCCATCTGGATAACCATGTGCATACGCGATCCCTGCACTGGTCGTGCCAATGACTGGAAACCCGGCCTCCTCAAAGAGTCGAGCGCTCGCTGCATCCCAGGCATTGGGCAGCAGTAGCGAGGAACCAGGCTGCTGTAACCGTAAGAGCAGTTCAGCCTTTTCACGTTGGGTCATCTGCTTTCCGTCCTTTCTCAACCGCTAGTGTGAGTCGTTCTCCTTCATCTGCGTTCAACCGGCCACCAGTTCCTTTCTGGCTCTGCCGTGTGCCCGCCATCAGCGGAATGGGTCTGAAGCTATCGTCAGTATAGCGGGTCACCACCCATTTGTCGAATAGATTGATTGTATCTCTCCCATCAGCTATACTGATGGCTATGGAACTGAGTGAGATTGAAGCCTTTGTCGCCATCAGTCGTGCCGGTGGGTTCACCCGAGCGGCTCTGCTCTTGCATCTCTCGCAACCAGCGATCAGTCGACGCATCGAACTGCTGGAACGCGAGCTCGGTGCTCCTTTGTTCGATCGCTTTCCCGGTGGCATTCGGCTGACGCAAGCGGGGGAGTCCTTTCTGCCTTATGCGCAACAGGTCCTCTCTGCGATGGAAGATGGAAAAGCAGCCGTCCGTGCGCTCGAAGAGGAAGCCCAAGGCACGCTCACACTTGCACTGGTAGGAACGCTTGCCAGTACGCACCTCACCTCCCACTTGCAAGCGTTCCGCGAGGCCTATCCACGTGTGCGTCTCTTGCTTCGCACGGCACGCAGCGATGAGGTCAGCACCCAGGTTCAGCAGGGCGAGGCCCTGCTGGGGTTGAGGTACTTTGCCGATCCTCGCCCTGACATTCGTTCGTTGCACGTCATGGATGAGAGGCTCCTGGTTGTCTGTGCCGCCCATTCCCGCTTCGTCACCGGCGCTCCAACCGAACCGGCGGCACTGCTGGGTGTCCCCTGGCTCAGCTTCCCCTTCAAGGCAGGATCATCGGGTGAAGCGCTGGAACAGCAATTACTCAAGCATGAACTCGAGAGCGCAGAGAGAATCGTGATTGATAGTTTGACCGCGCAGAAGCGATTGATCGAAGCCGATTTTGGCGTCGGACTCTTGCCAGAGAGCAGTATCGAAGAAGAACTGCGCCTGGGGACGGTGCGCGTGCTGCCGATCACGGCCCTGCAAACGGCCATGCCGGTGATGCTGATCTACCGCCGTCACGCCTACCTGAGTCGGGCTGCTCGCCTTCTGCTCTCGACACTGGTGCCGCAGGCTGATGTGGTGGCAGGTGAGAGCCTCGGGTGATCGCAAGGAGGAGGTTCATGACGTCAGCACTGATCGTGTTTGTCGACCTTGGAGGTGTCATCATCGACAAAGACCAGCAGACCACTCAGTGGAAGGGTCTCGTCGGGGAGTGCTTTGTGAAGCTGCTTGGTGGAACCCAAGAGGCATGGACCCTCGCCCATCGTCTGGTCACCACTCGGCTGGAGAAGTGTGAGGAAGCTTATGGTCAGGCACCGACTGATTTCTTGAGCTTCTATCGGAGCTATCAACTCCACTGGGTTACAGGCATGTGTGAACTGCTGGGGATTCTGATCCCAGCCGAGTCGGAGTGCCTTGGACTCGCCTATCGTGCGATCGCCTCGATCACTCGTTGCATCCAGGCTGGCTTGCCAGGCGCAGTGGAGGCCATTCGTATCTTGCACCAGCAGGGCTACCCGCTGCATCTGGCCTCGGGATCGTGTTCACTTGAACTGGCTGGTTATCTTGATGGCCTGGACGTGCGGCACTGCTTTGGCCGTCTGTACGGTGCCGACTTGATCAATACTTTCAAGGATGGGCCAGAGCCGCTCACGGCAACCGAAGCGGGAGCGCCAGGGCCGGAGAACGCGGCGCAAACGTCGCTATGACGAAGTGATCGCTCTGCATCAGCAGGGCGCAAGTCAGGTCGCGATCGCTACGCTGGTGGGGCTGCATCGCGACACCGTTCGACGCTACATCAACGCTTCCGGTTTTCCCGAAATCGTCCGGCCTGGCAAACGGAGCAAACTGGACCCCTACAAAGCCTACCTGCAAGAGCGGTGGGCTGCTGGTCAACGCAATATCAAGCAACTGGTGACCGAATTGCGGAACCGGGGCTATCGGCAAGGGGAAACTATCGTGTACGATTACCTCAGACGTATGCGCGAGCAACCAGCGTGGCTACCAGCATACACAGCCGCCAAGAAGCTGGCTCCTCCCGCCTCGCAGTTGTTCCTCTCGGCACACGAGGCGGCGTGGCTGTTTGCCCGTAACCCGCAGCGACTCCGGCTCACACAAGTGGTCAAGCTTGATGACCTGCGCAGGGCCGACGAAGACCTGGAAGCCGCCTACCAGTTAGCCCAAGATTTTCGGGTCATGGTGACCAAACGGCAAGAGGCGGTCTTGGATCGCTGGCTCCAGGAAGTCAAGAGCAGCGGTATTGCTGAACTTCAAAGCCTGGCAGCAGGCATCGTGCGCGACGCGGGATGCGGTGCGAGCCGCCTTGACGCTCCCCTACAGCAATGGGCAACCCGAGGGACAGGTGAATAAATTGAAGAGTCTCAAGCGGCAAATGTATGGACGGGCTAACTTTGATCTGCTTCGCAGGCGGGTGCTCCATGCGGTGTAACCGCACGTCTCACCAGCGTGTATCCGGCTCTCCAGTGGGCTGCTTGAGCCACGCGCGCAGGACTGCTGCGTACTCGTAGTCCATGCGCCCCGTCTTCCAGGAAGCGCACAAAGCGCTTGAAACTGGTCGTGACGGTCTTGTTTGCAGGCGTGCGCAGATAGCTCTGCACATCCGAAAGCCGGATGTCGAGCAGTCCACGTGGTGGATCGCGCGAAAACCCGGAGGGCTGGGCAAAGTCCTCAATCGTTGCCACATGCTGCTCCACCGTCTTGGGGCTCAGCCCTTTACTGCTCAGGTCTTTGCGGAACGCCTGGACGATCCTGGCATTGCGCACGAGCACGGCTGTGCGCATCTTCTGCGGATCCGCGGGGTGGCTGGCTGGCCCGAGCGTAGTGATGATTCCCTCGCGCTCCTGAGCGTTGCGATACTCGGTGTTCAACCGGGCGCGGATCCCAGGACCAAAGACGACCGCGTACCACTGCAACAGCCCATCGTAGATAATCTGATCCTCAAACGGCAGAAGCACGGTCTGCGCGAGGACGGGCAGAGGGCCCCGTGCCAACTCCTCAATGGGCGTGGACAGGCCGAGTACCCCGTAGGCCTGTGGGGGTGTGTCTTCAGAAAGAAAGACGGTGTATTTTTTGAGCGCGCGCACGATGTAAAAGGATCCGGCACGCCGGTACCGCCAGCTCGCTACCACGGCCAGATCGGCTGAGGAGAGACCGGCCGGATTGGCGGTGATGAAGCGTTCGCGCAGCCCATCATCGGCCCACAACGCATTGCGCAGCTGCAGTTCGTCAGAAAGCGGAAGCAGTCCATTCCTTTCTTCAGAGACAGGAAAGGCTGGAACCAGGTGTTGCTGTTCATTGACGTAGTGCAGCAACGCCAACCAGATGCGGTAAAAACGCGCGGTCTGCTCTGGTGGTAACTGCATAGACGGTCCTCCTGCGGGGCTTGGTGCTCTTCTGACGCTAGGCGACAATGCATGGTTTGGTGGCGTATCACTCCCCACGGCCAGAGAAGCTACTGGGTGTTTAGTATAGCAGAGGAGACGAAGAGCAAGCAAGGAATTGTGCTTGTCCGAGGCATTTTGGAGACTCATTGGATGAGCATGCAACTGCTCATCCGCGGCTTCACTAGCGCGATGTGGACTTGAGTATTCGCCTGTTACTACTCATCACGGAAAATGCCCCACAGCCCTTCTCCTCCCGTATTTTACACACGGCATATCTCGAACTCTGTCGAGCCATCTCCAAGATCGCTACAGCCCAGAACAGGTGTCACTTTCGAAAGAGGCGTTGGGTCAGCGTTGCAATTAAAGTGACTTCAAGCAACAGGCCAACAAAGGCTTCAAGAGCGGCAAGCACGGTAAGCGGATCGTCAAGCCCGATACCACCAGGGAAGAAGCCACGCCCATGAAATGAAGTCATACTCAAGACAAATGAACCGAAAGGCGACATCGCTGGCCCTACTGCATGCCCAATCACGTAGTATGCTGTAGCAAACGTTGTAATCACAATGAGATAAGCTACAAAGCTGCGCCAGGGCTTATATCTGTGGCCCGCAAGCAGATCAAGAAACAAGGAGAACAGGTATGATGCCGGCTTTCTTTCGAGGAAAAAGACAGCTCGTTGAAGTTTCTGCGCACGATAGGCAAAGCGCGCCGCCTCTTCATTCAATCCTTGATTCTGAAGAGCAGTTGCAAGCTGGCGATTAGCTTGGACAGCCCTTTGATATCCTCTGAGCCAATCTTGCTTGGTTTTTACTTGGCCATACCACGTATGCGGTTGTTTTGCCTCATACTCATCACCCAGTTCTTTGATTTGGGCCCAGTTCACGAGTGAAAGATTGGCTTCGCTCCAGTGTGTATACGATAAAAAAGCAAAGTCAAATTCCTCATTCCCAAGGTGAACATCTGAAAGATTAGTAGCAACATTACAAAAAGTCCCTCGTAAAGAGGTTGTGTTGCAAAAAATTTTAAGTTCATCAAAATGAAGCGTATTCTAAAATCTTTAAAGGTAAAACAGGTAGAAGATGTGCGTCTTTCCCATCATAAAATTTGCTTCTGTCTTTAGTGCATTCACAATAATGATGAGCTTAAAATTTTTTGCAACACAACCATTGCAGACCATTCTCTTTCTGTGATAGACTCACTTGGAGCAGATGCGGCGTCTTCTGGAGGGGAAATCTGACCGTGTGGCACATCCCCTGTTGGGGACACTATCCCTAGACCTGCCAAGACCTGTGGCAGGCTCCAAGCATCGGGGTCTGTTCATCCTGGGTATTCTCACAGAAGCGGCCTGTCGCCAGGAGGGGTGCTGGAGTGCCTACTGGCTGACTCAGATTGTTAGGAGGTAATCCATGAGTGCTCGCAGCGTCCATCCCCATAGCTCGCATTGGGGCGTCTTTGAGGCCGAAGTCGAAGATGGTCAGGTGGTGTCTGTTCATCCCTACCCCTACGACGCCCATCCTTCCCCCATCTTAGCCAACATTCCAGACAGCATCCGGCATCCTACGCGCATTAGCCAGCCGATGGTGCGGGCCGGGTGGCTCGATTATGGGGCAGGGCCAAGCACCCAGCGAGGTAAGGAACCTTTTGTTCCGGTAAGCTGGGAAACTGCGACGGACTTGCTTGCCGCCGAACTGCGCCGCGTCATCGAGCGGCATGGGCCGCAGGCGATCTACGGTGGCTCCTATGGGTGGGCCAGCGCCGGGCGCTTTCACCACGCGCAGAGTCAGGTTCATCGCTTCCTCAATGGTCTGGGCGGCTACACCTACTCGGTGCACAGCTACAGCATGGGCGCTGCCGAGGTCATCTTTCCACACGTCTTCGGCAATTACTGGGATATGCTGGTGCGAGCAACCGCCTGGCCCACGATTGTAGAACACGCAGACCTGTTCGTCTGCTTCGGAGGGCTGCCGCTCAAAAATACCGCTGTCAAACCCGGTGGCATTGGCCGCCACCGGGTGCCTGACTATCTGCGCCAGGCCAGAGAACACGGCGTGAAGTTTGTGCTCTTCAGCCCGCTGCGTGATGATCTGCCGGACTTCGTGCAGACAGAGTGGCAGCCGCTCGTCCCAGGAACGGATGTGGCCGTAATGTTGGCGTTGGCGCACACGCTGATTACGGAGCGACTGCACGACACTGCCTTCCTTGACCGCTACTGCGTTGGCTTCGAGCGCTTCGAGCGCTATGTCCTGGGCGAGGACGATGGCCAGCCCAAGACGCCGGAGTGGGCCGAGCAGATCTCCGAGGTGCCAGCGGAAGCCATTCGCACCCTGGCGCGGCGCATGGCAACCCACAAGACCTTCATTACTATGAGCTGGTCCTTGCAGCGCACGGAATTTGGCGAACAGGCGCCCTGGATGGGAGCAACCCTGGCCGCCATGCTGGGCCAGATCGGTCTGCCTAGTGGGGGCTTTGGCTTTGGCTACTCGTCCACTTCCATGGTCGGCTCGGCGCCGCTGCGTTTCAAATTCCCCAGCCTGCCGCAGGGGAAAAACGGGGTCAGAACGTTCATTCCGGTGGCGCGCATCGCTGACATGCTCTTGCACCCAGGAGAAGCCTTCGACTATGATGGTCAACGCCTCACCTATCCCGATATTCGGCTGGTCTACTGGTGCGGGGGCAATCCCTTCCATCACCATCAGCACCTTGCGCGCTTGCGCCGCGCATTTGAGCGACCAGATACCGTGGTTGTCCACGACCCGTTCTGGACTGCTATGGCCCGCAACGCGGACATGGTGCTGCCGAGCACGATGACCCTTGAACGGAATGACATCGGCTGGAACGAAAACGACAGCACGTTGGCTGCGATGCGGCAGGCGGTCGCACCGTTCGCGCAGGCGCGCAGTGACTACGAAATCTTCGCGGCCCTCGCCGCCAAACTCGGCTTTTGGGACCGCTTCACCGAGGAGCGCAACGAGATGGACTGGCTGCGTCATATGTACGACACCTGGCGCACCACCGCGAGCGAGCACGGGGTTGAAGTGCCCACGTTTGAGGACTTTTGGGAAGAAGGCTATCTCGAACAAGATTGGAGCGACGATCACGAGGTACTCTTCTCTGCGTTCCGTGCCGACCCGGAACACGCGCCGTTGGCAACGCCCAGTGGGCGCATCGAACTCTTCTCGGAGACCATCCACAGCTTTGGCTATGCCGACTGCCCCGGCCATCCAACATGGTTGGAGCCAAGTGAATGGACCAAAGGCGCGCGTGCCGAGCAGTTCCCAATCCTGCTCATTGCCAACAATCCCAGCACGCGCCTGCACAGCCAACTCGACATCGGCGCCACAAGTCAGGCGTCTAAAGTTCAAGGCAGAGAGCCGATTCGCCTGCATCCGACCGATGCAGCGACCCGAGGGATCGCTGAGGGGGATGTGGTCCGGGTGTTCAACGATCGCGGCAGTTGTCTCGCTGGCGCGGTGCTGAGCAAGGACGTACGGCCCAGGGTGGCTCAACTCTCGACGGGCGCCTGGTACGACCCGCTCGACCCGGCTGACGTTGATGCGCTGTGCGTGCACGGGAATCCCAACGTGTTGACGATGGACCAGGGCACGTCTAGCCTAGCCCAGGGCTGCACCGGCCAGCATGTACTCGTCGAAATCGAGCGCTGGAATGCTCCTGTGCCGGAGATCACCGTGTCCAGACCGCCCCCGCTGGAGCAGCGCGACGGGCTCTAGTTGTCATAGTGAGGCGGCCTGCTTAGGCCGTCTCCATCAAGGGCGATGCCCGTAATGTGCGGAAATGACATCCGGAGCGTTGAAAACTGGCGCCATTGATCAACGTTCTGCGTAATGGGCGAGAATTGCATCCTGAGTGTTGCGTGCAGGCGCCATCGATCATCTCTTCTCTGCTTCCGTGAGTGGGAACATGTTCGTCGGTTTGGCTCGGCATGTCAGCTAGAGGCTGTACGAGAAGGCCTGGGAAGAGATTTGGAGAGGCAAAATCCGAAGCGGGAAATGTGGTAAAATAGAGGCATATGAATGAAAAAGAAGTGGAAAGTGAAGGAGATAGGACCCCGATGAAACCGTATGCCAGTGACCTCTCTGATGCCCAATGGGCCATCCTGGAGCCCTTGATACCCCCAGCCAAGCCAGGAGGCCGCCCCAGAAGCGTGAATATGCGGCAGATTCTCAATGGGATTTTTTATGTGCTGCGCAGCGGCTGCGCCTGGCGCCTGTTACCGCATGACTATCCAGCGTGGTCAACGGTCTATGACTACTTTCGCAAGTGGCGCAACGAGGGCGTGTGGGAACGGCTGGTGACGACGCTGCGGGAGCGGCTGCGCGTGCAGGAAGGACGCAAAGCGACGCCCAGCGGGGCAATCATTGATAGCCAATCGGTCAAAACGACGGAGCGAGGCGGTCCGCATGGCTATGATGGGGGGAAGAAGCTGTCTGGACGCAAACGGCACCTGCTCGTAGACACGATGGGACTCCTCCTCACAGTGGTCGTTCACGCGGCCAATATCCAGGATCGCGAGGGGGTGAGACTGCTGCTGGAGCCGATCAAAGGTCGCTTCCCACGCATCAGCCTGGTCTGGGTGGACAACGCTTACACGGGCACCGGACGCACCTGGATCAAAGAGCACATGGGCTGGGAGGTGGTAGTGGTCAGCCATCCCCGCCGTCCGCGAGGCATGTG
>Ga0209647_1002306_pt1 | contig 15520 bp, 10 predicted proteins | sample GraSoi_2013_60cm_FD_185827 | JGI IMG/M metagenome (GOLD analysis project Ga0209647, IMG submission 185827) | Grasslands soil microbial communities from the Angelo Coastal Reserve, California, USA - Sample 9_17_2013_60cm (SPAdes) (version 2) | ecosystem: Environmental > Terrestrial > Soil >...
GTTGTTGGCGTTTCATTCTCCAAGCTGGGTTCCCAGTAGCAGCGGAACCGAAAACAGCGCTAAGGCGTTCAGTTTTCTGAACACATGGTCTGATTTTTCTTATTTTGGCGGTAGTCCCAGTGCTCCCCGCAACGCCGTCTGTTGCTCTCGGTGACTCAGCTTCTTCAGCTCCCGTGGCGGCTCGGCCAACTCATGGCGATGACGTGCTCGAGGATCATGGTGTTTCGATTCTTTGTCCACGTGTGGGTCATGCGGCACCAAGCTGAGGGTATCCAGGTCGCCTGCGATTCGTTCCAGCACGCGGACCACCCGCGGCCGGTCGAAAGCAACAAACTCCGTCTCGACATCTTCATCGGGCCGAAGATTCACAACCACGTTTTCGCCACGCTCCAGTCGGTGCAGCCACTCAGCGCAGCGACGCAACACCTCAACTTCTCTTGCCAAGCGGAATCGGATCTCGGTTTCCGGCTCAGGCTGTTGAGCTTTTTTCTTTCGACCGGAACTCCGCTCGATTGTCGCAGTTGGCTTAGCCAGACTGGAATCTCCTTGGCTTCGGGCGCGTTGAGAAGTTGGTGGATCCGACTTGAGCTCAGTCCGGTCGCGGCGGCGATTTTGCGGATCGACAGGCCAGCCTGATGGGCTGAGACAATTGCCCAGGTACGTTCGACCTGAGCATCGGTAAAGCGGATGTTTGCGGTCTTTAATCGGGCGATCAGTTGCCGCTGGAGTTGCACCCTCTGGCGCGACTCCTCTATGATGGTGGCCACGGTCCGATTTTACATGCGAGGAGTCAGAGCTGTCCACAAAACTGAACACCTTAGCGCTGTTTTCGGTTCCATTACTCCCGGAAGCCCTAACGTTTTCCACCACGCGTGACGGTGTTTGAATCTAACGTAAGTCATTGACCGGAAGCAGATTGCCGTTCGATATGTCACGTTCTGCGTCACGGCACAGAAAGAGAACATAAGAAAAGAAAAGAGACGCAAAGCGTGACACATCGGACAGCAGTTCGCGTTTGAAGAACGCAGCCGGAGTTCATTGATTCCGTTGTTGCTGTGGGAGAATAGCCGAAGCTTCGCGGCTCTGGTTTGCGCCCTGTTTTACTTTGTTTCAGGTATTATGCAACCTCGTTTCTCCAGACGTCATATCCCAGATCCATCCGGTTTCGGTGTGCGAATTACTCTCTCGTTGAAAAAGCGTCCTTATGCGAAGCAACAAAGGCCTGCACAGTCATCGGTGGTTTTCCAGTCACTCCCTCAATGATATCATCGGTGCCGGCAAAAATTCCGTCCTGACAATCCAGTGCGACAGCACACAGATGTTGCACGAGGAAGGGTGATACCGAGAGTTGTCCCAACTCCTGCCGATACTCGTCGATCGTGATCGGCTGATAGGTTATCGGCCGACCCAATATTTCACTGATCGTAGAAGCGATCTCGAAATAGTTCATCTCGACGGGTCCACGAAGCGGATAAGTCTTGCCGCGGTAGGGGAGCGGATTAGTTAAAATTGCTGCGATTAACCTAGCCTGGTCTTCCGCGGCGATCGGAGCATGTCTTCCCTTCGCAAATGGAAGGCGAAACCCCCCGTGATCGGCAATCGTGGCGAGAGTGCGGGGATAAAGCAGCCATTGGGCGAAGAAGGTGGGACGCAAATGGGTAACCGGTACACCTGACCAATCAAACACGCGTTCAGAAATCCAGTGATCGCGCGCGGCATCACTCTTTGATTCGCGTCGCGCCGAGATCTGTGACATGTTAACAATCGCTGCTACGCCGGCCTCCTTCGCAGCCTGCGCGAAATAGGCGCTCGCCTCGATTAGGCCAGGATGAATTGGATAGACGAAGTAGGCGGCGCTCACACCTTCCAGTGCTTCACGTACATGGTTGAGATTGAGCATATCGCCAGTCGTGATTTCAGCTCCTGTCGAACGCAGCTGCTCAGACCGTTCGTCCTGTCTATGAACCAGGGTGCGGACCGAAAAACCCTGCTCTATTAGTGTCTCCGTAGTGTAGCGACCAGTGTAGCCGGTCGCGCCCGTTATCAGTATTTTCGTTTGTGCCATTTTGATTTCCTCAGAGTAATGGAGCGCAAGCGCGCATTTTAGATTACGCTCGACATCTGCTTAGATGTCTGATATAATCTCAAAGTCAAATTAAAAATCACCCTATTAAATCTCTGGTTAATAGAAGGATTTAGTCCAAATGAAGAAATCTAAGAAGGAAGCTGCCGAGACGCGGCAGCGCATCGTCAAGACAGCGTCGGCCGAGTTTAGGCGAAATGGGATCAACGGCACGGGTCTCTCGGATTTAATGTCGGCGGCAGGTCTAACCCATGGCGGCTTCTATCGGCACTTCGACTCTAAGGACCAACTCGTCGCGGAATCCTGTGCTGCCGCAGTAGACTCGATGGTGGAGAGTCTTACATCCGCACTTTCTCGAAAGACTAAGCGCAGCGGATTGGAGGCGGTTGCGGCGAGCTACCTTTCGAAAGAACATAGAGATGATTCGTCGGGAGGCTGCCCATTCGTTGCGCTTGGAAGTGAGCTTGTTCGGAGTGACGACACCACTCGCTCCGTAGCCACAGACGGTTTTTTGAAGCTGGTTGACATCATAGCTGCACAGTTCAGCAGGACGCGTCCTGATGTTGCGAAAGCGCGAGCATTGGTCGCGTTATCCACCATGATCGGTGCGGTTACGCTATCGCGGATGGTGACTGACTCCGAACTATCTGCGACAATTCTTCGGCAGACTGAGAAGCACTTAACCGAAACATGACGAGTTAATGACCGGTCTTTCTCGATCTCAGCAGAGACCGAATCAATGGCAACACGTCAATGCCATCATCTAAGTTCGAGAACTGTCAAGGACCAACTGCTAAGCCTGGAGCGATCAAGGAGGTTGAAGCCTCTTGCCAATTTAGATTTCGTACGTCATCTCTCGGCTCAGTAACTTAGATTATGATCGAACGCTATAGGTGATTTGCTCGGTGCGATCCGAGGAAAGCGATGGATGTCGCTCGGGCATCCAAGAGGTAGCGAGGCTGGCGGTCCAGCGATCTTCACCGAGGCGGACAACGGGCTTTATCAAGATGAAAGGGCGAACACGTGAACGATGCTAGTGACCGGCTTTGGGCCGGAAAGGAAAGCGAGCAAACGGGGCGCAGGTTGTCAGTCAAAGTGTGGGTCGGGGCCGGAATGGCAGCCGCCGTCGGTGGCATAGCATGGCTGTACTTTTCCAACTCCTCAGGCGGAATTCCCGCACACGCACAACCCCAGGCACCCCCTGAAGTTGTGGTCAGCAGACCACTTGAGCGGGAGCTGGATACTCAGTTGGGCTTCCTCGGGCAATTCTCGGCGGTGGACCGGGTCGAACTCCGCGCCCAGGTCGGAGGAACTTTAACTGAAATTCGTTTCAAGGACGGCGACATCGTCCACAAGGGCGAGCTGCTCTTCGTAATCGATCCCGTCCCCTACGAGATCAAACTGGCAGAAGCGACTGCTCAGATGGAAAACGCAACAGCCCGGCTCGACCTCGCCAACCGCGAGCTTGCACGCGCTCAAATGCTGAAACGCAATGGCGTTGTGTCAGTGGAGAACCTCGATCAGCGGACGTCGGATCAGGAGGCTGCCCAGGCGGCCTTGGACGATGCCCAAGCCCAGATCCGGGACGCGCGGTTCGATTTGGACCATTGCCGCATCACCGCTCCCTTCACCGGTCGGATTGGCAGCCACCTGGTCTCCGTTGGCAACCTGGTTGCCGGCAGCCGGGCCGCCAGCAGCCCAACGACCTTGCTTGCGACAATGGTGTCGCTCGACCCAATCTATCTGGATTTCGACATGAGCGAGTCCGACTACCTGGCCTTCTCTCGACAACGTGCAAAGCAGAAGACCGTCCTTGCCGACAAGCTCGGAATTGCGCTCAGCGACGAAACTGACTTTAGCCGGCGAGGCACGCTGGATTTCGTGGATAACGTGCTCGACCGGTCGAGCGGCACGATTCACGCCCGGGCGACGGTTCCTAATCCCGATTTATTCCTGACCCCCGGCGGCTTCGCCCGCGTTCAGCTGGCCCTGGGAGCGCCGATCTCGATGTTTTTGATACCCGACGCGGCAGTGCTGCCCGACCAAAGCCGTCACCTTGTTCTGACGGTCGCGCCGGATGGCACCGTGGTCCCGAAGACGGTCGAGACTGGTGACGTGCGCGGGGGACTCAGAATCATTCGCTCCGGCCTCAGCCCCAACGATCGAGTCGTCATTGAAGGCCTTCGTTACGCATCCCCTGGATCGAAGGTCAGCAGCAAGGACGGCGACATTCGCTACGCTGTCGCCGGTCAGGAGTAGGACGGAGCCCCAAATGCGCCTAACCCACTTTTTTATTGACCGGCCTCGTTTTGCGGTTGTTTTGAGCACCTTTGTCACTCTGCTTGGACTGGGTGCCCTCGCGGTGCTGCCTGTCGCCCAATATCCAGAGGTTGTGCCGCCGACGGTCCAGATCACGACAAGCTATCCGGGCGCATCGGCGCAGACCGTCGCGCGTACCGTCGCGACGCCACTCGAGCAGCAGATCAATGGCGTCGAGAATATGATCTACATGAGCAGCCAGTCGACCGGCGACGGGAACCTCACGATAACGGTAACATTCCGCATCGGAACCGACCTCAACGTCGCCCAGATGCTCACCCAAAATCGGGTGGAGGATGCGCTTCCACGATTGCCGGAAGATGTCCAGCGCCTCGGCGTTCAGGTGAGGAAGGCGACTCCAAGCATCCTCCTCGCTATTCACCTCTATTCTCCGGATAAGTCACGAGATGCGCTGTATCTGTCCAATTATCTCACCCTTCATGTGAAGGACGCCTTGGCGCGCCTTCAAGGCGTCGGCGATGTACAGTTTCAGGGCGACCGCGAATACGCGATGCGGATTTGGCTCGACCCGGATAAGATCGCTGCACATGATCTCGGTGCCTCGGAGGTCCTCGCCGCCCTGCGGGCACAAAATCTCCAGGTTTCTGCTGGCGTTCTGAACCGGCCACCGGTTCCCGTTGACCAAGCCTACCAAATCAACGTCGAAGCGCGGGGTCGTCTGTCCACGCCTGAAGAATTCGGTGACATCGTCCTCAAGTCAGACAGCCAAGGACGCGTAACCCGTGTCCGAGACGTCGGACATGCCGAGGTCGGTGCTGCCGACTATGGCAACACAGCCTTCGTGGACCGAGACGACGCTTCCGCGCTTCTCATCTACGCTGAACCAGGCGCCAACTCCCTCGCCGTCGACCGCGAAGTACTCTCGACCGTGCGGGAGCTGGCGAAGGACTTCCCGCAAGGCGTCGCCTATACCATCGTCTACGACCCAACTATCTTCATTTCGAAGTCGGTCAACGAGGTCATTGTCACCATCTTCGTCGCGATCGCCCTTGTCGTCGGAGTTGTGTTCATCTTTCTCCAGACTTGGCGAGCGACGATCATACCGGTCGTCGCAATCCCGGTATCTCTGTTAGGTACCTTCATCGTCCTCGAGATACTTGGGATCTCAATTAACAACCTGTCGCTGTTCGGGCTGGTTCTAGCAGTCGGGATCGTAGTTGACGACGCTATCGTCGTCGTCGAGAACGTCGAGCGCAACCTCCGGTCGGGGATATCCCCAGCAGAGGCCGCCCATCGGACGATGGACGAGGTTGGGGGAGCACTCATCTCGATCGCACTGACCCTGTGCGCGGTTTTCGTGCCCTCCGCCTTTCTTTCGGGGATTTCCGGACACTTCTTCCGCCAATTCGCAGTAACGATCGCGGCATCCACGGTAATCTCGTGCTTCGTTTCGTTGACGCTGAGCCCCGCGCTTTGCGCGGTGCTGTTCAAGGCGCACGATGCCCACGCCGTTGCGAGAGGCAGCCTGCCTCGGCTCCTTCTTCGCGCTGGCTTCGAGAAGTTTAATTTCGGATTCGACAAGCTTTCCTCCTTATACGGAATAGTCACGGGTCGGCTCGTCCGAGCCGTAACCCTCGTTCTTATCGTCTATGTCGGCCTGATCGGCATTGCTGCTATTGAGTTTTCCAGAACGCCCACCGGATTCATTCCAGAACAAGACCAGGGCTATCTAATCAATCTCGTTCAGCTTCCGCCCGGTGCGAGCCTGGCACGGACCGAGAAAGTCGTTCGCAGGGGTATTGATATCATACTGACGACGAAGGGCGTCGAGCACGTCGCACCTTTCGCCGGACTCGATGCCACCACTTCGACAGTCGCGCCCAACTCTGGAACGATCTTCTCGGGTCTTCCCTCGCTCTACAATCACGAGTTGCCAGGCGTAAATGCAAATTCGGTTCTGGCGGATCTCCGTAAGCGCCTATCGGTGATCAAGGACGCCTTCGTTCTGACAATCCCGCCTCCGCCCGTTCAGGGTCTCGGCAATTCAGGCGGGTTCAAGATGATGCTCGAAGACCGCGATGGGCTTGGGCCAGAGGCTCTGGTCCAGGCAGCGAAAGCGCTTGTGAGTGCTGCTAACAAGGACCCGGACTTCGCAGGCGTCTTCACGCTCTTCAATGCTGGGTCCCCTTCGATTTACGCCGACATCGACCGGGTGAAAACAGAGAAGGTCGGACTGACGCCCACCGACGTCTTCTCGACGCTTGAGGTTTATCTGGGCTCTCAGTACGTGAACGACTTCAATTATCTCGGTCGCACCTATCAAGTGATCGCGCAGGCCGACGGCCGGTTCAGGGAGAAGCCTGAGGACATCGCACGCCTGAAGGCGCGCAACTCGTCGGGTCAGATGGTACCAATAGGGACCGTGGCGCGACTGAGGGATGCGACGATCCCTTACCGAGTGCCCCGGTACAATCTGTACCCCGCAGCCGAGGTGCAGGGCGTTGCAGCACCAGGCGTCGCCTCTGGGACCGCGCTGCGCCGCCTGGAGGAACTTGCACACCAAGTCCTCCCTAAGGGCATTAGCTTTGAATGGACCGACCTCGCCTACCAGCAACAGCAGCGCGGGACGCCACCTCTGCTAGTGTTCGGAACCGCTGCCCTATTCGTGTTCCTCGTCCTGGTCGCCCAGTATGAGAACTGGAAGCTGCCTTTATCCATCGTGCTGATCCTGCCGATGTGCCTTCTTGCATCCGTCACAGGGCTGCTTTTGCGCGGTATGCCAATCGACATCCTGGCCCAGATCGGGTTCGTCGTCCTAGTGGGCCTGGCTGCCAAGAATGCAATCCTGATCGTTGAGTTCGCGCGCCAGAAGGAAGAAGAAGACGGTGTCGGCGCCGGTGAGGCTGCCGTTCATGCCGCCCGGACACGGCTGCGTCCCATCTTGATGACGTCCTTCGCATTCATCCTGGGCGTCGCGCCGCTCGCCGTGGCGACAGGTGCCGGCGCCGAAATGCGGCAATCCCTTGGAACCGCCGTGCTCTTCGGAATGATCGGTGTGACTTGCTTCGGGCTTCTTTTCACGCCGGCCTTCTACACGTTCATCCGCAAGCTTGGCCGGAAGGGACAAACCTAATGCGCGGCTGGGGACGAAATCAACGGAGTCGCCGAGTGCGTGTGTGCTTTGTGTGTGTATTAATGAGATGTTTTTTGACGGATCATGCGAGCTCTTGAGCTACGCTGACGCCTAATCTCATAGGAGACAAAGGCACCGGCAGAATCCCACTGTCCTCGGCAGAGGGTTCAACTCCCCTCGCCTCCAATCCATTGCTGCTCGGTGGGCCTTAACCCATAAGTTGTCCATTTTGGACATCTTATGCTTCCCAAACAGGGAATCTAAATTGTCGGGAGCGGTTGCGGGACGTGTCGGCACGGCCATCGGCCAAGCGAACCGAACTCATCAAGTGTCTTGGGATCCCCGACTAGATCATGCTGCCGGGCTATTCGTGTATCAGCCCTATCTTTCCGTTGTGCAAAGGTCGGCAAAACAAAGTCGATTGCCAAACCTACTAGCTTGGGCGGCTAGGGCGCCCAGTAAGCGTATTTCAATCATCTCCTCTAGGCTTTATGAAAGTCTATCGCCTGCCGGCCCGCTTCGGGCCAGTTCATCAGCGGCGAGAAAGCGGCACAGTCCCTCAGGTTTGCGCCCGAAGTGTCAGTGGATGAAGCCATTCGGCGGACGCTCAGCTGGTTCAAGTCCCAGGGACTTGTCGCGGCAAGCTAATCATGCATCGACACCGTTCGATGGGAATATACAAAAGGGTCAGTCAACAGATTTGTTGACTGACTCCTTTAATCGACTGCACTCCCAGAGGAACCCGGCCTGAGTTCTCGTCTTTTGGAGAAGTCCCATTTCCAATTACGAATTTCTGGCAGGTCCTACTTTGTGTAATTGAGATCCAATAGAACCTTGCCACCACGCTGGGAGTGTTCGACTGCTTCTTTGATTTGGGACGGTTTGTATGTTGTGGTGATTGGCAAACTTAATTTACCGGAAGCGACTACTTTTGTTGCCTCAGTCAGTGCCGCTCGCATTTTGGGGAGATACTCTTCGTAATACATCCAGAAGCCGTGGATGTTTAACCTCTTGCCAATGAGATCGCCTTGCAGCACGTGAATCGGCAAACCACTCAGCCGCGCATAGCTGACGAGATGAGCCCCCGGAGAGAGCATGCTTGCCATCGTCGCTGTCGCTGGACCACCTACGGCATCAAGACCCAGAGATATTGGCATTCCGCCGATTGCAATCTGAATTTGCTTTGAGAGTTCCGGCGATTCGACGCCAACGAAATCAACACCCAGTTTTTCAATTTCTGGGATAAGCTCGGACCGCCTCACAATACCTATAACGTTGAGATCGCGCGATTTTGCAATCGCGATCAGGCATCGCGCGACCTGGGAATTTGCTGCGTTTAATACAATCCAGTCTTTTGGCTTTAACTTTACAAATTCGTCTAAGAGAAGAACTGCGGTCGTAGGATTGATATTTAACATCGAGGCCGTTTTGGCATCGACTGAAGGAGGAACGACGAAAAGACCTCGGGCTGGAGCAAGGACTTTTTCAGACCAGGTGAACGTTCTAAAAGGGATCGTAACCCGATCGCCTACCTTGACGCTGGTGACTTCCGGCCCGATCGTCTCCACAATTCCCGCACCTTCACCTCCTATGACAGAAGGAAGCTTCGGGTTTAGAAAGTAAACTCCGTTCGCTAAAAGGAGGTCGCTGCCATTGATCGGTGCATACTCCATGCGCACCAGAGCTTCGCTCGCAGACGGCGCGTTTGGTTCCGAAACTTCGACCATCATTAAGCTCTGAGCTGGATTACCGTAGGCAATGAGATGAATGGCTTTCATTTAAGATTCTCCTCGCTCCAAGAAATCTCGGCCTGCGAGAGGACCACCTGCTTGCTGGATTAGCCCTCCATCCCGAAGGTTTCCAAGATCAATGACTGAATAGCCAAAACCTTCGAGTAAGTTTTCAACTCGTTTCTTCGCGTCGTCATCGTCTGCCGAAATAAATGCAACGCGTCTCGCCCCGTTGACGATGGGATCCGCCTCCAAGTTAGGAACAATCATGTTGTTCAGTGCCTTAACCACTCGTGCTCCAGGGGCTAGCGCCGCAACAAGCTGGCTAGTAGATAGGTTTCCAACATCGGCCGGCGTGAAATCTCCGGCCTTACCGTGAAAAGGATTGGTCCCATCGATCAGAATCTGATTTTTCCATTTGGGAAGACTTGCAAGTGTCTCGGGCACGTTGTCCCAGGGCACAGCAAGAAGTTACCATTTCGCAAGCTGCTGCCTCTTCCTTGGTGGCAGCCATTGCTCCAGGACCAAGTCGATTGACAATTTCTAGCAGGCTCTCGGGGCCTCGGCTATTGCTAAGCTTTACCTTATAGCCTGCCTTCAACGCCCGTTTTGCGAATGCTTGTGCGAAAGCTCCTGCCCCAATGGTTCCGATTTCCATAAGCTGTCCTTCCTAAGTTGGTCCTAAATTGGGCTTTTCAGTAACACGATCCCGGTTTTTCCCGGACTAGACGCGTGCTGAATTGCTTTTTGAAAATCGGCAAATTCATACTCATGCGCGACCTCGAAAAGCTCTGGGTGATTCCTCGCGAGACTTAGAGCGAGCTCGAAATCTTTCTGCTTTTCATCCTGGGTCAGACGAAACCAACTCATGATTGACACGCTCTTAAGCGCGACATTATTTGGGACGAGCGAATAAATGTTCGTGCCCATGTTGCTACCCAATGAGCCGAAGTTAATGATGGTTCCACCGTCATCAACAAGCTCCGCAAGATCGTCGATCGCTTTTCCGCCGATGGCATCGAAAGCCACTTCGAGCTTGTGTCCTCCCAGGGCCCCGCGAACCTGTTCTTTCCAATTGCTATCGCTCGTTGAATAAACCGGCGGGCCAGGAAGTGCCGATTGAAGCCTTTCAGCAGACTGATTCGATCTCACCAAACGAATGGGGCGGACACCGCGATCTAAAGCAACTTGAGTCAGCAAACGTCCAACGCCGGATGCAGCCGCATTCTGAAGAATGTAAACGGGAAGCGTAATCGGAGCTTTAAGTGAATTGTGACCAGCTTTGATGAGTACGGATGCGGTGATCGTATTTATGAGCATCTGTGCCGCAATCTGATCGGAAATCTCGTTCGGAACTGGCAAGAGAGAGTTGTATCGAACGACCACGTATTCTCCCCAAGTACCCTTTGCTGGAAAGAACGCGACACGCTGGCCTTCGCTAAACCTCTTCGCCGCCTTTGGCTTTGTTCCGAGCCGAAGGATCGTCCCGACGCCCTCAAACCCAGGTACTCTTAGAGTTCCTTCCGGAATGGGCTCGACCGGTCCTCCTTGAGGAAGAGCGGAAAGAATCTGGATATCGCCGGGATGGATCGGTCGAGCGATGACCTTTACGAGAACATCGTCAGCTCCAAGCTCTTCCCTCTTTAATTGGCGCTTCGCAATTCTTAAAACTTTCTCCGGAGCACCATACTCACTTTGAACAATTGCTCTGAATTCGGTTTGCATCGGCAACCTCATTGACTTGTACTGAATTCGGGATAGTCGATGTAGCCTTTCCGCCGTCCACTCTGACAGTAACAATCCTATTCATGTTGTTGGACATGAATATTGAGAACGCAATCATGTCTGTCAACATGTATAGTAACCGCCAGAGAAAATTTGATGAATGAAAGTTAGTCGCGAGCAAGTAGCGGAAAATCGGCGCAAAATCCTCGCTGCAGCCGCACGACTGGTGCGCAAGCGCGGTTTTGATGCCGTAACGATAGACGAGGTGACCAATGAGGCCGGCCTGACCCGCGGCGCTTTCTATGGGCACTTCAAGTCTAAGAGCGACCTGATGGCGCAAGCTTGCGGTTACGCCGCGCGGAGAGAGGGAAAACTCGAATATCCTAGCCTAGCCTACTTTTGCAGCGAGTACTTAACGCGCCGGCATCGAGAAAAGCATGGCGAAGGCTGTGTTTTCGCGGCAACCGGCCAAGAGGCGGTGCGGCAACCAATCGAAATCCGTCACGAACTAACGGAAGGCTTTAAGAAGCGCGTGGAGCATCTCAGTCGTTCGGCCCCGGGTAAAACCTCAAAAGAAAAACGTTCGGCGACGATAACAGCGTACTCGACATTGGTCGGAGCGCTAGTACTTGCTCGCATGTCTGATGATCCAGAGCTGTCTGACGAACTGCTGTCCGTAAATCGTGACGTCCTGCTCCCGAAGCTAACGCGGCACTCGACTAATCAGTTCACCTTACGCGACTGCCTTTAATACTAGCAGATCGGGGGCTCGACCTTAGAACCGCTATGTGCGGTTGCCGATCAAGCTGCGTGACGTAATCTGATATCCATGGCAATCGTATGGCAATCGTATTTCAAGTAGACAAGTCCGGAAATAACTTGCGACGGTTGCGGTGGTGTGATTACGGACCACACGCACGGAGTTGCTATTCTGGGTACTCCCAGTCCTGAACCGGGAAAAGTTCTAGAGCCCATTTTTCTTTGTAAGCATTGCGAGGAAAAGACCGAGAAAACAAACGTGCAACGGCGCAAAATGCCGATCGACCGGTTCTTGCTCTGCGTGCTCAACAATGTTCAGCTTATGCCAAATGATCTCGAAGCTGTTGGACGAAGAATGATGGATGAGGCGAAATACTGGTAACCTTGGGGAAACCTCCCTTTCCCGGTTTTACACGCGAAGATCAGCGCTGCGGTATCTCCAGCAATCGCACGACGAACAAGTTGGCTCCGTGGCTTGCCGCAGTTCACCCATTCCCAGAGAACGGAGAATACACATCCCAGATAGTAAGGCTCATTCGCTCGGACGTGCGCGAGACGGTCACCTCCTGCAAACTGCTTAAATTGGTGGCCCTGACGTCTTCGAATCCGGACGATCGACGAACGATTAGCAAAATCTCGCGTGGTTTCGACCCCCTTAGACGTCATGAACACGAAAAAATTCGCGTGGCCACAAGCGTTCTCCTCGATGCGGCACGCGAGCGTTAATGTAATCTGAAGTAAAAGACGCCTCCACAATTTGGGAGTCCATTTTTCCCCGTAAATTATCGAACTGAATGAACGGTCGCGCAGAAATCAATGCTTGAGAGAAACTCTCATCAAGTCCGCCTACACCTCCGGGGACCGTACGGATTTATTCGTCACGAAACGCCGTATTGCTGACGTTGGGGCCAGGGATCGATTCAGTTCGGCCTCGAGCTCGCTGTGGTAGTACCCGTCCGGCGAACTGATCGCGGCAGCTGGAACGATTTCGCCAGTTTCCCAGTTCAGCGTCGCGAGATTCTTCAACAGTCTCGGATCCTTGCGGCTGATTTCATCGCCCATTTTTGTACTCCTACGTCGTCAGATGACCATAGTGCCACCTGTTTCTCAATCGCCCGCGCTCTTTTGCTCTGATTGCGGCAGCGGAGGAGTTTGGATCGATTTGATTCTCTCGTGCGGGATGGCAATCACGCATTCCCGTCTCGAATTTTCTGCGGATCTTTCTAAGAAAAGTAGTAGATATCGATCGAGATCGAAAATCACCCTCCCTTGAACAGTACCGACTTTGTCCTTCTCGGATTCGAAAAGAACTTTCGTGATTGCCCCAACTTTGATCTCGCTCTTGGCATCCATTTCGTCTATGAAACGCTCTGCCTGACTATCGAGCGTGATCTTCTCGACGCGTAAGTCCGTCGTTGGGTTCCCTCTTTGGTCGAGCGGTCTTGTGATCTTGAGTTTCGCTTTCCTTCGGGTTACTTACGCCCATCGTTTGCTTCTCCGTTCGATTGTTTCTCCGCCTGAACTCTCCTAATGGCTCAAGCGATGATTGACAGATCTTCGCACGATGAATCTCCGAGCTTGACTGTGCGGCGACTGTAATAGTAACCAGGGTAACCAGGCAGATTCATGTAAATTTATACGGTCCTTAGATCGCTTTGTTCTTGTGTCTTCATATCACTGTTTTTCAATTAGGAATTGGCTAGTTCTATGCGCCGCCGCTTCTCATCGCGTCGGGTCCTCCAGGGACGCACAACATGCTCTAAGGTTTGCTTTGCCATTGGGCTACTCATTTGCTAACAGCCCAATTGCGTGCCTGGCTTTAGATAGTTGAAATTGTTGTTTTGCGTCCTGTAATAAAAATCTCAAATCAAATAAGCTGATGGACGCCTAACCTAACCGGTTACGGCGTGGACCCTCATTTCATCTGCGAAGTCAGCAGAATTGCTGCCGTTAACGTAATGACGCCGACAAGATAACTGAGGGTAAGCGTGGAGCCTATAGCCTGGGACCTGACTCCATAGTTTAACCCAAAGAGAACGCCGAAAAATCCCGCGGGTATGGCCGCCAGCAGAATCGCTTCCCGGACGATCTGAGGTGACCGGGTACAGTGGGACAAATAAAAGCTATTTTCATTGATCTAATTACTCTTTTAAGAACTTGGTTAAACGTGGAGCGCAATTGCCCTGCGCCCTTCTGATGCTAATACGTTAGAGCCCGGTAGACCGGATCTGACGTTCAGCGAATGTGGGTAACTCACACATACCCCCTTTTTTCTTGATGACGCGATGCCGCGTGTAGTTGGGCAGTATGTTAAATAAGTTCCTATCCAATGTCTTGGCGGAACCTGCTCTCTCTTACTTTTAGGTGATTTTTGCGGAGGCCCGAGATTGCCCCGATTGCCTTAAACGCTCAGAACTAGCTATCGATTTAGCTCGCTTGCTTACAGACGATCGTTCGATGTGCGCAAGCGATTCGGTGACAGTACGTGCAGTGACATCAGGCCCAGTGATCCGGCGAAAACCAAGGTGTTCGACGATTTGAGGTGACGGCTGAGGCAGCAATTCCGGCAATCGGGCTAAAAACGTTCGGCCTTTCCTCAGTTACTATATACTCTGGCGAGCACGAAAAAATTTTTTGAGCCGCTAAGCGCTAAGCATAGCAACATCGCGTCATCAAAAAATCGAATTAAAAAGGGACTATGTGTGAGTTACCCACGTTCACTGAACGTTAGATCCGAGTTAGTAGGATTTTAATTACTGACGCAGAAGCGTGCATGGAGCGCCTAACGTCCACGCACATAACCAGCACGCATCAACGAAAAAGGAAACAAATGGCAAAGATAGTACGTTTTCATCAGAATTGGTGGACCTGAAGTCCTGAAGATTGAAGAAGCCCCTTCGAGGAAGCCTGGCAAAGGCGAAGCGAAATTGCGAGTTCAGCCTATCCGTCCTGTCGATGTCTGCAACGTCTCGTAATGAAGTTGCAAGTATAAAAGTGCTAACTATCAAAGCGAATCGATTTAGAGGTAACAGGAACTGTGAATTCAGAAACTATCAATGAGGAACTCGCCGGACCACCGCCCGCGCCGGTAGCTGCCGCCGGGCGCCTGCCTTCGCTTGATGTCCTTCGCGGCTTTGCGCTTCTTGGCATACTCATGGCGAACATTCAGGATTTCGCCTCGCCCACGGGCCTACTGCATGACGTTCCTCTCGACGTGGTGAGTCAGTCCGGTTCTCACCATGCACTGGACGTAGCGGTTATGACCGTGCAGTGGTTATTTATAGAAGGTAAGATGCGGGCCTTATTCGGCCTCCTATTCGGCGCTGGTACGGTATTGCTTCTGGAGCGCCTCGAGAAGCGCTCAGGGGCGAAACTCGCCGCCGACATCTTTCACCGGCGCAGCATGTGGCTTCTAGCGTTCGGCATCTTGCATGGCAGCCTGATCTGGAGTGGCGACATCCTGCTGTTTTACGGAAGTCTGGCACTTCTCGCTCTTTATCCCTTGCGTCACGTGGGGGCCAGGTACCTAGTTGGAATTGGCCTGGCGCTGTCGTTGGCAGGGGGCACGCTGGGCATAGCAAACGCCATGGATCTCGGCGCGGCGCTGCCCGCAGCCGCGTTGCAGGAAGGCGCCGCAACGGCACGCGCGTCTCACACGACCCCGACGGCTCAGGAGCAAGCTATCGATGCCGCCGTCGCTTTGCGGACCGAGGAACTGCAGGCGATACCCAAGGCGGTGACGGCCGGTCGTCGGGGTTACTTAGCTTCGGAACCAGACAACGCCAAAGGTGAGGCGGACTTCGTTGCGCT
>Ga0209647_1002307_pt1 | contig 15515 bp, 19 predicted proteins | sample GraSoi_2013_60cm_FD_185827 | JGI IMG/M metagenome (GOLD analysis project Ga0209647, IMG submission 185827) | Grasslands soil microbial communities from the Angelo Coastal Reserve, California, USA - Sample 9_17_2013_60cm (SPAdes) (version 2) | ecosystem: Environmental > Terrestrial > Soil >...
TCTACCAAAGAACTGCGCGCAAAGCTCCAAGATAACCACAACGTCATCAATGAATCTCTGCGGAAGAACGCAGATTCATGAAGACCAATCCAAATAGTACAGCGAGCCTTGAACCAAGTACCCACGCAACAGATTTCGCCAGCGGGCTCCCCAAGGAATATTAGCTCGCGTGCAGAACCTCAATGCTGCATCGTTGCCCCAACGCCGCGCTGCCTTTGAGCGGGCAGCCGCTGACTATCGACAACTCGGAATAATGCATGCATTGGAGAGCGGCAGAGACGACCTTCGCCGCCGAATGATCGCGGTACCAACGATTTGATGATACAGCAGCCCTCGTCTGGGACACTTCTGGAATTAACAACCAACAGCTTCGTGAAAAGGCAGAAATAACAGTGATCGATTCAAAAGCACAGAACAATAAGGCAATTGTGCTGGAGGCCTTCGAGACCCTGTTTAATAAGAGAGATTATGCGGCAGCGGAGCGCTTCTGGTCTCCCCACTACACTCAGCACAGCGCGCACATTGAGCCGGGGCGTGACGGTCTCTTCAACCTGATCAAGAGTACCCCGCCCACGCTCAAGTATGAGCCCGGAATAATCGTAGCCGAGGGAGACTTCGTCATCATCCACGGCCGGTTCTCGGGCATCGGGCGGCCGGTGATTGCGACAGACATTATCCGCATGAAAGACGGAGTCCTGCTTGAACACTGGGATATCAATACCTTTGCCTTCGGACAGACCAAACCGGATAACAGTCCCTTTACCGTAAACGGACCGGCTTGACCGGTGAAGGTCCGGTGGCGGTCGTTATGGGATGCTCGATCTGCTCGACGTTTTTGTTGAGGCCGACCGACTCGTCGACTTCACGCGATTTTCACACATTCGGGCACACGGGAGGTGCGCTCCCGCGAGGCGCTACGTCCATTACTGATCCTGGATCTGTTTGGCGAGGCGACCAACATGGGCATTAAGCAAGTGGCGAACGCCAATGATCGTTACGGCTATGACGAGCTGCTCTATGTTCGAAAGACCTACTTCTCACCAGAAGCGCTGCGGAACGCGAACGGAGCGGTTGTAAATAAGTTGTTAGCATTGCGCAATCCGCGCTTGTGGGGCGAGGGTGCGAGCAGTTGCGCTTCCGACGGCTCACGGTTCGAGAGCTGGAAACAGAATCCGAATGACCGAATGGCGCTCGCGCTATAAAGGGTATGGCGTGATGGTCTATTGGCACGTAGAGACCAACGCCGTCTCCATCTATTCGCAGACGAAGAGCTTCTCCAGCTCCGAGATCGCGGCAATGATTGAGGGTCTTGTCCGGCACGATACGGAAATGCGTGTCGACAAAAACTTTGTCGATTCGCACGGCCAGTCGGAAGTGGCGTTCGCGTTTTGTCATCTGCTGGGCAGCGTGCGGCTTATGCCACGGCTGAACCTCCTCCTATCGTGCTAACCTGCCCAATCGTTGGGAGAGTATGGAATCGTGCTGGCGCAGAATGCGCCTACTCCAATAGCCGGCGTGCCACGCCGGCGTCGGTCACCAGCGTAGTAATCCAGTTTCCTCGCAAAGCAGCCAGAATTGCATCGGCCTTCTCCAATCCGCCGGCAATGCCAACGATCTCTGGAATTCGACGAATTTGCTTAGCATTTATGGCCAGACCGACCTTATCCAACGGACTGCGGACTACTTGACCCTTGTCGTTGATCAAGGTGGCGCAGACATCGGCGCGCGTCCCGGCGGCGAGCACCTGTTTTCTCCAAGTTTTGGAGAACGTGTCGTGCAAACAGGAGACCGGCGGATTCCAGGAACCAATGCCGGTAACAAGTACATCGATTCGATCGTACCAATCCAACACTTGAGCAACAGCCGGCTCCGTCTTCAGCCGATCAACAAGCGAGGGATCTTCTACCCACATCGGCAAAAATACGGGGTAAGCAGTGCCATGACCAGCGCTCGCCATGCGATGCACCAAATCAACCGAGTTTTGAGGGAACTCTAATGTCGCCAATCCACCCGCCACTTGTACAACGTTAACCTTCGGTAATCGGGAGATCGCATTGGCCGTCGCGGCAAGCGTGCGACCCCATGCGACGCCGAGGACGCAGTCGTCGGTCAGGATTTCTTCGAGCAACGAAGCTGCCGTTCGCCCCAGTGGCTCGAACAACGCACTGCAGGGCAGATCGGGACCCGCCAGCACGAGTGCGTTTCGCAGTGAATACTTTTCCCGCAGACGGTCTGACAGCCGTGCATCAAGTTCACCGGCCTCGTCGATGTCAAACCGCACGAGACCCTGTTCAATCGCCTCATCGATCAGGCGAGCAACTTTGAATCTTGAAATCGCGAGATCTTCCGCAATCCTGCTTTTTGTTTGTCGCTCGATGAAATAACGTCGGGCGACCGTAATCGCCTGGATTCGTTGTAACGGCCGTCGGGGCATCCAGTCTCCTTTTCGTAAGAGAGTCAGTAGATTCGAAGCACGAGTCAACTCCGCACCCAGGCTGACTATTCAAGATTAGTATGCCGGTCGCGGGCCTGTCCGAAAGTCCTTCCGGTGCGCTTAAGCAATTCAAGGACAACAATCTCGCTAAACACGAAGAGGACTAACTCGTAGAGGCTTCCCATCGGCAAGACCGACGTGGCCTTTCCGGCGGTATCGTCTGCCATCGTCTGCGCGGGTAGATACACAATCTTATCGGCAGCGAGGGCGGTTGTTCCTTCTGGCTGAGCGGTAAGACATAGGACTGTCGCTCTGTCGCGTTGAGCCACCGATCGAAGCGCATCCACCGTGGAGACATAGCCTGGACCGACGCTGAGAATTAGCAGGTCGCCATTGGTCAGGAATGGAGCAGTCATATCACCAACGACACTCACATCATAACCGAGATGGAATAGCCGCATCGCCAAAGCGCGTATGATCAGTCCCTCGCGTCCACCGGCATAAAGCGCTATTTTGCGGGCTTGCTGGATCAGGTTGAGGAACGTTTGCATCTGTTCTGGATCAACGCGGCTCAAGACTGCGCTGACTTCTTCATTAATTTTGTTGCTATATTCTTCGAGGTTACTCATCGGTTTTCACTGGTGGCAATTACTGGATTGTCCCTTTCAGGCCCGACGTCGCAGAAAATGGTTCAAGGTCATTACGAACAGCAGAATCGTGCCCCACATCGCAATGGCGAAGAACGGATCCACACCCAAAAGATTGAGGCCGCTGGCCAACATTTGCAGCATGATGATAGCGAAAATCACACCGATGACTTTGCCGTAGCCTCCGGTGGCACTCGTTCCACCGAGTACGGCAGCCAAGATCGTTACCAGCAGATACGACTGACCATAGTCCGCTTTCGCGGAGTTGAATCTTGCCATCATGATCACGCCGGCAATCGAGGCGAGGAACGAGGACAACAAATAAACTCCAAGCAGCGTTCGGGAATTGTTGATCCCGGCATACCGTGTCGCCTCCGAATTAGTGCCCAGCATATAGAGGCTAAACCCAAACACCGTTCGACTCAGAATCAGCGATAGTCCGGCGCCGCACAGCAGAAAGATGCATAGGGGAACAGGAATGCCGAAAAGAACTCCGTTACCGATCACGAGTATTGGTGCCGGTAGGCGGGAGATGGTCGATCCTCCGGTGATCACGACACAGGCGCCACTGACGAGCGTCATTGTACCAAGAGTTGTGAGTATCGAAGAGACCCCAACGTAACCAACCAGAATTCCGCTTAAGAGCCCAACCAATAAGGACGCGGCAAAACCTGCACTCAGGCCGAGAGCGGCGGCAACCCATTCGTTACCCGATGCCGGCATGACCGCATGAACTACTAATGCCGCGATGATCGCAGTCAGGTTCGCTGTTCCGATCACGGCCAAATTGATTCCTCCGTGGAGCATCGCCACCATCATGGCGAGCGTTAGAATGCCGATTTCAGGCAACTGAACAGCCATCGATCGCAGGTTGTTCGGCGTCAGGAATCGCTCCGGGCTCAACAGTAACATCACCGCTGCTACGCCGAACAGAACTGCGGTGAGGGCAATCAAATCGCGGTGATAGTTCAGGAAGCGGAGCATGGCTTAACTAGGCGTTTAGTTTAGTCACGCGACGCCTAAACTGAAGGTTGCGCTGGACTGCGCTAATTGTGACGCCCACAAGGAGCACGAGACCGACCATCACGTTGTTCCAGTAAGAGGACATCCCGATCAGGGTTAGACCGTTCCCCAGCATCGCGAGGAGAGCGACGCCGAGACAAGTGCCAAGCAACGATCCCGAACCTCCCATGATGTTGGCTCCGCCGAGGACAACGGCAGCAATCACGTCTAACTCCCGTCCAACGATAGAATTCGGAATTGCGGACTGCACCAGGGCCGTATGCACGACCGCAGCGAAGCCGCTGACGAAGCCCATAAATGAATAGACGAATAGCCGGGTCTTAAAGATATTGAACCCTACCCGAATAGAGGCGATCTGGCTTCCGCCGAGCGCGTAGATACTTCGACCGAGAACGGTATATTTCAGGATCCAGGCGGTCAGAATGACCATTCCAATCCAAAAGACGCCCAGCACAGGAAAGCTCCCCGGTAACGTTGCGCCAGAAAGGGCCCGATAAAATTCGGGGACTTGGTAAATGATCTGGCCGGCCGACAGAACGTATAGCACCCCGTAGTAAAGATTCAGCGTACCGATGGTTGTGATAATCGGCGGAATTCGAATGAAGTGGATCAACAGGCTATTGAACAAACCTAGAAGAGTTCCGGTGCAGCAGGCGACCAGAAACGCGCTCCCGAGATTTCCACCATAGGCCAGGATCCAGGAAACACTGACATACTCGGCGACCTGAGCGATGGCGGTAAAGGAGATGTCGATACCTCCGGAAAGCAGAACGACAAGAACTCCGACCGAAAGGATCCCGAAAAAGGAGTAGCTTTTGATCAAATCCAACAGGTTGCCGATTGTCGCGAACTTTGGGTTCAGCAATGTAAATACGATCCCTATGAGGACGATGAGCAGAACCAAAAAGAATTCCGTTCGTTGAAGTAGCTTTCTCATTTCCGTGCTGCGGCGAATCCTGGAAGCGTAGGTCCGTTAAGCAGCCTCAAGCCGTGATTGAACACTGATTTCGTCTTCCTGGGAGGAGTCGAGATCGGCGATGATTCGGCCGTTTCGCATCAACAGCACCCGCGTGCAATTGTTCAGCGCTTCGTCGATCTCGTCAGTAATGAGGATGATACCGACGCCAGCCACGGCAAGGTCATGGATGAGCTGGTGGACACTCCGTTTGGCTCCGACGTCGATCCCGACCGTGGGAGAATCGAGAATAAGTACCTTGGGCTTCGTAGCCAGCCATCGGGCTATTACTGCCTTTTGCTGATTGCCGCCAGACAGCGTCTCGATCGGCAGGTCCGGGTCTGACGCTTTAATTCCCAATGCCTTGATCCAATTCTGGATTTCTCGCATCCGTTTAGTCGTGTCAATCAGACCGAACCGATTAAGCACTTGGTTGCAGGTCGATAGGACAATATTGGCGCCGATCGATTGGCCGATGACCAATCCCTGTCGGAGACGGTCTTCCGGGACATAGCCTAACCCCAGATGAATCGCTGCTTGCGCCGATCCAATTCGCACACGGCGCCCGTGGATTCGAATTTCGCCGCGATCAGGTTTGGTCAGGCCAAACAACGCCACCGCCAGTTCGGTACGGCCCGATCCGAGCAGACCGGTCAGCCCAATGACTTCTCCTTCCCGAAGAACGAACGAGATATCTTCAAACTCATTTGTTCGCGACAGACGCGAAACCTCGAGCAATGGGCTTTTACCTTCGGCGCCGTTCCTGAACGGTTCCGTCGCCACATCCTGTCCGGTCATCAAAGTGACAAGCTTGGGCAGCGTTAACTCATGGCGTTCATACGTCCCAATCCACCTGGCATCTCGTAAGACAGTGAACCGTTGGGCAATTTCGAACACTTCATTCAGTTTATGGCTTACAAAAAGAATTGAGATGCCTTTGGTTTGTAAGCCACGGACTACATCCAACAGAATTTCTACTTCCCGACGGGTTAGTGCGGTGGTGGGCTCATCCATGATCAATAACCGAACGTCGTTACTGAGGGCGCGGCAGATCGCTACCAATTGCTGCTGAGCAAATGAAAGAACCCGAACCGGCGCATCCAAGTCGACCTTGAGCTGAATTCTTTCGACGACCTCTTTTGCTCGCTGCCGCAGCTTTCTCCAATTGATGTGCCGGGCTCGCTTGGCCAGAATCTCGGAGATCACGACATTTTCGGCGACGGTCAAATTAGGGAAGAGCGATGGATCCTGATAGATAACCTGGATACCGCGGTGAATGGAGTCGGCGGCATGTAAAGAGTGCAAAGGCTTGTTGTCGAATAGAATTTCGCCGGAGTCCGCATGCTCGACCCCGGACACTATCTTGATCAAAGTGGACTTACCGGATCCGTTCTGTCCGACCAAACAGTGGATTTCCGCGTAGCGTATCCCCACGCTCACGTCGTTCAGGGCGCGAAGTCCGCCGTAGCTTTTGCTGACGTGCTCTAACTGCAAGAGATACTCTGAGCGGGTCTGATGTGAGTCGTCGGGCATGGTATTTGAAACCGCTTATCGCGCTGGCTTTTTCTGGATGGCTGGGGGCTCGTCCGCCATCATCAGCTAACCACGATGATTAGGCGCGCCACCTAGAAGTCGTATTGCTTGCGATTGCCTTTGTCCAAGATGAGCGGACGGTCGTAGGTGATGGTATTCTCTTTGAGCGAAGGGATCTTTCCGATCGTAGGAATTTCTGTTCCCTCGGATACCTGCTTTTTGTCCAGGACCTGTTTGGCCAACCAGACCATCGCGTAACCAGCTTCGCCTGGATCCCAGAGGATGCTTTTTGTCATCGAACCGTCATCGAGGTACTGACCGGCCTGGTTAGGAGAGGTCGTTCCGACCACCACCGCACCCTGAACATGCTGTTCTCGCACGGCCTGAGCAGCTCCAGGTGCACCTTGGCTTCCGAAAGCCAGGAATCCATGCAGATTGGGGTAGGTTCTCAACAGCTCAAGAGTCTTTTGCCGAGCTGCATTTTGGTCTTCCGAGACCGGAAAGCGGTCCGCAACCGCCTTCAGGTCCGGATACTTTTCCTTCGCCAGTTTTAATGCGGCGTCAGCCCAGAGATTATGCGCTGGAACTGTTAACGAGCCGACATAGACAACAAAGTCGCCTTTTCCGCCCAGGCCCTGAGCCAGAAGCTCCATTGCGGCCTGACCGAACTTCTCGTTGTCGATCATCTCAATATCGAAATCGGCATTCTTCTGGTTTGGCGACTCGTGAGTGATGACCACAATTCCGGCTTGCTTGGCCTGAGCGAATACGGGCTCGAGCGATTGGGCATTATTCGGTACCACCAGGACAGCGTCGACACCGCGGCTGATCGCATCCTGAATAAGTCGGGCCTGTTCCGCTTCGTCGGCCGAAGCCGGCGCTTGCATATAGGTTTTTACGCCCAGATCTTGGGCCGCCTTTTTGGTGCCGACTTCGAGTCGGTTAAACCAAGCAGCACGGAGTTTCGGAATCACAGCGAACTGGTACTCTTTCGCTAACACGGTACCGAGACCGCTCACCAGCAACAGACCGAGAGCAATCGGTCCAAAGGATTGGCACAACCATGACTTTTGCATAAGACGTTTGTATCTGAGGGGTTCGATTGATGATTAGGGGAGGCGAAGTTCGGGGGGCGGGATTTTCCCATTGTTACCCAGTTCGATGACGATGCCGACGGTAGGTTCGGTATCGAGGTAGTAGAACTCGTCCTCGCCGAACTTCCCGCTTTGAATGACTGGAATGCCCTTTTTGGCGTACTCGGCGATAGCCTGTTGGCAATTGTCCACTTTCTCCTTGATATGATGCAGGCCCTCTCCTTTTCGCTCGAGGAAATCGTCGTAGCAGCTGTAACCGGTGAGGGGTTGCATTAGTTCGAGCTGGGTGCCGCCGACCCAGGTAACAGCCAGGCGATAAATATGATCCGACGGTTTACCGAGATACATTGATTCCCGGAGAGTTGGAGGAGCAAATGTGTAAACATCCCAGGGTCCGACATCAAAGACTCCGGAGTACGCGCTGATTGCCTTTTCGAGGTCGCGGACTACATGAGCGACCTGGATGATGGTTCGTTCGGATTGAGGTTTCATAAGACACATCGTGGCGGCATTTCAATGACCTGCCGTGCGAAAGCAAGGAAGTCGCTAAGGTTTGGGGAAGAGTCATTGCGGGGAACAAAAAACGAGGTAACATGAAACGACTAGGAGGTCAAGTGAGCATAACGGCGCTCATATGAGCTAATTTATGGATGTCGCGAACTTCAATTAGCCTCCCCTAATTATTATTATACATAACCCGCGTTCCGATGGTTTATAGCCGACGGCAGGGGGCACGTATTGAATTGGAAAGTGAACTAGGTCACGGAAGTCTCTTCCGGATCGTCATACCTACCGAGGAGCAAACAAACTCCTGAAGAATTCTTAAGGATATCTTCAGTCAGGTTTCAGCGAGGTCCATTCTAAATAAAGTGCCCCAAGAGGAGATCCAAGCCCCCCGTCCAGATGAAAATGCGAATCGCCATAAAGTTTGATCGTCCACGGCAGCGTGCCCATTCAACCGACCAACAAGTTAGCGGCCCGGAGCATGGACTTTTCGGATCCGCCGTCGACTGGGGCCTACGCCGCCCGTCGTTTTTATCGGAAGCGAGCAGTTTTGCCTTTGGTAGCGATTTATTGTCTACGCAGTGACGAATTTTCTTCAGCCTCGCCGAAATTTTGATCCTTCGCCCAGGCGCCCATCCCCGAAGTACAGGCCAACATCGTCCGCGAGTTGGAATATCAGAGCTCGCTGGAGTTGGACCGGCGCACCTTCGACCGGCTTCGGGGGTTACCGCTTGCCAGCCAAATCGTCCGGCACGCCCGCCAGGACCTCGTCCGCAGGTTAGACGGCTACGAGGTGGAGCAGCCAGAAACCTTCGGGCGGGTGATCGAGTTCATTGAAGGCAAGATGATGCCCATCGTGGTTCGCCACGCGGTCTCGGGCATCGCCAGCATCAACTCCGAAGATCTGCTCTTCGAGGACCGGACCGCCTTGGCGATGCTGATCGACGTCTTCTCCGAGCGTGGCTTCCACGCAACGGTGGACGTCACTCGGATCGGCGTGCCACTGCGCATCGATTTAAAGACCGGGGAGATTTACTCTCAGGAGAAGAAGGTTTTCCGTTTCAGCGTGCGCTTCAGAAATCCGGAGATCCGGGGTTAGTCGCTTAGCCACTGGGGATCTCAGTGGTAGCATTTATGGGGATATTCCAACAAAGGTACGTAAAACGCCACGGATTCGTCGCTACTGACGCGGTCGTCCACACAGAAAGCTGACGCGTTCGACCTCTATTGTCCAAAGCATCCCGGCACGCCGGCAGCCTCGGTTCGATGGCGGAGCCCAACGCCTAACTGAAAGCTCCTTGGACTGCGGATCATTGCGGCCGCCACGGCTCGGCGATATGCGTGCGCCTCTCGCTGTGGCTATCTGGCAAATGCGGTAATCCTTAGGTTCGTTTTGGGTTCTAACCTTCCGGAATACTCAGTAAAAACAAGCACTATCCAATCGCCCGGTCAGCCGAACTCGTGAAAAAGCCTCTCACACAATTTGGAGCATCACTATGTCGAGAATGAAGATTTTAAATGCCGTCGAACAGGAACAGTTTGAGTCCCCGCCGGTCTTCAATAGCGTCCAGCGGAAACAGTATTTTGATTTCTCCTCAGAGCGGCTGACTCTCGCCCAGGACCTTCAAACATCCACGAACCAAGTCTGCTTTCTTGTGAGTTGCGGCTACTTCAAGGCAGCCAAGCGCTTCTTCCCGAACCGCCGGTGCTCGCGACGAGACCTCGACTACGTCGCGCAAAAGCTTGGGTTTCAGCCCGAGTCGATCGATGTGAACAGCTATTCTGCAACGACTCGCCTTCGACACGAAAGGCTCATCCTCGACTTCTATGGCTTTCGACCCTTTGATTCGACTGCCAGGAAGTTCGTTATCGGCGAGATCGAGAAATTGGCACGCTCCCAGTTGCAGCCGGCACTTATCCTCTGGCGGATCGTCGATAATCTAGTCAAGGAGAAGATCGAAATCCCGGGATACTACCCCTTGGCCGAGCTTATCCTCGCCGCCGTCAATGCACGGAAGGCGGAACTTTGCGCCATCATCGACCGGGCGTTAACGGCACGCAATCGAGAGGCACTCGATGAGCTGCTGGTGCAGGGAAGCGCGGGCGAGGACGCGCCGGTCCCCACGAAGACGGCTGCCTAGCTCACGCTTCTTAAGAAACTCTCCCAATCCACAAGGCCTTCCAAGATCAAAGAGACGATCACCGATGGCGTCAGCCATCCGGTACATCAGGAACGATTCGGCAAGCCAGGGAAGACAATGCTCGGCTCCGACAGCCATACACCGGCAGCAGGAGCGATCGGAATGCTCGCCATCGGCGCCGGCGGCTTGGAAGTCGCCATGGCCATCGCGGGAGAGCCGTTCTATGTCGAAATGCCATCGGTCTGGGGGATCAGACTCAAGGGAACGCTTCCCGATTGGGTATCAGCCAAAGATGTCATCCTGGAGATGCTGCGCCGTCACAAGACCGACGGCGGCAAAGGCAGAATCATCGAGTACTATGGACCCGGACTGACATGCCTGTCGGCGATGGACCGCCATGTTATCGCAAACATGGGCGCAGAACTTGGTGCGACGACCTCGGTATTTCCCTCGGACGACGAGATACGCCGCTTCCTAAAACGCCAGAAGCGCGAACAGGACTGGATCGAACTCAAAGCCGATCCGGACGCAATCTATGACCTTCAAGACGAGATCGATTTGTCCAAGCTCGAGCCGCTCATTGCGATGCCCTCAAATCCGGACAATGTCGTGCCGGTGCGTGAGGTCGCGGGCACTGAAGTCTATCAGACCTATATCGGCTCATCGGCCAATCCCGGTTACCGGGATTTCGCGATCGTCGCTGAAATGGTGCGCGGAAGGACAGCGCACCCGCGGGTCTCCTTGGACGTCAATCCATCATCGCGACAGATTCTGGAGAATCTGATTCGTGACGGGTATATCGGCCCGCTCATCCATGCGGGGGCGCGCCTACATCAAGCGGGTTGTAACGGATGCATCGGCATGGGCCAGGCCCCGGCGACCGATACGATCAGCTTACGGACAGTCCCTCGCAATTTTCCGGGACGGTCGGGGACACGCGAGGACAAAGTGTGTCTTGTCAGCCCCGAAACGGCTGCGGCATCGGCACTGAAGGGAGTCATTACTAATCCAGGTACATTGGGGATTGCCTATCCACGCGTCAGTGAGCCGGACAACATCATCATCAACACAGAAATGCTCCTGCCACCGTTGCGTCTTGAAGAGGCACGCAAGGTGCAGATCGTGAAAGGACCGAACATTGCCTCACTGCCTGATCTCACACCGCCTCCAGATGCCCTTGAGCTACCGATCCTGTTGAAGCTCGGCGACAACATCTCAACCGACACGATTTCTCCTGCAGGCGCGCGCGCTCTTCCCTTCCGCAGCAACATCGCGCAGATCGCAAAATTCTCGTATGACATCGTCGATGGGACCTACCACGATCGCGCCATGGCGGTCCGCGCTCAGGGCGGGCATGCCATCGTTGGGGGGCGCAATTACGGCCAGGGTTCGAGTCGTGAGCACGCCGCACTGGCCCCGCGATCTCTTGGCTTACACCTGATCATCGCAAAGGGCGTGGCACGGATTCACTGGCAAAACCTCGTGAATTTCGGCGTTCTGCCTCTTATCTTCATGGATGCGGCCGATTACGATCGCCTTTGGCAAGGTGATGTCATTCGGGTGGAAGGTATTCACGCCGCGATCAAATCCGGTCCGACGATTCCGGTGAAGAACCTCACAAGGAAACTTACATTCGTCGCGCGTCATAGCCTGTCGGACCGGCAGGTCGATGTCTACATCGCTGGCGGATTGATAAACTGGAAAAAAGCTAGGCTATAACGATCCATGTTGCAATTCTTACCGCCGGAGTCTGCTCGTAGCACCTCTCGCCGGTCGAGTAATATTCTGCCGCGATTCTGCGGGGCTAAATTCCTTTCCAACGTATGCGGCGGCGTGCTCGTAGTCACCCTTGAACGCGAAGCCAAGCCGGACGCAGTCTTCGGTTCCGAAATCCAACTTGGCCCGTTAGGGTACTAGAGAGATTCGTGTAATTTTATACGCTAAGGAGCGTCTTACGTACCTCGGCTAGACACACGTGTTAATCCTTCAGATTTTGCTGGGGCTCCGCTGGTCGCTTGACTCTTGGCTATAAAGTACAATTTCTGGTCGCGGTATGATACCGTCAATGTTTTCCCGCGACCAACTCAAGCGCGCCGCCACCCTGACCGAGGAAGATTTCGTGCAGCTCGACAAGTGCCGGGCGAGTGAGTGCGACCCGCTCGCCAATGGAATCGATCTCTCCCTGCTGGAACACACAGCCCAATCGAATGGGACAATGTCGTGCTCTACGGCCAATATATCCTCGATCGGAAGCTCGTCCGCCAGCGCCGTCGCGCAAAAAGGGTCGTCCTTAGCGTATAAAATTACACGGATCTCTCTAGTACCCTAAAAGAGAAAAAGAGAGCATTCCCCGCCACGATTTTTTAGCAGTGCTATCACCTCATACCCAAGCGTAGCGTATGGATGCGCCGTCGTTGTTGTCTGTGTTTCAGATTTTGTTCCAGATGACCCGTTTGGCAAAGATGCTCCCGTCGTTTGGTCCGGCCAAGCTTGTGCGGCACAGTTGGATCTCAGATCCCAAAGCAGTCCTCTCCATCATGAGGGATCCTTGATCGACGTTATGCCTGCGTGGGCTTCGCGATAAGATCTCGACTATCTTTTAATGAATTCGGATCTTGCAACAGCAGCGGAGACCTCATGCCTTCCGAAACGAAAAGCAAGCATTTCCGGTCGGGAAAACACTCGCCCGATTGGCTAAAGATCAAGTCACGCCCCCCGAAGCCAGCGCAACTCGCGCTCTACAGTATGCACATTCAGGCGGCAGACTTTGGTGATCGACGCGGCAGGTCGTCGACGCGGCTCGTAGCGGGAGTCGTCAGCCGCAGCTTTACTAACTGTTAAGGACTGTTTGCTTACTTGAACGCCTAAGCTTGATGCTCGCGACCCGGAAACTTACCTTCATAAAAACAATTCTATGAAGCTAAAGTTTTATGGTACGCGGGGATCCATCCCCATCTGCGATGCCGGTTTTCAGCAATTCGGCGGCAACACCACCTGCCTGCAAATCACGTTTACCGATACGAGCCGCATCGCCATCATTGACGCGGGCACGGGACTGCGAAATCTGGGCAGAGACCTTCGCGCCATCGGCCACAAGCAGGAACAAATCGTTATCGCGTTCACGCACTTTCACTGGGACCACATCCAAGGCTTTCCGTTCTTTGCCCCGGCTTATGATCCCAGGCAGAAAATTACGCTCCTGACGCTCGGCCGGGACCAGACAGTTAAGAATTTGCGGGAGATTTTCGAAGTCCAAATGCAGGCTGAATATTTCCCGGTGCAATTGGATCACATGGGGGCCAATTTCGAGTTCCTGCAAATCGCTGATGCCAGCAAACACTTCACTGGCATCAACAATGTGGAAACCGTAGTCACCGCTCAAAGGCACAACCATCCCGGCGGAGCGTATAGTTTCCGGATCGAGCGAAATGGGAAAGTGCTCGTCGTTTGCACGGATGTCGAGCATGGCGAGCAGATCGATCCGCGGCTGGTGGAGTTGGCGCGCAATGCGGACTTGTTGGTCCATGACGCGCAATACACGGCCGAGGAACTGCAGAAACGGCGCGGATGGGGACATAGCAGCTTCGATCAAGCCATGCAACTTGCGGAAATGGCTGGCGTAAAGCGCTTGGCCCTCACCCATCACGATCCCAACCACGACGACGAGTTTCTTAACCGCATCGAAAAATTATGTCGAGAACGGTTCCCAATACGGCGCTGGCCCGCGAAGGAATGGAAATCCCGATCTGGGAGGCAACCTGAGGCTGCAAGGCAGAACGCGCGGCATCGTCGCGGTGAGTCGTAGGTTGGCTAATCGGCTGAACATGAGCTACGCCAATCGACTAATCGACTTACTGGCATCTCCGGTCTCCAAATCTGCTGTACTTTCCGACATCGAGGAGAAACACGTGAAAATCAGGGGCGGAATCGAGATGTACAAGGGCAAGCCTGAAATTCGGATTAATGCCGCCTCACAGCTCGAAGTCGAACGACTGGTATTGCCTCCAATTCGCGGGCTAATGCTGGGGTTTAGAAAGACCATTGTGCCCATACCGTAGATGGCCCGTTAACAAGCAGCAGTTCCTCGACCGCATCTCGAATTGTTGGGAACTTTGGCTCAAGCGGCAATCGATTACGGGACTAGATCCGAGCTTTACCAGTCGAGTCAATCGCTGCGATTGCTCGGTAGCCATCGAGCTTTGTCTCAAATATCCAATCAGGCGAGTTGAAAGGCTCCTTAACGCTCGACGCCGACATTGGCTCGATAAATTGCGGCAAGGGATTTTTAACGGCTACGTCTCCTCGGCATCTTCTTTTTCTACAGCCAATTCGTTGCCTTCAGTCTTGTCTAAACTGAGATCTTCAGTATCTGCGGCATCATCGGCGGGCTTATTGCTTTGCCCCTCAGGGCCCGTGCCCTTGTTCGACGCGGCGGGCTTGCGGAGCGGCTCTGATCTTGTACTGGCCTTGATTCGTTCGGCCTTAGCAAAGCGGCTTCTACGTTGCTCGACGTTTGCAGGACCTTTGTAAGCTCCAATAATGTTTGCGGAAGTTAATCACATTTGGAGCTTGGCGCACCTAGTTCAACGCGCTGTGACTGGAAAGCCAACAGGTTTCTGGGCGTAAGCGACTGTCACTTTCCACGATAACTGAGGCGAAGTTTTCAACGATATTTGACGTACTCCCTCGCTGTAAGGAATGGAGTTTTCCCGATTTGCGAGAATTGACATCACTGGGCTCGGTTAGACGAAAGATTGCTCTCGATCGGGTCACCGCCTTGGCGGCCAGCGCGGCGTGCGGTAAACATACGGCCAATTGCACAAAAACGCCGCATGGCCTCGAAGGATGGTAGTTAATGCTCTCGCGTATTCGAAGAATAAGGATACGGCCGCCAATCCCACGAAATAACTGAAGTTGACACTCGCTCTAGCCTGCGCAGCTTTCAAAACTACTGGTGGTACGCAGAGGCGTTCGGGAAAGGATCGTAGAGGCCACCGCTATTCCGCTCCGGGGCGTACACAAATCCGTAGAGATCTTTCTTGATATCGACCGGCTCGAGGAGCAGGCCTTTGTCACGAACCGCCTTGGTGTATTCGATCAGAACTCGTGCGGTACCATTGATGCCCCACATCCTAAATCCCGTCCCAAGAAATCCGCCGTTAGGATAAAGTTCTTCCAAGTTCG
>Ga0209647_1002310_pt1 | contig 15508 bp, 20 predicted proteins | sample GraSoi_2013_60cm_FD_185827 | JGI IMG/M metagenome (GOLD analysis project Ga0209647, IMG submission 185827) | Grasslands soil microbial communities from the Angelo Coastal Reserve, California, USA - Sample 9_17_2013_60cm (SPAdes) (version 2) | ecosystem: Environmental > Terrestrial > Soil >...
TGGGACGCGCATGACCGCCGCGGATCTACTCTACGCCTACATGTTCGCCTATCGCTGGGGCGTCCCCGGCGCCGCAAATTCGCATTACGACCCTTCGATCGAGGTGGCGACCGCGCCGCTCAGACAGCGCCTCGCGGCCGTGCGGTTCGTGGGTGTCGATACGGCATCGAAGTCGTTCCGGGTAGGAGACGTCAATTTCGTCCGCGAGCTGTTCGTGATCGAAGTCTATGCAAGCATCGCACCGGGCGACCCCGAGCAGGACGCCATCTTCGCGCCGCCCTGGAGCACGCTACCCTGGCATTTGGTCGTGCTCATGGAAGAGGCGGTGAGCCGCGGGTGGGCGGCGTTCTCGCACGTCGAGGCGCGGCGGCGCCGCACCGCGTGGCTCGATCTCGTCCGTTCCGATGAGCTCAAAGGGCGGCTCGCGGCGCTGGTCGACCAGTTCGAACAGGAGGCATATCGGCCCGAGATCCTGCAGGCGCTGGTGAGCGCCGAAGACGCGCGCAAACGCTGGGCGGCGTTGGCGGCGTTCTACAAGAGCCATGGGCACTTCCTGGTGAGCAATGGCCCCTATCGGCTCAGAGGCTGGTCGGACAAGAGCGCAACCCTCGAGGCGTTCCGGGACCTGAGCTATCCCTTGGGCGTCGGTTCCTACGATGTCTACGCCATTCCGCGGCGGGGCTACATCGCCAAGGTCGAGCGCAGGAACGGCGGATTGCGCCTCTTCGGCGACATCGAAACCGTGATGAAGTTCATGCGCGATTACCGGATCGCGCGGCAAGCGATGCAATCCGTCGATGCCATGGTTCTCAAGCGCGCTGATCCCGTATGTCGATATATGGTGGTGAATGCCGAGGGCCGCATCGCGCTGACGGGAGTTGCGCGTCCGCAGGAGGATCAGACCTTTCAGGTCGAACTCGACGGCGAGCTGCCGGCGGGCCAGTACACGGTGATGGCCGAGATCATCGTCAACGGCAACGCCATGAACGCCGAGGTCGAGCGAATCTCTGTGGTGATTTCCGGCCGCCCCTGAAGATCGAGAGTCCGCCAGTGGCACCGAGCCGTCCTCAGCGGCGATCCTCGAATAGGTCTGCTGTCTGAGGCTGACCCGACCAAACGCGGGGTCCGTGTGGTCGCTGCTCATGACCCGGGCTGGGTGAAAACGCGGGAAGCAGTTGTCAGCGCGCAACAAAAGAATCGAACTTGCGGCCTCGGTGCCCTCGTCCATCGCTTGCTACGCCTTTGCTGCACGAAGACGCAAGTTGGCGTGCCCGCGCTGGTCTTCTGCGGCTTTCGACCGGTGGAGCGTGCCCTCTCCTCCGCCAATTGATAGCGCGCGACCGGAGGCGGCTGAGCTACTGTTTTTCCGAGCCGTGGCGCAGGCGCGATGTCGTTTGCGCTCTGTTCCATCCTCATACATACTCGCTGCTAATTTATAATCGCTCGCAATAGGGTGCTGCTCAAGCAATTGCCGTATGTCATGAGGCGCCGGCGTCGCGACAACCCCGGGCGCATCCGGCTCCTCGGCGGCGGCACGCTCGGCTTGAAGTAAATTCCTCACCGCTGCTCGCAATTGTAAAACTTCCAGTTCAGCATTAGCTTGGGTCTTATCGCCGATCTGGGCGATACCCTAGGCATTCGGCGAACGCGAGAGACGCTTGCCCCCTATAAGAGGGACCGCGCGCACTCCCGCCTGTCATAGGACGGTGGAGGCGTGTCATGCAGGCTTACCGCTGCTATTTCTTGAACAAAGCTGAAGCAATCATTGCTGTCGAGCAAATCGAGTGCGACAGCGACGAGGAGGCACGACAAGTAGCGTTGAAGCTGCTTCGTGAGCGACCCGGCCACGCCATCGAAGTTTGGGATCGGGCGCGGAAAATCCTTCGCCAGATTCGCGAAACCGCATAGAGGCTACAGCATCTGACGACAGATACGCTGCGGCCTGGCGACAAGGCGACGGTAGCGCGAGGGATCTTCGCGTGCCCGCGTCGCCGCGGCGCGCAGCCTTCGTCATCCCAATATGAATGCTACCGCGCGCGCGAACTCGACCAACAATATGATCAGGACCGCCCAAGCCAGCGTCAACGCTGCGAGGGCGCCAACGCCCTCGCGACTCCACAAGAGGCCGTAGCGCATACTCTGCCTCCTCTGCGATGCGGCGGTGGTGTTCTACTTTTGGTTTTGAGCAGAACGTGAAGGCGAACGCGAGGTTCCCGCGTCGCTTTTTTGACACGCGGGTTCGCTCGCATTCTTTCGCGGCGACCGGCCTTGCGACTGGCTATAACCAGGCGTACGCTTCCTCTTCATCCGCCGCGATCGGCGGAACTATTCCCTGACGCGTGCGGCCAAGGGGAGGTACTCACATGAGCCCGAACTACAAGCTGGCGCTGGCCCTGACAGCCGGCGTCGTGATCGGCGGTTCCGGAAGCGCGGTGCTTTATGCCCAACAAAGCAAGGCGCCGCCCGTCTACTATGTCGCGGAAATCGACGTGACCAACCCGGACGCTTACGCGAAGGAGTATGCCCCGAAGGCTCAGGCCATCATCAAGGCGGCTGGCGGTCGCTTCCTAGCCATAGCAGGAGCCGCATCAGGAGCAAAGGTGACTGCGTTTGATGGCGAGCCGCCAAAGCGCGCTGTCGTGCAGGTCTGGGACAGTATCGAAAAGATTCAGGCTTGGCGGGCGAGCCCGGAGTACATTGAAGTCCGAAAGATCGGCGACAAGTACGCAAAATTCCGTTCATTCGCCGTCGAGGGCGTGGCCGAGGGGCAAGCACCGGCCGTCGGCTCCAGCACTCCGACGACGACAAAGTGAGGCTCGTGCTCTGCGTTGGGTGAAGTCGCCAACGAAATAGCCCCGCTCTAGCCTCAGGGCGGGGCTTCTCTTTCTCTCGGCGCCGATGCGGTATCTTCGCCGGATGCCCGTCGCCGACCTTGATATCCACCGCTCAGCGCATCTCCGGATTGAGACCCACGGCGAGAACGCGACGGCCGCGGCGCCGTGGCGCTGGGGTGGTGGCGCCGGCCGCACGCCGAGGACGCAATTGCGCGCGCCGCAGCAGCAGCGCGGGCGCTCGCCTGAGCGCCCAAAGGATGAGTCGAGACGGCGCGAGAGATCGCGCCGGACGAAAGCCGCGAGGCGTTCGACCCCGCGGAGCTGACGCTCCATCTGATGGCCGCTCTATTCACTCTTCGGGGTGAGCGCGCTCGCCTGCGACAAGGTCGTTCGGCAGGTCGGCGGCAGCCGCCACTCCACTTGGTCCGCCTGCGCTGGCATCCCGGCATAGCCGGGATTGAGCAGCGCCTGCGACACGCGCAGGCCAAGGGGCCAGCGGGCTTTGATGAAGGCGATGACGGCCAGGATCTCGTCGTCGCTCAGCCGATCCTTGAAGGGCGGCATGTACGACACGTGATCGGGCGGCGCGGCGGCGAACCTGCCGTACTTCGTCATGTGGAAGATGTCTTCGTCGGAATGCTGCCAGGTGTGGCCGTTCTCGTCATGCGCCGGCGCGCGTCTGCCCGCGAATTGGTCGATGAGTTGCCAGAGCAGTTGCCCCTGCAGGTTCCGGCCATGGCAGTTGGCGCAGCGCCCCATGTAGATACTTTTCCCTTGCTGCACCGTGGCGAAATCGTCGGCATCCGCGAAATGCGGGCCGGAGGCGGCGAGCGCGTGCGCCGCCAACCATGCCGCGGCGGCGGCGCCTAACGCCGCGGCGCTCGAGAGCTTCAAGGCCGAGCGCGGCGCTACAGCAAAATCCGGCATGGCGGCTTCCTTCATTTCACCAGATTGCGCAACTCGTCGGCGAACTGGTGACCCGGCAGATCGGCGGTGAGAAGCTTGGCGAACTTGCCCTCGGGGTCGATGACATAGATGGCCGACCGCGAATTCGTCAAGGTCGCGATGACGGCGGCGTAAACATTGCAAGTACTGGCGAGCGAGCTCGAGGGTCGCCACTACCGCCGCCGTCGTTCCGGACGGCGATGAAGGAGTGCGACGCGAAGGCGGCGTTGTTCAGCCGCGCGTAACTCGTCGCCCCGAAGCCACTCGTCGAGAACAGGTCGCCGCCAGTGCTCGGGCACGTGTCCATTAAGACGCCCTGGATGGTCGTCTGGCTGACGCCGGTGAGGAGTGTCGCCTTGCAGTCCGCTACTGTGCCGGTGGTGCCGCCGCCGTTGGCGAAGTCGAGGCCGATCTTACCATTCTGATCGTTGAACTTGAGGTTCGGGGAGTGATCGGCGGCGTCCGGGACGCAGTCGATGCCGTTGCCGCTCTGGTCGTTCCAGCGGGTGAGGAAGCAGGTTGTGGCGTTGCAGAAGGTCTGCGCCGTCGCTTGATCGCAGACGTTGCTGACGAAGCCGATGTTCGTCGTGGTATTGTCGGAAATCCGCAGGATCGTCATGCAATTGCCGTTGTAGGCGGCGCGCACCTTGACGGTGCTGTAGGCGACGGCCGGTGTGTCGCCGACGCAATCGAGTGCCAGGACGCAGACCGGAATCGGCTGACAGAGGCTGCCGGCGCCTGGACATATCTGGCGATTGCCACTGCGGAAGCGGCCGAACGGTCCGTCCGGGGCCTGAGCCTCCGCCGAGGTGGAGAGCAGCGTCGCGACAACGACTAGGAACGTGAGGGCGGAGGAGACGGAGAAGCGCCGCATCGGAATTCCCGATCCGTGCGCCTCGCCGCGAGCGTCGCGGAAAAGGCGTGATTGAGGTGGAGACCCGACAGCGCGTCGGATCGGGACGACATTTAGCCGCTTATCTCGAGGTGGATTTCTAGCGAGTGCGAGACGATTAGCCAGCCCCCCAGCGGATGTACCTCACCGATGCGCTCACGGCCTTGACGGCAACGTGTGAGCTTGCAATATCCGGCGCGCCTAAATGCGCACGCCTCTATCTGACAAAAATTTCACATCCGGAGAAGTTGGAACATGGCAAGAAAGAAAGACCGCGACATCGCCTGGGAGCGCGCCGCAATCATTCGCGGGAAAAACGCGCGCGCTTGGCGCCGTGATGATCGTGGCAACCGCATTCGGTACGGCTCCTTCAAGACCAAGGGTAAGTACGCTTGGACGCTTAAGCGCGGGAAGCCCGTGAGCACGGCTCATCTCATCTAATGGTTGCCTGACATGTGGGGTAACGGCACGCCGATCTGCGATGTACGTTTCACGTAGTAGGGCATGGCTTACCCCTCTCGCCTGCCCCGGCTTCCTTCCGAGAAGACGCTTGCGGTTCCCGCCTCCCGGGTCTCAAATCATGCTACGTGCGCCCTCCAAGAGACGCCAATGCGCGACCATCGGCAAGGAGGATATCATGCCCTTCGACGGCACTAGTTATGAAGGCCGCAATCCGGCCCTCGATAAGATGGACAAGGTGATTGACTTGCTCAGCGATCCGAGGCGCTGGTGCCAGAAGCGTTTGCAAACCCCTGACGGGCGATACTGCATTGTTGGAGCCATGCGAGCCGCGGATGCCGTAGCTGAACTGAAACTGCCAATCCTGCTTGCGATTGAGCAGGTGACGGGCCACAGCTACGCACGCATCGAGGATTTCAACGACCATCGCGTGACGACACATCCGCTCGTCGTGAGAGTGCTCTGGCAAGCGCGCGAAAATATTATCAATGGCGCACCTCATGCGATTCAGCAAAGGATCGGCACTTGGGCTCTGTTCCGCCAGGCATTCGCTAAGCAGCGCGAGTTAGCGTAGACGCGCACTCTTTGTCGACTGCTATGAGCCCCGTTTCGGCGGGGCACGATGATGGTAGTCTCGCTATCGGGGCTGACCAGCCGTAGCATTCGCGGCGACTTGGTAGTGGCATGGCACAGTACAGGTTCGATTTTCTGAGCCTGAGGGGCTATCCGATCTCGCGTCAGAATGTTGAGTGCGAGAACAATCAAGATGCCATTGAAAGGGCGCTAGGTCTCCTAGCCCAGGATCGTCCGGGGTCGCACGTTGAGGTATGGCTAAGCGAGCGGCTGGTGTGGTCAAGCCGAACGAAGGTCTCTTAGCAAGAGCCCCCGTACGCGAACCTACAGTTCTGTCGTGCCTTGCTTTGACCTCGCGACGCTACGAGCGTAGTCTTAGAGCCCTCAGCAAGTATGCATCTTGGTCGCCAGTGTCGGAGAAAAACTCTCCGACGCCATGGCGCGATCGCCTCGGGCAACCGCAGGAAGAAACCCATGATGCTCGCTCAGCATGGCCGTGCTGGTAGCCGGTTTAGCTATTCCGGCACTTGCACAATAACGGCAGACCGCCGCTCTGCAGGATAGATCTCCTGCAACACAATTCTATGGAGGACAGTCGTGAAAAAGCTTCTCATCGCCGCAGCTTTGATCGCATTGGCCAGTCCGACATTGGCACAAGACGCCGTAAAACCGACCAGGATCGCGCCTGATGCGCTGGCATGGAAGGATGCACCGCAGCTTCCGAAGGGTGCGCAATACGTCATTCTGATCGGCGACCCGACGAAGGCCGGCGAGATGTTCGTCCAGCGCGTGAAGTTCCCGGCGAACTACCAGGTCCCGGCACACACTCATCCCTTCACCGAATACGTCACCGTGATGTCCGGCAGCCTCGGATACGGTATGGGCGACAAGCTCGATGTGCAAAAGGGCGAGATGTTGACGTCGGGTACTGTCTTCGTTAACCCGACCAAACACCCACACTATGTTTGGACCTCAAATGAGGAAACCATCCTTCAGGTGCAGGGAATCGGGCCGGGTGGCATCGACTACATCAACCCGGCTGACGATCCGCGCAAGGCCATGGCGACGGGCACCACGGGTGCGCAACCCACTACGGGCACAAGCACGCCGCCCGCTACGGGGACAACGGCGAAGTAGGAGCAATGGACGCGTGGTGGCCGCTTCGCGCGCGGTCACCTCGCCGTCTCGGTACTAGTGCGGAGCCTGCCCGACATGCCAACGGCAAGAGCCAGCGAACAGTAGCTAGTGGATCGACTCCAACGCTTGGTACCGGCCTGACGCGGCGCGGTTGCTGATACGCCAAACCTATGCCGGATGGGCCGTATGCCGGCGCTCGTCCCAGATTTCATAGAGAGCCAACGCCAGCACTAGCAAGCCGACAATCACGAAATTCACCGTCGGCACCAAGGCGACGCCCAAGACCCAGGGCGAGACTACAAGCCACGCTCCGAGGATGACGCTGATCCATTCCTCCCAGACACTAAACGCGGACAACGCCACAAACTCGGTCGCGATGAGCAGAAACCCAACAAAAACAGCATTCTGATTTGCTGCCATCTCGCCGTATCCAAGCACCCAGGGCGACAGCAGGAGCCAGAGGCCGAGAACCGCGCCAACCCAATCTTCCCAGTGCTTGGGAGGAGAGAATGCGATCGTTGCCATGTTGCCTCCTCGAACCGGCAGGCGGTTCCAGAAAGCCGCCGTGCGGTTCCAGAATAAAGAAGCTGTGTTCTTCTAGGTGTGCACCCACCGCGCTCGGATCAAGATCAGCGCAAAGATCTAGGGGGGCTTCGGATGCCTAGGTCGCCCCTTTCGTTGGGCGGACCGATTACTGGATGGCTCGCAGGACAGTGCGGGCCACTTTTTTTGAGGGGATAGCAGCGGGGTACCCCCGGGCATGCGCGCCATTCAAATCGATGGCGGGGGCTACGATCGCTGCTTCAGCTGCCAGGTCACACTAAGGCGCGCAGGAAGAGCCTGACACCAGGTCCGGAACGCCGCTCGGGCAGAGCAGCCAGAGCGGGATCCGGCTCACGGGCGCTGGGGGCGACGACGCTGGCGCCGGATCCGTGCGCTGCAATTGAAGGCACTGGAGACGGCAACGCCAGCGTGACGCACCACAGCGCGCGGGAGTGAGGCCCGGCGCGGCATGGTGTGCCACAGCCGTTGTCCGCTGTTGCGTGCAGGCGTAGCATGTCGATCGGTACGGTGGAGCGCGCCATGAATGACAAGCTCGCCGCCGACATCGCATATCTCCGAGAGAAAGCCGCTCATTTCCGCAAGCTCGCGGCGAAAGCCCGGCTCGACCTGAACCCGATCACGGAGCGTCTGGAGAAACTCGCAGCCGACCTCGACGCCAAGGCGGACGAGATCGAGAGCGGCGGCCAATCGCCCTAGCTGAAGCTTCGGTTTCGCCACCTCGAGCGGCTGGGCTCGCGTTACCGACATCGGCACGCCGCCGACCACACGGCACCAGGTTATCCCCGAAAATGTCGCGCCCACGCGAGCGAAGTGGAAGTTGGAACCGGCTTGCCGCAGATCAAGGGCCGTGCCTCGCCAGAACTAGCAAGAGCGCTTTGCTGGCAGGCGGCGCAATAGAACTCGACCCGCCCGCCGACGATGCGCCCGGTCATGCCCCACTCGCAAATCGGAACGGCGCTTGCTTCACCCAATGTCTGCCTCTCCGCGTCTCGGCCGCAATCCGGAAATTAGGCCGAAAAGCGTTAATTAACGCCATCGACGCGGGCTTCCGCTCGACGGGCCGCGCTCGCGGGGGTCAGGAGTTCTTGGCGATGCCGTCGATGCCCGGCCCGCGGCGCTTGTCGGCATCGGGCTTCATCGGCGTGTCGGCTTCTGGGAATACGAATCGGTATCGACGGACAGCATCGCGCGCTTGCCGCACTCGCGCATCCCGGCGTGACAGAGATTCCGTGCTGGGTCGTCAATACTGCGGACACCGGAGCCCAGGCGCGTGTGTTCGTGAGCGTCAATCGAGACCGTACCAACATCCAGCCGTTACAGCTTTACCGTGCCCAACTCGCGGCGAAGGACACTGGGGCGCTTCGAATCGAAGCGGTTTGCAAAGAGGCCGGCGTCACCTTTGCCTTTCACATTCCGGGCTCGACTCGCAGCCTCCCGCCTGGACAGCCGCAAGCGGTCTCAACAATTCACGAGCTTCTAGTGCGACACGGCGACGGCCCCGTGACCATGGCCCTAAAGACGTTGGTCGCCGCTTATCCGGACACGCCTGGCCAGTTGCGAGGCCAAGTGATTGAGACGGTGGCAACCATGTTGGCAAAGTATGGCGAGCGGATCGACGCGGAACATCTGAAAGAGGTCCTGGCGGAGCGGGATTGTGAAGAGCCCGTCGATGCTGCGCGCCGCTACAAGAAGCTCATGGGTGGCAGCACGATCGCCGGCATGATGGCGGCCCTGGTCAAGAACTACAACAGGGGTCGTACGGGACACCGCCGGCTGCCGGCCGCCGAGAAGCGGTAGGGGGATTTGCATGAGCCCCGTCCTCGCGGCGGGGCTCTTCGTTTTCGGTGAACGCAGCGCTTGGTTCACGCCCTTGTGATTGCAGCATCGGCGACCGCTCATTATCAAATGCCCGCGGAGGGCGTAGCCTCATCGATGAGATGACACCGAGGTGGGTCGTATGGAACACGCCAGGAAAATTCGAGAGCTCGCACTGCACTTTCGAATCCGTGCGCTAACAGCGACAGACCCCTTCCTCTGCTGCGAACTTCTTGAGCTGGCGAATATCTGCGAGGTGAAGGCCAGCCGCATCAACGACCACTTGGAAATATCTGATGGACATTCCGCGGCACGTTGCGGCGACGAGCGGTCATCTCGGTTGCGAGCATAGCTGCCCCGCCTCCGGCGCGGGCAGTGGCACGGGCGCTTTAAGGCAATCATGGCGAAGCGCTGTTGGTTGGTCGCACGTCTGACTTATTCGTATCTGACTTATTTGTAACCGTTTTGTGACTGTCTCTGCCATTGCGGCACCGGTCAGCGGTCGCCAGATCTTGCAGGGTAGAATTGATTTCTCGTCGGCGATTGCCCCGCGTCGTCCCATGTCAATATCTGAAGCAGAATATCTGCGCCAAAAGGCGCAGAAGTGTTTCCGCTTGGCACGATCCATCAACGATCAGAGAGCGGTTGCCGAACTTGAAAAGTTCGGGCGAGAGCTGGAGCAGCGGGCGACCGAATTAGAGAGCAAAGCTGATCGCAAGAAATAGCGCGTGGCCCGCTCAGGGCGCAGCAGCCGTCACGGTCTGTCAGTGGACTCAGCTTCGCGGCGAGAACGCGACCGCGAAGGCGCGCAAGGTGGTCGAACAGAAGCGGAAGAAGGGCGACAACGACGGCGCCGATGTTTGGGCTGCGGATCATCGTCGCGATCGGCACGCTGGGCTAGCCGCCGACCGCGGCGCGGCACTGAAGCCCTGGTGCTGTCCGAATTTAGGACATACGCAAAATCATTTTAGGACAGCGGCTTTGCGCGCTCTGACAGAAACCCCCGCCGAAGCGGGCCAGTGAAGGGAAGTTTCTCGCGTGGCGGACCGAGGATAAGGTTTAGTGGCGTCCGCCGTCAATTATGGTGAAGCCCCCGAAGCTCTCGGGCGATGGCGGCGAGAACATGGCACATATCGCACCAGTCATTCCTTCAACCTCATGGGACTGCGTGCTCCTGGCATCTGGGCGTGATGGTCACCGATACGAAGACCCGCTTGCGGTTGGGCAGGCGCCCTGCGGTGTGCAATTGGTAGGAGGTGGAGTCGGCGTGGGCGTCGGTTTCGGTGGGGTCGGGTGCGGCGCGGGCGCAGGCCCAGCAGCGAACGCGCTGACAGGGGCTAGTGTCGCGGCGCCGAGCGAGGCGGCGGCCGCGAGGGCCATGATGGTCATTACGGAACATGGGTCTCTCCTTTGGTCAGGATGGCGGAAATATCCAGTGCGACACTGGCACGAATCTGGAGGAGCGAACTGTTGAGTAGGTCACAAAGAAACGTACTGATTGGCAGACCGCTCGCGGGAGTTAGAGTCTGCACGGCGACAATGCCGTGGCGAAGGGGCGCGAGATGGGCGAAAAGATGCGCCGGTGCCGCATGACAAGCGGAGCAATCCAGGCGAACAAACTGTGGCACAGCTCACAGCCGGTATCGGCTCGGCGCGCTATACGCGACTTCGGTAGTGTCCAACACAGGGTAGGAAAATTACACGCACTCGAACAGGTATTGCCGTCGCGCTCGCCCTTGGAGTGATCGGTACCCAGAGCGAGTTTGCAGCGGCGCGCGGGCCGATCAATGCAAAAGGGGTTGCGGTGAAGTCGGGGCCGTCGGGGCCGTCAAACTCACGGCCGTCATTGGCAGTCCCGGGCGTGGCAATCGGGGGGACGTCCAAGCCGTCGGGGGACGGCGGCAACGTCCAGCCAGGCGATCCAGCCGTCTCGTCCCAGATACTTCGTAACCCGGGTCCGGAGTTCCCGCCTGGTGGTGACGACTTCACGTTGAGGAATATTCGATAAGAGGCCGAAGGCCAGTTGACTGCGGACGAGCGCGCCGCGCGCCACGAGCGCGGCCACAAATGAAACGCCCCGCCGAAGCGGGACGCTTCTCATCCGTTCATCCGACCCGGAATTACGACGAGGTCGGCGACGTTCTCAAAGATCGCCAAATCACCGTCGCGGCGGCAAGGGCTGCGGATTGAGCGAATGGATGTCGCCGGACTTCAGCGTATTGATCGCGCCTGTGCATTCGCCATGCCCACCGGCAAGGCGCAAGAGATCACAAGCGCCGTCGCAAGAGCTTTCATCATCGTCATCTCCTTTGGAATGCAGGTGTAGGGCGAAGGGTAGGGGTATCGGTCACTGCGCGCTGTGGTCGCGTTCACACTTCGGCGCCGCGGTGCGGTGCGGTCATGCCCGACTTCACGCGCCTGAAGGTTCGTCTTCAGCGTCGAGAATCTCGGCGCCATACGCCTGGAACTCGGATTAAATTATCTCCGGGTGAGCCAGGCTGTACCTCTCGATGATCTCCCCATAAGAGGCGGGCACTTCCCAAATACCGTGTTCCCAGATGTGCCCGACGGCGCCCGTCAGCCGCTCACGGCTGTTCAGAAGAGTCGCCGACCGGAGCGAGGGCGTGCGCTATTCGATGCTGCAACAGCGCCAGCGTCTGCCGATCCATCCTGACGATCAGGTCTTCGTCGTCCCGCGTCAGGAACGAGATAATGGCCCCGTCGTGAGAAACCGTCGCGCTCGCGCTCCGTACTTCGTAGGTTTTGTCGAATCTCGGTGGTGGCATTGTCTTACACGCAATCAGCAGCCGTTCAAGTATTGCAGTTATTTTTTTGCCTTCTCCGACAAGCCCCCATGGGGGTGGCGGCGATCGCCTCGCCGATTGGCCTTCCGGACATACGTAATGGCCGCCTCGGGATGCTCGTGCTTAGCCTTGAGGGCAGCGATGAGTGCGTCCTCAGCCTCGATTGTGAGCACTTCGGAGCGGGTTTGAAGCCTGAGCCCGACCGTGTATTCAGTGGCCATACTGGCTCCGATCGTGATGACCCCGCGGCGACTATCAATGTAGTGCGGCAGACCGCTTTGGTCACGCCCCGCGGACACCGCCGCCCTAGAGTGCGTAGCTTCTCGGAGACGCCGCAGCTCAAGTAGGTCCTGGATGGCGAGGCCGACGAGATGGGGGTCAACCGGCCTCCGGCGGGTGTCTCTCCCGAGCAAAACGCGCGCCGCGCGCGGGGGCTGCGGCCATGACGTGGCACGAGGTGGTCTTGGTCGGCATCGTGCTGATCCGCGGCACGGTGCTGATCTGCGCGGTCCCCGACGCGACCCTCGGCATCGTGATCCTGGGCGCGTTGCTCCTCGGGGCACTCTGATGCGTACAGCCGACCGCAGGGGAACGCGCCTGGGATCCGCGACCCACCAGGGCTGGTGCTGCGTACATGCGTCAGGTCAGGGTGAAGCAACCAAAAACCTGGAGAGCCGCAGGATTGCGCCAAAGCTAGATGCGTCGAGCCGTTAGATAATATCCATTATGGGAAGTTGGATTGCGTACAGATGGACGCTCTGACACGAACCAGGCTGCGCCGCCTGACGGCGCGCGTGGCGCGGCTTGAGCGGCAACTGCTCGACGCGATCGACAAGCTCGCGAGCGGTCACGTGCCGCAGCCGCTGGTCGAGCAGCGCCGCCGCGACCTCGCCGGGTCCCTCGGCCGCCCCCAGCTCGTCGGGGGACCCTGAGACCCCCCGGCAACCCCTGACGCTCAGCGAAAACCCCCGAGTGGATCGTTTCCTTTTTTCTGCAGTGGGCTTGTTCTCGCTCATCGGCAAGCTCGGATCACGTTCGCTGCGACCAGAATGTCGGGCTGCCGAGAGCCGTCGTGCTTGTCGCCGACACGGCGGGGAGGGGTCACCGACGGCGTGCACAAGCTGGACAGAGCAGAGGACCATCAGAAATTCTTAGGAAACGGCTTTAGGAAAGGCAGACGAAGCCCGTTTTGGGGGCCACGTCTGCCGATCCGCGCTCAATTCTTGAGGTATCCGTGTTTGAGGGGTCGTTGAGTTGCTTAGTGGCGCATCGCTGCGGGGGCGGTCGCGCTGTACCCCGAGATGGCCGAGGCCATCGCTCACTGCTTTTACGACGCAATTGGGCGCGCAGCCAGGCAACCGACATGCGTGCTTGGGCTGGTCATGCCAGCCTCGTTGGTGTCCACGATGGCGTGGGTCTGCAGAGGCGGGTTCTCCGCGTGCCAACACCCTCGGCATCGTGTCTCTCAGACTTCGCGCTCGCCTCAGCGTGAGGCGGGCGGGCGGCGCTAACTGCGAGACATCACCGCAGGTTCGCCACCCACAATCGGGGGCTGGCCGATTCCTTGTTCTACGGCAGGGCTCGCCAATGAGGCTCGCGCGATGATACATCGTGAGCCGTGGCGTCGGGTCTGCCGTCCAACAGAAACCGACACGAGGCGAGGTAGAAGCGTTCTCCCTCGCCCTTTCGCTCTAAGTATCATCCATTGCGTGCTCGATCAACAGCGTTTTCCCTACACATCATCGGCGTCATTACCGGCCGCGTTGATTAAGGACGCACCGTACCGCGGGTGCTTGCGCGGTACTCCGAGGCGAAACGTCGTTCTGGCTTCGGCGCTCGAGAATCCCCTATTTGCCGCGCCGGTTTCTCGGCCCACGCGCGCACCTCGAGTTCGCCCCGGTCGATCGCCTGGACGGCCGCTCGATCACCTTCTCCACGGCGCCTGGAATGGCGATGCGTCGGTCATGGCGCTTGTCGGCCGGCAGCAACCCGCGGTCGATCAACACCTAAATCTCGGTTTGGAAGATCTCCAGACCAACGAGGGTCAGGCCGTCCCTGCCACGACGGCGCCAGTCAAGCGCACGTGGGGGGTGCTCCAGTCTCGGCGCAGCATGGACGAGTTCGCGGCGTCGCCGGGCCGCGCTGCCTGTGTCGGAGAGTTCACGATGTCCCATTGCAAATCCAAGGCAGTCGTCACGCATCGGCTCGGCCGCACCTTACTAAGGGTGATCCGCGACTTGCTGTTCGAGCTATTGAAAAACTAAGGAGTCGAGTGCAAGCGGGATTGCTTCCCGGCCGCAGCTTGGCGACCACGACGGAGCCGCTCGCCGGCAGCAGCCCGCTCTTTGTCGGTCGGCTTTGCCTTCTTTCGATAGGGGCTTACCCCCATGCGGTAGGGCCAGCTAGGGCACCGAACCGCCGTGCAGCGACGCACCTCGCTCGGCGACCCGGCGCAGCAGTCAATGCAGCGGGCGCGGAGGGCCTGCACAGGCGGCGTGGGCCGATGGCCAAGAGCGGCTAGTTCATCCGGCGACATTATGCGAGGGTCCTTGCCGACCGCGTGACCGTCCTCTCCTGCTTCAAGGCCAGTGTTCATCTCAATGCGTCCCGCAAAGCAATCTAGCGTTGGTAGTCAGAGCGTAAGTTCTCGTTGCGAGTACTACGTCGCCGGTCCCGACGAGTCGCCGCCGGAGTGGACCTCGAGTAGGCCTCGGTTGAGCGCCGAGATCGCCGTCGCGATCAGTTTCTCCAACGACTCCGGGACGGCGATGCGATAATCATCGCGCCTGTCGGCCGACAGCACCCCGTGGACCACGAGTACCTCGATCTCGTGATTGAATATTTCAACCGCCACCAAATGTAACCCGTCTCGGCGGCGTCGCCGGAAATCACGAGTTCGCCAAGTAGATGGCTCGCGCCGTATCGGTTTGCGAGGAGCAATGCCGCTCTCGGTAGTTCGCTTGGCGCTTGTCGTGCTTTCGTGGCTCATCGGATTCTCAGCTCTATGCTGGCAGGAAGCCTTTTACTGAAAGAGGATCTCGTCGTCCAAATCATGTGCCGGCTTGGCGGGCACGCGAGACTGTTCGCGATCGCGCCACTTGGCGACAGCGTGTACATGGTTCTCCCACTCTGCGGTGGCGGCCTCGGACGCAACGACTCGCCAATGCTCCATCGCCGCACCGAGGAGTGCCGGCAGCATCCATGGCTGTACATCGCCAAGTCGGGCAAGCTCCTTCGCGATGGGCCAGAGGATATAGAGACGCGCCACATCGCCCTTATCCTCGGCGATGACCCGCTCAAATATCGCGGCATACCAGTCATCCGTGGTCTTCGGCATAGTGCCCGGTATTGTCATTGATTCACTCCGCTCGCAGTTAACGTGTGAACTCTCTCATTTACCAAACCAACTTCCATGGTCGGCGCGCTCACGGCAGCCGCTCCTCCGGGGCATCGGCCGGTGAAATGATGGTAGCGCGCGCGACGGT
>Ga0209647_1002311_pt1 | contig 15508 bp, 14 predicted proteins | sample GraSoi_2013_60cm_FD_185827 | JGI IMG/M metagenome (GOLD analysis project Ga0209647, IMG submission 185827) | Grasslands soil microbial communities from the Angelo Coastal Reserve, California, USA - Sample 9_17_2013_60cm (SPAdes) (version 2) | ecosystem: Environmental > Terrestrial > Soil >...
TCAGTTGCCACGCCTGGGGCGACTGCGCCTGAAAGAGCGCGGCTATCTGCTCACTGGCGGTGTCAGAATCCTCTCGGCCACCGTTAGCGAGCAGGCGGGGCATTGGTCTGTCTCCGTGCTGGACGAGCAAGAGCACGCGATCCCTGCGAATCGCGGGCCGGTGGTCGGGGTGGACCTGGGCGTCAAGAAGCTCGCCACGCTCTCGGACGGCGCGGAGGAACCCAACCCGCGCCACTTGAAACAGCGCCTCAGAAAGATCAAACGGTGCCAGTGCGCGGTGTCGCGCAAGCCGAAGGGCAGCCACAACCGCCGCACGGCGGCGCAGCGCCTCGGCAAACTCCATCGCACGGTGGCCAACCAGCGCGCCAACACGTTGCATCACCTCACCAGCCGGCTGGCGAAAACCAAGTCAGTGGTGGTGATGGAAGACCGCAACGTGTCCGGTATGCTCAAGAACCGCCATCTGGCGCAGGCCATCGGCGCTGTGGGCTTCGGTGCGTTCAGGCGGCAACTGACCTACAAAGCGGCCTGGTACGGTTGTCGTGTCGTGGTCGCCAGTCGGTGGGAGCCGTCCTCGAAGACCTGCTCTGGCTGCGGCTGGGTGGACGGCAATCTCACCTTAGCTGATCGGGTGTTCCACTGCGAGGCAGGTGACCTCGTCATCGACCGCGACTTGAACGCGGCCATCAATTTAAGCAAGCTCGCCGGCAGTTCGTCGGAGAGCCTAAACGCCTGTGGAGAGGCAAGCTCTGGCCATGGCCGTGAGGCCGTGGTGAAACGGGCCCCGATGAAGCAGGAACCAGATACGTTCTATGCTCCGGCATAAAACGGTAGATTCTGGAGAACGGAAAATGACCGATGGACGAACGGGGATACCAACACGAATGGCTGGCGGAGCAATTCGAGGCCAACCGGACCCACCTGCGGTCGGTGGCCTACCGGCTGCTCGGCTCACCGAGCGAGGCGGACGACGCCGTGCAGGAAGCCTGGATACGCCTCAGCCGCTCCGACACGAGCGGCGTCGAGAACCTCGGCGGATGGCTGACGACGGTCGTCGCGCGGGTGTGCCTCGACCTGCTGCGCTCGCGCGCGGCGCGGCGCGAAGAGCCCCTGGGCCCGCTCGTGCCCGAGCCGATCGCCAGCCGCGAAGAAGGGATCGACCCCGAGCACGAAGCGCTCACGGCAGACTCGGTCGGTCTCGCCCTGCTCGTGGTCCTCGAAACGCTGGCGCCCGCCGAGCGGCTCGCGTTCGTGCTGCACGACGTGTTCGACGTGCCCTTTGATGAGATCGCTCCTATCGTGGGCCGCTCTTCGACCGCGGCACGGCAGCTCGCGAGCCGCGCGCGCCGCCGGGTGCGAGGAGCGGCGACGGAGAAGGAGGATGCCGGTCTCACGCACCAGCGCGCAGTGGTCGACGCCTTCCTCGCCGCCGCACGCGACGGTGACTTCGGCACGCTGCTCGCGATGCTCGACCCAGACGTCGTGCTCCGCGCCGACCGCGCAGCCGTGTCTGCGGGCGCAGCGAGCGAGGTCCACGGTGCGGCGGACGTGGCGCAGCAGTTCTCGGGGCGGGCCCGCGTCGCACAACCGGCGCTCGTCGACGGCGCTGTGGGCGCGGTGTGGGCTCCAGGCGGGCGGCCGCGCGTCGTCTTCGACTTCACGATCACGCGAGGGAAGATCGTCGCCATCACCATTCTTGCTGACCCCGAGCGTCTGCGCCAGCTCGATCTGGCGATCGTCGACAACTGAGGCGGAGCTGCCGCGGCAGCCGTCCACGCAGTTCGGCGCGTGCCCGCTAGCTGCGATTGCTGGGGCGCACGATGCGGCCGAGCACGATCGCCAGCACGGTGAGCAGCCAGAAGGCCGCGGCGGCCTTGAGATGTGGCGTGGTGTGCGAGATGGTGTCGGCGGTGAAGGGATGGTAGATGCTGGGCATGAGATACAGGAAGCCGAGGAAGGCGAAGACCAGCGCCAGCACGAGCGCCAGGTAGAACGTGCTCCAGGTGCGCATCGCCGCCTCCCCCCGCCTGCTTTACCGATCTACCACCGTGGTGCCCGCTCTTTCTGGTTCGCGTTCCCTTCCTCGTCGCACTAGTTCGGGCCCGACGTGCGCCACGTTACCCACTTGGTAGGACGGCCCCGTGGCGCTTCTTGCCCCTCGATCATTGCTCGTGATGTGCTACGAGCACTTGATGTTCGGGTCCAGGTATCTCGCAGCGTTCGCGTTTTGATCCTGGCTGGTGATGCCAAAGTACGTCTTGTGCGGCGCACACTTGGCATTGATGAAGTAGTAGTACAGCTTGCCGTCGGGCGACACAGGGTTCGCCGCCGATTTGAACACGACCCACAGGGGCACCGCAATCGGACCGGGCGGCAAGTTGGGCACCACGTACGTGTTGTACGGATTGCCCTTGTCAATCGACTTCAGGTCTTGCGTGTTGAGGTTTGGCCACCACGACTCCCCCTGCTTCGGCGGGGTATCCGTCGTGTGGGCATATTGCACCGTTGGGTCAGCCTGGATAAGCGTACCCGTATCGCTTGGATATTTGGCGGGATTCAACGCATGCTGCCAGCGGTTGTAGTAGACACTGGCAATGCCTGCTATGTCGGCGGTGTCGTTTATGCTGGGGATCTCGCGCATGGTGATGGAGGCGACCGTCAGCGCCTTGTAAATCGCCTTCACATCATCCTTATCGTAGTACTGCTCCAGGGATTGGAAGACAGTTGTGCCCTTGGTATCCACCGTCGCGGCGTGCGCCTTGCACTGTGCCGCATCAGTGATGTAGGCGTCGGGCGGGCCGCTCGGATTAGGGCACAGATGCTCGCCGAACGCCTTGAGCATCGTCTCGACCACGTCCTGGGCGGTGGCAGTCTTATCGAAGGCATAGTGGTCGGGGTAGAGATAACCTTCGAGTGCATAAAAAACATGCAGCTGCGGTGGCGAGACATACCAGTATTTCACCCAGGTCTTCGTGCCATCGGTCAGGACGCCTGTCGTGGCAATCTTGAGGAACTCGTCGGCTTTAAAGTTGGGCAGATTGGCGAACCCATCCGCGTATTGGGTTACGCGCAAGCCCTCATTGACGCCAGCCAGCAGGAAGTCTGGCGTGGCCTTCTGCAGATAATTGATGATGTAGTCCATCGACATGGCGGCCGAGAGCTGGTAGACGCCCGGCTCGATGCCGGTATCCAGATGCTTGTAGCGCGCCCATAGGCGAAACAGCTGCGCATTGCGGATCAACCCCTGCTCTTGCAGGTGCTGGGCAACCGCGCTGGTGGAGTCACCAGGCTCCACGGTGAACTGCACCATCGCCTTCGAGCCCGCCACCGAGGGCTGAGTGATGCCGATGAACGCCGCGGCCGAGCCGAAGCCAAGGCCGAGTGCGAGCACTGCCACGATGATCGTAATGACGAGTCCGCCTCGTTTCATGCGCGCTGTGCCTCCCTTAGTGGTACCGCTCAGTTGCCGCACCTGGCGAGCGGGATGTATCGCACTATTGCGGTGTCTATCTCTGTTGTGAGTAGCCACTAGCCAGCTTGTCGTCTGCTATGGCTCCCCCGTGGGCCGCGGCGCCAGCTCTGGAAAACGCGCTGCGGCGTCTGGCCTGGGCGGCGGCTGGTCGAGATAGTCTTGCAGGATCACGGCGGCCGCGGCGGAGTCGATCTGCCTACGCATCCGCTCCGGGCGCACGCCTCGTGCCCGCAGCCGCTCTTCCGCCTGCACCGTCGAGAGCGTCTCGTCGGCGTAGACGAGCGGCACCGGCAGCACGCGCCGCAGCCGCTCCGCGAAAGCGCACACCGCGTTGGCCTGCGCATGTAGCTTGCCATCCAAGCTGATCGGCAGCCCCACCACTACCAGCCCGGCGCCGGCCTCGCGCACCACGCGCGCAATGGCCTCGATGGCGGCGGCGTTTGAGGTGCGCCGGATCACAGAGCGTGGCGAGGCCAGCAGCTCCAACTCGTCACCGACGGCGACGCCGATGCGCACCGCTCCGACATCCAACCCTACAATAACCATCGCCTTCTGTCCACTTACCCGGCCCATGCGTGCTAGCTGCTCGGGCCCAGGGCCAATTGTATGGCGGCGGCTCCGCGGGAGACAAGATTCGCACACCGCCTGCCATCGCCTCAAAAGTCCTACTTGTCGTCGGGCCGTGCCTCCAGAAGCGTGGGGTATGGTAGACTGGCGAAGCGAGCCATCCGCCGCCGGCTCGCGTGCACTCCCGTCCAGCACTATGCCACGGGGCGGACGACGTAGGCGACCGGGACATGGAGACGCGCGCCGTGCCCGGCGCAAGCGTGCCGCACCTACCGGACCGCGGAGAGGAGCGAGTTGTGACCGCATTTTGGTACTTCATCGTGACGCTTGCCGTCATTGCCGCCATCATCAATTTTGTCATTGCCGCCGGCAAACGTGATCAGCCGGTGGTTGCGTTGGTGCGGGGCCTCGCCGGCGTGGTCGCGCTCGCGGCGGCGATCGCCGTGGTCGTGGGCAAAGCCTTCGACATTCCGCATCCGTATCTCACCGCGCAAACTGTCTTCCTCGCCACCGGCGTCTTCATTTTCGTCGTGCTGCTCGCGCCCAAGTATGCCGAGCGCACCACACCGAACGAGCCGAGGGTGACGCTGCAGCAGCGCGCCGCTCGCCCGGCCAACGCCACGGTGCGGCTGCGCCGCGACGGCACCGACGAGTGGGTTAACTAGTGCCGGAGCGGCTACACGAGGTGGGGCGCGAACCATACAGGACTCGCGCCCCTTTCATTTGCCCCGATAAAGGAATCCGCCGGCCATCGCCTGGTCGGCTGTCGCGGCATCGGGGTACCCACTAGGGCCTTCCCAGGAGGACCATTCGCCATGCCTCGCCTCAGCGACGCCCAGATCGCCGACTACCTGCGCCTGCACCCGCTACCCAGCCTGGGCGCGCCGCTCACCATCCGCCCGTTGGAGGCGGACAGCGGCATGGCGCGCTTTCAGGTCAGCGGCGCGCAGGGTGCATGCGTGCTCACCTGCTACGAGCCGTCCGAGGTCGAGACGGCGCGGCGCGAGGTCGCCGGACTGACGCTGGGTGGGCTGCTAGGCATGGCACCTGCCCTCCTTCAGCACGATGAGGCTGGCGGTGCGCTTGGTGGGCCGGTGGTGGTGGTGTCGGAGCCGGTGGGCACGGCGCTCGGCCACCGGCGCCTCTCCACCGAGGATGCCCACGACTGGCTGTTCTTGCTGCTCACGCTCCATCATCTGCCGGCCGCCAGCGTGACCATCGCCTGGGCGGGCAGTGCGGATGCCGAGAGTTGGTGGCAGCGCGCGCAGGCCGCCTGGAAAGCCTGCCTTGCCGACTATGCCGGATCCCAATATCAGCCGCTGCGGGACGCGCTGTCGCAGCTGCATGCTATCGTCGGCGTACATGTCGAGGTGAACCGGGGCCTCTGGCAGGATCTGCCACGCCGCCCCTGCCACGGCAATCCCGTTCCGGCGCACGTGGTGCGCACGAGCACGGGAATGCAGCTCATCGAGTGGAACGGCTTTGGGCTGGGCGATCCCGCGATGGAGGTCGGGCGTGCGGGGGCGCTGGCGGCACTCTCTGGAGAGTTGAGTGCGGGCCAGTACGTGCAGTTCATCGCGGACTATCTGGCGGGCATGCGCGACACGGGCGACACGACTCTCGAAGAGCGGGTGCGCGTCTTCGCCTCCATCCTGCCATTGGGGTTCGCCTTCACCGTGCTGCACCATCTCGCGCAGCTGAACCCTGGGGGCAGGGACTATGCGCCCACCGTCGAGCAGGTCGCGCGCGCGCTCGTCTGGATTCAGGATACGCTCGGAGTCGAGGTGGGCAAGGCGGAAGACTTACTGGCGCCGCTGCGTGTGCCGGCATAGCCGCCAGGGTGCGCCACTTCAGCAAACCCGATTGCGGTGCGTCAGCCAATGGCAAGGAGCCATGATACGCGCTGTGCACCTGCGTGTTTAGACGCTGCATGTGCAAGCCAGGTTATACAACTGACCGGGAAACCACGCGCCTTAGCCGCCACCACTCGCCAGGAGGTTGCCAGTCCGCGCATCAAACACCTCGTAGACAGTGGCGGTCTGCTGACCGGGATTGGCGGCAAGAGACGTGAAGAGCACTGGGCCGCGGAGCTCGACATAACAGACGACAGCGTCGCCCGGCAGATTGAGATCGTCGACTCGCACGCGTCCATGCCCGTCGCGCACCGTTACAAACCAGACCTCGATGACGGTAAGTGCCCGACCGGAGTGATTCCTTTGTTGAAGAAGCCGTGGTCGCGGGTGAAGTCAAGGACGTCCTGAGCGGTGAAGGACGGCGTGCAGCTATTGCGTGGCGTGATGGCGGGAGTGCCTGGCCGCGAGCCGTTCAACAGGTACAGTGGACCTGGGCACTCCGTCGCCACGAGTGGCGCACTCTTTAAGCCAGCGGGGCTCGACGCGCTAATGCCGTGCAGGAGCATGACAAGCGCGATGGCCGCCACCACGACGATTCCTTCGCACACCAACAGTGCTCGACTCGTCAATCGCATGGTGCATGTCTTTCAGTGCCAGCGGCACGACGTACACAATCGAGCGGTCTCGATAGAGAATAGCGCAGAGCACAGTCGGCACGCGAGGGGAGTCGCAACGCACGGAACGAGATGGCGCGCGGAGCGTGTTGGATTGAATTGGCGGAGACAACATAAGGCCATCTGGGCCTTCACGCTTTGATGCCAATCGAACGGATTAAAGCGCACCATCCCTCTTGACATCCCCGTGTCACTCGTCTATAAATAACCAATAGGTTATAGAACGCAACGGTGGTGGACATGGCGGTCGATCAGCTCAGCAGTGTATTCATGGCGCTCGCCGATCCGACGAGACGGGCAATCCTTACGCGTCTCATGGCGGGGGACGCGAACGTTTCAGAACTGGCTGAGCCGTTCTCCATTAGCCAGCCGGCGATCTCTAAGCATCTCAAGGTGCTTGAGCGCGCGGGCTTGATCTCGCGTACACGCGCGGCCACCGCGCGTCTGAGCCATCTCGAGGCCGCACCGATGAAGGAGGCCACCATGTGGATGGAGAACTATCGCCAGTACTGGGAGAGTAGCTTCGACCGCCTGGACGCTGCGCTCAAAGAATACATAGGGGGCACAGACGCACACAGGGGAACCGCGGAACGTACGAGCCTAAAACGTGCGGGCGGGAAAGGTGGCGCACCGTGACTGAGGCAAACTCAGGGAACGCGGACGAGTCTGAGGCCGTCATCACACGTGACTTCAACGCTCCGCGTGCGCTCGTGTTCAAGTTCTGGACCGATCCCGACCAGCTGGCCAAGTGGTGGGGTCCCGCGGGCTACCATACCCCGCGGGAGGATATGGAGATCGATCTGCGCGTCGGCGGTACGTTCCAGTTGCGCATCGTACAGACGGCGACCGGAGCCGACGTCTGGGTGCGTGGTGAGATCGTCGAGCTCGTCGCGCCGGAGGTCCTCACTATCCGCATGCGTGTGCCACAGCCCATCGGCCTGCCGCCGATGGAAACCCTGCTGCGCGTGCAGTTTCACGATCTGGGCGAAAAGACCCGCGTCACGCTGCGCCAGGGGCCGTTCTCGACGGCCGATCAGCGCGAGCAGACCACCGAGGGCTGGATCTACTCGTTCGCCACGCTGGACGAGCTCCTCCTCTCCGACAGCAAGTAGCTCTATCCGTTAGGAAGGAAGCGGTATGGAACAGGTAACCTCGAAAGACAGCACGACTATCGCCTTCGATCGGCTAGGTGAGGGACCAGCGGTGATCCTGGTGAGCGGCGGCTCGGTGGATCGCTCGTCGCTCGCGGCGCTGGCGGACCTGCTGGCGAAGCGCTTTACGGTGTTCAACTATGACCGCCGCGGGCGCGGGCCGAGCGGCGATACGCCGCCCTATGCGGTCGAGCGCGAGGTCGAAGACATCGATGCCGTGGTCGAGGCAGCTGGTGGCTCGGCGTATCTGTTTGGCTCGTCCTCCGGCGCCGCTCTCGCCCTCGAGGCAGCGCGTCAGCTCCCTAACAGAATCACGAAGCTCGCTCTCTGGGAGCCACCATACATTCCCGAAGGATTCCCTCGGCCGCCGGCGGACACGGCAAAGACCTTTAGCGATCTCGTCGCGGCGGGGAAGCGTGGCGACGCGGCGGAGTACTTCATGGCGAAGGTGGTCGGCATGCCGCCCGAGTTCGTCGCCCAGGCACGCAGTTCGCCGTGGTGGCCAGCGCAGGAGGCACTCGCGCACACGCTCGCCTACGACGCCACCATCATGGGCGACTATTCCCTGCCGACGGAGCGGGCGGCCCAGGTCACGATTCCCACGCTGGTGCTCGACGGCGGGGCGAGCTTCCCGTTCTTGCATCCCACCGCGCAAGCGCTGGCGGCTGCCCTCCCCAACGGGCGGCAGCGCACGCTGGAAGGTCAGAGTCACGACGTCGCTGCGGAGGTCCTTGCTCCCGCGTTGGAAGAGTTCTTCACCGCCTAACGCGCGCGTCGGCTCGCGGTCGGCGGCCCGCACTGGCACCCGCCGACCGCGCGCGTCTCGACGTCGCATTGTGCCAGGCGCGAAGTCTTGTCCTGTCACGGGGGGGACCTATGCAATTTCGCACCACTCTCCTGCTCGGCGGCAAGACCGCCACGGGCATCCGCGTTCCGCCTGAGGTTGTGGCGAGCCTCGGCTCGAGCAAACGGCCAGCTGTGCTGGCCACCATCAAGGGGTACACCTACCGCAGCACGGTGGCGCCGATGGGCGGCGAGTTCATGCTGCCGGTCAGTGCTGAGGTCCGCGAGCGCGCTGGCGTGGCAGCGGGCGATGAGGTGGATGTCGATCTCGAGCTCGACACTGAGCCGCGCGAGGTAACCGTGCCGCCCGATTTCGCGGAGGCGCTCGATCGTGATGCGGGCGCCCGCCGATCCTTCGACGGGCTGTCGTTTAGCCACAAGCAGCAGCACATGCTCGCGATCGAGGGAGCCAAGAGCGCCGAGACGCGGCAGCGACGCATCGCCAAAGCAATCAGCATGCTGCGCGAGGGCCGCACCTAGCGCTGACTGGCGCGAGACACGCCTGCCGGTACGCTGGGCGCATCGCGAGGCGATAGGCCCAGCGTCGTACTGTTCGCGCCCCGCACGCTATGCCGAGACGCGGCCCTTGCCCCCTGCCGGCTCCAGGTGCAGCCACCAGGCGAACACGACCAGGGTAACTCTGGGGCCTACACACGCGCCTTGCGCCAGCGTCCACTGCGGAACCGCCAGTACGAGAGGCCCGCCTGCGTGCAGAAGTCTATCGCCATGGCCAGGCGGGCGCCGGGCAGCGCCATGAACGGAATCAGCGCCGTCGCCAACGGCACGCGCAGCCCCCAGGTGCCCGTCGCGCGCACGACGACGGGGAACTTGGTGTCGCCCGAACCGCGCAGCGCGCCATTGAAGATGAAGGCGACCCCCGCCGCCGGCAGGGTAAGGCACGAGAGGCGCATGGCGATGCCGCCCGCGCTGAGGACTGAGGCATCCGCGACGAACAGGCCGAGCAAGACCTGCGGCAACAGCAGCGCTACCAGACCGATCGCGCCCATCATCGCGACACACGGGCGCAGTGCCGACCAAACCACGCGTACCGCCAGCTCGGGATCAGCCGCGCCCAGGGCCTGGCCGACGAGCGCGGTGGTGGCGACGGCGAAGCCGAAGCCGGGCAGGACGCCCAGACTTTCGACGGTGTTGATGCTGACGTTAGCGGCGTAGGCTGTGGCGCCAAGGCCCACCACTACGCGCCCGAAGGCCACGAGGCCAAGCTGGAAGACGCCGATCTCCGCCGCCGACGGGAGGCCGACGTGCAGGATGCGCAGGGCAACGTCGCGGTCCGGCCGCAACGCCGCCCAGCGCAGTCGAGGCGCGCGTGGGTGGGCACGCGAGAGCAGCGAGACTGCCATCACCATGCCAATCGTCCATCCGGTGGCGGCGCCGATGGCCGAGCCGACGACGCCGATGGGATGGATGCCGAGCGGCGCGAAGCCGTTCATCAGCGTCCACGAGCCGACGATGTTGGCGCCGTTGACCAGCAGCATCACGAGCAGGGGGCGTCGCGCATCGCCGGCGCCGCGCATCGCGGCGGTACATGCGGAGGCGATGCCGGTGGCGGGAGCCGCCAGGCTGAAGACGCGGATGTACACAGCGGCCAGCGACGCTACCTGGCCACTGACCCCCAGCGCGTGGGCGATGCCCAACGCCAGCGGCATCGACAGCACGAGCATCAGGAGCCCGGCCAGGCAGCCCAGCAGCAGACCCTGCCCGGCGGCACGCGCGGCCAACGGCTTGTCTTGCGCGCCGGTGGCGCGGGCGACCAACGCCGTGACGCCGATATTGACGGCGAAGAAGGCATTGAGCACGACCCAGACGGCTGTGGCCGCCACGCCAACCGCCGCCAGCGCCGTCGCGCGGCCATAGCCGATCTCCGCCACGGCGCTCTGCGACAAGTGGCCGGCGAGAAATGTGTCGGACACGCCGACGCCCAGGGTCAAGAGCTGCTCGCCGATCGCGGGGAGGGCGAGACCCATTACCCGTTTGCGCAGCTCGGCCTCAGACAGCGGCGCTGCCTTCGCCTGTGCGCGCGCTGGCTGGGCAGACGGCGCCGCAGAGCGTCGGGGAGGGCGAGTGGGGGCTGAGAGCACTCGCAGACGCCGAGGAACGTCGCGGACGATGGTCGAAAGGTGTGGGTGGGCGCTGGCGGTGACGGCAGCGGCGAGCGGGAGACTGATGCGGGGCAAACGCATGACAAGCACACTCCAATAAAATGACTTCGTGTTAGATAGATATCTCACACTGTGGGAAAAAAGCAACGGTACCATGGGACAGTATCGCGCAAAGAAATCCTGTATTCTTGCGACGTATGCACCTTGTTTGGGTAACACTGTCTGCTGTAGCATACCATGTTTCGGGGAACGCAGTTAGACCAGCATCATCCAATGGGGCGGGTGGGGCGCAAGAAGTTGCCCTGCTGGTTCGCGCTCGCGACGCTCGCCCGCCACAGCGCCGGCTCATGGGCCGCCTGCTGCCGTTGTGACGACAGCGCGCTAATCGTCACCAACCTGTAACATCGCGTAACACATGGGACAGATGTTGGACCTAGACTGGAGGCGAGTGAGTGAGTAAGTTAGGTAACTTACTGACGTGAGAGGGGTCCAGATGACGACAGCCCAGACCATCACGCGCAACAAGCGCGAGCGCCTGATCGTGGCCGCCAAGCTCGCATTTTATCGCCAGGGCTTCTCGACGACCAGCCTGGCCGATGTTGCCGCGCTCGCGGAAGTGCCATTGGGCAATGTCTACTACTACTTCCGCACCAAAGATGATCTCGTGAGCACCGTCATTGCTGCCCACCTCGCTGAGATCCGGGCGCGGTTCGCACAATGGGAGCAAGATCCCTTGCCGCGCCAGCGCCTGTTGTCGATGCTGCAGGAGGAGCGCAAGGGCCAAGATGAACTGGCGCGCTATGGGTGTCCATATGGCAGCCTCAGCATCGAGCTGGGGAAAGACGGCACGTCTCTGGCCCCACTGGCTGCCAATTTGCTTGAGGTCCAGATCGACTGGGCCGCGCAACAGTTCGCTCTGCTGGGCAAGGAGGCGTCCGAGGCGCGAGACCTCGCCGTTGACCTCATTGCCTCGCTGGCAGGCGCGTTCGTGCTCGGTTGCAGCTTGCGCTCTCCAGCACTCCTGGACCGCCAGCTCCAGCGCCTGCAAACCTGGGTTGAGTCGCTGTAGGACACGTCCCTGTACGACACATCCGACTATTGCTCCGGAAACTACGCACACGTCATCCATCGAGCTGCCGGCCCTGAGCATCCTCGAATGGCGCCCAGTATCGCAATGCGTCACTTCACAGTGGTCCACTTAGCATCCCAGATGGGAACCATTCAGGAGTCTTTCCCATGGACTCGCAGGTAACTCACAATAACATGTCAGATGCGTCGATGCCGAATCCATCAACATCCGGCTCACTGCAGGCGATCGCCGAGCGCTTTATCGACCGCCTGTTCGCCGTCGTCGAGCGCATCTGGGCGCCGTTCTTGCGCCTCAGTCTCGCCGTCATCCTCATCTGGCTTGGCGCGGACAAGTTCGCCAATCCCAAGTACACCGTCGGCCTGGAGAGGGCGTCGCCGCTGTACGTCTTCCTCGCGACCAACGGCTTCGCCTACGCGCTCGCTGTGCTCGAGATCGTCGCGGCCGGCTTCCTACTGGCCAATCGCGCGGTCCGCTACGTCGGGCTGCTGGTCGTGCTGCTCTTCGTTGGCACGTTCTCGATCTTCCTGACCGCCCCGGCGATCACCTTCGGCTCACCGCAGGGCTTCCCCGTGCTCTCGAACACCGGTGAGTTCCTGCTCAAAGACGTTGGCCTAGCTGCCGCGGCTATCGCGATGGTGGCGCACGACGTGCGGCGGCATCGGGAGGCGGTGGAGTCGGCACGCACTCGCTAGTTGCCGCTCCGTTCGGACGCCTGCGTTGAGGTAGCAAGCGTACCGACGCCCTCCACACGCCGAGTCGTTCGCGAGCGGCTCGGCATGTCACCGACGGGCCCCGCGACATAGGGGAGTCGGCAGAGTATCCCGGCACGTAATCGGAATCGGCGGTGAGGAAACGCCATCTTTATCAGTGAAATCGGCACTGTTGGCGCCGATGACCAACCTTGAACAGAGAAGTGCATGAACAGCTACCTGCAACGCACGATGAGTCCGGAGGATCACGACCCGCAAGCCGAGACGCACCCGCTGGCGGAGGATCATCGCCCACCCAGGCGTCGCGAGCGCATGCCACGGTTCAATCCGCCCCGTTGGCAGTGGCGGAGGCTGGGGGCCACTATGTTTGCTCCGCCATGGCTGCTGAGGTTGAGGCGCCGTCCACTCGTGGGCTATCTGGCGGCCGTATTCTTCGAGCTCGGCGCTGTGAGTGGCGTACACCTCGAAGTCCACGCGCTTTCCATCTTTGCGTTGCAAGAGGCGCTGGTGATCCTGGGGATCTTTGTGGTCGCGCTGACGTGGGGCGCCGGACCAGGCCTGCTGGCCGTACTTGTCGGCATGACGCAGCTCGACGTGTACGCCTTGTTCTCCGGGCGCCTCATGTCGCAGCGCGAGCTGACGGATGGCCTCAGTCTGCTCATATGCTGGCTGATCGGCGTCAGTATCTGCGTCATGGTCAGTCGAAGCTGCAGCGCGCGCCGCCAGGCCGAGGCATTGGCCACCTCGCTGCGCGCGGAACAGGCCAGGAGCGAGATGGAATACCGGCGCTTGCGCACGCTCCTGGGGGTGCTGCCCGCCACGGTAGCGATGGTGGATGCACAGGGACGCTTCGTGGAACGCAATCCAGCGGAGCAGGCCCTCTGGGGAACGGAATCACCTCCAAGCGAGCTTGCGCAGCTTGAGGCGTATCAGGGCTGGTGGCCTGACACTGGCAAGCCCGTGGCCGTTGGGGAGTGGGCTATCGCGCGTGCCTTGACGAGAGGCGAGACAATTATGGCCGAGGAGGTGGAGCAGCTGATCGCGGGGCAGCACAAGGTGATCCTGCACTCGGCGGCTCCGATACGTGATGAGACGGGGGCGATTCAGGGCGCTGCGGGTGTGCTCCAGGATATCACCGAGCGCAAGCGAATGGAGCGCGAGCTTGCCGAGCGGGCCGCACAGCTCGAAGCGATCCTTGCCAGCATCACCGATGGGCTGATCGTCACGGACGCCCAAGGCCGCCTGCTGGGTCTGAATCCGGCCTATCAGGCGCTCCTGGGCGTTGAGAGTGTGCCTACAGGGGTCACATTGGCCACCTGGCAGCGGATCGCGGGGTACGCCGTGCTCGACACCCAAGGACGGCCCATCACTGAAGCGGAGCGACCCGTTAACCGGATCATGCGGGGTGAAGTCCTGACGGGCACGAAACACGTCGATCTCCTCCTGCGGACTCGCGACGGCCGCGAGATATACGTCAACGGCAGTGGCGCCCCCATTCGTGACAAGGCAGGCAGACTGCTTGGCGCGGTCCAGGTGCTGCGCGATGTTACCGACCAACGCCGGCTGGAGCAGCATACCCACGAGGCGCTGCGCGCACTGCTCGCGATGGCGGAGGTCCTGGTGCAGGTGCAGGATGCGCCAACGGCGCCGCAAGATGCCGACCCTGGCGACGCGGAGATTATGGCCGAGAAGGATTCCCCCTGGCTGCCCGTCGTGGCACATCGCCTGGCCGAGCTGACGCGCCGTGTCCTGGCGCGCCGTGCTGTTAGCATAGTCGCGGTCGAGCCAGAGACAGCACTGATGCGCGGGGTCACTGTCGACGGCCTCACTCCTGAGCAAGAAGCCCACTGGAGGGCCAGATGGGACCGACCGCATTATCTCGGCGAGGAACATGATCCCAGCACGGTAGCGGCGTTGCGGGCAGGCGAACCAGTGACGCTCGGGCGAATATACGAGCCGATACAGTGGTGGCAGGAGCGCTCAGCCTTGCTCACATCGCTCCTGGTGCCAATGCGAGTGGGCGATGCGCTGGTGGGCATTCTCAGGGTGGATGACGACGAGGCGTATGGCGGCGGGGAATCTACGCATGGACCCTCACCCAACAGAACGGAGCTCGTGAGGGCTATCGCCAGGCTGGGAGCGTTGGTGCTGGACCGCGAGCGGCTGCTGCGCGAACGGGAGGCGGCGCGCGCGCGCGAGCTGGCGCTGCGCGAAACCACCCAACAGATGGATACGTTTGTCGGTATCGCCAGCCACGAGCTGAAAACCCCACTCACGAGCCTGATGATGTCCCTGTACCTGGCGGAGCAGCGCATCGAGCAATTGAACCGACGTAGGACGGACGTTGCCGACGAGGTAGGGCCCGTGCTAGAGCAGGTTACCTTTGCCGAGCGTCAAACGGAGCGGCTGGACCGCCTCGTGAACGATCTCGTGGACGTTGCGCGCGTGCGGTCAGGCAAGCTAGAGCTTCACCCACGGCCGGCGGATCTGGCGGACATCGTACTTGAGGCGCTCGATGAGCAGCGCCGCCTGGCCACCGAGCGCACGTTGTTGCTCCAATTCCCCGCTGATCTGCGCGTGCCCGTCAATGTTGACGCCGATCGCATCGGGCAGGTCGTGACCAATTACCTCACCAACGCGCTCAAGTACTCGCCGGCGGATCGCCCTGTCGCGGTCGGCATTGAAGTGAACGGCCAGCAGGCGCGCGTTTGGGTGCGCGACGAGGGACCGGGGCTGCCTACCGAGGAGCAAGAGCGCATTTGGGAACGCTTCCACCGGGCCAGCGGCATCGTGGTGCAGAGCGGCTCAGGGATTGGGCTGGGTCTGGGATTGCATATCTGCCGGACGATCATCGAGCGACACCACGGCCGGGTGGGCGTTGAGAGCGCTCCGGGGCGAGGTTCCACGTTCTGGTTCACCGTACCACTCGCAAGTCAGGAGGCTGCCGCGATGATGAATGCTGACACAGCGACGACTGCACCTCTACCTGACCGGCTCATTCCTAGCGACCGACACGGCGCTCACGGTC
>Ga0209647_1002312_pt1 | contig 15508 bp, 16 predicted proteins | sample GraSoi_2013_60cm_FD_185827 | JGI IMG/M metagenome (GOLD analysis project Ga0209647, IMG submission 185827) | Grasslands soil microbial communities from the Angelo Coastal Reserve, California, USA - Sample 9_17_2013_60cm (SPAdes) (version 2) | ecosystem: Environmental > Terrestrial > Soil >...
AGCCCCTGCAACAGCCACCTGTCCGGGCGGGCCCGCCGCCGTGAGCGAGTACCCCGGCGTGCCCGCCGCGGTGCGCGAGTGCCCGGGCGTGCCCGCCGCCGCGTGGCGCGGCCGGCGGCGGCCACCTCGACGGCGAAGGCGACCCGGTCAGCCAGACCTGGCGGGGCGGGCCGGCGCAGCAACTGCGCGGCCTGGCGGCCCGCCCGGTCCTCGCGCACCGCCTGCCAGCACTGCTCGCATTCGAGCAGGTGCTCATCCCACCGCCGGGCGCCCGCTTCGTCCAGCTCCCCGGCCAGGAACCCGGCCAGCAGCCGGTGCTGCCGGTCAGGACTGTCCATGGCTCACCCCCGCCTCGGCCAGCAGCCGGGCCAGCCTGCGCCGGCCACGGTGCACCCGCGCCAGCACGGTCCCGCGCGGGCACCCCAGCACCTCCGCCGTCTCCGTAGCGGTGTACCCGGCCACATCCATCAGCACGATGCACACCCGCTGCGGCTCCGGCAGCAGCGCCAGGCACCGGGACACCGCACCGGCATCCAGGCCGGCGATCACCACGTCGGCCACATCAGCCAGCGCCTCCCCGCCCGCCGGCCGGGCCAGCGACAGCCCGTCCAGCAGCTCGCCGGCCGGCAGCTCCAGCGGCCGGCGGCGGCGCCGGCGCGCCTCCGACCGCGCCGCGTTCAGGCAGATCGCGGCCAGCCACGCCCGCGTATTCTCACCCCGGTAGGAGCCGAACGCGGCATACGCCCGCAGGTAGGTCTCCTGCACCAGGTCCTCAGGCTCCTGCCCGGCCCCGGCCGACTGCCGCGCGACCCGGTACACCGCGTCCACATGCGGCAGCGTGGCGTCCAGGAACGCGCGATGGTCACTCTCCACGGCTCTTCACATCCACTTACGACGCCCGGCGCCTCCCCTTGATTGCACCATGGCGGAAATGGCACCCGCCAGACCGGTGCCGCGCCGGGCGCGCCGGAAGGCACCTCGGCCGGAAGCAGGCGGGCCTGAGACCGCCCGGACGCTCACCCGCTGGCTGGCAGCGCGCTATGCAGCCCGGGCCGCCGGAACGCGATGGCGAGCACGATCCCGATGACCAGCCCGAACAGCAGGTGAGCGAGGAAGAACGCGGTCTGCGGGACCAGGCCCATCATCGGGCTGGTGGGCGGCAGCAGCATCGCATCACGACGTAGACGATCGCGCACCGGCGACGGCGGAGGTGATGATGCCGGCCGAGGTCCGCAGCCCCGGGATCGCCATCCACGCAGCCGCCCCGATCAGCGCCGCGAAGGTCACGCCGAGGAACCCGGCATAGGCGAAATGCAGGATGACCCCCACCACGATCCGCCCGGCGCTGACCGGCATCGCGCTCATCACCGCGTTCCGCGCTGCCGGGGTCATCCCCGACAGGAGGCTGGCGACCGTGCTGTTGGTCGCGTGGCCGGTTATCAGCAGGCCCATCATCTGCACCTTCGCCGGCGGCACGTGCATGGCGAGCAGCTGCCCGCCGAGGTGGCTGGCCATCGCGCCGCTGATGTGGCCGCTGCGCAGCGCCGGGGCAAGCTGGGCCATCGCCGCCGGAGGCAGGTGGATTCCCATCAGCGACATCAGCATCGTCAGCATCGACAGCGCCGGCGTGATCGTGAAGACGAAGGCCGGTATGCCCAGGTTCAGCGGGCTCGCATAACCCATCCCGGCGGCGCCCATGACCAGGATCATCACCGCTATCAGCGCCACGCCGCCCAGCACCTCGCCGGCCAGCGCCGGGCCTAGCAGCCTGCGGGTGACCAAGCGCATATCCCCGGTCGATTGCACGTGCATCACGCCAACCATTGCCTTCTCCCGTGTGGCTCTCTGCTGTCCCGGCTCGCACACGTTGTGGGCACGCCACCGGGTGCGCACAGGCCGGGCGCGGTCGGGGCGGCACCACCCGCCGTCTCCTGCGCGGGCGGGACCGCGCTTTCGCCGCCATTACATGGCCGCAGTCAGCCAATGCGCGCGGCGTCTGTCAGCCCGATGACATTCCCGACCCGGCCGGCCGGACGCCACCGCCGCCTTGTGAGAACCGTTCTGGACTATCAGTTGCAGAACCGGTTTCCCTATGCTGGACCGGTCGGTTCGCAGCGTCAGGGGGATGGCAGATGGCACGACCCCGCAGCTTCAGCACCCAGGACGCCGTGGCGGCCGCCGCGGGCGTGTTCTGGTCCAAGGGCTACCAGGACACGGCGATCTCCGACCTCGAGCAGGCCACCGGCCTGAACCGCTCCAGCCTCTACGCCGCGTTCGGCACCAAGCAGGCGATCTTCGACCAGGCCCTGGAGGGGTACCTGCGCGGCTTCATCGGACCCCGGCTTGCCCCCCTGGAACGGCCCGGAGCCGACTCTCCCGATATCGAGCGCTTCTTCGCCGACCTCGCCGCGTTCTTCCGCACCGGCAGGCAGGCCCGGCAAGGCTGCCTCATGATCAACTCGATCGCCGAGCACGAGGGCCGCAGCACCCACCTGGGCCCCAGGGGCCAAGCCTTCCGAGACCGCCTCAGCGCGGCCTTCGCCAACGCCATGGCCCGCCGGCACGAGCCTGGCCTCGTCCGCCAGCAGGCCCAGCTTCTCACCGCCACCACGTTCGGCATCTGGCTAACAGCCCGCATCGACCCCGCCGCCGCCGCCCAGGCCTGCGATGCCACCGCCGCCTACCTCCGCACGTGGCACCAGGCCCCCGTCGGACCGGGCGGTTCCTGCTGACGCCAGCACGGCAGCACTGTCATCCACGCCGCCCAAGGCGGCGCCGGTGCAGAGGCGTCCTGCGCGGGCCGCCGGTTTCCAGTGCCAGCAGTGCCTGCTCGACGACCTCGGTGAGGGCCGGGTGAATGTAGAGGACGCCGGAGGCGGCCTGCTCCGCGGTGTTGCCCAGGCACGATCTCATCCCCGCCGACCTGGAGCAACTTGGCCCGGTAAACCGCGCCTCGCCGAGGAACACGTCGATGCCGTTGACCCGCCGGTGCGCTACGGCCGGCTCATGCAGCGGGTCGATCCTGCCGAACACCCGGTCGCGGATCGCGGGCCAGTCCGGTGCGGCCCATCGCGCGCCGATCCCGAACCGGACCGCGTGCGCACCGCCTGGGCGACATCAGGGGTATAGACCAGCATTCTCGACGGTATGCACCCCCGGTTGAGGCAGGTGCCGCCGAAGCGGTCGCTCTCCACCACGGCGGTCCGCCAGCCAGCCAACCCCTTGGCCGGCAGCATGTCTCCCGCTGCCGACGCCCACGATCACCAGGTCATAGCTGTGTACTGCCACGCCGCGCTCCCTTCCGGCCCATCATCTAGCTCAGGGGCGAAACGGCACTCATCCTGTTCCCTCGCGCTGACACTCTCCAGGCATGCGGCCCGGCCGCGGCCTCAGGCGCGGGTCAGGCCTGGCGCGTCAGGCGCGGGCGGCGAGCCTGGGCCGGTCGAGAACCTCGATAGCGGCGTAGCTGATGCGGATCAGGCCGTCGCGTTCCAGGTCCTTGAGCACCTTGTTCAGCGAGGGCCGTTGCACCCCCAGCATGGCGGCCAGGGTCCGCTGCGGCAGTTCCACCCGCCCGTCCACCGCCTCCTCGGCCAGGAGACGCGCGGCCTGGGCGGCCAGCGACCCGCCCAGCAGCGCCAGGACGCGGGCCTGGCTCGCCGCCAGCCGCTGCGCCACGCTGGACAGCCACCGCCGGGCGATCCCCGGCCGGGAGGCTAGCAGTTCCTCGAAGTCCTCCCGGCCCAGGAACAGGCAGGTCACCTCGGTCAGGGCCCGGCCGGCATACGGCAGCGGCATCTCCAGCAGCAGCTGAATGTCGCCGTCCACGTCACCGGAACGCAGCAGCTGCACCACGGCCCGGCGGCGGCCCGAGCCCACCGACAGCTCGATCCGGCCGTCCCGGACGATCCACACCCCGGGAGTCTGCTCACCACTGCGGAACAGGACCGAGCCTGGCGGGAACGTGCGCACCGCGAGCATAGAGGCGAGCGCGGCCACGTCGTCGGGCCGCAGCGGCGCCGCCTGCCCGCGGCCGACGCACCGGGCCACCCACGCGGCCTGCCGGATCTGCGCCTCGGTCATCGCCCCGGGCACCGTCAGCACCCGGCCCGCCCGCTGCGCCGCCGCCGCGGGAAGTCGCCGTAAGGTCATGCCACCTATCTTGTCACCTGGCTGACACTGCGGCAGCAGGCTCGGCTGGGCTGTTTCAACCCCCTTACCCTCTCCGTCAGAGAGCTGCAGGCGGTCTCGGACGCCGCCCTGACCCCAGTGGTGCTGGGCCACCCAGGCCAGTTACGAGTGACGTTCGTGTTCATAACGAACGAACGCGCAACACACGGCTGTAGCCACGCGGCGGCATGCTGAACATAATGATGTTGCGCCCAGAGAACTATGGGCCTCAAGAGGTGAGGGCCAAAAACAAGATCAAGAGGTCCATCGCAGGCAGGCGTGGAGACTCCCCGAGACCCTTAGAGACACTAAAATCGCAGGTCAGCCGGATACCCTGCTGGTCACTGGCTCGCTGATTGTCCCTGACACGGAAGAGGTCACTGGTTCAATCCCAGTACCGCCTACCAGTTCAGAGGCATGAAATCGAGTATGTACTCGACTAACTTGATCGACTGCTAGCCGTTCTGCTAGCCATTTCAAACACGAGTTCTAATACCTGCTCTCGGGGCCCGACGACGGGCTCCATGGCGGCCGGATCAAATCAACGGGAACGCGGCGGGGTCGCGCACGGCACTGGGCGGCACGCACCGCCGACGAGTTCGACGGGGTACGGGCTGACCGGCAGGCCGGCTACGAATGGCTCGCCACCCACGACGAAGACTGGCACCGAGCCCAGGCCGTGCAGGCCACGCTGTGGCGCCGCGGGCAGATCAGGGCAGTCGGCTTACCCGACCTGCTCATCGCCGCAGTCGCCGAACAAGAACGCGTCACCATCCTTGCACTACGACAGCGACTATGACCCCATCACCCAGGTCACCCGCCAGCCCACACAGTGGGTCGTCCCACGCGGCACGATCCCCTAGCTCGTGCGGCAGATCAGTGATCGGCATCATCACCGTCGCCATGGCGAACCGTTACCTCCGCGCGGAGGCGCGGAACCGGTCGAGATGCGAACCGAGAGACAGTGGTGCAACACTCGCTCATGCATGCCGAAATGAGGGACGTTGCGCCGGCGCATGATTATTCGCTGTTCATCATGTTCATTCGTGGCCGCAATCCCCACCAGAGGTATTCGGCATGCGGTTGTGCCAAATTCCCCGCCCTCGGCCACCCAGGTCGAAACGTTCGCTAGTAACTCCTCGAAGCGCGTCGGTGCTGGATGTGAAGACGTCCTCCTGATGCGGTTGTCGGGCTTGCTATCCCAGCGCATCAAGGAGGACGTCCATGAGCGACCGTACCGGCTTGTCCAGGAGCGACCGCAACCGCAACGCCAGGCTCGCGCGGCTGCGGCAGCTGCTGCCGCCGGAGAACGCGATCGTGGCGATCGACCTGGCCGATACCAAGCAGGCCGCGGTCGTGACCGACCATGACTCGCGGGTGATCGCGCGGCGGCGGGTGACAGCCGGGGCGTGGGAGCTCGGCGAACTGCTGGACTGGTCGATGATGGTGGCGAAGGCGGCGGGGTTTGCGTCGGTGACGGTGGCGTGCGAGCCGACCGGGCACCGGTGGCGGGTGCCGGATCAGCTCGCCGCCGGGTGGGGCCTGGCGCTGGTGTGCGTGCAGCCGCTCCTGGTCTACCGGGCCCGCGAGGGCGAAGACCTGACCTTCGATAAGTCCGACCCGAAAGACGCGGTCATCATCGCGCGGCTCGCGTGGTCTCGTTCGGCGAGGCCGCGCACCGCGTGGGCATCGCCCTGGAACTGGGCGAGCGCGAGCGGGACGGTGGTGGGTCCGGCGGCTGGCGGCTGCCGTTCGTGTTCGGCGTAGCCCGTCCCCATGAGCCGAACCCAGCGGTGCACCCCTGCCCGACAGGTTCCCCTGCGCAACTCGCACCCTTAGTCCATCATGCGGGCAAGCCCGGCTGGGGCAGCGCGCCCGGCCAGGGCCGTCGTCCGCAGCCCGCTGGAATAGCGCCGACGTCCGGGCTTTGCTAGCGAGAAGGGATTCTGTGGGCCTTTCGGAGGCCGCAGGCGACGTGGCCAGGCTCGCCTGCCACTGGGCGGGCGGCCGGCGGGCGGGGCAGTCGGATCATGCGGCTGACCGTGAAGGTGGGCCGGTTCGGTCTGATCCCGGTGGCGTGGCGAGTAGGTCTCGTACGGCGCTGACCACTGCGTCAGGGCGATCGATGGATACGAATGTGGTGGCATCGGGGATCTCGTTGAGCTGGGCTCGCCGGAAAGCAGCGGCCAGCCGCCGGCCGAGGCCGATCGTGAAGTGCTTGTCCCTGGTGCCCCACACGAGGTGAACTGGGCCCTGGAACTGGCCTAGCCAGGTGGCGGAGCCGGCTAGTTCGGTGCGGTGCATGCCGCGGGCGAATCGGGTGACATCGCGGCGGATGGCCGCGCTGTCCAGGAGGGGCTGGATCCAGCCCCGGGTCAGGCTGGCCGGCCGGGGGCGGCTGAGGAGGGGTCCGAAGCCCAGCGGGGAGTGGCGTATGGCGCGCAGCCGCGTCTGCTGGGCGAGCGTCCACACCGCGAGCCTCGAGCGGGCCAGGATGAACAGCGGTACGAAGTACCGGGGCGGGAACTGCTCGAAGGCGTCGCAGTTGGTGAGCACGAGCCCTCGCACTCGGTGGGCATCGCCGCGAAGCGCGAGCTGGCAAAGGGCGCCGCCGGTGTCGCTGCCGACCAGGACAACGTCATGGAGGTCGAGCGCGCCAAGCAGGCCGGTGACCGCGTCGGCGACGGCGATGGGCGACAGGTCGGCGTCAGGGTTCGCCGGCCGGCGGTGGGCGCCGAGGGGCCAGTCGGGCAGGATGCAGCGGACTCCGCCGGCTGCCAGCTGCTCGGCCACGGGATCCCACAACGTGGCGTTAACGAGGAAGCCGTGGACGAACACAGCAACCGGCGAGTCGGCCCCCCTAGGCCCGACGATCCGGTAGTCGACGGGACCGATAGGAAGATCGATGGTGGGCATGGGGGCCTCCGGTAGTATTCAAAGTTCCAAACAGCTTGTATGGAATTTCCGTACAGTGTGTATGAAAGTTGGGGCAGTGTCAATTGGGCACACCGGCTAGGCGAAGGACCCAGGGCGAGCGGACGGCGCAGACCCGGGCTACTCTGATCACCGCGGCCCGAAGTCTGTTCGGCGCCGAAGGCTATGCCGAAGTGAGCGCCGAGCGCGTCGCGCGAGAGGCAGGCATGACCCGCGGCGCCCTCTATCACCAGTTCGCCGACAAAGCCGACCTGTTCGCTGCAGTCCTCGACGAAGCCGAAGCTGAGATCGCCCAGCGGGTCGCCGGCGCCGTGGCCGGCCTCGACCCAGCCGACACCACCGGCATGCTCCTGGCCGGCGCCGATGCCTGGCTCGACGCCAGCACCGAACCGGATCTGCAGCGCATAGTCCTGCTCGATGGCCCATCGGTGCTGGGGTGGGACAGGTGGCGGGAAATCTGCCTGCGCCACACCGTCGGGCTCATCGCCGCCCTTCTCCAGGACGGCATCGACCGCGGCTCCGTACGGCCCCAGCCGGTCCAGGCCCTGACCCACGTCCTGGTCGGCGCCGTAGACGAGGCAGCCCTCTACATCGCCCAGGCCGACGATCGGGCAGCCGCCCGAGCGGACATGGATCTCGTCCTCCGCCGCCTCACCCTGGCATTGGCCACGCCGACCTGACCCATCGCGGCGGGCACTGAGCATGGTCGACGCGCCACGATCATCCCGCCTACCGGCGAAGGCGTCAGCGCTGCCACCCAAGAGGCGCGCTGTCACGAGACGGTGGTCAGCAGCGCCCAGCGACAGCCCCACTCGATACAGATCGAGTCGTAGGTGTGCGGTCGGGCTGCGCGGATACTGATGACGTTGAGTAGGAGCCACCATGGCCGGTGTCGTTCCTCCCCCGCGACTCTGTGCTCGGATTCGCTGCTCGCCCCCGGCGCCCTTAAGGTGCCGCCTTCCCTCCTTGCTCGTCGCTACGGTGCCGCCTGGACTGAGGAGCGAGGAGCAACCCCGTGAGCCGGAGGCCTCGGTGCCGCCTGGACTGACGAGTGACCGCGCCCTCTGGCACGCGCGAGTCTGCTCTCCCCTTAGGAATACCATCGGATACACGGCATTGGCTCGGGCTTGTAGTCGCGGGGTGGCCGGCGCCGCAGGCGCCGGAGGCGCCGCTTGATTGCGGAGATGACGGGGAGATGCTGGCTGACCCCGGGATGGCCGCCCGCCGGCCATTCCGGCGATGCGCCCCGCCGGGACAGGGTGAACGCGAGCCCGCCGGCACCGGCAGCGAGCAGAATCATGGTCAGTAGCGCATCAGCATGCCGGCGCCACCGGGCCCGGCCGCTTTGGCGGGGCCCCGGCCGCAGCCTGGACGCCCGGCCGCCGCCGGTCAGCCTATCGCCGCTGCCGCGCCGCGGCTCGGGCGGAGCGGCAGGCGCAGGCTTTGAGCTGGCTGTCTTCTCGTCCGCGGCCAGATCGGAGACCGTCGGCGGCATCGGGCCCACGAGCCGCGCTCCGGCTGCCACCAGCTCGCCAAGCGCCTGGCGGGCCGACGGCCTGAGAGCCGGTTCCTTGCTGAGGCAGCGATGGATTAGGGGGCCCAGTGGTTCGGGAAGCCTGCCGACCTGTGGATCGGAGTGCAGAATGGCGAACGCCGTGGCGGTCAGCGACTCGCCCGTGAAGGGCAGCCGGCCGGTACCTGCGAACGCGATCGTGACGCCCCATGACCACATGTCGGCGGCCGCGGTCACCCGCTCCCCGGCCAGCTGCTCAGGCGCCATGAACGCCGGGGTTCCGATCGCAACCTGGCCGGACAGGCCCGTGGTGGTCATGCCGGGAACGGTCGCCAGACCGAAATCAATCACCACTGGCCCGTCGGGTCCGAGCAGGACGTTGCCGGGCTTGAAGTCACGGTGCACCATGCCGGCGGCATGCACCGCGCCGAGCGCGGTCAGCGTCGCAACAGCGACGCGCTCAAGCGCTGCGCCGCAGCCCGGCCCGAGTTGCTCCACGACCTCCACCAGCGATGGCCCGTTCACGTATTCACTGACGATGAACGGCCGCCGTTCGAAAATCCCCGCGTCCAGAAGTTGCGAGGTGCAGAACCGGGCGACCCGCTGCGCCGCGGCGACCTCCTTCAGGAACCGGCTCCGGACGTGCGGGTTCGTGGTCGGCGGCAGCAGCTTGACCGCCGCCGGTGTTCCGGCAGGGCTGTCAGCCAGGAACACCACGCCCTGCCCGCCTTCACCAAGGCGGCCGAGCAACCGGTAAACGCCCACCCTGCGCGGATCCGTATCGCGCAGGGGCAGCATTCCCGGCATCGTGAACCGAGCCGATGCCACCCGGCCATTTCGCCCCGAATCCCCGGCGCACGCCACGACCTCGTTTCGCCCGGTGCCTGGCGTCCGCTTCATCGGCTCTCCGCCGTTGCCACCTGATCGGCCCGCCGGCAGGTGAGCGCGGTGTTCGTGGGCCAGGCCATTCCTGGCCAGTTCGCGGATCCGGGACGCGGTGAAGCCGAGCGGGCCGATGCCAGCGAAGTCGCCGGTGAGCAGCGTTTCGGGCGGTCTGGTGTCACCGGACTGCTCGGCGGCGCTGCACTGGCCGGGGAAGCAGCCGATGCTGTCAGCCATGGGTGGTTTCCTTCTTACGAGTTCTCGCGTGACGGGTATCGGTCATCACCGCAGCCTTGGACGAGGACCAGGCCGGTCTCGACGAGCGCCCACCCGGCCCGGCGCCTGGCCGCTTGGCGCCCGGTCGGGCAGCGCCGCGGATGGGACCGGCGAGGCATGTACCGCCGCGCAGACCTGCGCAGCTGCTGTTCCCGCCGGCGGATGAGTTCTTCGATCAGGTACGGGTGGATGAGCATGGTCCTCACGTCGTCTCGCTGCGGCAGCAGCGTTCTTCACCGTGCAGCCCGGGGTCGGCATGAGACATCGGCCATGTGATGGATAAGGCCGCCGGGTTGCGGGCGGCTGCGGCCGGAAGCACGGCGAACCCTATGTCCGCGGCGGCATCAGGCGGCCGGCGATAGAGGCCGGTCCGATCGGGACCGCGCCCATCGCGCCGGCCAGCTGGCCGATGTCTGGCCCGCGCTCTTTGCTGGATTGTGGACGGCGTGGAGATCCGCGTGACTCTGGATAGCGTCGATCCGCCGGCGGGACGGCTTTGGGCCGAGCAGCGCGGCTTCGTCGACGTGGAGAAGGTTCCTCGGAGAGGGGGCCGCCGCGCAGGGTGTATTCCCTCAACGCTCAGGGACGGGAGTATCTCGAAGAATTCTGGAGGACGTGGAGCTTCCTCACAGAACGGCTCGAACAGCTCCGCGAAGGAGGTAACTAGGCATGGCCACGGCGTGGACCGAGCAGAAGTGGCCGCTACCGGCAGTACAAGGCGCGCACGGAACGGCTTCCCGCGAACTATCACGCGGCGATCGATGCGCTGGAGCGGTACACCGAGTTCTTCGGACCGGGGACGGGAGACAGCTTGATGTCAATGCTGGAGGACCTTGCCGATCTGTTCGAGCAGAGCGCAGCGAACCGAACCCCGGTCCGCGACGTCGTCGGGGAGGATCCCGTGGAGTTCGCCGAGGCGTTTCTCCGGAACTACCCGGAGGGTCAGTGGATCAGCCGGGAGCGGGAACAGCTGACCAGCGCCATCGAGCGCGCCGCCGCAGAAGAGGGCGGAAACGAAAGGGTGTCCCGATGACAGCAGAGCACGCCCAGGCGATCCGCGTGCACGGTCTTGAGAAGTCGTACAAGAAGCTGCGGGTGCTGCGCGGCGGGGACTTCGACGTGGCGCGGGGCAGCATCTTCGCCCTGCTCGGCCCCAACGGCGCAGGTAAGACCACGGTCGTGAAAATCCTGTCCACGCTGCTCAGGCCCGACGCGGGGACGGCCACCGTCGATGGCTTCGACGTCGCCACCCAGCGCGGGCGCCTTCTCCTACCCGATCATCTTCCTGCCGTTCATCAGCTCGGCATTCGTGCCCACCCGCACCATGCCCGGCCCGGTGCGCGCCTTCGCCGACAACCAACCCGTGACATCCATCGTCAACACGATCCGCCATCTGCTCGCACAGCAGCCAGTCAGCACCGGCATCTGGATCGCCCTCGCCTGGTGCCTAGGCATCCTCGTCGTCGCGTACGCCCTCGCCATGACCACCTACCACCGCAAGATCGCCTAAGGACGCGGCTTCGTCGACCAATCAGCCATCAATGCCCGCGGAGACGAGAGCCATTCCCGCCAGGGGGGCCTGAGCCGATGGGCCTCGCGGGTCTGTCAATTTAACGGTTTAACTTGATCTTGGTTGTTAGTTCCTGCCTGCGCTGAGGCGGCCGTCGAAGGTGATGTCGGAGGCGTTCAGGGCGGCCTTCCACCGGTTGGTCCACCGCTGGCGGCCCTTCCCGGTCGGGTCCAGGCTCATGATCGCCAGGTACAGGCATTTGAGGGCGGCCTGATCGGTCGGAAAGCGGCCGCGAGCGTTCACGGCTCTGCGCAGCCGGGCGTTGATTGACTCGATCGCGTTGGTGGTGCAGATGACGGTTCTTATGTCCCGGTCGAAGGCCAGGAACGGAACGAACTCCGCCCAGGCGTTCCCCCACAGCCGGATGATCGCCGGGTAGCGTTTCTCCCACGTGCCGGAGAACTCGGCGAACCGGTCCAGTGCCTCGGCCTCAGAGGCCGCGGTGCAGACCGGCTTGAGGTCTTTGGCGATAAGGCCCCGGTCTTTCTTCGACGCGTATCTGAACGAGTTCCTGAGCATAATGGACAATGCAGGTCTGGACGATGGTTTTATCCCAGACCGCGCTGACCGCGTCGGGCAGGCCCTTGAGCCCGTCGCAGACCAGCATGCAGACGTCCCGGACGCCGCGGTTCTTGATTTCCGACAAGACGCGAAGCCAGTACTTGGCACAACCCTCGCCGTCGCCGTGCTCGCCGGCCCACAGGCCCAGCACGTCGCGCTCGCCGTCGACGGTGACGCCCAGCGCCAGGTAGACCGGGCGGTTGGCGACCTGGCCCTCGCGGATCTTCACGTTAATCGCGTCGATGAACAGCACGGCATACACCGGGTCGAGCGGCCGGCTCTGCCATTCCGCCACGCCTTCCATCACCCGGTCGGTGATCGTGGTGATCGTCTGCTTCGACACCTCCGCGCCGTACACCTCGGTCAGGTGCGCACTGATTTCCCCGTGCGTCAGCCCCCTGGCCGCCGTTGCCGGACGGCACCACTAGGTTGTACAACATGCTCCAGCCCTGCTTGGGGTGACGAACAATCAACCGGGCGGCGATGCGATCCGGCGCCTGCGCACCTGGGCACCCGGGCTGGTGCGAGCACCGCGTGTCTTCAGTCAGTGGTGCTGGCCTCAGCGAGATGATTGCATTCGTCATGATTCCTCCGACAGGATCAGCCTGAGCTGTCCGCGCGGTGATCGTCGCCGTCTGGTAACGGCTACGTCTTGACCATGCCGCCGCGGGGCAGGGTGAGACATCGGCCATCCGGCGGATCGCGTTGCCCATGCCGGGTTTACCGGGTCAGAGATCTGTCGCCAGCCCATGGGTCAGTGCCGGTGAGGGTTCCCACTGGTGGCGGGTGACCTCGGCGGCGAGCTGGGCGCGGGAGGCGATGTCGAGCTTGGCGAAGATATGGACCAGGTGGGTCTGCACGGTCCGGCGGGAGATGTACAGGCGGTCGCCGATCTGCGGGTTGGTCAGCCCGTCGGCGACCAGGCTGGCGACGGCCCGCTCGGCCGGGCTGAGGCTGGGCCAGCCGGACTGCGGCCGGCCGCGCGGCCCGCGGCGGCCGCGGCGGAGGCCGGCCTGGCGCAGCACCGCCTCGGTCCGGGCCAGGTCGCGGCGGGCGTCGAGCAGCCACTGCCGGTCAAGCCCAAGCAGCTCGCAACTGGCATCCAGCGTGAAGTGCCCAGGGGGCGGGTCTTGCAACCGACCGAGCAGAATACGCTCGGCCTCCTGAATCGCGCGGAGGCGCATCCGCGGATCGGAGCCGCGGGTAAGTAGGCGTTGCGCACCGTCGGCAATACGCACGACGTTCAGGTCGCCAACAGCCAGACTTGCACGGGCGCCCGCCGCCTGGCGCGCGTGGCCGCCCGCGTGCGCGAGCACAACGAGGTCCTGCTCGGCCCGCTCGTGCGCAGCCGCCCCGGGCGGCTGCTCTGCAGGTCGCCGAACCGCTTGGGGCCGGTCAGCAGCTCGCGGATCATCAGCAGCGTCCAGCGCTCGCCGACGATGTCGAGGGTGCGCGCGGTCGCACAGTACTGGTTGTACGATCGCTGGTCCACTTGACTACTGTAATTTTCAGACTTCCGATTTCCGAACTCTCAACAGCGACTCCGCGAGTGTCCGTGGATCGGTGATCATAACGTCGTGCGGGCCGTCGATCGGGACCGTACTGTAACCGAGCGCGCGGGCGAGGTCCGCGAACGGGAGCCTTGCCGACCGGCCGTAGACGGCCGTTCCGGGGATCCGGTCAACCGCGCCGGTGAGCCGCGTGGGCTCGACGAACGTCCGCAGCGGATGGGGGCGCAGGTGCTGCTCGACCCATCGGGCGTCGCCGGGGTCGCTGATGCCAAGAAGTGCGGCGGAGACGGGCGGGAGCAGTCCGTCCACGGCGGTGGCCCGCAGCGCCTCGCTGAACCAGGCGGGCGCCATGCCGAATAGGCTCGTCCCGTCTGGTCCGGCCCAGCCCTCCACCAGCACGATGTGATTCACCAGGTCGGGCCGCCGGTCGGCCGCCTGCCTGACGACCAGCCCGGCAGAGCTGTGGCCGACGAGGATCACTTCGCCGTCCGTGGTCGCCAGGGCGGCTACGACCTGGTCGACGTGATCCTCGAGTCCGGCATTGCCGCCGGACAGCTCGGGCACGACGGTACGTGCCGCCAGCAGCGGGACGACCCGGTCCCACGCCCAGGCTCCATGCCAGGCGCCGTGCACGAGAACGTAAGTCGTCACGCGAGCTCCCCCATGCGCAGAAGCGGCAGAAAATGGTCGGCGAACTCGGCCAGAGCCTGCTCGTGGTCGTCCACGGCCAGCCGCACGACGATGTGTCGGGCCCCGGCGGTGACGTACCGCCTTAGCCAGACGGCGACGTCGGCCGCCGTCCCGGCGAACATGGCCTGAATCGATGCGACGAATTCCAGCGGGGCGTTGTAGTACCGCTCGACGCTGGTACGCAGGCGCCGACAGGCCCGTACGGAATCGTCGTCGACGCTGACCGTCGCGTACAGCGCAGGCGTGACGCCGGGTCGGATCGAAGCCATTTCGTCAGCGTAGGCCTGCCAGGAGGGCGGGTAAGGAAGCCAGCCGTCGGCGATGTGCGCCACCCTGCGCAGCGCGCCTGCCAGCCAGATCGGTGGCCCCGCGGACCGTACGGGTCGCGGCGCGATCGTGACGTCGCGGAAGGCGAAGTGCCGCCCTTCGTACGACACCGCATCCCCGGACCACAGAAGCCGCATCGCCTCGATGCACTCATGCATGCGACCGACCCGGCGCCTGAAATCCACGCCGAGAGCGGTGAACTGAGCCTCGGTCGCCGGATTGGGAAACCCGGCGCCCATCCCGGCGACGAGGCGGCCTTCCGAGATCCGGTCCAGCGTGGCCAGCTGATGTGCAAGCGGGATCGGATGGCGTAGCGCGGGCAGCAGTACCGCTGTGCCGACCACGACCCGGTCGGTGCGCGCCGCCACCGCCGCCAGAAGCGTCAGCGGGTCGGCACGCTGGCGTGTGACCGGGCTGTCGCCGGCCCACACCGAATCGAAGCTCAGTTCCTCCGCGAGGTCCGCCAGCCGCAGGAGCAGGCCGGTCTCGTGGTCGTCGAGCACGATCCGGTCCCGGCTTGGCAGCAGAAAGCCGATCTGCAGGATGAGCCGGTCGGTGGCGGTGGCGCCGGCGGGCAGCCCGAACTTGGAGCGGCTGTGCCCGGTGGCGATGCTGGGGTGGGTGTCCGGGGTCACGCCCGGGCTGATGCGCAGCGGCGTGATCGAGCTCGTCATGATCCCTCCAGGAGGATCAGTCCGCCCTGACGGCGGCGATTGTGGCCGTCCCGCGACGACAACGTCTTGACCGTGCCGCCTCAGGGCCGCATGAGACATCCGCCATCCGGCGGATCCGGCCGCCGGCGCACGCGGCCATGGCTGGGCTGTAACCCCCTGCTGTCAGCGGCCTGCCGCAGGGCCGGGCGCTGCCGGGCAGATACCCCCCCGCAGAGGCTCATCGGGTCGGAGATCTGTCCGCAGCCGATGCGACAGCGCCGGCGAGGGTTCCTACTGGTGGCGGGTGACCTCGGCGGCGAGCTGGGCGCGGGAGGCGAGGTCGAGCTTGGCGAAGATATGGACCAGGTGGGTCTGCACGATCCGGCGGGAGATGTACAGGCGGTCGCCGATCTGCGGGTTG
>Ga0209647_1002315_pt1 | contig 15496 bp, 10 predicted proteins | sample GraSoi_2013_60cm_FD_185827 | JGI IMG/M metagenome (GOLD analysis project Ga0209647, IMG submission 185827) | Grasslands soil microbial communities from the Angelo Coastal Reserve, California, USA - Sample 9_17_2013_60cm (SPAdes) (version 2) | ecosystem: Environmental > Terrestrial > Soil >...
CGCTCGTTTGCGGCGGCGCGCGCGGCGGTGGCGCGGCTCGACGACGAGGCCATGCGGCGCAAGCGGCCGTTAACCAGGACGTTTGCCGCCGAAATCCTGCGCGCGACTTAGCCTTGACGGCTACTTGGTCGCGGGGCCTTATGAGACGAGTCGCCAGCGACCATGGCGGCGCGTTGCACTCCTCATCGGCACCTTCGGGCCATGGCTGACCGCGGCCAAGTCATTGTTATGAAAGAGGAAGCCGGGGCTGCCCCGATCGCGGCCAGCGCCGAGGCTGCACCGGCCTTCGACCTCCTCACGAGCCCGGAGCGTTTCTTCAATCGCGAGCTGTCCTGGCTCCAATTCAACCGCCGAGTCCTCGAGGAGGCGGCAAACAACGCCCACCCCTTGCTCGAGCGTGTTCGGTTTCTGTCGATTTCCGCCAACAACCTCGATGAATTCTTCATGGTCCGCGTTGCCGGCCTCAAGGGCCAACAGCGCGCCGGCATTGCGATCAAGAGCCCGGATGGGCTCACTCCGGCGGAACAGCTATCCCGCATCGCGGAGGGCGTCGGGGCGCTGGCAAGCGATCAGCAGAAGCGCTGGCGCGAGCTGCGGCAGATGCTGGCCGAGCAGGGCATCGTGCTGGTCGAAGCGCCGGACGTGACGAAAAAAGACAAGACCTGGCTCGAAGACCATTTCCTTCGGCAGATTTTTCCTTTGCTGACCCCGCTCGCCATCGATCCCGCGCATCCATTTCCGTTCATTCCCAACCTCGGCTTCACCATTGCGCTCCACCTTGCGCGCGCGAGCGACGGCAAGGCGATGAATGCGCTCATCCGCATGCCGAACAAGATCGACCGCTTCATCCGCCTGCCGAGTGCCGAGGGAGCGTCTGTTATCCGAGCGATCACGCTCGAACAGTTGATCGGGCTTTTCATCGCCCGCCTTTTCCCCGGTTACGCGGTCAAGGGGCAGGGCGCCTTCCGCGTCATTCGCGATTCCGAGATCGAGATCGAGGAAGAGGCGGAAGATCTGGTGCGCGAGTTCGAGACGGTCCTCAAGCGCAGACGGCGCGGATCGGTCATCCGACTCGAGCTCGAAGCCGCCATGCCGGTGGAGCTGCGTCGGTTCGTGCAGCGGACGATGTCCTGCGCCGATGACGAGGTTTTCCTGGTCGACGGCGTGCTCGCGCTCAACGAACTGTCGCAGTTGATGAGTCTGGATCGGCCGGATCTCGAATTCGTGCCTTACAATCCGCGTTATCCCGAACGCATCCGCGATCACGCCGGCGACTGTTTCGCCGCCATTCGTCAGAAAGACCTCGTCGTCCACCATCCCTACGAGTCCTTTGACGTCGTGGTGCAATTCCTGCAACAGGCCGCGCGCGATCCCGACGTCGTCGCCATCAAGCAGACGCTCTACCGGACGTCGGCCGAATCTCCCATCGTGCGGGCGCTCGTGGAGGCGGCGGAAGCGGGAAAAACGGTCACCGCGCTGATCGAGCTCAAGGCCCGTTTCGATGAGGAGGCCAACATCCGCTGGTCGCGCGCGCTCGAGCGCGCCGGCGCGCAGGTGGTGTATGGCTTTATCGAGCTCAAGACCCACGCCAAGCTGTCGATGGTGGTGCGACGGGAAGGGGGAGCGCTTGCCTCTTATATCCACGTCGGGACGGGCAACTATCATCCGGTAACGGCCCGCATCTACACCGATCTATCGTTCTTCACTTCTGATCCTGTCATCGCGCGCGACGTCGCGCACATTTTCAACTACGTAACCGGCTACGCGGAGCCGGCGGGGCTCGAAAGGATGGCGGTTTCGCCGCTCACGCTGCGGGACCGGGTCTGCGAGCACATCGAGCAGGAAATCGCCCACGCCCGCGCCGGTCGCCCGGCCGCGATTTGGATGAAGGATAATGCGCTGGTCGATCCCGAGATCATCGACATGCTGTACGAGGCCTCGCGCGCCGGCGTTTCGGTCGATCTCGTGGTGCGCGGCATCTGCTGCCTGCGGCCGGGCCTGCCGGGGCTGTCGGAGAACGTCCGGGTCAAATCGATCATCGGTCGTTTCCTCGAGCACAGTCGCATCTACTGCTTCGGCGCGGGTTACGGCCTGCCGCACCCCAAGGCCGCGGTCTACATCTCTTCCGCCGACATGATGCCGCGCAATCTCGACCGCCGCGTCGAGGTGTTGTGCCCGATTCTCAATCCGACCGTGCACGAGCAGGTGCTCGATCAAATCATGGTCGCGAATTTCAAGGACAATGAACAAAGTTGGAAATTACTACCTGACGGCACCTCGAATCGTTTAAAAGCGGCCGAGGGGGAGGAGCCCTTCAACGCTCACAAATACTTCATGACCAATCCGAGTCTGTCGGGTCGTGGTAAATCGCTCAAGGAATCATCCCCGCGTAGCCTTATACGCCGTATCGACCGCGCTTAAGCGGCGTCGCCTTGCCATGAATATCGCGCAAGGTCGTCTCGATTACGGGCCGCCGGTCGCGGTCATCGATATCGGCTCGAATTCCGTGCGGCTCGTGGCCTATGAAGGCCTCACTCGCAGCCCGACACCCATCTTCAACGAGAAGGTACTCGCCGGGCTTGGACGCGAGGTGCAGACGACGGGCCTGCTGGCCGCCGATGCAGTCGAGAAGGCGCTCGCGGCGCTGCGGCGCTTTCGTGCTTTGTGCGACCGTCTGGAAGTCGCGCAGCTCTGGGTGATCGCGACCGCGGCATGCCGAGACGCCAAGAACGGCAAGATCTTCGTCGCCGAAGCGGAAGCCATCTGCCGTACCAAGGTCGACGTTCTTTCTGGCAAGCGCGAGGCGGAGCTCTCCGCGCTCGGCGTGGTATCGGGCTTCCACAAGCCCGATGGCATCGTCGGCGACCTCGGCGGCGGTTCACTCGAACTGACGGAAGTCCATGGGCAACGCATCAAGGCCGGTTTGACGCTGCCGCTGGGCGGGCTCGCGCTGCAGGATGTTTCGTCGAAGTCGGTCAAGAAGGCGGGAAAGATCGTGCGGGCGGCGCTTGGAGGCGCACGCCTGCTCGAAGGCGGCAAAGGCCGCACCTTCTATGCCATCGGCGGCACCTGGCGCGCGTTGGCGCGGCTGCACATGTGGCAGACCGGTTACCCGCTCCACGTCATGCACGGCTACCTGATGCCGGCACGGGAAGCATTCGAGTTCTCCGGTCTCGTGCATCGGGTCGATCCCGAGATGCTTTCGCGGATCGAGGTGGTCACCGATGCCCGCCGGCCGCTGCTGGCCTATGCCGCGCTGGTGCTCGAAAACCTGGTGCGGATCGCGCGGCCGAAGGACATCGTTATCTCCGCGCTCGGCGTGCGCGAAGGCCTGCTCTATTCGATGCTCGACGCCGAGGAGCGCGAGAAGGATCCACTGATCGCGGCAGCGAGCGAGCTCAACGTGCTGCGCTCGCGCTCACCCGCTCACGGCGAGGAGTTGATCGCTTGGACCGACCGCTTCATAGCGTCCTCCGGACTGGACGAGAGCGCGGAGGAGCGGCGGTTGCGCCATGTGGCGTGCCTTCTCGCCGACATCGGCTGGCGAGCACACCCCGACTATCGCGGCGAGCAATCGCTCAACATCATCGCCAATGCTGCCTTCGTCGCCGTCGATCATCCGGGCCGCACCTTCATTTCGCTCGCTGTATTCTTCCGCCATGTGGGGCTCGTTGACGAGGAACTCTCGCCCCGCCTGCGCGAACTCGTCTCGACCCGCGTGCTCGACCGCGCCCGCGTGCTCGGCGCCGCGTTGCGCGTCGCCTACCTCGTTTCCGCCTCTACCACCGGCGTGCTGCCGAAGACGCCGATGGTGGTCGAACGCGGCCGATTGCTGTTGCGCTTCGATAACGGCTTCAAGGAGTTGGCCGGGGAGCGCGTATTCGTACGGCTGCGCCAGCTCGCGCGCCTCATCGGCCGCGAGCCGGTGATGGAGGCGGCGTGATGCGGCGCTCCGCCGGTCACATCCCGTCGCGTTAGCCATGCCGGCCTCGGGTCGAGCGCCAGAACACGGCTCGTCCCTCGCGCCTTCGTGCGTTGAGGCAAGGACAAACGCAAAATGATGAGCCATCACAGAGGCTCCGGGGGAGGGATGCCATGCCGATATGGCAGAGATTGCTGATCACGTTCGCCGTCATGCTGCTGACGAGCTATCTCGTCGGACTTCTTTGGCACTGGTTATTGAACTCGGATATCCCGAGTTACCTCAGCGGTGCCGTCGGCGGACTTAGCGCCGTTCCGACCTGGGAATTCCTACGGCGGATCCGTCCGAAGCACTAGGGCGATTTGCGAGCCCAATTCCACGGGCGCGGCCCGTGTCCGCGGCTCGAGCGCTCATGCCGTGACGTCCGCGCCGCGGACTGGCGCGCGTTGCGCCGATGCTTTGACCGGCGCGGTCGCCTGCGCCTCCTCTTCGAGTTTGCGCTTGATGATCCGCCGCGCGGCGAGGGCGGCGCGGTCGAAGGCAAGACTCACCAGCGGCGTGCCGGATGGATCGCTGTCGATCAGTCGCTGTTGCGCTTCGACCATGCGGGCGTCCTCGGCGAACGCAAGATCGGTCATGTCCTTGTAGGTTTTCGAGACGTTGGCATCGTCGAGCCCCCACGAGCGCACCGTCGACCAGAAATAATGGGTGGTGCGCTCGGTCTCCGGCGTAAAGCTGTTGAGCACGACGTGGGTCGGCGTGCCGAATGGAAGATCGCTGCCCGCCTCGCGTGCGCCGAGCGTGATGCGGGCATAGATGGGAGGCCGGAACTCGAGGAACTGCCAGCGGTCGATCTTGCCGTGGAGATTTCTCGCCGCCTTGTAGATCGGAGCGGTATCGACGTTGCGCATCAGCCGTTGCGCGCGCACGACGTCGCCGTCGATGTCCACCTCGAGCGGCGTCTCGGCGACGCCGCCGCCGGCAAGCGTCGTCTTGTGGACGAATACGACGTGAGTGAGGTCGAGAATGTTGTCGATCAGCAGCTGATAGTTGCCTTTGACGTAAAGCGTGCCGTGAACGCCGGTCCAGCCAGGTTTGACGTTCTCGCTGAAGTCGGGGATCAGCGCTGGATCGGCAAGCGAAGGCTCGCCGAGCCACACGAAAATAAGGCCATGGATTTCGCGCGCGGGAAAACATCTTGCGCGGAAATTGCGGCCGATGGGGGTATTCCCTGGCACGTGGGTGCAAGCGCCGTCGGCGGCGAAGCGGATGCCGTGATAGCCGCACTGGATGTCGTTGCCGACGACCTCGCCGGAGGAGAGCGGCGCCTTGCGGTGGGGGCAGCGATCGGTGAGCGCGGCGGCGGCCCCGTCCCGCGCGCGAAAGATGACCAGCGGCTCGTTGCAGATCGTCCGCGCCAGCGGCTTGGCGCCGAGTTCGGTGGAAGTTGCGGCGGTGTACCACTGATTGCAAAGGAATGGGGCCATCTGTGTCCTCCCCCGGTCATCCGCGCGACCATCATAACTCTTCCGCCGTAGCGGCGGGGAGAGGGGTCACTCCCGCTCCAGCGCCACCACGCGGCCTTTCTCGATCGCGAGCGAGAGGCGCCCGTGCTTGAGCGCGAGCGCCTTGTTGCCGAACAGCTCGCGCCGCCAGCCGGCGAGCGCCGGCACATCGGCGGCATCGTCGGCGGCGATGCGGTCGAGGTCATCGACGGTGGCGATCACCTTGGCGGCGACGCCATGCCGTTCCGCCGTCATGCGCAGCAAAACCTTGAGCAGTTCCACCGTGGCCTGGCCATTGATCGGCGGCTTGGGGCGTTCCAGCCGCGGCAGCGTCTTTGGATCGCGTGCGAGTCCGAGCCGGACGGCCTCGACGATCGCCTCGCCCCATTTCGACCGCTCGAAACCCTTGGGCAGCGAGCGCAGCCCCGCGAGGCGCTCGGTCGTCGTCGGTGCCTGCACCGCGATGTCGCCGATGACGTCGTCCTTGAGCACGCGCCCGCGCGGCACGTCGCGCTCCTGTGCCTCGCGCTCGCGCCAAGCGGCGACCTCGATCAGCACGGCGAGCTCCTTGGGCTTGCGTACCCGCGTCTTCAGCCGCTCCCAGGCGTGCTCGGGCTCGAAGCGGTAAGTTTCGGGGGAAGTAAGCACCTTCATTTCCTCGCGCATCCAATCACTGCGTCCGCGCTTCTCGAGATCGGCGCAGAGCGTGAGGTAGACGTCGCGCAGGTGGGTGACGTCGGAAACCGCATAGGCCAGCTGCGCCTCGCTCAGCGGCCGACGCGTCCAATCGGTGAAGCGATGCGACTTGTCGAGGTTGTCGCCGGTGACGCGCTGCACGAGTTGATCATAGGCGATGGAATCGCCGTAGCCCAACACCATGGCCGCAACCTGGGTGTCGACGATGGGGGAGGGGATGATGCCGGCCTCATGCCAGCAGATTTCGATGTCCTGGCGGGCGGCATGGAACACCTTGACCACGTTCGGGTCCGCCATCAGCGCGAAGAAGGGAGTGAAATCGATGCCGCTGGCGAGCGCGTCGATGACCACCGCCTCGTCGATGCTTGCCATCTGCGCGACGCAAAGCTGCGGGTAATAGGTGCTCTCGCGCAAGAACTCCGTATCGACCGTCACGAAGGGATGCCGCGCCATGCGCGCGCAGGTGTCCGCGAGTTTCTTGGTCGTCGTGATCGGCTGCATGAGGGCTAGATAGCGCAGACCGCTCGCTTTGTCAGGGGCGCAGGCGAGGTCCCCGGGACGGGGGACTCGCAGCGCGCATGTTAAATTCGATTCGATGCATGTTGCCTAGCAGCCTGGCATATTGCCGACGCTCGCTGAGGGTTATGCAAGCTTTAATGTTGGACCTCACCTGACGCCGCGCACGCGCGGCATAAAGATGAACTCCCAGGGCGACGGCATTGCGGGGACCGGCACCTCGATCAGCGTCGGCCCATCGCGGCGCTTGAAGGCGCGCTTGAGCGCTGCCCGCAGCTGTTGCGGAGTGCGCGCACGTTCGGCCTTGGCGCCGAAGCTCTGCGCATAGCGCACGAAGTCGGGATTGGTGAGGTCGCTCGCGATCAACCGGTTGCCGTACTGCTCCTCTTGGATGCGCCGCACATTGCCGAAGGCGCCATCGTTGAACACGATGACGGTCAACGGGATGCGATGGTGCGTAGCGGTGGCAAGCTCGTTCGAGGTGAACAGAAAGCCGCCGTCTCCCGTGATCGAGAGCACCGGCACGTCGGGGCGGGCGTGCTGCGCGCCAAGCGCGGTGGCGTAACCCCAGCCGAGATTGTCCTGGTAGCCGGGCGAAAGGAACGTCCTCGGCTTGTAGACCGGAAGCAAGAGCCGTGCGGCAAAGCCGATCTGGGTGACCTCATCGACAAAGATGCCGTCCTCGGGCAGTTCCGCCCGAATCGCGTCGAGAAAACCGATCTGCGGGGCGAGCTTGTCGAGCCGCCGGCGCATCTTGGCCTGCCGCTCCTCCATTTCCGCGTGGCGGGAAGGGCGATGGTGCGCGCGCAGCGCATCGATCAGGTGACGCAAGATCGGCCCGGCATCGCCGATGAGGGCGACCGCGGGCCGCGCGAATCGTTCCGGCTCCTCGGGATCGGCGTCGATGCGAATGACGGCAAGCTCCTGGTCGATGCCCCACTGCGTGTAGCCGTAGAACAGCCGCGTGCCGACGCCGAGAACCACGTCGGCTTCGCCCCACAACTCGCGGCCGAGCGGCAGCGTGACGCTCAACGGATCGCGGCTGTCGAGCACACCGCGCCCACGCCGATAGGCGAGCACCGGCGCTTGCAACAGCCGCGACAGCTCGGCGACCTCGGTTGCCGCATCTTGCGCGCCCCCGCCGGCGACGATCAGCGGGCGTTTGGCGGCGGTGAGACGCTTTGCGGCCTCGCCGATCGCATCCTCATCGATGGGCTGCGGCGGCGGGGGCAGGACCGGCGGCGTCGCCGCCGCGGGCGCGCTGCGGCCCCAAACGTCGATCGCACACTCCAGCGCGGCCGGGCCGGGCCGGCCTGTGGCCATGGCGCGAAAGGCTTGCGCCACAAGCGCGGCTGCTTGCGTCGGCGTGCGAATGCGCGCGCGGAAATCGACCAGCCGGGCGATGATGCCGGGCTGGTCGCGAATCTCATGCAGATGTCCGAGTCCCCGGCCGATCGCGGATTGCGAAATTTGCCCGATCAGCGCGAGCACTGGTGCGTTCATTCCGTAGGCGGTGAGCAACGCAGCCGCGGAATTGAGCAGCCCAGGTCCGGGCACGACCGAGTAGACTTGCGGTTTGCCCGTGGCGAGCGCCGCGCCGAGCGCCAGATAGGCCGCGCCTTGCTCGTGCCGGGTATGGACCGTGCGGATGTGGTCGCCGGCCTTGAACAGCGCGTCGAACAAGGGATCGTTGTGCACGCCCGGCAGCGCATAAACCGTGTCGATGCCGTGGGCGATGAGCGCGCCCACGGTTGCTTCGGCCGTGGTCATCCGCACGGCCATGTCGGCGGGGGATGGCGTGGAGTGCTTCGACTTGCCCATGACGCTCGAAAACTGAGCGGCCGAGTGTGCAGATCGCGGGCGTGCTGTCGAGGCCCCGGCCCCATCATCTTGAAGCAAGGCCGCATACGAATCGAGTTTGAACCGTTCGCGGCAGCTGGCCGACTAAAGGCCGAACGCGGTGGACGAACGAGAATAGAAGACGGCTATGATGAGGAATGTCATCATTGGCGCCACCCTTTTCGCCCTCGGGGTGATCGTCGCCGGTTCGCTCGAGTCTTCCAGGATTGCGAGCCCCGGACCTGTTGCTACTGAAGGGCGCAGCGCGCTCACGACCGAGCGCAACCGGCAAATCGGTTGGCGGCATGATCCTTGGCGGCATGATCCTTGGCGGCATGATCCCTGGCTCTGGCAAGGGGGAGCAGCGGCGCTGCACCTGACGCGGATGCCGGCGGTCACCACCGGGAATTAGCCGCTCGCTAGCAACCGCGGGAGCCGCTGCTCCCGGGACTCTGTAGCTCTCGCGGTTCGACCGTCGCGCGGTCTTAAGCTTCCCGTTCTTGACAAGCGAGCCCGCGCGTGTGCCTTTCCGCGCGGCACCGAGGCGCTTGAAGTCATCCCATGCACCGCTATCGCACCCATACCTGCGGCGTTCTGCGCGCAGATGACATCGGCAAGGAGGTGCGGCTTTCCGGCTGGTGCCACCGCATCCGCGACCATGGCGGCGTGTTGTTCATCGACCTGCGCGATCATTATGGCATCACCCAAGTGGTGGCCGACCCCGACTCGCCCTGTTTCAAGGACGCCGAGAAACTGCGCTCGGAATGGGTGGTGCGCATCGACGGCAAGGTGCGCAAACGTCCCGCCGGCACCGAGAATCCCGACCTGCCGACGGGCGCCATCGAAGTCTACATCAACGAAATCGAAGTGCTCGGGCCCGCCGGCGAGCTGCCGATGCCCGTGTTCGGCGAGCAGGAATATCCGGAGGACATCCGGCTGAAATACCGCTTTCTCGATTTGCGCCGCGAGCGGCTGCACCGAAACATCATGATGCGCGGCGCTGTCATCGATTCCATCCGGCGGCGCATGAAGGAGCAAGGCTTCTTCGAATTTCAGACGCCGATCCTGACCGCGTCCTCGCCCGAAGGCGCGCGCGACTATCTTGTGCCGTCGCGGCTTCATCCGGGGAAATTCTACGCGCTGCCGCAGGCGCCGCAGCAGTTCAAGCAGCTGATCATGATTTCCGGCTTCGACCGTTATTTCCAGATCGCTCCTTGCTTCCGCGACGAGGATGCGCGCGCCGATCGCTCGCCCGGCGAATTTTACCAACTCGATCTGGAAATGAGTTTTGCCACCCAGCAGGACGTATTCGACGCGGTCGAGCCGGTGATGCGCGGCGTGTTCGAGGAGTTTTCCGGCGGCAAGCCGGTGACGCAAAAGTTTCCGCTGATCCCCTATCGCGAGGCGATGCTCAAATACGGCACCGACAAGCCGGATCTGCGCAACCCGCTGGTCATTGCCGATGTGAGCGAGGAATTCAATGATCCCAAGGTTACGTTCAATGCGTTCAAGAACGTGATCAAGGCGGGCGGCGTGGTGCGCGCCATTCCCGCGCCCGGCGCGGCGAGCCAGCCGCGCTCCTGGTTCGACAGGCTCAACGAATGGGCGCGCTCCGATATGGGCGCGGCGGGTCTTGGTTACATCGTATTCGAGAGCGACGGCGGCAAAGGCCCGATCGCCAAATTCATCCCGGAAGACATTCAGCAAAGAATCCGAGTCAAGACTGGATTGGGTCCGGGCGATTGCGTGTTCTTTGCCGCCGAAAGGCCGGCGGCGGCCGCCAAACTTGCAGGCGCCGCGCGCGGCAAGATCGGCGAGGAGCTCGGCCTGATCGCCAAGGACCGCTTCGAGTTCTGCTGGATCGTCGATTTTCCGATGTATGAATGGAACGAAGAGGAGAAGAGAATAGACTTCTCCCACAACCCGTTCTCCATGCCGAACATGGCGGTCGAGGATTTCCTCGCGCTCGACCCGGCCGACCGCGAGACGATCTTGTCGATCAAGGCGATCCAATACGACATCGTCTGTAACGGCGTCGAGCTCTCCTCAGGCGCCATCCGCAATCACCGTCCCGACGTCATGCGCAAAGCGTTTGCCATCGCCGGTTACGGCGACAATACGCTGGAGCAGAAATTCGGCGGCATGCTGCGCGCGCTTTCGCTCGGGGCGCCGCCGCACGGCGGGATTGCGCCCGGCATCGACCGCATCGTCATGCTGCTCTGCGGGGAAGAGAATTTGCGCGAAGTCGTGCTCTTTCCGATGAACCAGCGCGCCGAGGATTTGATGATGGGCGCCCCGTCGGACGTCACGCCCAAGCAGCTGCGCGAGCTGCACATCAGGTTGGCGCTGCCGGAGAAGAGCGGTTGATTGCGCAGCGCGATCATTCCCGCTCGCGCTCTCCTGCGGCTTTGGAAAATGCGATAAGATCGCAACGCCGCCCATCAGCTAGGCGGATCGGGGGTCTCGCCATGCCGGTCTCAGGTATTGTCGCGCGCGCCATCGCCGCTGCGGTCATTGTCCTTGCCACGCCTGTTGCAGGCAGTGCGCAGCCGACGTTGAAAATCTTCGATGCGCATCTGCACTACAATCAGGAGCCCGACCCGTATTATCCGCTCGAGCGCGTGCTCGACGTTTTTCGGCGCAACAATGTCGCCGGCATCCTGGCGAACAGCCGTCCGAACAAGGGCACCCATCAGCTCGTCGACGCCAAGGCTCCCGGGCTCTGGGTGGTACCGTTCATCCGCCCCTATCGCACGCGCGACGACGTGCAAAATTGGTCGACCGATCCCGCAATCTACGATCTGATCGAGGCCGAATACAAACGCGGCTATTTCCGCGGCGTCGGTGAGTTCCACATTTACGGCAATGCTGCGCAAGCACCACTGGTCAAGCAGGTCGTCGACTTTGCCGCCGCACGCAATCTCTATCTCCTCGCCCATTGCGACGAGGCGGCGCTCTTAATTCTGCTCGCGCACAATCGGAGCGCCAAGATCATCTGGGCGCATACCGGATTCTCGACGCCGACGCGGCGGGTGAGCGAGCTGCTGGAGACTAATCCCGAGCTCATGGGCGAGCTTTCCTACCGCGGCGGCATCAGCGAGGGCGGCGGCAAGCTTGCGGCCGAGTGGCGCGAGCTCTTCGCTCGTCACTCCGACCGCTTTCTGCTCGGCTCCGATACCTGGATCAACGAACGCTGGTTCGGCTACGACACCATCATGCAGACCTATCGCGGCTGGCTTGCGCAGCTTCCCGAGGATCAGGCCAAGCGCATCGCCCACGGCAACGCCGAGCGGTTGTTCGGCGGCAGGGTCGAGTAAGGGGTGCGCTGACGCCGCGCAAGACCGCTTGATTCGCCGCCGAAATCGGCGTTGAATTTTGGAGCCATTCCAGAAGACGGCGGCCGTCTCCATGCTCGACGGACCGCCCCGCGATGGTTGCCGACGACGAGTGCACCCTGATCGGGTGCCGGGGAGGAGACCATGCACGACATCGAACGACGCGCCTTCATGAAAGGCGCGGCCATCGGCGCGCTCGCCTTCACGGTGGGCGGCGCCGAGGTTCTGCTTACGCCGCGCGCGGCGCGGGCGCAGGGCGTCCCGCTGCGGACGCTGACCGCCGCGCAAGCGGCGACGCTTGACGCGCTCGGCGAGACGCTCGTCCCGGGGGCGCGCCAAGCCGGGATATCGCACTTCGTCGATCAGCAGATCTCGATTCCGGCGGAGGAGGCGCTGCTCGAAGCGCGCATCCTCAACGTCCGCCCGCCCTACGCGAATTTCTATCGCGCGGCGCTGGGGGCGGTTGATCGCGCCAGCCAGGCGCTCAACAACGGCCGGCCGTTTGCGGAGCTCGCCGAAGCCGACCAGCGCAGCTTCGTCGACAATATGCGCCAGAACAAGGTCGAGGGTTGGCAGGGGCCGCCCGGGCCGTTCGTCTACCTGGTGCTGCGCAGCGATGCCGTCGACGTCGTCTACGGCACCATGGAGGGCTATGCCAGCCTCGGCATTCCTTACATGCCCCACATCGCTCCGACCAAGAGGTGGTGACATGGCGAACGAAAAAGTCGACGTCGTCATCGTCGGTGCCGGCGCGTCGGGCTCGGTTTTCGCCGCGGTGTTGGCGAAGGCCGGCAAGAAGGTCGTCATCCTGGAGCAGGGACCCGACTGGCAGCTTACCGATCTCATCAGCTCGGATTTCTGGGGCCGGCGGATCAAGCCTGCGAGCGGTCCATTCCTGCTCGAAGGCAAGAATCCCTTCGGCTACGTCTATCAGGCAGGCTGGGGCGTGGGCGGCGCGGCGCTGCACTACTTCGCCAACTTTCCTCGCCTCCTGCCCAACGACTTCAAGATCAAGAGCGAGCACGGCCGTGCGCTCGACTGGCCGATCTCCTACCAGGATGTCGCGCCCTATTACGACAAGGTCGCGCAGGACGTCGGCGTGTCGGGCGACGCCAAGGCGGAGGAAATCTGGCGGCCGGCGGGCGCGCCCTATCCGATGCCGCCGATGAAGACCTTCCGCCATGGCGAAATCTGGCTCAAGGGTTGCGAAGCGGCCGGCATCCGCCTGGTCCCTGCGGCGGTCGGCATGAATTCGACCGACTACAAGGGCCGGCCGGCTTGCATTTACGACGGCTGGTGTCACGTCGGCTGCCCGACCGGCGCACTCTCCAATCCGCTGGTCACTTACCTCGGAGATGCGAAGAAGGCCGGCGCCGAGGTGCGCGCCCTCTCGACCGTCACGCGCGTGCTCACCAACGCGCAGGGCAACAAGGTGACCGGCGTCGAGTATTACGACGCCAAGAAGGAGCGGCAGGTGCAGGACGCGAGCGTCGTGGTGCTGGCCGCATGGTCGGCGCAGAACCCGCGCCTGATGCTCAACTCCACGACCGACAAGCACGCCAAGGGGCTCGCCAATTCGAGCGGGCTGCTCGGCAAATACATGATGGCGCACTTCAGCTCGGGCACGTGGGCGATGTTCGATGAGGACATCCAGAACTACATGGGCACGACCGGCGCGCAATTCATGTCCTACGACCGCTATGGCAAGACCAGCCAGAAAGGCGCGTTCGGCAGCTCCTTCATCGTCGCGGGCTCCGCGCTCAAGACGAGCGATCTCGGCGGTTTCGCCAATGCCCGCCTCGATCTGTTCGGGCCCGACCTCGCCGCCTTCATGAAACGCGCCGCGCGCGGATTGACCCGCATCGGGGCGTTCGGCGAGGAATTGCCGAACATCGAGAACCGCATCGAGCCCGCGAGCGACAAGGACGAGTTCGGCATGCCGCTCGCGAAAATCATCCACAGCTTCGACCAGGACGCAGTCGCGCTGTGGAACGCCAATTTCGAGGAGGGCCTCAAGATCGCCAAAGCGACGGGTGCCAAGGATGTGTGGTCGGCGCGCGGCAACATGCCGACCATCCACCTGATGGGCGGAACCATCATGGGCACGAACGCGGGCGATTCGGTCACCGACAGCTACGGCCAGACCCACGAGATTCCCAACCTCTACGTCGCGGGGCCGGGCATCTTTGCGACCGCAGGTGCGTCGAATCCGACCTACACGATCCTGGCGCTGTCGCTGCGCGGCGCCGAGCGGCTGGCGGCGCAGTGGAGCACGGTCGCCGGGTAAGCCTGCAAGATGGGCAACGGCGGCTTCGCCGTTGCTCCCACCGAGCTGTCTCGTGCGGATGAGCTGGTGGCCGGCGTTCAGAGACAGAGCTCCTTCAAATACGTTCAAGTACGATAGCTGCCGCTGGCCCGCTTCGGTCGTTGTGAGTTCCGGAGGAACTCGATGAAGACTTTCAACGCAGGCCGGCCCTAGCGATCAATCACAAGTCGCGCGACGCCGCTTGTTGGCACTACTCGCACATAATTTCATAACGATGGAATGTCCTCAGCTGGCAGTAAGCGGACATGCCATGACGAAGCGCCCATGTCCGCTTTCAAGCGCTAAGCAGACATCGCCTAAGGACGGAGAAATTCGCGGTGGCCACCGCGGAGAACGCATCGGAGCCCGCGAACCCGAGTCTCAAAGCGGCAAGCGCCTCTCGGGTTTAAGCTTTCGAGATCGGGGTGCGTATCAAAGCGCGTGAGGTTCTCTAGTTTTGTAAATCCAACCGGGAGTGAATCATGAACACCCTCACAAGCATATTGATCAGGTTTGGCCTGCTCAAAGATGATCTTGACTATCACCTGCTGCGCGCATCGATGGTCATCATCTTCTTGGCCTTTGGCTATCAGAAATGGTGGGAGTACGAGGCACAGGTGCTGATCCCGTACATCAGCAACGGCCCTCTCATTTTCTGGCTGTACCCTGTATTCGGCATCCGCGGCGCGAGTTGGTTCTTGGGGGTTTCGGAATGGCTGTTCGGCGCGCTCTTGTTCCTGGGGTTCTGGAACAAAAAATTGGGAATTCTTGGAGCCCTTGGCTCGTGCGCGACATTCGTAGGGACCGTCACCATCATCCCGTTCATGCCGAACGGCTGGGATCCGGCTGCCGGGTTTCCGGCAATGGCGGGGAACGTTCCTTTCCTGGTGAAGGACATAGTTCTTCTGGCTGTATCCTTCTATTTGCTGAAACAGGACGTGATGAGAGTGACACTTTCCGCCCGCGACGCAGGTGACGGGAGAAGATCTGCACCAGTTGCAGCCGCTGGCGCACCGCTCACCACGCCAAAGCGGTAACCACGTCATGGGTGGGCCACTACTTCGGCTCGCCAGTGGTTTACCGCGCTCCGCGCGAGGTCTCTCACCGCCTAACGGTCGCACAGGTCTTGTGGGGACTCACTATCCCGCCGGGGGTGCTCGCGATTGCCGACGAGGTGATCGAATAGCGGTTGCGTTTTGCTGGGGTGCGTTAGTCGGCTTGTGGCACAAAGCGGACTTAGCGACACATCTACCCGTTTGTCCGCTTCTCTAATCGGCCGTCTGGGTCAAGCGCTTTCAGGCTATCCACCACTGCAGTGTCGATGTCGCTCACGGGCTCGCGCTTCTCTTCGGACTCGGCACCAAGGCCCTTCCATCAT
>Ga0209647_1002318_pt1 | contig 15484 bp, 13 predicted proteins | sample GraSoi_2013_60cm_FD_185827 | JGI IMG/M metagenome (GOLD analysis project Ga0209647, IMG submission 185827) | Grasslands soil microbial communities from the Angelo Coastal Reserve, California, USA - Sample 9_17_2013_60cm (SPAdes) (version 2) | ecosystem: Environmental > Terrestrial > Soil >...
GTTGGCGGTTGGCGGTTGGCGGTTTGTAGCGTGAAATGGTAATCGTTGGACTGAGCTTATGAGTTCGGCCAGCTCAGTCGAGCCGTTCTGGTGATCGCTGACAGCCCGATCTGCCTTCTGGGGTTCTCGATTCGAGCACAGTTTGCCCGCGATCGTCCGCTACATGGCTGAAATTGCATAGGCAGGACAGCGGCGGGAGAGGACGAGAACATATCCAAGTTCGGGGGAGAAAAACGGACAATATATTTATGGTGGGGGGATCGCAACTTGTAAGTCTTTTCGCAGGAGCACTAAATCGACCGGAACTCCGGTTCTCCGAAGTGTTAGTGCCCTGGATCATGATAGTTGGCGCGCTGGGCTTCCTAACGGCGTGGCTGGTTGTGGCGATCATGGAACACACTGGTCTGTCTCGCTATGTCTGGCATCTTCCACTTTTCTTCGTCGGGCTGGTCGTTCTATTTAGCTCGCTGCTTGGAATGGTGTGCTTTCCATGAAGGCAAGGCTGTTCAGTTATCTAATCACGGTGATCATTGTTGGCCTGGCGCTCTGGGCAGCTGTCTCTCTCTATCTTCGATACATTGAGCATCCCTGGACCCGAGATGGCCAGGTCCGAGCGAATATCGTCGGTATCGCCCCTCGGGTTTCTGGGCCGATCATTCACGTTGCGGTCCATGATAACCAACAACTGCGCAAGGGAGATCTGCTTTTCGAGATCGACCCGTCCGATTTTCAAGCCCAGGTCGACATTGCCGCCGGCCAGGTTCAGAATGATGAAGCGACTCTGAAACAGCAGCAGCAAAATCTACAGCGGCAGACCGACCTTTATAGAAATCACGTCACCGCCCGCCAGGATTTTCAAAACGCCCAGGACAGCTCCGCCGCCGCTCTGGCGCAGCTTGCCTCGGCCAAAGCAAATCTCGAATTGGCGAGATTAAACCTTGGCTACACCAAAGTCTTTGCCCCGGTCGACGGCTATGTCACCAACATGAATACGAGCGACGGAACCTATGTCACTGCTGGCGTACAGCTGATGGCCTTGGTCGACACCAGCTCGTTTTGGATTGCAGGCTATTTCAAGGAAACGCAGTTGCCGCACATCCAGGTGGGCCAAAAAGCCATCGTTACCGTGATGGGCCGCGAAAACCAACCATTCCAGGGTGTAGTTCGTAGCGTTGGATGGGGTGTCTTTGTGCAGGATGGATCGGGCAGCACCAGCACCGCTTTATTGCCCTCAGTCAGTCAAACAATCGATTGGGTTCGCCTTCCACAGCGCTTCCCGGTCCGCATCCAGGTTCTGGACAACAGCGCGGTGCCATTGCGGATTGGTCAAACCGTCTCTGTGTCAATAACACCCGAAGTTGAGCTTCCCGAAGCAACTAAGCTCTCGGACAGATAGCGTTGCACCGGATGGTTTCAATTGCGGAACGCGGAATGCGGATTGCGGAATGGCAGGGGCCGGGACGGACCGCCCTACCGATTGATTCATTCCGCAATCCGCGATCCGCATTCCGCAATCGATTTCTGATTATGGCTTCCCGGGCTATTTCGATTGCAACGCGGCGGCAGCGGACGCACCAAGATCTCTTTGCTGACTTAAGAGTACGACATGGGATCAAAATGGGTCTCGCGGGTTTGCTCGCCTTGTTTTGCACTCAGGTCTTGCGATTGCCGCATGATAATTGGGCGATACTTACCGTTGTCGTGTTGATGAGCGCACGATTCGTGGGTTCGGTTGCGCTCAAAGCCATCATGAGAGTGATCGGAACGATCGCAGGAGCGTTCGTGGGAGTCTGGTTGGTCGGCGACTATACTTCTACGCCAGCGATCTTTTTGCCGGTCCTTTTCCTGGTCATGGCTTTTACCAGTTACAAGTTCGGCCAACTCGGAGCACGCCAGGTCCCATATGCTTATTATTTGCTCGGTTTCACCGCGCTTACCATCGCTACCGATGGTGTTACGGATCCAACACAAGCGTGGCAAATCGGCCTCGACCGAACGGAGGAGATTTTAGTCGGAATTATGAGCTCGCTTCTGGTAACGAGCATCCTTTGGCCCCGTTACGCGCGGGAAGAGTTTGTCGAAGCGGGGCGTGCAGCACTGAAAACGGTTAACCAACTCGTATCGGCGCGCGTGCAAGCCTCCATCGACCCGGCGAATGCTCACAGCGAGACAAGAGAGATTCACGATACTTTCGATCAGCAATTATCCGTTTTAAGAAATTTGCATCAGGCAGGAGCGCGAGAGAGCACGTTTTTTTCTGCACGTCTTTCCAACTACAACGCTTTCCTGGTGTCCCTGACCAACCTGTTTCACGCGGGACTCGATCTAAGCCGGCATCGAGTAGAGCCGTGGTTCCTCGATCACATGCGCCAGGAAACGGGATCGCTGCTGGCGGCAATCTCCGACGAGTTCAACATCTTGACCACCGCCCGTTCTCCAAACGAAAAATTGCGCTCCAGTCGTCTAAATGAAGCGTTTGCTGCTTTTCAGGAGAAGGTGAATAAAACCCGGGACGAGGGTGTTTTGATCACAGCGCCGCTCCAAACCGCAATTGCTTTTGCCGGACATTTCGCCGCCATGCGTTCGGTATGCGATGAATTGAATAATATCCGCAGCGCGATGGAGGGTTTACCGCGGTTCGGCCAGCCGCTGCCCGAGGCTAAGCCGCACTGGGATTTTCTACCCAATATCGACTGGTCTTGGGTAAAGATTGGGGTAAAAGGCGGCTTAGCTGCCGTGATCGCAGTCCTTCTCCTAAAGTGGATCAATCCGCCCGGGTCGGCTTCAATTCCGCCTATGGCGTGGATCCTCACCATTTTTGGACGGCCATTTCTGCAGGCTGGCGGAACCGGTGATTTGCGAGCTTTTCAAAATGCATTCCTCAAGGCTCTTACTCTTGTCAGCTGCATCTTCTTGCTTATTCTCACCACGCCATTTTTAGCGGGTTATGCCGTCATGAATTTGGTGTTGTTCCTCATTCTGTTCATATTTGGATTCCTCACCGCTCGAAGCCCCGGCATTAACTCGTGGATGCTAGTTGGGTTCTTAACTATAAGCGCCTTTGTTGGGCTCAATCCGCAAGTGCCGGTACCGTCGCAGACGATCATCGATACTTTTCTAGGCTTGATGATCGGGATCGGGATTGGGACGGTCGTGGGCAGACTGATTTGGCCGGTCTTGCCGCAAAGAGTGCTGCAAGATAATTTGCTCACGCTCTTCGCGCAGATTAAAGCGTTGCTGAGCGGAGATTCGCATCGCGAGAAAATTCAGACCCAACTGGCAGTTCTACCACTAGAGGCTCTACAGGCTGCTCGTCAAATTCGAATAGCCGGATGTGGGGAGGAAGAAAGGGCGAAGCTTGTCTCTCTGGTTCGTGCGCTACAAACGTTAATCACTCAGATCAGTCAGTTACTTTCTCGCCGAGACGGGTTGCCGGAAATCACACAACAAATACTGAAGCCGCAATTTGAACGTTTAGAAATTGAGTTTAAGCAGATGCTGGATGCTTTCGCCGAGTGTTTTCGTCAGGGCGATTGCCGGTTCCAGCTGCCGGCGGTCCGCGGCGCTTTGACCGAAATGGATCACACAGTCCAACAGATTCGCGATCGCAGCATGTTGGTCGGCCTGACGTTCGAAGCGCCTTTGCGGCTACTCGACCTAGTCGAACGTTATCACGCAACTGCAGACGCTCTGGATGAGTGCGGTCGATTGCTGTGCACCCTACAGTCGCAGCGCTATCGGGGGGATTACGGTCTGTAGCACTTGGCGAATAGGCGGCGACGCCGCAATCAAATCGTCCTTCTCCTCGGCCACGCAGAAATTAGATGCGCAACGCGAATGGTTGATTACGGCTGGCATGGTTGTCGTCTATGCACCAAAAGATGATGAGGAGCTAGCTCGAAGGAGATAGAGAGAATATCTCTCTTGATCCATAGCAGTAACCGTCGCCTCAGATAGAGTCGCCCAACGAAAGCATCTGGTTAGGAGGGGAATCTGAGCTGCCCCAAGTGAAGTTTCAGTTTCGAACAAGAGAAAGTGTGAGTGAAAAGATGAGCGGCCGAAATGAGCAGACAAATCCGCAACTTAAGTGCACGTTGTCGGCCGGTCTCTGGGCGATTCTGCAGGAGCATTCTCGGAAGACCAACGAGCCTGTATCCCACATTGTTAGTCGAGCTCTCGCTGATTACCTTCAGGTGTCGCACAGCACCCTGTATCAGGTCTCAACCGCTACCGCCCTGGTCGAGGGCATCTACCAAGGTGCGGTACGAGTCCGAACATTGCGGGAACACGGCGACCTCGGATTAGGCACATTCGAGAATCTCGACGGCGAGATGGTGATCGTAGACGGGCGTTTCTTCCAAGCACGCAGCGAAGGTTCAGTGGCAGAAGTGGACGATAATGTTCTCGCCCCGTTCGCGGTTATCACTCGCTTCGCACCGGATCCAGCGATCGTTATGCAGCGATGTCCTGACCTCAGCCATTTGCTCGCCCAGTTCGATCAACTCCGGCATTCCGATAACTTCTTCTTTGCCCTGCGCGTGGAAGGACATTTCAGCCACGTACGAACGCGCGCGATGTGCAGGACCGAGGAAGGAGTGCCGCTAATCCAAGCGGCGGCAGTGCAACCGGAGTTTGAGTTCCACGATGTCTTGGGAACACTGGTTGGGTTTTGGACCCCGGAGTACGCGAAGACCCTGAACGTGCCAGGCTACCATCTGCATTTCCTGTCCGCGGATCATAAGAGCGGGGGCCATTTGCTTGAATGCAGCGGATTAAACTTACGGCTTCAAATTCAACGTGAGGGCGACTATCGCGTCGCGTTGCCGGAGACAGAGGACTTCGTGAAGGCGGACTTGCGGCGGGATCCGGGCGCGGATCTCGCGAAAGCAGAAGGAGCGAAGAAATGAATGCAGCAGTTGTAGAAATAGAAGGAACAAAGTAATGGCAACGCTCGCAATGAAAAAAGACTCGCAAACCGGCGCAGAATTGCTTGTGAAGAGTTTGGAAAGCCAAGGAGTCGAATATGTCTTCGGCATTCCGGGTGCGAAGATTGACAAAGTGTTTGATATCTTGTCGGACTCGAAGATCAAGACAGTCGTCTGCCGGCACGAACAGAACGCCGCATTTATCGGTCGCTTGACCGGGAAAGCAGGGGTCACCCTGGTCACTTCAGGACCGGGCTGTTCCAACCTGGCGACCGGGCTGGCAACGGCCACTTCGGAAGGTGATCCGCTAGTTGCGATCGGGGGCGCCGTCCCAGTCTCGCAGCGGTTAAAGCATGTTCACCAGACGATGGATACGGTTAGTCTTTTTCGGCCGGTAACCAAGTTTAGTGCCGAGATTGATTCCGGGGCGGCTGTCAGTGAAGTTGTGGCCAATGCGTTTCGCGCGGCGGAGTCCGGACGGCCCGGTGCATCTTTTATCAGCGCACCGCAGGACGTTATGACGGGTGAGACTGGAAGCCAAGTTCTAACTCCAGTGTATCCCGTGCCACTCGGTCTGGCTGACGCGGAAAGCGTTAGGACCGCGGCGGCCTTAATCAATCGAGCGCAATGCCCTCTTCTCCTGCTTGGAATGCTTGCTAGTCAAGCTTCCGCGGCGACTGCCATTCGCCAGCTAGTTGACAGAACCAAACTTCCCGTTGTCTGTACCTATCAAGGAGCGGGCGTTATTTCACAGAAATTATTCGATTGCTTCGGTGGGCGAGTCGGGTTGTTCCACACCCAGCCAGGAGACAAACTCCTGGATGCCGCTGACCTGGTAATCACCATTGGCTATGACCCGGTCGAGTACGATCCTTCTCTGTGGAACCACGGGCTTAAGCGCGATATTATCCACATCGACCTCCTTCCCTCGGACATCGATAAAGACTACAAACCAGCCATCGAACTAACAGGTAGTATCTCGGCCACTGTTGAGGCGTTAACCGATCAAGTGACTCCGCGTACCAGAGGTAAGGAAACGGTGTTCCTCGGTGAGATCGCCCAACAGCGGAAGGAATTCGCCAGCTATGCAATTGGGTTGCATGGCAGCCCGATTCATCCAGCGCGCCTAGTGTACGAACTGCAAAGCTTCGTCAGTGAGGATACAACCGTGTGTCTTGACATGGGATCGTTCCATATCTGGTTGGCGCGACATCTCTATAGCTTCCGCCCACGTCAAGTGCTCATGTCGAATGGGCAGCAGACCTTAGGGGTTGGGTTGCCTTGGGGCATTGCCGCAAGTCTGGTGCGTCCGAATGAAAAAATCATCTCCATCTCAGGAGACGGAGGTTTCCTTTTTTCCGCGATGGAACTCGAGACCGCGGTCAGACTCAAATGTAATCTTGTTCATTTGGTGTGGATTGACGGCCACTATGACATGGTCCGCTTTCAGGAGGTAGCGAAGTACGGGCGTTCTTCTGGCGTCGATTTTGGTCCGGTAAATTTTGTGAAGTTGGCCGAGTCGTTCGGTGCTAGTGGGCTCAAGATAGACCATCCCGATGAGATTGCGCCCACGCTCAAAAAAGCGCTGGCTATGGAAGGTCCAGTTGTCGTGGCCATCCCGGTGGATTATCGGGATAACTACCGTTTGATGGAAATTTTGCGCCCGGATGTGTTGAACTAATTTTGTTATGGTAAATCAACCTTGCTTGTTACCTAACTGGAGAATTAGCATGTCTGTAGGGTAACCGAACACGTTTTGGTAGGCGTTAAGGCTATTAAATATCCGAAGTCTCTGGAGTCCCCGGAGACCACGGCTTTGTTGGCGGCAGATGCCATCATGAAATCTCCGGGAATACGATGGTGGAGCCAGCGATACAGGTTCTGGTTGTTAAGCAGATACTTCTATGGCTGGCCTGAACAAAATCGGCGATAAGAAGGTTGTCGATTCCATAGACTTTAAGGTGGTAGTCTACAACCGACACTGCATCGCGTCCCACCTTGGCAAAACACGTCTGGTGCCAAATTGATCATGGCTCCGCTGCGGACGAAGTCTTCAAGTGCAACCCGTTTTAAGTTGTCCGGCATCACCTTGCGCTTCACGAAGGGCCGAAGCGGAGCAGAGTTGCCGATCTCCCGGCAAAGCTCCACGCAAGCTAATGCGGATTTCATGTCGCCCGGCGCTGATCCATCAACGCCTCTGTAATTTCCGTTTCGGGAAAATAGGAAAAGACCGAGAACTACGCTCGTAAAAACGACGAAGAGGAAGATACCTCGCCGATTGAAATTGTGGCCGTTGTTGAAATTCGGGGGATCTTTCAGTCTCATGCCTGCCCGACGAGCGAAAAATTTGTGCGTCCGGACCGCTCAGAGCGCAGCCGTCTCAATCACGACGTAGCCATTATCGAGCGGCGTAGTTTTGGTCGTGCGAAGTCCAACCTTGTCGAACAGGGCGCTGTACTCGGCGAGGCTGCGCTCCTTTCCGTTCACTGCGAGCATCAGGTGCAGATCAAAAAGCGGGACTTGAGTATCGATCATATTCGCCGGTATCTGTTCGCCGGGCTCGGCGAAGAAGGCCTCAATGACGACCAGGCGGGCGTCGGGTTTCATGGCGCGGCGGCAGTTTTCCAAAATTCGTATCGCATCGGCATTATCCCAATCGTGGAGGATGAACCTCAGCAAATAGAGATCTCCTTCCGGCACCGACTTGAAAAAATCGCCGCCAATCGCTTCGCTGCGGTCGGCAACACCGCGGGCTTTGGCCGCTACGGCTGCAGCTGCAGCCACCTCAGGCCGGTCCAGAACGATGCCGCGGAGGCGCGGATTGTGTTGCATCAGGCTGTGCACCAGCGCACCGTCTGCGCCGCCGACATCGACAGCGACCGAATAGGTCGAGGTGTCAAGCAGGCCGGCGGTCTCGCTCGCTACGCCTTCGGAAACATCCTGCATAGTCGCCCGAAAGATCGCGGCCTCGTCTGGATGGTCAGCGTAATAGTCGAATATCGGAGCGCCGAGCGCTCGGGCGGCTTGCGCTTGGTTCGTGCGCACCGCCGTGAGAAATTCGCTCCAGATCAGATATTGGGCGCGAGTGCCAAACACCATTGCCTTGTTACGCATCGAGTCGGGTGTCTCCCCATGCAAAGCCTGCAGACGCGAGGTGGAGTTGAAGGTGCGGCCATCGTCGCAGGCCGTCAGACCGATCTTCGTACATGCCCGCAGAAAGCGAAAGGCCATGGACCGCTCGATGCCGCTGAACGCCGCGAATTCCTCGGCAGTGCAGCCACCGTCCTGGAGATGTTCCGCCAGCCGGAGTGACGCAGCGACTGCGAGGATTTGCGTCCGCATGAAACCCGTCATCTCACAGTAAAGCCAATCGAAATCTTCTTTAGTTGGAACTCTATTGGGCGCGCCGATGCCTCTGGAGGATCCGGTGATGATGGCTTTCTTCTTTGGTGTAGCCATGTGGTGACTGTAGGACGCCGGTCCGCGGCCGAGTAATGCCGAGTAAGGATTGCGGTGATGCACGATCTGCATCAGTCTTTGGTATGCTGGGAAGAACCGCCTGATTCTTCTTCGGCTCGCTTGCCGAACCACGGATGCATCGTCTGCCGCGAATGGCCTTTCACACTCCTAAGGATTGTTCTATCAGATCCGCCGCTCGAGAAAGTCCGTTGGTCTTGGCAACGGCCTTTTGGATCTTACGCGCATTGTTGCGGTAAGTAGAGTCGTTGAGCACCTCATCAAGCAGCGTTGAGAGGTGCGACGCGGTCAACTTGTCTAACGAGGTGACTACGCCGGTTTTCTTGTCAGCGATTCTTGCAGCCACGCTGGGTTGATCATTGGTAACCGGGATCGCTACTTGCGGAACACCTTGGCTAAGAGCCTCCAGCACGGTATTCAGCCCCGCATGGGTGATACAGACTGAGGTCTGCTTCAGCAGTTCCAATTGGGGAGCGTGCTTTACGATGATCGCATTGCTGGGAACAGGTCCGATCTCATTTGGTTGGAGCTGATCGCCAATCGAAAGCACCAGTTGCAAACTCTTGTGCCTTGCGACTGCGGCGCCAATGGTGCGGAAGACATCAACCAAGCCGTTCTGCACTGTTCCCATCGAGGCGTAGACAAGCGGCTCTCCGGTTAGTCGCTCCCAGGGGAACTCCACCTCCGCCCGGCCGTTTCCATCATGAAATGGACCGGTGTAATGGAACTACGGGGGCCAATGAGAACTTTCAAAGTCGAACTCTCTGGGCGTTTGAGTGAGCCACGCCAGCTTCGAAACGGTAGCATTAGGGTCTTCCCAGTCGACTTTAAGTCCGATGGTCTCTGCGTATGCTCTGATCCCGCCGTTCGCCAGTGCAAGAATTTTAGCAAATTTCGCAACACCCTCTCGATTTCTTGCCAAGGCCGCTGGAGTGGTCTCGTGCGGCCAGTCATACATACACAGCGGTGTATGCCCGGAGTAGTCGAAATGAAGCGCGTTTGACACGTGTATGTAAGGAATGGCAAGCCGCATTGGTGCTAATTCGACATAGAACAGAACAGCATCGAGAATCACGCCATCGACCTCGGTTTCAGGCAGTATTTTTAGCAATGATTTCAACATAGCTTCCGCCACAACGGCAGCGACACGCATGGTAAAATCCGCTGCCTCCTGTCCCTGCAACTTGCTTAACTGACCCAAAAGTTCGTTTAAGCGCTCGGCCGGAAGTTCCTCGTCCCCACAAGGAACAAACGATAAATCGGCGGCACGAACCAGGGGGGCCGCACCCTGTGAAGACATGACTACCACGTCGTGGTTACGCGACTGAAGCCGACGAGCCAGCGTAGTCATCGGGTTGAGGTGACCTGGTGCATTCGGAACAACAAAAGCGATTTTCATAAAGATTTCTTCTCGACACCGAGGAACTGATCTCACTCAGCGCCTTTAGTTCGTGGCACTAGACGCCGGGATTTTGGATGCGGACCATTCTTTGTCCCGGTTGCCGCAATCGCCGTCCTGATTGCCGCCGCGCGCTTTCGTCTCCGCGCTGCGCTTGCCGCAGTTTGCTCATAATCGGGAAGCGCGATTGAAGCTCACGAGCCACTGCGCTCATTGGATTGGAATGCCCCGGAACAGGCGGACTGATAAAGCCGATTTTCATAAATATGTAAGCGATTCAACGACCTTCTTGGAGCGCTGAGGAAGTGATCCTGACTGACCACTTTGTTGAGAAGCACTAGACGATTCTGGCACCGGCTATGTGTGTCACAAAAAAGTTGGTGAGCATCTGCATCATTCGCTCGAAGTCTTTGTCCGTGGCCTCCAAGGCGGTCGTCATCATATAATTTTCGGTTGTGAAACTCACCCACGGTAGGACGCCGGTCCGCGGCCGAGTAATGCCGAGGAAGGATTGCGGTGATGCACCATCTGCATCAGTCTTGGGCATGCTAGCGCAGATATGCTCATCACCAGCAACGAAAGAATCGTTATGACTCTGCCCCTGACCGCCCAATTTGTTGACCCCGCCGCGCGCGATGCCGCAATCGCATCGCTGCGTCTACTCCTGGGCGCCCGATTGTCGAATGCCGCACCGGTATGCGAGCAACACGGCAAGGATGCATCTTATCATCCCTCTGTCGCGCCGGACGCCGTCGCCTTTGCGCGATCGACTGAAGAAGTGAGCGAAATCGTCAAGATCTGCGCGCACCACAAGGTGCCGCTGATCCCTTTTGGCGCTGGGACCGGCTTGGAAGGCAATGTCGCGGCGTTGCGGGGCGGGGTCTGTATCGATATCTCGGGGATGAACCAGATCTTGCAGGTCAGAGCTGGCGATCTCGATGCGACTGTAGAAGCAGGCGTTACCCACGAGCAGCTCAACGAGCATCTTCGTGATAAGCGCCTTTTCTTTTCGGTTGATCCGGGCGCTAATGCCACCATCGGCGGCATGGCGGCGACTCGGGCTTCAGGTACTAACTCGGTGCGCTACGGCACGATGCGCGAAAACGTGCTCTCGCTTAAGGTGGTGTTGCCGGATGGGCGCGTCATTCGCACGGCGCGCCGGGCGCGGAAATCTGCGGCCGGCTACGACCTGACCCGGCTTTTTGTTGGCTCAGAGGGCACCCTCGGCGTAATCACTGAGGTGACGGTCCGGCTCTACGGGACCCCGGCGGCGATTTCGGCTGCGGTGTGCTCCTTCGGCAGCATTGAAGCTGCGGTTAGCGCCGTGATCCAGACCATCCAAGCGGGTGTGCCGGTGGCGCGTATCGAATTGGCTAACGCGATGCAGATGGACGCAATCAACAAATATTCAAAGCTCGACCTGCCAGTCGCGCCGACGCTGTGGCTCGAATTCCACGGCACGCAGGCCAGCGTAGCCGAGCAAGCGGAGATGGTTCAGAAAATCACCGCCAGTCATGGCGGCGCAAATTTCTCCTGGGCGACCAGACCGGAGGATCGCCAAAAGCTGTGGCGGGCACGCCATGACGTCCTTTACGCCGACCGGGCGCTGCGCCCGGGTGCGCAGATCTTGGCGACCGATGTCTGTGTGCCGATTTCGCGTCTGGCCGAATGCATTATCGCGACCGAGAAAGACGTCGCGACCTCCTTCCTACCAGCGCCGATTGTCGGTCATGTCGGCGACGGCAACTTCCACTTAACAATCGTACTGAATCCGAACGACCCCAGGGAGATGGCGGAAGCGGAACGCCTCAATGAACGGTTGGTCCATCGTGCGCTAGCTCTTGACGGCACCTGTACCGGCGAGCACGGCATCGGCTCCGGCAAGATCGACTTTCTGCTCGCCGAGCACGGCGAGGCGGTGAGCGTCATGCGCGCAATTAAGAAGGCTATCGACCCTGACAACATAATGAACCCGGGCAAGATCCTCCGGATCTAGGGATTGAGGAAAACGAGCGTGTCGGAAGGGTGATCGCATTTTGCAGCCACCAGCCCGATCTCTGCTGCTTCCAGAAATGGCTCGCAGTCGTCGCAGATCCGGCCACACAAGTTCGAGTCCCAAGACGAGAGTTCTCGTCGGGTGTTACACAAGCCACATTCGCCAAGAGCTTTTTTGAGTAATGGTCTAATTGCCAGCTCATCTTGATGTTCGTGGTTTTCGGAACGCATAGTAAGTCGATTGTTAGTTCCGGATTGTTAGATCACCTAAGACTGTAGCCAATCTTTTCGGTCAAGTTCCTATGATGAAACCATACTTTTAAGATAGGCTCTCGTGTTAGAAGCGACTTTCCCGGCGGCAATGGACGAGACAAATTTTCCAAGCAAATCGGTTACCAAACTTTTGCGTGCGTAATTCTGTTCGCTCGTTTCTCACAAGATGCGGAAGCCACGGCGACATGTCGATTAACACAAAGCCCAAACTCACCGCATCAAATTTCAATTTTGGGGAACATCAACCGCAGGCTAAAACGAGACCTGCGGTTATACTAGTGCCTAGTCGAAGAGAGTTGGGAACCTCGGCAGTAGAAGCCAGGTACCAAGCGTGTGTCCTAAAAGGCGCTACTTGTTAGCGCTGCCTTTCGCCTATTCTCGAGAGTAGTCAGGCTGGCCGATGTGCAGACGCCAGTCAAGAGCCGCGAACGAGAATGGGTAGAGATTGCAGCGCTCGCAAGAAATAGAGGGGTCGGTATTCGAAATGCCGCGTTCCTAGTTGGATCTGGGGTAGCCGGTCTAACAATCTCGATAAGGCGACTTGTGTTTCCATCCTGGCTAGCGCAGCTCCCAGGCAGAAATGCGGTCCATATCCGAAAGCTAGCGAATTGACCTTCGGTCGCGTGAAATCGAGTTGCTCTGGGTTTGGAAATTCACTCGGATCATGATTTGCCGCGCCAATTCCAAGTTGTACGCGAGTTCCTTTCCGTAACACCTGTCCATCCAGTTCGATGTCTTCTGCCGGCAATCGAGCGAGCCATAGGACAGGGCTGACGAATCGTAACAGCTCTTCCACTGCGGCCGGTAGCGTTTCCGGAGCTGCACCAAGCCTTTTCCATAGTTCGCGCCTCTCTAACAGGTACCTCAAAGATCCGCTCAAAAGATTTGCCGTAGTCTCGTGTCCCGCACCCAGCAGAAAATTGCAGAGCACCACAATCTCATCGTCGGGTAGCTGCGCGGTTCCCGTATCCGGGTCCACTAAGATCGAAATTAAATCCTTCTTGGGCTCGCGTCGTCGCTGCTGGATTAGCCGCTCCAGTACCCCTTGAGCCTGGGTTAATCGTTCTGCGATGTGTTCCATCGCTGCAAAGTCGCCCTTGTATACGGCACTCGGAAAAGTTGCTCCCGCTCGAGTAGATTCACGAATAGTATCATGAAATTCGGCGGGCACGCCTAAAAGATCAAAAATCACTAACGAAGGCAGTGGATAGGCAAATTCCGAGACGAAATCGCAAGTTTCCGCCTGTTCCATTTCGTCTAACAGCCAGTCAACCCGCTGTTGAATCGACGTCCGCATCTCTGCCACAACTTGTGGTGTAAATGCGTTCATTACCGCCCCCCTCTGATCCGTATGTTTTGGCGGATCTGAAGCCTGCATATGCGTATAGGTGAATCGCTTACCAATATCAAAGCTCGCTGTGCACATTGTGGGATCTGCTCCGCACGTTTTTCGAATTCGATCCCAGTCGCAGATGAGAATTGGCGCGGCACCCGTAACGCGGCCTTCACATCCTGGTATCGCGTCAGCATCCAAAATGAATATTGCTCGTTCCAATAAACCGGCTTCTCCTTGCGCAGCTTTGCGAAAAAAACAAACGGTTCCTGTAGATTTGAAGGTGTCATTGGGTCGAAGAGGTCGGACCCCGTCACCTGCGTACTGCTCGACATACTCATTGATTCCTCCGTCTTGATCACATTGGGCCCGAATAAGTTTCCTTTTGAAAAGAGAACTGTCTTTTCAAAGCCAGCAGGGAAGAAAGTATTAGCTCGCGCATTTAGCTCGCGATATTGAATACCAGTCTCTTAGAGATGATCTTCTTTTTGTCCCGATCGCCGTAATTGTTGCCCGAACTGTCATCTTATTTAGCACTCTTTCATTCCTGCTACAGCGGCTTGAGCGGCCGGTTCATGCTCTGATTTAGACACCCTCCGTCTCGGCCAAGCCAGGGCTGACCGCATTGATGAACGAGAACTTCTCGCGTCAATAGACAGCAAGATTCGAGAGACCGGTCGTTTCTTGTTCCATCTGATTGGTCGGCGCCTCTTTTCAGCCTTGCGTCTTCAACACCGTAGCGAGCCGGGCAGCCCCTGTGCGCGAGGCCGTAATTTCGGTTCCAACTCGGTCGCGGAGCCGCAGGCGGTATAGGCGGTCACCGTAATGAGTAACGTGTTCGATTGCGCGCAGGTTCACCGCGGCATGCCTGCCGATTTGGATAAAAGGATCGCCGCCTAGCCATCGCATGAGATCGGCCAACGGATAATAAGTGGCAAACTCTTCCCGCACAGTATGGATCCAAGTGCGCCGTTTCCGTCGCAGCACCGCTGCAACCTCGTGACGGGTAAGCAGTCGGATCCGGCCGCGGTCCGCATCCTTGACTGGCAACAACTCATCGACTGCACCGGTAAAACGCCTCTTGTGCCGCGTCGCTGCTGGATTTACTCCGTGTGCGGAAACCGAGCGACGGGCAGACTCAAAGGGTCGCAGATATGCCAGCAAGCGATTGACCGCCTCGGTGACCTGCTCCGGAACCAACGGTTTCAGGAGATAATCTACCGCCTCCAGACGGAAGGCGTCGCTCGCACGGTTCGCGTTTCCCGTAGTAAAGACTAAGCGTGGCGGCTGCGGAAGCATGGCCAGTTGCGGCGCCAGCGAAATACCGTCTCTGCCCGGCAGATTAATGTCCAGAAACACGGCGTCCGGCCGCAACTCGGCGCAAAGACGAAGGCCCGCCTCGTTCTCTGTGGCCGAACCGACAACCTCTACCTGGTAGGTGTCGTCCAGCAGTTCCGCCAGGTACTGGGCGGCCAAGGGCTCGTCTTCGATAATAACAGCTCGGATCCGGATCCACATGAGAAGAAATCTTAGTTAGACGCCAGTTCGCAGAGGTGCGAGGTGATGGCTCTCCGCGATTCCAGGCCAACTTTGGACCGCTTTCGCAAGGGGATGCGCATAGTCCCCATGTTGCCCTCTCCAATCTCGCCACGCACCTCCAGCTGAAACGAGCGCCCGAATAATCGTTGCAGCCGCCCTGTCGCCCGAGGCACTTCCCGTTGCGCGACCGTTGACGGCGCCGCCAGCGCATTCAACGCATTGAACAAAAACTGAGGATTCATGCGCGCTTGCAGAGCCCGCGCTCATAGTCGGTTAGCCAGCAAAACGCGCGCGCAACCGGAAGGCGCCCGCGAGCCATATCAGTTCAGCCAAGCAGTCTTAGCTTGTCCTGAGCTTTAATGTTTGGAGCGGTGGTATTCTCACAAATAAGGAGTTCGAATCCCTTCTCTCGCTTTCGCCATTGGCCGGCAACCACAGGTGTTTTGCTAACATTCTTGACCGGTTTACCGGACCACTCGATCGGCCCCACAACCGAAGTGTAATCTGTTGTCGATCAGCTTGTAGTCGGCTTCCTGTAAAGCC
>Ga0209647_1002321_pt1 | contig 15471 bp, 17 predicted proteins | sample GraSoi_2013_60cm_FD_185827 | JGI IMG/M metagenome (GOLD analysis project Ga0209647, IMG submission 185827) | Grasslands soil microbial communities from the Angelo Coastal Reserve, California, USA - Sample 9_17_2013_60cm (SPAdes) (version 2) | ecosystem: Environmental > Terrestrial > Soil >...
TCTGGAGTGTCATAGCACACCCGATAAGGCGCCGGCGGGCATGGTTAAGCTCTACGGGAGCGCAAACGGCTTTGGGTGGAAATCCGGCGATATTGTTGGCGCACAGATCGTCAGTGTGCCCGCCGCTTTAACCGAGCAGATCGCGAGCAACGCTTATCGATCGCTTTTGTGGTGGCTAATCGGAATCGCTATCGCCGTATTCGGGTTAGCGAACGGAGTGCTGTACTGGGCGCTGCGCGGCGCCGCGCGGCGCGAATAGCCAATAGCCAAGGCGAAGCGCATGACAGATGACAGATCCCAAATGACAAATTCAAAACGCAGAGGACGCCTACAAAAATGAAATCAGGAATAGCCGCAAAAAGGCGCAAAGATCGCAAAATAAGAAAGACTCCTAACTCCTAGATTCTAGCTCCTAGCTCCTAGAATACTCCAGTTGGACCCGAAGCTCTCTGACATATGGAATCTGACGAAGCTCACACTCGCGACCGAAGCATTTTTTGTAAATCTCTTCGATTAAGCCCGGCCCCTCGATTCGATGAACTTCGATAGCGGCGCCGATTACGGCACCGCTCCATGGCTCAGCTTTTCGCAGCGAATCCCACATTTCATCATCATACCCAACTGCGATATTAATACAACATATTATTTTATAGTTTTAATATCGCCCCGGAAATGAATAAACGCTGCCCTGCTCCGGTGGCTGACGCGAGCTCACAAAGTCAGGTTCTTCGGTTTCCTAACCTTTGCGATCTTTGTGGCCTTGCTGTGAAATTTTTCCCCTCTCTCGTGTTCCTTGGGGCTCTGGTTGTAGACCTATCGTTTAACCCGGTAAACGGAACTCTGCGACAACCGGAAGATGGTCCGACAGTTCCAACATGCCGTTTTGACGTACTCCGTATTTTTCCACGGAAACGGAAGGAGCAGTAAAAAGATAATCTAACGTTCGGGCGGGAATCCGTTTGGATTCCGAACGGCTTGTGTAGGTGAAAAATTGCTCCATTGCTCTAGCGGTGGCGTCATGAACCGTCGGCACACCTTGATAGCTCCGATAGATTTGAGTGATTGCCGAGGGTTCCGAATAGTGTGCCCGGGTTGCGACCGGTAACCGGCCTCGTTGGCCCGGCGGTAACAGATTAAAATCGCCTCCGATGATCCACGGCCGATTTTGTTGATCCAAGTGGGTAAGGAAGCGATGCAGTTTGCTCACTTGGCGTTCCATGATGTCGGTGCCCTTGGGAAAAGCATCCAGATGCGTATTGAGCATCGCCAGGATGCTGCCGTCCCGGCTCGGTACTTCCACTTCCAGAATGGCTCGCTTTAGATTGAAGTCGTTCTCGATCGGATTACCGGGTCGCAGCGGTAACCGATACCTGCGAGCTGCGCCGAGCCGGTATTTCGAGAAGATCACCAGCTTCGTACCGGCTGCTCCCCAAATTTTGGGGTGAGGCACAAATTTCGAACGCCAATAGTCAGCAGCAACATAGTTCCGCAAGTCCAGAGGAAGGGCATCTCGCACCAGGCTCACTTCATCCAGATAAGCTGTTCTGCGCGCGCCGGAATCAACCTCTTGCAGCAAAACGAAGTCGGGGCGTTCATCAGCAACAAATTTGGCGAACCGGCTAATGGTCGCATACACGTCTTCCGGGTCGACCAGCATATGCGGACCACCGTCATAATAGAAATCGTAGCCGGCGCCGGCAAAGAATTGGGTGTTGTAAGTGATGACCTTAATGGTTTGACCAGGAGAAAGGACCGGAGCGCCACCACAATTATGAACCCGCATCGTCTCAACCTGGCGAGGATGATAATTCAGAAAGCGCGAGAGCAGGAATCCTCCCGCGACTAGTGCACCCAGCCCAATCAAAGTCTTATCCAGCTTATCCTCTGCGTGATAGTCGGGTAGCGGCTTCATGATCTGGACAATTTAGCGCACAGGTCGGGAGGCGCGCAAAGGGGGAACGTGTCGGCGTGTCGGCGTGTGAGGCGCATGAGGCGTGTGAGGCGCGAAGCGCTGACGAGAATTTAGCCTGGGTTGAGCTTGCGAGGCCCAGGAAGGCGTCAACAAAAAAAGGGAAGCGCTGAAAGCGAGGCAGAATGTGGGGAGGTTCACAATTTTTGGGAAGAGTCGTTATCAAGGGCCGCTCTCGAGGACGACTATAAGGACGAAGCGGCTGGTGAACGCGTCGAAGTAGGGCCGGACGCAAAACTCCTGTTGGGGTCAGCAATGGCGGATCAAATATTCGTAACGAGAAAGATGGTATGGGCCGACGTCGCGGTAGCTATGGAGACGGAAACCGAATCGTTCGTAGATAGCGCGGAGAGGTTTGCGATCGGCTTCACAATCCAAACGCAAATACGAACGACCTAGCGCTGCTGCATGTTTGACAGCCCATTGCAACATGGCGGTCGAAACGCCATGGCCGGCGAATCGCCGCTTCACGGCGATCCGATGAACATAGGCTGCGTCGTCTCCCGGGAAGTCGGGCCAGAAACGAGTGTCTTCGAGCTGGAACTTGATGGTTCCAGCCGCTTCACCATTAAAATAGGCAAGATGGAATGACCCGGTTTCGACATCGTGGGAAATTCGGTCTGGCTCCAGCTCATCATCGCGCCACATCAGCCGGCCTGTCGTCTGCAACCAATCCGCAGCTTCTTTTAGAATGCTCGACACGATGATGAGATCCGCCAGGGTGGCTGGTTTGACTTCGATCATATGACCTCGCTGTGCTTCGAAAACTCTCACGGCAAGGCGCAAAGACGGCAAGGAATTCAGAGACGTCAGGCCGTTACCAGCTGCGCCTAGCGATGACCAGTCACCCTTATTGAAACGATTTCATCGTTGCAGAAAGCCGAACCTCGTGGGAAGGAAAAGTTGGGAACATGGAAGCAAAACAAACAAACACAAATCAACCACCGGCTATCGGCACAGGACGTCGCAGGAGAAAAGATCCAGCAGAAAATCTGTTGGCCTACCTGACCCACGATACCGGAGGGGTGCTGAAGTTCTTAGGGTTCGCGGTCGGGTCGTTTCTGTCGTTCTTCGGAGCGATGATGACGACCTTTGTATCGAATCAACCCGAGCCGCGCTACCTCTGGCTGGGTTTCTGCCTAGTGACTGCCGCGATCTCGCTAGTTCTGATGATCAGTGCGCTGTCGACGCCGGCGGTGGAAGAATAAAACCATGCTTCCCCCCAGAACGCTTTTCTAACTGTCAAAAGGCTTCATGGCTCAAAGCCTTCGTTGGCGTCGTCGATCGCTCAACGAAGTAATCAGTAATCAGTCTGTCAGTAATCAGTCCAGAAGCCAACGGAGTTGCAATGATTGCTGCTTCGGCAGCGTTGAGGCGCACTTATGAACAGCCGAGAATTAGGATAAGCCCATGAACCCTGCTACTCTCCGAATACGTCAGGCTGAAAGCAGAGACGCTCCATCAATACTTGAGCTTTATCGCCAACTGGTTCGGCCAGTCGCCCCGAATGTTGAGGTTGATGTACGCGGAGATCGTATCGAAGAAGTCCGGGCTGATCCTCACAATTTTCTTTGGGTATTGGAATGTGATGAAGGTGTAGTCGGCACCGCGTTTGTGACGCTCTGTCTTGACCCCATGCTCGGCAGCCAGCCTTACGCAGTTTTGGAGAATTTTGTTATCGACGAACAACATCGCACTAAGGGTTACGGAGCTAGGCTCATGCGTTACACAGTCGATTTTTGCTATCATGCGGATTGCTCAAAGATCATGCTGCAAAGTCACGGGGAGCGCCTGCAAGCTCATGCATTTTTCGAAGCGCAAGGGTTCTCCGCGAAAAATAAAAAAGGATTCGTGAAATATCGGAGCCAGATGAGCGGAGAGTGAGACGGGATTGGTGAGAGGTGAGAAGCGGCCGTTCTCGGCCTCGCAGCCGCCGGATGTGCTATATATAGATGGGCGTGCTGCAAAACGACGCAGAATATCTAGAACGGATCGAGCAGGTGTTTTGCTGCTCACCGGCTCAGTACTGATTACTGACCCACTGATTACTTTCGAATAGATGGGCGTGCTGCAAGACGAGGTTGGATATCTTAGACGGATCGAACAAGTGTTTGCGGCTCTTGAGATCCCACGAAATTACGGATTGTCGCGAGGATTGAAGCCCTATCTCGAAGCTGCCGAATTGGTCGTAGTCGATGAAGGGGACCCACCGAAACAACTCGCTCCGGCTGCAGCCCACCGTTGGGCTCAACTCAAAAGAGCGGCCGCAGGGGACGCTGTCGGGCTCGTCTTAATTTCCGGTTTCCGGAGTCTGGATCGACAAAAAGAGCTCATCGAGGCGAAACTGAAAAAAGGAGACGATCTAGATAAGATTCTGAAAATCTTGGCGGCGCCTGGTTATAGCCAGCACCACACGGGTCTCGCGCTCGACATCGGCACAGGAACGAGCATTGATGTTACGGAAGCATTCGAGACAACGGACGCATTCGTGTGGTTAGCGCTGCACGCAGGAGAGTACGGGTTCGTCATGCCGTACCCGCGTGGCAATCGGTACGGATTCATCTACGAGCCGTGGCATTGGGCGCTGGCAACGGTCCAGGAAATGGACACGTAGGACCGGGTCACCCGAATGGGACTTATGGGACCCATGTGACATATGGACTATATAACGGCCTTCTTGAGCGCGGTTTGTCGCGCCATGCACTTGGCGAAGGCGGGACCTGGCGCTCTGCAGGCCTTCGGCGAGCCCGATCGGGCCGCTCGGCGAAGCCGCAAGGACGATAATATGAGTTCCCCTTGAAGGGCATCCTTCATTGTGCCAGTCTCTGCACTTACTTTCTCAAAAGAATAACGAATGCGTCGCAGCATCCTCTTCCTCCTCTCTATCCTCCTTCTGGTTGGTTGCCAACATCGTCGTCCTCGCGGACAACAGCAGACACATGTTCCCGCGGGACCGCGACAGGTCACGATCGAATATCTGGGGCACACTTGCTTTCTGATTACTTCGTCTCTGGGGCTGAATGTCTTGACTGACCCATTTAATCCCTCGGTCTTAAGCTATCCGGTCAAGGCGGGATCCGTGCCGGCCGACATCATCTTGGTGACACATGAGGATGAGACCGCCAATTACACCGACTTGGCTTCAGGGTCGCCGGTGATCCTGAGAAGCTCTATGGCAAGCGGCGTAAATCGCGCTAACGGTGTTTTGCTTCGAGGCGTCCGCACCAGTTCCGAAAATTTTGCGAGCTCGACTAAGCTAAATGTTGCTTATGTTTGGGCCATGGACGGGATTCGCTTCTGCGACCTCGGAGCAATCGAAGACGCCATCACCCCAACGGAGGCCATCAATATTGGACATGTTGATGTCCTGTTCCTGCCGGTGGGCGGACCGCAGAATTTTACGGACGAAAAACGCAAAATCACTGTCGATCGTTTGCAACCAAGAGCGATCATCCCGATGATGTATTCGACGGCGTACTCGTCGAAGGTACCGCTCCGCGGCTTGGGCGAATGGCTGTCGCGACAACCCCACGCGGAACGGGTCCCGAATCGTTTCACGCTGATGCATAGCCAGCTCCCGGATGTGACCACGGTTTTTGTGCCTGCCGTTCGTTAGAGAATGAAAGTATTAGTTGTTGGCGGTGGTGGCCGTGAACACGCGCTCGCGTGGAAGCTCCACCAATCCGCAAGCGTCACCAGCGTCTATGTCGCGCCCGGTAACGCCGGCATCAGAGATTTTGCCACTGCGGTCGCGATCCCCGTGGATGATATCTCGCATTTGAAACAATTCGCTGCCGAGAAAGGCATCGATCTTACGGTGGTGGGGCCCGACAACCCACTGGCGAACGGGATAGTAGACGAATTCCAACAAGCGGGCTTGAAGATATTCGGTCCGACCAAAGCCGCAGCCCGCCTGGAGTCGTCGAAAAGCTTCGCCAAAGAATTCATGGCCCGATACGGGATCGCGAGCCCTGGTTTTGCTGTCTGCGACTCGGCTAACGAAGCGCTTCGCGCTGTACAACGCTTTGGTTTTCCGGCCGTAATCAAAGCGGACGGGCTAGCGCTGGGCAAAGGCGTGGTTATCGTCCGCGACCTCCGGCAAGCCGAACAAGCCATCCATCGGATCATGGAAGAGCGTCTGTTTGGGGACGCGGGCAACCGTGTGGTGATCGAGGAGTTTATCACGGGGACCGAGTGTTCGGTCCACGCGCTGATCGATGGCGAAAATTACTGTTTGTTTCCGACGGCGCAGGATCACAAGGCGCTATACGATGGCAATCATGGGCCTAACACCGGCGGGATGGGTGCGTTCAGTCCATCCCAAAGACTCTCTGCCAGCGAAGTTCAATCGATCGAAAGGGAAGTGCTCCAACCATTTCTGCGCGGCATCCAAGCCGAAGGAATCAAATACCAGGGCCTGTTATTCCCTGGGTTGATGCTGACAAAACGAGGTCTGGCGGTCCTAGAATTTAATGCCCGGTTTGGCGATCCAGAGACTCAGGCGATTTTACCCCGGCTTTCCAATGATCTAATCGAGCTCTTGGAAGCAACCATCAGCGGGCGGTTAAGCGAGGTTACACCGAGGTGGAGCTCAGCGGCGTCCGTTTGCGTCGTTTTGGCATCCAAGGGTTACCCGGACCGAGCCGAGACCGGCAAGCCAATCGTGGGTCTGACCGAAGTCGCCGCGCTAAAGGATGTCCTCGTGTTCCACGCCGGCACTCGAGAGCAAGAAGGTCGCATTGTCACTGCGGGCGGCCGGGTCTTGGGAATAACTGCCTTAGGGGACTCAATTCGCAGCGCTCGGCGGAAAGCCTATGACGCCGTTAGCATAATTGAATTCGACGGTTGTTATTTTCGACGGGATATCGGTGAAAGCTGACGAAAAGGAATAGCCGCAAAAGAGCGCAAAAAACGCAAAAAAATTACTGAAACAAACAAATCGGCGCGGCCCAACTGCCAGAGACAAATTCTTACCAAGATTAGTAAGAACCGGGCCTTCAGTCGTTTCTGCGTTCTTTGCGCCTTTTTGCGGCTATTCGTTTAATCTTTAAAATTCTCGCGAAAACGACCGAAGTGCTTTTATTCACTTCGGTACCGTGGACTGACCAAGTAATAGCCAATAGCCGATAGCCAATAAGCGCTGTCGCCGCTGAAATATCTGTCCGACACAAAAGCTCACGCCTTGCCGAATCCAAAGATGAAGTACCCTTTCGCGATTCCAATATTGCTATCCGGACTGACTGCCGCATTGTTGGCGGCTGAGCCTCCCTCCCCAACCCCTTCGGCGTCCCAGGCGAACTCGCCACTAGCAGGATCATCTCGCCTGATTGAACAATTGGACGTTAACCAATTGAAACAGATCCTCGACGCATTGCGCACAAACTACATCGATGCGAGGGCGCTCACGAACGACGAACTAAACCAGGCCGCTATCAAGGGACTGCTGGCGAAGCTGGGCCCAGGAGTCCGGTTACAGACCAGATCTGAGTTCGAGCGGGCTAAGCCGGTACGCCCATTTCGCTATGACGTGGTATCAAATCGGTTCAGCTATATCAGGCTGGGCACGCTGAAGGAAAACTCTTTGATTCAATTAGATAACGCCTTAGGCGAATCCCAATCTCGTAACGTGGAAGGTTTGATAATCGATTTGCGGACGGTTTCGGAAGATTCGGATTACGATTTGGCAAACAGCGTTCTTAGCCGATTCATAACCAGCGGAGAGCGGACCTTTGAGCTGACCGAGAAAGGCACGTCCGAATCCAAAAAATTCACAGCTAAGTCCGCACCGCTTTATCAGGGACCCATTGCCGTATTGATAGACAGACAAACCGCGGGGCCAGCCGAGGTCATCGCAGGGGTCCTGAAGACGAAAGAACGGGCCTTGCTGATTGGGCAACCTACAGCCGGCCGGGCCGTAAAATATAAGACCGAGCCGGTGGGAAATCTGATGGTCTCGGTCGCCCAAAGCGAGGTCCAGATCGCTGGTTTGCCATTGATTTTCCCTGAAGGGTTGATCCCGGATATTGTCGTAAATATGCCGGAAGAAACCGAGAATCAGATTTTAGCCCAGACTGATTCCGGGTCTCTCGAGCCGTATATTACAGATGAAGAACGGCCAAGTCTAAACGAAGCCGCTCTGGTCAACGGTACGAATCCGGAGCTCGATGCTTATGAAGAGCAAGAATCCGGTAAGATCGCCAAAGCACAGTTGAAGGATGAGTCTTTGCAGCACGCAATCGACTTTTTGATCACGCTGAGTCTGTATAAACACTAGCGGACTATTCTCTCGTCCCGGAGGGACCGGCTGATCGCCTAAATCGGCGGTCGCATGAGTAATCTGTCGGCGCCGGGGATGGCGGCTATCACTAGCGAGAGGGACATCAGCCAATACACTCGGCCTCGGGACACTTTCACTTTTTGTCCCAACGGGGGCACAGTTTTGATTTTATCGAGCGTATCTATCCCAATGAGGACGGGGAGCGCGCAAGCGAACCGGACTTTGATCGGTCGAATAGAGCGCACGTAATTTGCACCGGACTCCAGGTAGCGCTGGGCGATGGTGCGCCACTCTTGGAAAAGCGGCTCTGCCACCTCCAGATCGCCGGACAAAGCTCCAGTCACGGGTAGGTATGAGCGCCCGAGTCGCACGTCTTGTGGGTAGTCACGTAGGATGTTAACGAGCTGCAAGCCTTTACCGTATTCGATTCCCAGCCTAACGATTTCTTGGTCATTCACCCGGGAATATTGGGGCCAAGCCTGCAAACAAAGCTTAGTCCAGAACTCCCCTACCGAGCCGGCGACCAGGTAAATGTATTCCTCGAGTTCTTCCGGCGATCGCAGTGCTCGCAGTGAAGATGCCAGCTCGAAACGCTCAATATCCAGAATCTGGCCTCGCATAATATTTCGCAGGACTTCCAGAATCAGCCTTTGATCGTTCTGCGGCAGGCGGTCAACACATTCTAAGACTTTGTCGACTCGCTCAAGCAGATGCCGCTCAGGTCCCTCTGGTTGCCGTTCGGCACAATCTTTGAGACCGCGGACCAATTGCGCGTCCATCGTAAAAAGTTGAGATCGAAGCTGGTTTAGGGTGTCCAGACGATCTGCAGCTGCGAGCGAGTTCGCGTCAGCAATGGTATCACTCGCCCTAGCCATCAAATATCCCAACGCTATCGCGGGCCGGATGGTAGCCGGCAGAAAACGAATGCTGAGATAGAATGAACGCGAGACGTCCTTCAGTAATTGCCAGAGTTCCGAGTCCATTAGCAGGCAACGCTCACAAAGGCCGTTGCCTGGCTGGTCTGGCTGAGTCGGGAACTGAAACACGCAAACGATGGGTTAGCATTTGTGAGCGATGCAGGCTTAGCGCACATCTCGAACCTCAATCCGGCCGAGCTCCGCATTTCCGAGTTGCATGGAACCGGCGGTTTGGACGTATTTGGCCGTCTTGGAAACTGGATCCATTTTGGCTTCGATTCTCCATTTATCGAGTTGTCTGGAAGCGACCGCGTCGATAGCTACCGGATCTTTACTAGCATAGATCGTCCCGAACTGGATGGCATAGTTCGCGTCCCCAAACGGCGCGCCAGCATAGAGCGCGACCAGCCCGTCCATGATAGTAATTACTATCTTCTCGCTGATACGAGGGTCAGAGTACATTTCCGGAATTGACGGATCACCAGAATCGGGTGGCTGCACCAAGCGGCGCCAATTGTCGACGTTCTGAATCGTCATGTTAAAGAGCGCTCCGGAGAGACCGCAGTAAATATTGTCTGCCAGAACCGGGACGTTGATGACCTTGGTCACGATTTTCGTCAGGACTTTACTCACGTGGCTTTCATTACTGATATTGATCGGCAGCCCCTTTTTTCGCTCATCGTTCAGTTTGAGCTCTTCCTTCAGGCTCGGGACATTTTTGCCGACAAAAAACAGGTCCCCAAAAATCAGCTGTCCGGATACCGGAGAACTGATGGCCACCTGAGGATCATAATTTCCTTCCGACCAAAGGACCCGGTAATCGCCGGCCCGCGAACGGAACCCGGCTTTTTTTAACAATTCTGCCTCGCGGTCCCAAACCACAATGTTCTCCGCCGGCACGCCAGCTTCCCGGAGCCCATTTACAATCGCCTGGACTACTGCCGGCCGTGTGCTGAAAAGCGGTGCTCCGTTAGAGGAAACCTTAATTCCAACGATATCGCTTGGCTTTACTAGGGAAGCCCAAGCCGCCGCGACGCTGCCTTCGCCGGCCGCCGCCGTCACCGCATCATTCACTAACCGGTTAACGACCGAATTATTCGTCTTGTAATCGTAAATAGCGTCGGGGCTTTCAGTTCGCACGACGACGGAACGCGCCGGCACCGGGGTTGGGGTCGGAGCTGCTGCGGCCGGCGCCGGGGTCTCGACCCCCCAACAGAACGTGGTCGCAAAAACGATAGTTAGAGATACCTTGACGAGCACTGATCTCGACACGGGTTTTAAGTTATAAGTTTTGGGTTTTGGGTTTTAAGTTTACGCTGCGCGCGGAACGCTTACACAGGAAAGCGCAGGCTGCGACCTACAACTTAAAACCCATAACGTACAACCTAAAACTTAAAACTTATAACCTAGACTTGTGCAGCTAAGACATCTTTACATTCATATCCCCTTCTGTCCGAAGGTCTGTCCGTATTGCAGTTTTTATAAGGAGGCGTCCGACCGAAATAAAACTCAGGCTTTCTTGGATGCGGTCTTGCGGGAACTAGATGCGTTTGGCCCCGAACGGCTGCAACCGCACACCATTTTTTTCGGCGGAGGAACCCCGTCGGCGTTGTCGCCGAGGCAACTTAGTTACTTACTCGGCGGCCTACGAGAGCGTCTCGATCTTAGCGCATTGCAAGAATGGACTCTGGAGATGAACCCCGCGACGGTCTCGCTGGAGAAAGCGGAGCTGCTTCTCTCGCTGGGTGTCAACCGGATCAGCATGGGGGTTCAGGCTTGGCAAAGCGACATACTGGTCCGGTTGGGACGCGTGCATTCCTCTGCGCAAGCTCTACGCTCTTACGAAATTTTGCGTCAGGCCGGCTTCAAAAAGGTCAATCTGGACTTGATATTCGGCATTCCCGGCCAAACACCGGCCCAATGGGAGGAAACCCTCTTAAAAACGATCAATCTGAACCCGGAGCATATCTCGGCCTACTGCCTCACCTACGAAGAAGATACTGAGTATTTTCAGCAGCTCGCCTCTGGCCAGCTCATCCAAAACGAGGCCCAGGATGCCGAGCTTTTCGAGAAGACAATGGAGACTCTCGCCCGCCATGGCTATTCGCAATACGAGATTTCAAACTATGCGCGTCCCGAAGAGGAATGCCGGCATAATCTCGCTTATTGGGGCGGACAAGATTATCTCGGTCTCGGGCCCTCAGCCTTTTCCACCGTTTCCGGCCGGCGATGGCAAAATATCGCAAACACAAGCGGCTATATCGACCAGGTCCAAAGCCAGGGCGGTGCGCAGGCCTTTTCAGAGTCACTGAGTTCGAGCACCCAGCTGAGCGAGAAGATCGTATTCGGTCTGAGGACTAATCGAGGAATCTCCGAGGAACTAGTGAAACCCTGGTCAGACGATATTAAGGAGCTCGAGGGCTCCGGATATATTCAACGCCAAGCCGGCACAATCACGCTAAGCCGTTCCGGCAGAATGGTCGCCGATGCGATCGGCGAGCTATTTGTATGACGGAGTGGGATGTTACGGTAATCGGAGGCGGACCGGCCGGCTCTGCGGCTGCGGCATTCACGGCTAGAGCCGGACTGCGGACACTACTGATCGATAGGGCGATCTTCCCACGAGAAAAAGTCTGCGGAGACTGTCTTAATCCGGGCTGTTGGGAGGTGTTCGATCAGCTAGGCGTGGCCGCAGAAATTGCCGCGTTGCCTTCTGCTCGTTTGCAGTGGGTCGCTTTCAGCAATATTCGCGGGCGCCGGATAGAACACCGGTTCCCTAGTGGGGGGCCGCCGGAAACCGGTATCAGGCGGAGTGTGCTTGATCACGCGCTTGTCCAGAATGCAAAAAAGTTTGGGGCAGAAATCTACCAGGGTGAGCCGGTGACTGGGGTCGAAAGAGGTTGGGTGGTCAAGACTGCTCAGCGACAAATCAGGACGAAATTTTTGGTTGCTGCCGACGGGAGAAATTCGTCTGTGGCGCGGTTTCTCGGTTCTTTCCCCCGGACGCGAACCGATCGAGTCGCGCACCAGACTTATTTCCCGGCTGAATGGCCGTCACATATCGCGCTCGAATTGAACCGCTTGGGCTACATGGGCATGGGAACTGTGGGACAGGGAACCGTCAACCTCTGTATTGTAGCGAGACCGAAGCAGATTGAAGCGCTGCGAAGAAGCATATCAGAGCGCTTTGGACTACCACCTGAGCAACGTTGGAACACGGTAGCGCCTCTCTCTCGCCGGCCTGTCCAAACCGATGACCAGACGTTGTTCTACGTCGGTGATGCAGCCCGAGTAGTTGAGCCGTTCACCGGTGAGGGCATTTTTTATGCGCTCAAGTCCGGCGCACTAGCCGCTGAATCGATCATTGAATCGTACCGGAATGGTTCCGCGTTCCGACACCGGTATGCCGAACGTCATCGCCAACTTTATTCCGGCCGACTGTGGATCAATCAATTGGCGCGTCTATCGGTTTTGCACCCGGGAATTAGTAGCACCTGCTTGGAAGTCTTGCGTTTCTGGCCGTGGCCGCTAGAGCACCTGACGCGACGGGTGGTGGAAACCGCAGGGTAACGGTAGGGAGGAGCTCCTGCTCGTCCAGGCTGGGCGGAGTAGTGGAGTGATGGAGTGATGGGATTGGTAGAGGCTCCCGAATGGCCTGAGCATCTTAGCAAAGGGCTGGATTCGTAACGTTCTTTCGTGTGCAGCACCGAAGCGCGCGCCGAGCCGGACCCAGCGTGAGCCATTGTCAGCGAGGCTTCACGACCATTGGAGTCAGCCACAAACCTCTGGGAAATCGGACGATTCCACCACGCGGCGGTATGAACGCCCCTCGAGGACGAAGATGAGAACTCTTGTGCGCATGGCACGAGCTGGGTCCGGCTCGGCGGGCGCTCGGTGTCGCAGACGAAAGGGTATCGAAAATCTCTGCCCCCTGCGAAGCCGTTTAGGCCATTCGGGAGCCTCGCCCCCCTATGGTGTTGTCAAGCTACCCAGCGTGTTTTAGCGAGTTTTCATGGCGGTTGGTGCCGCCTTGAGTTTGTAGTTTTTCATTCTTTGTCAGGCTGCTGTTGATTCGGCAGCCTGACAACACCATGGCATCTACCAATCCCACCACTCCATCACTCCACCATCGATCGGGTACATCGCTGCCTAACCCCCTCACCTTTGGCGTTCGCCGAAAATCGCGGTACCGACCCGCACCATCGTGGCGCCTTCTTCGACCGCGACCCGGAAATCATTGCTCATCCCCATCGAGAGTTCCGGCAAAGGAAAGCGGAACTCGGTGGCGAGTTTGTCGCGCAGTTCGCGAAGAGTAACAAAGTATCGGCGCGAATGCTCGGCCGCAGGCGCCAGAGGCGGGATCGTCATAAGACCCTCAATCTGGACCCGATCGAATTCTACGATCTGTTCGACGAGCTCAAGCAGCTTGCCGGGCGCAAAACCAAATTTCGAAGCTTCTCCGGCAACATTCACCTGCAGCAGCACCCGGGGAAACAGTCCGAGATCGGCCGCCACCCGGTCGATATGAGCCAGCAGATCGAGTGAATCAACGCCGTGGATGAGCTCAAACAAAGGGAGCGCCAGGCGAACCTTATTGCTTTGTAAATGACCGATCAGATGCCAATGCAGCTTGGCCGGCAAAGCCGTAATTTTAGGTTGCGCCTCTTGCACCCGGTTTTCGCCAAATATCAGTTGTCCGGCATCTACCGCTTCCTGGATCACTTCTACCGGATGCGTTTTGCTCACAGCAATCAGGCGGACGGAGTCGGGTAAGCGACCTGCCTGACGAGTGGCATCGCTGATCGCGGAAAGGATATGAGCTAAATTTTCGCTGATAGCCTGCATCGCTCACCAATGCAGACGCATTGGTGAGCGATGCAGGCTGTGGGCCGTCAGAGAGAAGCTGAGCCTCTCTCTAACGGCCTGATATGAAAGGCGATCTCCGAGCATAGTATGTTCAGAAACGTACTTCAGATTGCAGAATTGTCCGGCCTCAGCCGGACAATTCTGCCATGGCCTGGATCGTTCACAAATCTCTACCGATTTGTGAGCGATCCAGGCTACTATTAGCAAAACTTATTCTGACCAAATCCGCCCGACCCCCGGAATGCAAATCGAAACGTTCAAAATCTTCCGCGACTTGGTCGAAACCGGGAGTTTCTCAAAAGCAGCCGAATTGAACACCATAACTCAAAGCGCCGTCAGCCAGCAAATCCGCGCGTTAGAGAAAAGATTCAAGACTGCATTGATCCGGCGCCGGAAGAAAAACTTTTCCATTACGCCGGAAGGGAAAGCTTTGCTGCAAGCGAGCCAAGAGATCTTACGGACGTATGAGAACTTGGGCGATCGTCTAAGAGAGCTGAAAGACCACGTCTCCGGGAATCTCGTCATTGCCACCGTCCACAGTATCGGGCTCCACGAGTTGCCCCGGAGCTTGAGAGTTTTCCGGCGGGCCTATCCCTCAGTCGAAGTTACAGTTGAATACCTTCGATCTGCGCAAGTGTACCAGAGCGTCGCTGCCGGAAATAGCGACGTCGGATTGGTCGCTTATCCGGCCAGGCACCGCGGCGTAACCGTCGAAAGTCATTGGAAAGATAAATTGGTGCTGATTTGTCCGCCCAATCACCGGTTTTCCAAACGCCGCAGCATCGAGATCAATTCCCTCTCTGGCGAACACTTCATTTCGTTCGCGTTCGATCAACCGACGAGGAAAGCGATGGACCGGATCTTCCGCGCGAACAACGTCACGATTCGGCGATCGATGGAGTTCGACAATATCGAGACCGTGAAGAGAGCGGTCGAGATCGATAACGGAGTTGCCATCGTACCGTTGGCCTCGGTCGAAGAAGAAACCGAAAACGGCAGCCTTTGTGCGATTGAAATAGAATCGGCTGATATGTGGCGCCCGATTGGGTTGGTTCAACGCCGGGGTGAGCCGAGCGCGGCCGTACGCGCGTTTGTCGGCCTGTTAAGGAAGCGGGATGTTTTGTAGGAGAGATTGTAGTTGGCCCTAACCCTAGGAGCGTGCCGAGATTTTCGGCCCTACCGCTTCAATACTGACTGTCCAACGACGTGAACCCGATAGCGCCGGCCACGGCTAAGAGGCTAACTTCATAAGCGGTAAGGGACCCAGTCGATTCATCCAAAATCCCATCCGATAGTTCGCGCTGGGTAAGCATTATTGGAGACAGATGCCGGCTAATTTCAGACGCCTCTGGGAGCATTGTCGGATCGAGGTATCGATCTAAATCTGGAACCAGCGCCGAACCAAAGGCCAGAACCGGCCGGAGCATGGAGTAACCTCGCTC
>Ga0209647_1002323_pt1 | contig 15467 bp, 13 predicted proteins | sample GraSoi_2013_60cm_FD_185827 | JGI IMG/M metagenome (GOLD analysis project Ga0209647, IMG submission 185827) | Grasslands soil microbial communities from the Angelo Coastal Reserve, California, USA - Sample 9_17_2013_60cm (SPAdes) (version 2) | ecosystem: Environmental > Terrestrial > Soil >...
GGTCGTGGTGCAGACCTCTTCGAGTCCACCGCCGCAGAGAATATCGGCGCCATGATCCTGGGTGTGGCACTTTACGCTTCTACGGGCAACATCGGCTGGATTCTCTTCCCACTTGTCGTACGTGCCTTCGGCCTGATTGCCTCCGCAGTGGGATTGCTCTGGATTCGCCCATCCGTGGTTACCGAGCCTGACAAAGCCGCTGGCAAGGACCCCGGCGAAATCGCTATGAAACAGTTGAACATTGGCTACTTCATCACCTGTGGCATCTCCATCATTTTCATCTTCCTGGTTAGTTACCTGCTGCTGAGCGGCGGGAACGTCACAGGTACTAATAGCGTCCCCCCCTGGGTCTGGTTTGGCCTGGCAGGTACTACAGGTATTCTCTTGAGCATTGCCTTCGTCTATATCACACAGTACTATACAGCTGGTACCTGGCGCCCGGTGCGTGAGATCGCTGCAGCAACGCTGACCGGTCCTGCCACGACGATCATCACGGGTTTCGCCGTTGCCTTCGAATGTGTGGCTCTTCCTGTCTTAGCTATCAGTGCTGCCCTTGGCCTCTCCTTCTTCTTTGGCAGCCAGGTCCACGTCCATCTTGTCAACAACCCCGGCGTAATCAATGTGGGCGGCATCTTCGGCACTGCCGTTGCTACTATGGGCATGCTGATGAGTACAGCGTATATTCTCGCTATGGACACATTCGGTCCCATCACCGACAACGCCGGTGGCATTACCGAGATGAGCGGCCAGGCCGAGGCTGTACGCGACATCACTGACGCGCTGGATGGCGTAGGCAATACTACAAAGGCCCTGACAAAAGGCTACGGCATTGGCTCTGCTGCGCTTGCCGCTTTCCTGCTCTTCAGCGCTTACCTGGATGTCCTCTACTCCTACGGTCACAAGGCGGCAGTCTATAGCGTCGACCTGGCCAACATTGCTGTCTTCGTAGCTGCACTGATCGGCCTCACGCTGATCTTCTTCTTCAGCGCACTGGCTATCCGCGCTGTGGGCGCCGCTGCCAAGCGCATGATTGAAGAAGTACGTCGCCAGTTCCGCGAAAATCCCAAAATTATGGCGGAAGACCCCGCCGACCGTGTTGATCCCGACTATGCTCGCTGCGTAGATATCAGCACTCGCGGCGCACTACGTGCTATGGTTTTACCGGGCGTGATAGCCGTGCTGACCCCCGTTGCCATTGGGACTATTCTTGGCCCCCAGGCCGAAGCAGGCCTGCTGATGGTTGGTACGATGGGCGGTATCGTCGTCGCAACCTTCCTGAACAATGGCGGCGGCGCATGGGACAACGCCAAGAAGTACATCGAGGCCGGCTACCTGCGCGTCAATGAGCAGGGCGAGATGGTTGATCGCCTCGACCCTAACGGTATCGTTCTGGGCAAAAAGAGCGAGCCGCACAAGGCAGGCGTGGTTGGCGACACCGTCGGTGATCCCTTCAAAGACACTGCTGGCCCATCACTCCACGTGCTGATCAAGCTGCTCAGCACGATTACCCTGGTGCTGGCTCCTTTGTACGTAGCACTGCACCCCTTCTAATCTTGTGCAAAAGCGCTCAGCTTTTCTACTAATGCTCAGCTGAGCGCTTTTTTCATCCCATCCTACTCCGCGCTATCCCAACCTGTACACTTCCCGCACCACATTTACGTGATCTATCATAAATGACGCTATTCTCATCTATGTATGGCAAATCACGCAGCTCATGTCCTACATGGTCTCATCTAACAGGATAGGAAACGAGGCACAGCTATGTATCGTCAGAGATTTTCAAGATCAAGCCCTGATTTAAGGTTTATCGCATATCTGCCAGTTGTAGCATTGTGCCTGCTACTGGCAGGCTGCACACTCAGCATAAGCCCTGGAGGCACTACCACCTCTCAGCAATGCCAGAACAATTGTACTCTTGGCTCCGGTATACAAGGTGTACGCGTCTTCGTTGAGCCAGATGATGGCGAGCAGGTAATAACTAATGCCATCAGGAATGCGCATAAGTCTATCTGGTTGGAAATGTATATCCTGTCGGACCGCAATGTTATCCGCGTGTTGGAAGAAGCGGCCAACCAGGGATTAGATGTACGCGTTATGTTGGAGCCACACCCTGTCGGTGGTGGACCTTCATCCTCCAAGACTATGGATCAACTGGCAGCCGCCGGCATCAAGACCCAGCCAACCGATCCCAGCTTTACCTTGACACACGAGAAGGGCATGCTTATCGATGGCAATACCGCCTATATAATGACCTCAAACTTCTCCCGTTCAGCCCTCGGCGGTAGTAGTGGTAGCAGCGGGAGCACTAACCGTGAATACGGCATCATCGATACAAATCCGCAGGACGTGCAAGCGGTCTCTGCCATCTTCAATGCGGATTGGAACCGCACAACGGCACAATTCAATGACCCCAACCTGGTCGTGAGTCCCGTCAACTCACGCAATGCTTTCAATACACTTATCAGCAACGCCCACAGCACACTGCTCATCGAAGCGGAAGAGATGAACGATAGCGCCATTGAACAGGCGCTTGTCAATGCCGCACAGCACGGTGTGCATGTAGAAGTTATCTTGCCCGCTGCTAACGGGTCATCGGGAGACAGCAACAGCCAGGGTATCGCAACCATCAAACAGGGAGGTGCACAGGCTCGGGAGGACGCACAACTGTACATGCATGCAAAAATCATCGTAGTAGATGGCAGGGTCGCTTTTGTCGGTTCAGAAAACATTTCAGCAGAATCGCTCGACCAGAACCGCGAACTCGGTATCATCGTTTCAGACGCGGCTGTGCTGAGCAAGCTTCAGGCTACATTCCAAAAAGATTGGGCAGTATCACAGGGCGTGTAGCAGCAGTTTAAGCGCTCACATACGAACTTCTATATGCTTCAAGTCTGAGGTCCACCCATAAAATAGAGGTGCAGGGGACGAAGTCCCTTGCCGGGGTTTGGGGTGTCCCCAAGTTTTTTCTTTCTTCGGGGCGGGTGGGTCGGGACGAAGAGGAATTATGAGTGGATCTCAGTTCAAGTCTCTTGCCCGGCATGATAGGATATATATAAAAACACGGAGGATAAATAATGATTACTGAGATCGCCATTTTTAATGCAGTGCCAGGCAAAGAGGACGAGCTCGGACTGGCTATATTGCGAGGGATTGAGGTGATACGCCAACATCCAGAGTGTATCTCAGCACGGGTAGAACGGTGTATCGAACAGCCCAGGCAGTACATGCTTGTTAATATATGGACTTCCTATGAAGCGCATGTGGAAGATTTTCGCGGAGGACCACTCTTCCCCCAGTGGCGTAGCCACATCGACGGCCTATTTGAAGGCTCAGCTACTGTTCACCACTATCAGCCATTCTGATACGAATATATATTCATAAGGATCTTTCTCAAGAGTTCAAAAATGTAGTGGCGCCCCTTGCGGTCGCCAGGATACTAACCGACCCACGTAGTCGCCTGTTATCCTGGCGACCCTTGCGACCACCAGGATTGAAAACCAGGAGCAATCTCTATGCCAGAACCACAAATCACATCCCAGGAAGACGAACAGTCTAATGCAACCGGGGCGCCTTCGTTAGAACATGCTGGTAGTAGCGAAGAAGAGCAGCTTGCCACCCGTGTAGCCACCTTGCGCCACCAGATCGAAGAAGCAAATTATCTATATTATGTCCACGACAGCCCATCATTGACAGATGCAGAGTATGATCAGTTAATGCTTGAACTGCAGCATATCGAGCAAGAACACCCGGAATTACAAACGCCGGATTCACCAACTCAACATGTAGGCGCGGGCCCCGTCGAGGATGTTCCCCAACATCGTCATCCTGTACCAATGTTGAGCCTGGCAAATGCACGCAGCCTGGATGAATTACTGGCGTGGCACAAACGCGCCCAGAGCATTCTACCTAACGCCACATTTGAATATGTCTGTGAGCTGAAGATCGATGGGCTGGCAATGGCCCTCACCTACGACCAGGGTAAACTCACCGTTGGAGCTTCGCGTGGCGATGGTCTACTGGGCGAAGACTGGACACCAAATATACGAACCATTCGTAGTATCCCACAGAAGCTACGTGGCAATCCGATTCCCGGTAAAGTAGAGGTGCGCGGCGAAATTTACATGTCAACCAAAAGCTTTGAAAAGCTGAACGAGGAAATGACTGACAACCGGCTATTCGCCAACCAACGCAATGCAGCCGCGGGTTCGCTGCGCCAGAAAGATCCCCGCATTACAGCCTCCCGGCACCTCGACTTCTTCGGCTACCAGATCGGCTATATGCAAGGACTGGACTTCCACAGCCAGTGGGAAGCATTACAATTGATCCGTGACTGGGGCTTCCCCGTCAATCCAAACATTCAACTGGCAAAAACTCTTGAAGAAGTCTGGGATTTCTGTCAAAAGTGGGAGCAGGAACGCTTCAACCTGCCATATGAGATCGACGGCATTGTAATCAAGATAAGCAACCTGGCACAGCAGCAAGAACTGGGAGCAGTGGCTCGAGATCCACGCTGGGCAATTGCTTTCAAGTATCCGCCTATTCAGGTCGCGACAAAACTACTTGACATCCATGTGAATATTGGACGCACCGGCTCGGTGAACCCGTGGGCGTCACTGGAACCGGTCAACATTCGTGGCGTGACCGTTTCTCGCGCTACCCTACACAACGAAGGAGACATTCAACGCAAAGACCTGCGTATCGGCGATTGGGTACTTGTGGAGCGCGCAGGCGAGGTAATACCCCAGGTAGTAAAGCCTATCATGGAGAGACGTACCGGCAACGAGCAGGTCTATCATCTCCCGGAGCACTGCCCCATATGCAATACTCCTATCATACGCGTACCAGATGAAGCTATGGCCTACTGTCCAAATCCCCAATGCCCCGCGCGCAATCTCGAGAGCATCATTCACTTTGTCTCACAGGGAGCCATGGATATCGAAACCATTGGCGAGAAGATGTGCGGACAACTGCTAGAAGCGGGCTACATCAAATCTGTCGCAGACTTCTATAGTCTAACACGCGATCAACTACTTGAACTTGAGGGTGTTAAAGCAAAAAGCGCCGATAATATGCTCTCTGCTATCGAAGCCAGCAAACAGCGTTCCCTCTCGCAACTCCTCTTTGGACTCAACATTCGTTATGTCGGCGGGAAGACCGCCCAGATTATTGCCCAGGCCTTCGGTAGCATGGATAACCTGCTGGCTGCCAGCGAAGCCGATATCAACGCCGTCCCTGGCATTGGCCCGGTCGTCGGTCATAGTCTCTATACCTGGCTGCAAGACGAGCAAAACCGGGCACTGATCGAGCGGCTACGCCAGGCAGGTGTGAACACGCAGGAGGAGCAGCAGACGGCAACAGGTCCCCTGGCGGGTCATACGTTCCTGCTCACAGGACGACTCAACGGCATGACCCGCCCCATAGCTGAAGAGAAGATCGCGCGACTGGGCGGCACGATTGCCTCTGGTGTGAGCAAATCGCTCAATCACCTGGTTGTCGGCGAAGATGCCGGTTCCAAACTGGCAAAGGCACAAAAAGCAGGCGTGCCAATCCACGACGAACAGTGGCTGATTGACCTGCTCAAAGAACACGGGGAAATGCCCTAAGTTACCGTGGCGGGGCAAGCCCCCGCCCTGGGGCGGTGCGGGGCAATCGCTCGTGAAACGCCTCTGTAGACTTTCTCGTATGCGCGGCTATGTTCACGCTGGGGCGGTGCGGGGTAATCTGTAAATTACAAAATTGCGTGGCTCATGACCACTTCGGGGGCTTACGGCTTGCTTGCCTGGAGGTATATTTATCAAGAGTGATATAGTTCCTTCTAGAAGCGTATTTCATCACCAAGAGTGAGGTCGTGATGGAAGGAACATCCTTGCTTTCCTTTCCTGAAGGGATGCAGGTTTCGCACATCCAGATCACTGAAAACCGTATCATCGTCGAGGTCATTGCAACCACTCCCACGTCGTGTTGTCCGCTCTGTTCCGAACCATCATCATCGATTCATTGCCACTATCGCAGGACCCTGAGTGATGTTCCCTGTGCAGGCCGCCGGGTTCAGCTTTTCCTGACTGTGCGCAAATTTTCCTGCTGCAACTCCTACTGCGAGCGCAAAGTCTTCGCCGAGCGCTTTCCTACCTTTGTGGAGCCGTGGGCGAGAATGACGATCCGACATTGCCAGCAGATCACCTCCATCGGTCTGGCCACCTGTGGCAAAGGCGGGACGCGGTTGGCTGCTCGGTTGGGGATACAAACGACTCGCCAAACGATTCTCCGTCGCATTATGGATCTGCCCGACAGCTCTGCCGGCGTGATTCTTTTTCTGGGCATCGACGATTTTTCGTTTCGGCGTGGTTGTCGATTCGGTACGCTTCTGGTGAATCTGGAGAACCATCGTGTGGTGGATCTCTTAGCTGACCGGGAAGCGGAAACCTCGGCTGCCTGGATGCGCCAGCAACTCGATCTCAAGGCCATCAGTCGAGATCGTGGAGGAGCCTATGCATCGGCTGCGCGAGAAGGCGCTCCCCAGGCAACGCAGTGTGCAGACAGGTTTCACCTGATGAAAAATCTCGGAAAGGCTTTAGAGGACTTCTTGGCCCGTCATCTCTCAACTTCACGCAAGCACCAGGTCCAACAAGCACTCGAAGAACAAACTCCTGACTGGGTGCCAGAACGACAAACTCGGCGTTCTGGGAAGCCTGAAGAGATCCCGTCGGCCTATCAGCAGGACCGCATAGCTCTCTATCACCAGGTGATCTCCTTACATGAGCAAGGAATGGCACAGAGTGCTATCGCACAACAGATCGGGGTTCACCTGAGAACGGTCCAACGCTGGTTGGCTGCTGGCACGTTTCCTGAGTCCAAGCGTCACCGCTATGTGAGTCAACTTGATCCTTACCTCCCCTACATTTTCCACCGATGGGAGCAAGGGTGCCATACTATGGCACGACTCTTTCAGGAACTCGTCACGCAAGGCTACCAGGGGTCGTATGCGAGTGTGCGTGACAACATCGTCCGTCGGCTCCAGTTTGGTGGTCGAAAGACTCCTACAGATGCCTCATCGAAGACACCTACACTTGCTACCTCACGGCAAGCTGCCTTCCTGTTTCTTCGTCGTCCGGAAGAACTGCGGGTCCAGGAGCAGGAGACCGTGATCGCGCTTCGCCAGATGAACCCGGAAGTCGATCGGGCCTATGATCTGGTGCAGCAGTTTGCCCACATGCTGCGTACCCGCACTGGCGAGCACCTCGATAGCTGGCTTGCTCAAGTGGAATGCAGCGAGCTTCCTGAACTGCAGTCCTTTGCTGCTGGGATCGAGAAAGACAAAGATGCAGTAAGAAATGGTCTCACCTGGTGGATCAATAATGGCATGGTCGAAGGCCATGTGACCAAACTGAAACTGATCAAAAGACAGGGCTATGGCAAGGCTGGCTTTCCTCTACTCCGCAAGCGGGTGCTGCATGCCATCTAAGAGGGAAAATGGCTCTTGATGAAGGTGGAACCATTATCGACCAGCATGCCCTGTTCTTCTCGTGCGGGAGGGGGAATCTCAATGGGCCATCCACAGGAAACCAGGGCCGCTTGGGCCAGCGTACGGACTTCCTCCCACCTGGGATCAGAAGAGAGAGCCTCATCGGTCCAAAAATCACTCTTGGATGAAGCGCTCATCTTATTCAAAAACTCGTCGAGCTCAGTAAGTCTTGCCATTGGCTCTTTTGAGAGTTTCCAGTAGGAAGAAATACGCTCTACCCAAGCATCAAAGTCCAGTACCATCTCATCAGTCAACACTACCCAACCGGCGGGAAAATGGCTGAGCTGTGCTTGAGCTGGGGATGCAAGCAATTGTAATGAATGACGCAAATGCTGCAAAACATTGTCAGCAATTTCTGCATCTTGGGGATCGTCGAAAGGTATTTGCTCCATTTCTCTTCTCCTTTATCGGAAGCTCACCTCTTGTGACCTGGAAGGATATTCCTTGTCACTTAGTCTATCATGGTAGGCAAGCGAGCTGTAAGCCCCCAGAGTGGGCAACAGCCATTCGGTGTCGTACTTCTTCACTTGTTCTCTGTGTAAACGCTATAATGATAGAGGCTGTGCTGGCTACTTGGGACATCCGTTCAGAAAACAGGTGGAAAATAGTGGAAGAAGTTCAGCATTGTGTAACAAGAGTGAACGAGCAGCTTTCAATTTCATCGTGTCTCAAGCCGCTCGTAAGTTAGATGGGGAGAGGAGACAAAGTCTGTTTCTCAAAAACCTATTTTCTGAACGGATGTCCCAAGTACCCAGCACAGGTTGAAAAACGATTACACCAATACGGAGATGAAGAGGATCATCTCCGCACGGACTGGTTGAAAGGCTGGTGAAATGACCATTTCACCAGCCCTGCTTTGATGAGATCAACGTCTCGTCTCACGCGGGCTGCACCACAGCTTTTCACCCACTTGAACGAGACAGCCGATGGCGAGTCGCCTCTCAAGAGAGGGCAGGCGAGATGGTCTGCCAGATGCCTTTGACAGCGTCACGCCAGCCTTCCAGGTAGGCGGTTTCATCGACCTCGATGCGCGCTGCTTCGCCTTGCGGTGCCTCTGCGCTCCTTTCACGATCCTGGTCCTGCCAGTACTGGAGACGTTCAGCCGGGTGAAATGAGTTGGGGAAACCGGGAAATGGGATGCCCACACGATGGTGATGGTAAAAGACGCCCTGAGAGGCTGGTGGCGTCGCTGGCATGGCTGGAGCCGTCCGCATGAGCGGGAGGACGGCTCCAGAAGCAGGTTGCCCCGCCGACATGGGCGGCTGCACATGGAGCGTGGGTGATGGTGATGGCGGTGGCGCAAGCTGCGTCGTGATACCGACCTCGCCCCGCATCTGGAAGAATTCGGCAAGCTGTCGTCCGTCCAGCTCCGCGAAATGGATTGCCACGCTTTGCAATTCGTCACGGGTAGCCAGGTCCACGGCCCACCCGATGCCATCCTCGTAGCCGCGCTGATGCCAGCGTTCACGGGCACTCTGGAGCCGCTGGAGGAGTCGAGCAATTCTGGGATCGGTGATGGGAGGTTGTCCTTCGAGCATGGTTACTTCCTTTTCTAATGCTGTAGCACAGACTTTTGAGAGGTTGATCCGGTCACGGAGTTGTTCCAGACGAGCATAGAGCACGTCTGGAAGTGTAATGTTCAAGCGAGCCATGAGAACTATTCCCTCGATCAATACGTATAGTGCGTGTCTTCTCTATACGCAGTATACACATTCATCGCGAAAAGTCAAGGAGAAGCGGAGACGTTCCCTCCTTTCAGTCCTGAGAGAACAGTGGGAGGGGCAAAAGCGCTTGATCCGTGCTGCCTCGTGTACGGAATGTGGCCTTGGCTTTCGCACGCAGCGAGCCAAACGCTTGTTGGGGGCAGCGACTCCTTCACCAGCCTTGTCAAATCGACAGGTGGAGTACCTGCCTGCCCGGTGTTCAACCGCAAGAAGGAAGAGAGCGAAGCATCATCGTCAGTTGCTTTTTCAACCTCGCCTGCTCGCTTTTGTCCAGGCCGATTCACTGCCTTTTCAACCACTCTGTGCGAAGAGCCCGAATTTCCATCTTTTGAAGAAAAATATTGTGACTAACACCATAATTTGGCCACCTCGGCCAGGATATGGTGTTTTGGGCGATTTCTCTCTCCGATTTAACAGGCAATGAGAAAGCAAGCTCGCCCAGATATTCGTTTCTTGCAGCAAGAGGGACCAGAACGCAGGAGAGTCCTGCTTCTGATCCCCCGAACACAAGCGATGCACTCAAACCTTTTCCGTCCCACGCAGTGGGCGCAAGAAAGCACGCAGGTCCTCGACCAGCAGTTCGGGGACTTCAAGGGCAGCGAAATGCCCACCATGAGGCATCTCAGTCCAGCGCGCAACCCGCAGGAAGCGCTCACCCAGTTCGCGCGGCGGATACGTCAGATCTTTGGGAAACGTAGCAACCCCAGCCGGAACTTCGATGTACTGGCCCGCCGAGAGTTGCGGTGCCGATTGCAGAGCGTCCTCATGATACAAACGGGCGCTCGAAGAGATGGTTCCCGTTACCCAGTAGATCATGATGTTGGTGAGTAACTCATCTTTGGTGTAGCTCTTCTCGATCTCGCCATCACAATCGCTCCAGGCGCGGAACTTCTCGACAATCCAGCCAGCCAGACCGACAGGGGAGTCTGAGAGTGCGTAAGAGATCGTTTGGGGTTTGGTGGTTTGCAGGGTAGCATAGGCCCCCTCCTGGAAAAACCACATTCCGACAGAACCGAGGAAGCGCCCCTCAGCAGGCGAAGGGTTCGGGATCTCTGGAGGAAAGACAATTTCTCTGGGAAAGCCAATATCGGTAAGATGAATACCAACCACCTGCTCAGGATGGGCTAGAGCCAGCAGACGGGTGACACGGCTCCCAATATCACCCCCTGCGACCGCATAGCGCTGATAGCCAAGCACCTCATGCATCAACTTCGAGAGCAGTTCAGCAGAACGCAGCGACTTCATCCCGCCAGAGAAATTGGGACGGTCCGAGAAGCCGAAGCCGGGCAACGAGGGGACAATCACGTCAAAGGCATCCTCGGGGTTGCCACCAAAGCTTGCTGGATCAGTCAACATCGGGATGACCTTGTAGAAACGGTAGAAAGAATCCGGCCAGCCGTGAATCAGCAGCAGTGGCGTTGGATTAGGTCCTTTGCCTCGTCCATGAATGAAGTGGATGCGGCTTCCATCGATATCCGCATGAAAATGTGCCAACTGGTTGAGCTTGGCTTCCTGAGTGCGCCAGTCGTAGGAGTGTTGCCAGTAATCTACCAATTCTTTCAAGTAGCCCAGATTCGTGCCGTAGGCCCAACCGACACCCTCCGCCTCATCAGGCCAGCAGGTCTGTGCCAGACGGTGCTGTAAATCATCAAGGGTAGATTGTGGGATATCAATGGTGAATGGTTGAATATTCATTTCTTTCCCTTTCTTCGAGAAGTGGTCTGGAGTCGAGAGCATGAGTGATGTGCCCCATGCTCATCATCACTCTCTTTTTGATTAGATTACTTTCAGTTTACCATGAAAGGAGGACAGAATTGATCCTCCTTTGAGGGCTATTCCTCTCTTCACTGGTAATGACGGGTATTCTTCCCGCCTGGTTACTCAATTGTTAAAAAGGCTCTCCTCGTCTTCGATTGGCACACTTTCTACCTCGTGACACTCTTCTCGCAGGAGTCCACGTACTTTCGGATAGCGCAAAATGGCGGACTGCGAGAGATACCGCTATGTGCCTGCTCTCCACCAAACCATATTACACGAAAAGCACTCCCGGCCAAATTATGCTTGATTTTTGCATTTTCGGCCAGGAAATGCTTTTTTAGCCCTGCTATTACTGAGCTTGAATGCTTCTGTTTATCGGCCAGATTATGCCGTTTTTGGGGGCCAATTTATGCTGTAAGTGACAAATATATCAGAGGACAAGCTCATTTGGAAGCCGACCACCTGTTCTTATTCAAACCTTCAGCCAAATTACCACTTGTTCCCTTCAGACTGTGAAGAGCAAGATCGGAGAAGTTTTTTTCTGTTCCGCATGCTATGATAAGGCAGCAGACGAGGAGGTGACGCTCTCATGCAGGCTTCTGGCGCAGCGAGAGGAAGATATCCACACATCCGCTGTGGCACATGTGCTTTGTCGAAGAATGATGGCTTTGCCATTGCTTTTCAGCGTAAAGTGAAGTCTGCTCCTGCATGTCTACATTCGTGAGAACCGTGTACGAGAGGAGTGATGATGAGCATTTCGTTTCCAGGTGAGTCCCATGAGTACCGAATGGCGCGCAATCGGCTGCTCCAGCAGGAGGTCGAGCTGCGCCGCGCTACCGAGGCGGTGGCCGCCGCCAGACGTGCACTGCCGCCCGGCGGGGTCGTCCCGCAGGACTACGTCTTCCAGCAGGCAGGACCCGGCGACACCCCGACCGAGGTAAGGCTGTCGGAGTTGTTCGTGCGAGGCCTCGACACACTCGTGATCTACAACTTCATGTTCCCGCGCGCGCTCGACGACGAGCAGCCGTGCCCGCATTGCACTTCCATGCTTGATGCATTGGACGGGGCCGCGCAGCACATCGCGCAGCGCGTCAATCTCGTGGTCGTCGCCAAGGCCCCGTTGCCTCGCATCCTGGCCCATGCGCAAGCGCGCGGCTGGCGGCGGCTGCGCTTGTTGTCCTCGGCCGGCACCACCTACAACCGCGACTACTTTGGCGAGAGCGCGGAGGGGGCCCAAATGCCGATGCTCAACGTGTTCCAGCGCGACGGTGAAGTGATCCGCCACTGCTGGGGCTCTGAGCTCCTCGACGCGCCGACCGAGTCTGGGCAGGACCCGCGCCACATCGATTCCATCGACCCACAGTGGAATCTCTTCGACTTCACGCCCGAGGGGCGCGGGACCGACTGGTATCCGGAGCTGAGCTACTCCTGACTGCCGTCGTCCGGCCAGGACTCGACGCTCCGACGTTCATACCGAGCGAGGCCTCATCACGCAGATGTGCCGGCATTGAGTGGGGTAGGATGCGAAGTTCTCAGTCTGACAAAACAACCTGAAAAGGACTATGAATTGGAAAGGGGAAGCAGCATGAAATTCCTTCTCACCTCTGCTGGCATCACCAACGACAGCATTCGGAAAGCACTGGTTGACCTCCTGGGCAAACCGATTGCAGAGTCCAAAGCGCTCTGTATCCCCACCGCAATCTGCGCCGAGCCTGGGGGTCCTGGCTATGCCTGGCAAGAGATACGCGAATGGGGTGAGATGGGTTGGAAAGCGTTCGGGGTGCTAGAACTGACAGCACTGCCCAGCACGCTCCAGGAGCATTGGCTGCCTCTCCTGGAAGCGGCTGACGCTCTTCTGGTTGGTGGCGGCAACGGATTGTATCTGAGCTATTGGATGCAGCAGTCGGGACTCGCGGAACACTTGCCCAAACTCCTGCAAGAGAAGGTCTATGTGGGCGTGAGCGCCGGGAGTGTGCGGGTGACGAGACGCATCAATGTCAATCGTGAAGAGCTGGAGCAGACCAGCGTCTACCACGACGATGAATACGATGAGACGGCCCGCCCAATGCCGGCAGTGACAAAACGCTGGGGCTTGTAGCTTTGACGTTGCGCCCCCACCTGGGTGCCGACTCTTTTCCTGCTGCTTCGCTGGCAAACATGGAACAATGGGCCGCCAAGGTGGATGAGCCGCTCTATGCCTTTGACGATCAGACGGCCATCAAGGTGGTCGACGGAGCAGTAGAAGTCGTCTCCGAAGGCCAGTGGAGACGGTTCGCAAAATAATTCCCTGGAGCTTTTCTTCTAAAAGCACAGGAGACGAGCAGAAAATGTCGGTGGTTTCCGTGTGAAACCTCGGCCACTCGCCTGCTGTTCTCCCTCAACCCAACTCTCCAGGGCCGGGCTTCTCACCTGGATGAACTCATTTTGACGCTTTTTTTACCATAACCTATCCGAATTCCCTTTTGAACCATATCCGCTGCTTTATGGACATTTCATCTGGCAAATCACACAAGGTTGTGCCAACCGGGGCATTGGGGGGCCAAGTGGTAAATTAACTGAAGGGTGGACTGATTTTGCACTGAAAGGTGGGAATTTACACTGAAGGATGGAACTTGTCACTTCGATACCTGGAAAAACCGCTTTCCATCTGACTTCTTCCATCGACATCTTGTAAATATGCCCCTGATGCTATAATCTACTCTATGCTGATAGATGAGCCAGCTATGTACATGTTGGGCAGATGCGAGCAGAAGGGGTGCTGGGTATGATCCTCCCGAAAGACCGCGACCCTCGTTTCGTGACGATCCGCCGTGGTGGAACCCTCACCGATTCGGATCATCAGCTCCTCGCTCTTTGGGCGGCATGGTGCGCGGAGCACGTTCTTGACCTCTTCGAGTCGGCTCGGCCTCTTGACCCGCGACCGCGCCGGGCGATCGAGCATGCCCGCGCCTGGGCGCGTGGCGAGGTCACGATGACCCAGGCTCGCTCGGCAGGCGGCCATGCAATGGCCGCGGGAAGACGCCTGCGCGGGGCAGCCCGGCATGCCGCCTATGCTGCTGGCCAGGCAGCAGTCGTCGCGCACGTCGCCGCGCACGAGCTGGGTGCGGCCGCCTATGCGATCAAGGCCGCACGTGCTGCCGCGCCGGAAGGAGAGGGCGAGAGCGCAGGGCGGCTCGAGTGCCGGTGGCAGCGCGACCAGCTCCCGGAGGCGATTCGCGAGCTCGTACTCGACGACCAGCGGTTGCGGAACGACATCTGCTGGTCGGTGTTCGACTGCTGATAGGCTCCAGGTTCCCAGGAGCACAGCCAGAAAGGCGGCAGGCAAACCACACACAGGAGAGTGCAAAATACTCTGATCATGCTTCAGGTTTCCTTCCTCCGCAGGTGATAGAAGCACATATACCTGGACATCAGCTGAAGTGGCGGCTTCCTCACCCACTGAATTGACGAAAACGGCGCAAAACGATCTGCGGGGGACTTTCTGCCTGGGCTAAGAGGGCGCTCCCTGCCCGCTTTTTGTGATAGTCTAGAAGCAAAGCCTAAAATCAGGAGGCAAGCGCATGACGAATCAGAGCGAAAACAGCACAGAACCCATCAGCAAGAAGCAGCTCCTCGCCGAGCTACAGAGCGAGCAGGCGGCATGGCTGGCATTGCTCGACGAGATTGGTGAGGAGAACATGACGCAGCCGGAGGTCGCAGGAGGCTGGTCGATCAAAGATATCGTTGCCCACATAACCGGGTGGCGACGGCGCACGGTCAATCGCTTCCGGGCGGCCCTCGATCCCTCGACGGACATGATCGCACTCTGGCCAGCGGAATGGCATGAGGACGACGAGGTTGACGAGATTAACGCCTGGATCTACAAGGTCAACCGGGATCGCCCCTTGGCCGACGTCCTCAACGATTCACACGAGGTTTTCCGGCAACTGGTCGCCGAAGTCTCCGCCTTGAGCGATGAGCAGCTCAACGATCCCCAACGCCTGCCCTGGTTTGAGGGTGAGCGGCTCACCGGGGCCTTCCTCTTCGGCCACTTCCACGAAGAGCACGAGCCCGACATGCGAGCGTGGCTGGCAAGGGTCAAGCAGGCAGGATAAAAGAGGGAGCAATTCCCTACGAACAAACAGACAGCCAACCGGCGAGAAAGCGATATTCCAACGGTTTGTCAAGCTCTCGATGAGGACGCACATTACAAATTCAGTGAAAAGTATCCTGATGGGAAGCAGTTTTTCCAGGCATCGAAACGTCAAGTTCCATCCTTCAGTGTAAATTCCCACCCTTCAGTGCAAAATTGGTCCACCCTTCGGTTAATTTACCATTTACCACATGAACCGCCCGGTGGTAATTTGGCTGAATGATCGAACGAAAATACTGGGCTGAGGGCCATCGCGTCGAACATTCAGCTAAAATTTTTTTAGCTGAATGTTCGACCTCATTTCGGATGGGACTCCGAAGATAGCCCTTCC
>Ga0209647_1002325_pt1 | contig 15450 bp, 13 predicted proteins | sample GraSoi_2013_60cm_FD_185827 | JGI IMG/M metagenome (GOLD analysis project Ga0209647, IMG submission 185827) | Grasslands soil microbial communities from the Angelo Coastal Reserve, California, USA - Sample 9_17_2013_60cm (SPAdes) (version 2) | ecosystem: Environmental > Terrestrial > Soil >...
GACATCGAGCGCCTGAAGGCCGCGCCGGCGGTGGATTTCGCCGCCGTGGCGGCGCGCATCGACAACCTCATCGGCGGGGTCGATTCGCTGCCGCTCGCCTTCGAGGAGAGGAGCGAGCGCACCCCGCCGCCGAAGGAGCCCGCCGGCAGCCCCGAGCGCGGCTTTCTCGCCCGCCTGGGCGCCGAAGTGTGGAGCGAGCTCTCGCAGCTCGTGGTGGTGCGGCGCATGGGCGCCACCGAGCCGCCGCTGCTGCCGCCGACGCAGGCCTACTTCGTGCGCGAGAACCTGCGCCTGCGCCTGCTGAATGCCCGGGCCTCGCTGCTTGCGCGCGACGAGGCCGGCTATCGCGAGGACCTGCGCGCATCCACCGCCTGGGTGCAGCGGTATTTCGATCCGCGCTCGAAACTCACGGCAGACGCCACCGCGCAGCTGAAGAGCCTCGCCGGCGTGTCGATCAGCTTCGAGATGCCGACGATCTCCGAGAGCCTGGACGCGGTGCGCGGGTATAAATCCCGCCGCGAACGTACCCCAGGATGAACTCTCTACTGTGGCTGATCGCGGTGTTCGCCGCCGCGGTGGCGTTCGTCATTCTCGGCCGCGTCGACGCCGGCTACGTGCTGTTCGTCTTTCCGCCGTACCGCGTCGAAGTGACGATGCTTTTTTTCGCGGTCGCTGCGCTCGCCGCGTTCTTCATCCTGTATGCGCTGCTGCGCCTGCTCGGCCAGATCCTCGCGCTGCCGGCGACGGTGCGGGCCTACCGCGCACGGCGCCGGCGCGAGCGGGCGCATGGCGCGCTCGCCGCCGCGCTGCAGGCCTATTACGAAGGACGCTACCGGCGCGCGGAAAAGGAGGCGGCGCTCGCCTTCGAGATCGGCCCGGTGCCCGGGCTCGCGGCGCTGCTCGCCGCGCGCGCCGCGCACCAGCTGCGCGACTTCGAGCGGCGCGACCGCTGGCTCGAGCGCGCCGAAGCCTCGGGCGCCGCGCTTCAGACGGCGCACCTCGTGAGCCGCGCCGAGCTCGCGCTCGAGGAGCGCGACTTCGGCGCCGCGCGCGATGCGCTGCGCCGGCTGCAGAGCGCCGCGCCGCGCCACATCGCCACGGCGCGCATGCTGCTGCGCGCGGAGCGCGGCGCGGGCGCGTGGGACGAAGTCCGGCGCCTCGCCGGGCAGTTACTCAAGCGCGACGCGATCGCTCCTGCGCTCGCCGAGGAATACAAGGTGCAGGCCAATGTCGAGCTGCTGCAGCGCTCCGCCGACGACGCCGAGGACTTCGAGCGCCGCTGGCGCGAGATTGCGCCGCGCGATCAGCTGCATCCGCGCGTCGCCGGCGCGGCGGCGCGGCATGCCACGGCGCTCGGCAAGGCCGGCCTCGCCCGGGAAATCCTCGAGAAGTCGCTCGCTGCCGAATGGAACTCGAAGCTGATCGGCCTCTATGGCGAGCTGCCGGCGCAGCTCGATCCTGCCGAGCGCGGCGAAGAGGCGCGCGTTCGCATCGAGCGCGCCGAGCGCTGGCTTGCCGAGCGCAGCCGCGACCCGGAGCTGCTCGCGGCGCTCGGCCGCCTGTGCGCGCAGGCCGAGCTCTGGGGCAAGGCGAAGAGCTTCCTCGAGGCGAGCCTTTCCTTCGAGGAGACCCGCAGCGCGCATCTCGAGCTGGCGCGCCTCACCGAGCGCCTTGGGCAGTCGGGCGAGGCGCAGCGCCACTTCCGCCGCGCCGCCGAGCTGCCCTAGATCCAGTCTCGCACGACGAGAAAATCCCGGTAGAGCGCTTCCTCCGCCGATCCCGGCTCGGGCTTCCAGTCGTAGCGCCAGGCGACGCGCGGCGGCAGCGACATCAGGATCGACTCGGTGCGGCCGCCTGATTGCAGGCCGAACAGCGTGCCGCGGTCGTAGACCAGGTTGAACTCGACATAGCGGCCGCGCCGATACGCCTGGAAGGCGCGCTCGCGTTCCCCGTAGGGGCTTTCCTTGCGGCGCTGGAGGATGGGCATATAGGCCGGGAGGAAATGCTCACCGACCGAGCGCATCAGGGCGAAGCAATGATCGAAATCCCGATCGGCGAGGTCGTCGAAGAAGATGCCGCCGATGCCGCGCGGCTCGCCGCGATGGCGCAGGTGGAAGTACTCGTCGCACCAGCGCTTGTAGCGCGCGTAGTAGTCAACGCCGAAGGGCGCGAGCGCGTCGCGGCATGCCGAATGGAAGTGCCGCGCGTCGTCGGCGAAGCCGTAATAGGGCGTGAGGTCCATGCCGCCGCCAAACCACCACGTGTCGCCGGCGCTGAAGAAGCGCACGTTCAGGTGCACGGTCGGGCAGTAGGGGTTGCGCGGATGAAGCACCAGCGACAATCCCATCGCATCGTAGGGCCGCCCCGCGAGCTGCGGCCGCGCGGCGCTCGCTGCAGGCGGCAGGGCGGCGCCCTGCACGCGCGAGACGTTGACGCCCGCGCGCTCGAACAGCGCGCCGTCTTCCAAAATCCGCGTCACGCCGCCACCGCCTTCGTCGCGCGTCCAGGCGTCGGTGCGAAAACTCGCGCCGTCAGCCGCCTGCAGCGCGGACACGATGCGCTCCTGCAGTCCACTCAGGAATTCGTGAACCATGCCTAGCGGCTCTTCTTCAGCGCGCGGTGGCCGATGTCCTTGCGGTACTGCATGCCGTCGAAGCGCACGCGCTCGATCGCTTCGTAGGCGCGGCTGCGCGCCATGCGCAGCGAATCGCCGAGCGCGGTGACGCACAGGACGCGGCCGCCGTTGGTGAGCAGCGCGCCGCCCTCGAGGCGCGTGCCGGCATGGAACACGCGGCAATCGGCCGCAGGCAGAGGCAGGCCCTCGATGCGATCGCCCTTGCGCGGCTCATCGGGATAGTTGGCCGCGGCGAGCACCACGCCGAGCGCGCAGCGCCGGTCCCACTCGGCCTCCGCGGCTTCGAGCCGGCCCTCGAGCGCGCGCTCGATCAGCTCGAGCAGATCGGATTTCAGGCGCAGCAGGATCGGCTGCGTCTCCGGATCGCCGAGGCGGCAGTTGAACTCGAGCGTTTTCGGATTGCCCGCGGCGTCGATCATCAGGCCGGCATAGAGAAAGCCGACGTAGGGATGGCCGTCCTGGATCATGCCCTGCACCGCGGGCAGGATGATCTCGCGCATCACGCGCGCGTGGATCTTCGGCGTGACGATCGGCGCCGGCGAATAGGCGCCCATGCCGCCGGTGTTCGGACCGGTGTCGCCGTCGCGCAGGCGCTTGTGGTCCTGGCTGGTCGCGAGCGGCAGCACGTGGGTGCCGTCGCACATCACGATGAAGCTGGCTTCCTCGCCGGCGAGAAATTCCTCGATCACCACGCGCGCGCCGGCGGCTCCGAAGCGCCGCTCGGAGAGCATGGCGTCGATGGCGGCGTTGGCCTCATCGCGCGTCGCCGCGACCACCACGCCCTTGCCGGCGGCCAGGCCGTCGGCCTTGATCACGATCGGCGCGCCCTGCTCGGCGACATAGGCCTTGGCCTGCGCCGCGTCCTCGAAGCTGCGATGGCGCGCCGTCGGCAGCCCATGGCGCACCATGAAGCGCTTGGCGAAATCCTTGGAGGATTCGAGCTGCGCCGCGGCGCGCAGCGGGCCGAAGATCTTGAGGCCGGCGTCGCGGAAGGCGTCGACGATGCCTTCGGCGAGCGGCGCTTCCGGCCCGACCACGGTGAGGTAGATGTGCTCGCGCCGGCAGAAGTCGATCAGCTGCGCCGTTCCAGATAAGGGGACATTCTCGACGCCCGCTTCGCTCGCCGTGCCGCCGTTGCCCGGCGCGACGAACACCTTCTGCACGCGCGGGCTCTGCGCGAGCTTCCAGGCGAGCGCGTGCTCGCGGCCGCCGGCGCCGATGACGAGCAGCTTCATGTCAGTGCCTGAAGTGGCGCACGCCGGTGAACACCATGGCGATGCCGTGCTGGTCGGCGGCGGCGATCACCTCGTCGTCGCGCACGCTGCCGCCGGGCTGGATCACCGCGCGCGCCCCGGCCTCGGCGAGCGCGTCGAGGCCATCGCGGAACGGGAAGAAGGCGTCCGACGCCACCGCCGCGCCGGCGAGCGAAAGCTTGGCGGCGGCTGCCTTCAGCGCGGCGATGCGCACGCTGTCGACGCGGCTCATCTGCCCCGCGCCGACGCCGAGCGTCGCGCCTTCGCGGCAGAACACGATGGCATTCGACTTCACGAACTTCGCCACGCGCCAGGCGAACAGCAGATCGGTCCACTCGGCTTCGCTCGGCTGGCGCCGGGTCGTGACACGCAGCTCCTTGCGCTCGACCAGGCGCGCGTCGGAGCCCTGCACCAGCAGGCCGCCGCCGATGCGCTTGTAGTCGTGAGCCTGATGCTCGCGCGCGAGCGGCACTTCGAGGATGCGCAGATTGGCTTTCGCTTCGAGGTGGCGCAGCGCGTCGGGCTCGACGCGCGGCGCGATCACCACCTCGGCGAACTGCTTGCCGAGCGCCTGCGCGGTGGCGGCATCGATGGCGCGGTTGAAGCCGAGGATGCCGCCGAACGCGGACACCGGATCGGTCGCAAACGCCTTCTCATAGGCACCGAGCAGGCTCGCCGCCACGGCCACGCCGCAGGGATTGGCATGCTTGATGATCACGCAAGCCGGCTGCTCGAACTGCTTCACGCACTCCCAGGCCGCATCGGCATCGGCGATGTTGTTGTACGAGAGCTCCTTGCCTTGCAGCTGACGATAGGAGGCGAGGCCGCCGCTCACCGGGCGCGTGTCGCGGTAGAACGCGGCGCTCTGGTGCGGGTTCTCGCCGTAGCGCAGGTCCTGGAGCTTGCGGAACTGCAGCGTCAGTACTTCGGGATATTCGCTGCGCCGCTCGCCGTCGAGCGAAGTCAGGTAGTTGGCGATAGCGCCATCGTAGGCGGCGGTATGCGCGAACACCTTGCGCGCAAGCTGGAACCGGGTGGGCGGTGAAACGGAACCGGTGGTGCGAATTTCCTGTAGCACGCGCGGGTAGTCGGCCGGATCGACCACCGCGGCAACGCTGTCGTAATTCTTGGCTGCGCCGCGCAGCATTGCCGGGCCGCCGATGTCGATATTCTCCACGGCATCCGCGAGCGGGCACTCGGGATCGGCGACGGTCGACTCGAAGGGATAGAGATTGACCACCAGCAGCTCGATCGGGTCGATGCCTGCCGCCGCAATCGCCGCGCGGTGCTTGGCATCGGCGGTGCGAGCGAGCAGACCGCCGTGGATGCGCGGATGCAGCGTCTTGACGCGGCCGTCGAGCATTTCCGGAAACCCGGTATAGGCCGAGACCTCGGTAACGGCGATGCCTTCGCGCGCGAGCAGCGCCGCGGTGCCGCCGGTCGAGAGGATGGCGAAGCCCGCGGCGCTCAAGCCGCGGGCGAACTCGACGATGCCAGACTTATCCGAGACGCTGATCAGCGCCCGGCGGACGGGCGACACTATCCTTTGATCCGCAGCTGCTGCATTTTCTTGCGCAGGGTGTTGCGGTTGATGCCGAGCATCTGCGCGGCGAGCGACTGGTTGCCCTCGGCATGCCCGAGCACCGTCTCGATCATCGGCTTCTCGATGTTCTTCAGCACCATGTCGTAGATCGAAGTCGGCCGTTCGCCGTCCATGTCCTTGAAGTAGCGCTCGAGCGAGCGCTTCACGGCGTCGTGCAGCTCGTTCCCGCGGGTCATGCGGCAAGTCTCTCGAAATAGTCGTTCACTGCAGCGCGCTGCGCCTGCGCCACGGTCATGCCGTTCACGGCGCTGCGCAGGCTCTCGCCTCCGGGCAGTTCGCGTACCGTCCAGCCGATGTGCTTGCGCGCGACGCGCGTGCCCTGCTCGTCGCCGTAGAGATCGTAAAGGCCATCGAGGTGCTCGACCAGCACCGCGCCCATCTCGCGCGGCGCCGGCGGCGCGAGGTGCGTCCCGGTGGCGAGATAGTGCGTGATCTCGCGAAACAGCCACGGCCGGCCCTGCGCGGCACGGCCGATCATGATGCCGTCGGCGCCGGTTAGCTCCAGCACCCTTTTAGCTTGTTCCGGCGTCGCGACATCGCCGTTGGCGATTACGGGGATGCCGACGCGTGTCTTCACTTCGGCAATGGTGTCGTATTCCGCCGCGCCTTCGAACATGCAGGCGCGCGTGCGGCCGTGGATGGAAAGCAGTTGCGCGCCGGCCGCTTCGACCAGGCGCGCGATGCGCACCGCGTTGCGCCGCTCTCGGCTCGGCCCGGTGCGGATCTTAACCGTCACCGGCACCTCGACCGCGGCGACCACGGCTTCGACGATGCGCGCCACCAGGGCTTCGTTCGCCAGCAGGGCGGAACCGGCGTGCACGTTGCACACCTTCTTCGCCGGGCAGCCCATGTTGATGTCGATGATCTGCGCGCCCCGCTCGACGTTGAAGCGCGCCGCCTCGGCGAGCATCGCGGGGTCGGCGCCCGCGATCTGCACCGACACCGGGCCCGGCTCGCCGGCATGGTCCATGCGCAGCAGCGTCTTGCGCGAGGCACGCAGCTCGGGACGCGCGGAAATCATTTCGGAGACGGCAAGACCAGCACCGTAGCGCCTCGCCAGCCGCCGGAACGGACGATCCGTGATTCCGGCCATCGGTGCGACGAACACTGCGTTGGGCAGCGCGTAGGCGCCGATCTTCATCGCGGGGCTACGAAGAGCGAAGGGGAGCGAATTTTATCCGCAAATCTTTTTTCAGGGAAGCGCTCGCGCACCGAAGATCATGCGGCGTGCAAAAAATCGTCGCGCTGCGGGAAGAATATCCAGCGCCGTCAGCGCGGCGCCGCGCGCGCCGCGCAACAACGGGTTCGCGCCTGAAAAACCGGCGGCGAGAAAATCGGTGACGCGAATCGTCGCGCCCGCGTCGAGCCTGCGCTGCGCTGCGAAACGCGCGAGCGTCGCCGCATCGCCGGGTCCTTGAGACAGCATTCTCGAAAGCTCCCACGCGTCGCGCAGCCCGAGATTGAGTCCCTGCCCGGCCACCGGATGCAAGGTTTGCGCGGCGTTGCCGATATACACCTCGTTGCCGGCGACGCGGGCGCGCCGTACCTTGAGGGTGAGCGCCTGCACCGTACGGCTCTCGAGCGCCACTGGCCGTCCGATGGCGCTGCCCGCCGCGGCTGCGAGCTCGCGCAGAAATTCCGTGTCGCTGGCGGACGCCAGCCGCTCGGCATGCTTCGGCTGCATGCTCCAGATAAGGGCGTAGCGGCCCTCGGTGGGCAGCAGCGCGAGCGGCCCTTCGGCGGTGAAGCGCTCAAAGGCGGTGGCCGCCGCCGGAGGTTCCGCGTGCACCAGCGCGACCACGGCATCCTGCGCGTAGCGCTTGCCCTCGCTTTCCTGCGGCGCGCCTTCGGCGTGCACGATGCAGCGCGCCTGCGACGGCGCCGCGCTCAGCGTGTCGCCGAGCGCCGCTTTCAGCCGGGCGAGCAGCGCCGCGTATTCGGTGACGTAGCCGAGCGCCGGCACGCCGGCATCGGCGGCGTCGAGCCGCGTGCGGCCGAAGCTGCCCGCCTGGGAAACGACGATGCGTTCGATCGGCGTCACGGGCAGCGCCTGCCATACGCCGAGCCGCTCGAGGATCAGGCGGCTGGCATAGGACAACGCCAAGGGTCGAAACGCCGGCGACGCCGACGCGGAATCCTGGAGCGCGACGCTAAGGGATGTTTGGCGCAGTGCGAGGGCGAGCGCGCAGCCCACCGGCCCGGCCCCGCGAATCAGGACATCAACTACCGGCGCGGGCATCGCGCATCAGCGCCTCGATGTCGTCGGGAAGCTTCGTTGCCTCCGCGGTGATCACCTCGCAGCCTTCCTGCGTGACCACGACATCGTCCTCGATGCGCACGCCGATGTCGCGCAGCGGCGCCGGCACGTCGTCGGCCGCGCGAATGTAGAGGCCCGGCTCGACGGTCAGCGCCATGCCCGGCGCGAGGCGGCGCCAGTTACCCGAACGCTTGTATTCGCCCGCGTCGTGCACGTCGAGCCCGAGCCAGTGGCCGGTGCGGTGCATGTAGAAGCGCTTGTAGGTCTCCTTCTCGAGGACCTCGTCGAGCGAGCCCGAGAGGAGCTTGAGATCGAGCATGCCCTGCGCCAGCACGCGCACCGCCGCATCATGCGGCTCGTTCCAGCCGTTGCCGGGTTTCACGCGCTCGATCGCGGCGCGCTGCGCCGCGAGCACCAGGTCGTAGACCGCGCGCTGCGCGCCGCTGAAGCGGCCGCTGACCGGGAAGGTGCGCGTGATGTCGGAGGCGTAGCCGTCGAGCTCGCAGCCGGCGTCGATCAGCAGCAGATCGCCCTGCGCGAGGCGCGCATCGTTGGAGACATAGTGCAGCACGCAGGCATTGGCCCCGGCGGCGACGATCGGCGAGTACGCCGGGAACTGCGCGCCGTTGCGGCGGAATTCATGCAGCAGCTCGGCTTCGATTTCGTACTCCATGCGGCCGGGCCGCGCCGACTGCATGGCGCGCCGGTGCGCCGCGGCGGCGATGCGCGCGGCGCGGCGCATCACGCCGAGCTCGTGCGCGTCCTTGACCAGGCGCATGTCGTCGAGCAGCGCGCGCACATCGTGCAGGCGCTCGGGCGCGGCGATGCCGGCGCGCGAGCGCGCGCGCACCACGTTGAGCCAGCGCATCACGCGCGCATCCCAGTCCGCTTCGGCGCCCACCGGGTAGTAGAGCGCCGGCTGGTCCTCGAGCAGCTTCGCCACCACGGTATCGAGCTCGGCCACGACGTGGGCTTCGTCGAAGCCGAAGCGCTCGCGCGCCGCTTCCGGGCCGTAGCGGAAGCCGTCCCAGATCTCGCGCTCGGGGTCGCTGCCGCGGCAGAACAGGATCGACTTCGGCGATTTTCCGCCGACCAGCACCAGCGCGGCTTCCGGCTCGATGAAGCCGGTGAGGTAGTAGAAGTAGCTGTCGAAGCGATACGGATAGTGGCTGTCGCGGTTGCGCACCCGCTCCGGGGCAGTGCCGATCACGGCGACGCCTTCGCCCATCAGGCTGGCGAGCCGGTTGCGGCGCGCGGCGTAGAGAGAGAGATGGTCAGCGGGTTTCATGACGCGATGCCAGTTGGATTTCGAGCTCCGCAAGCCGTTCGGCAGTGCCGACGTCCTGCCAAAGTCCGCCGAACAACTCGCCCGAAATGCGCTGGCTGTCGGCGGCGCTGCGCAATAGTGGTGCCAGGGGTGCCTTGTCGCCGCGCCGCACCGAGTGCACCAGCTGTGGCGACATGACGGCGACGCCGGCATAAGTGTAGCGCGGCGCGCCTTCGTTGCCGACGCTCGCTGCGTTGAGCGAGAAGTCGCCCTGCGGCCGGTGCGGCGGGTTCGCCACCAGCAACAGGTGCGCAAGGTTCCCGCCGAGCTGAAAAGCGAGCAGCGGGCGAAACGCGATCTCGCAATAGATGTCGGCGTTGACCAGCAGGAACGGCGCGGCGCCGAGGAGCGGCAGCGCCTGCGCGATGCCGCCCGCGGTCTCGAGCGGTTGCGGCTCGCGCGAATAGCTCGCGTGCAGGCCAAAGCGCGCGCCGTCGCCGATGGTGTCGACGATCTGCTCGCCGAGGTGCGACACGTTGATCACCGCCTCGCGGCAGCCGGCCGCGGCGAGGCGCTCGAGGTGCCAGGCGATGAGCGGCTTGCCGCCGGCGCTCACCAGTGCCTTCGGCAGGCGGTCGGTGAGCGGACGCAGGCGCTCGCCGCGTCCGGCGGCGAGCAGCATCGCTTTCATTCGGCCACCTCGTCCAGCAGTCGCGCGAGCGGCGCGAGCTCGCGGTAGCGCGTCGTGACGGCGCGCGCATAGGAGAGGAAGCGCGGCGTGTCGCGCAGATACTTCGGCTTGCCGTCGCGGTAGTTGATGCGCGCGAAGATGCCGAGCACCTTGAGATGGCGCTGCAGCCCCATCCATTCGAGCGCGCGCCAGAACTCGCCGAAATCGCTCTGCACCGGGAGCCCGGCCTTTTTTGCTTTTTGCCAGTAGCGCGCGCTCCAGTCGAGCACGCGCTCTTCTTCCCAGCTGATGAAGGCGTCGCGCGTGAGCGAAACCATGTCGTAGGTGACCGGCCCGAGGACCGCGTCCTGGAAGTCGAGCACGCCGGGATTCGGCTGCGCGACCATCAGGTTGCGCGGCATGTAATCGCGATGCACGTAGACCTTCGGCTGGCCGAGCGCGCTGCGCACGAGCAGCGCAAAGCTGCCCTCGAGCACCTGCGCCTGATCGGGGCTGAGCGTGATGCCGCGGTGCCGCGCCAGATACCACTGCGGGAACAGGTTCAGCTCGCGGCGCAGCAGCGCCTCGTCGTAGGGCGGCAGCTGGTTCTGGCGCGTGGCACGCTGCCAGAGGATCAACGCATCGGTCGCATCGCCCATCAGCGCATCGGCGTTTTCAGCGTTGAGCTCGGCGAGATAGACGCGCGTGCCGAGATCGGACAGCAGCAGGAAGCCGTTGGCGAGGTCCTCGGCATGCACCTCGGGGGCATGCACCCCCGCCTGCGCCAGCAGCCGGGCGATGCGCACGAAGGGTCCGCAATCCTCCCTGTCGGGCGGCGCATCCATCGCGACGAAGCTGCGGCCGTCTTCGAGCGTGGCGCGAAAATAGCGCCGGAAGCTTGCATCCTCCGAGGCCGGCGTCAGCTCGAAGCGCGCGCCGCCAAGCTCGGCTCGCAGTACGTCCGCAATCCAGCGCTGCAACAGAATGCGCCGATCATCGCCGTGTATCATTGAAAATTCTAACAACATCCGACTGCGGCATGCCGTCTCGCCTCGCGACGCTGGCTCTCGCGCTTGCCCTGGCGGTAACTGCGGCAGCGGACGTGCTGGCGCAGTCCGATCCGACCACCGTCGAGGCGCAGAAGATCGAGGCGGTGAGCGATCTCGAAGTCACGGCGCGCGGCGCGGCCGAGATCCGGCGCGGCGAGCTCAGCGTCTTCGGCGAGTACCTGCGCTACAACCGCGAATTTGGCGAGCTCGAAGGCGAGGGCGGCGTGCGGCTGCAAAGCGGCGTCGACCGCTTCTTCGGCCCGGCGATGCAATACAACATGCTCGACGACAGCGGCTTCTTCGCGAGCCCGGGGTTTCTGCTGCAGCGCGAGCGCCCGGCACGCGGAGCCGCCGAGCGCATTGAATTTCTCGGCCGCAACAAGTATCGCCTGCTGAACGCGCGCTTCACCACCTGCCAGCCCGGGCAGGACGACTGGTTTCTCGAGGCGAGCCAGCTCGATCTCGACTACGACACCGACGAGGGCCGCGCCCGCCATCCGCGGCTGCGCTTCTTCGACCACACCATCATCGCTTCGCCCTATGCCGCTTTTCCGCTCGAGAACCGGCGCCGCAGCGGTCTGCTGACGCCGTACTACTCGCAGACCAGCACGCGCGGGCTGGAATTCGGCATCCCGTTCTACTGGAACATCGCGCCGGAGCGCGACGCGACTTTTACCCCGGTGTACATGGCACGCCGCGGCTTCCAGCTGAAGAACCATTTTCGCTATCTCGAGCGGCCGTTCGCCGGCGAGCTGCGCTACGAATACCTGCCCGACGATCCGGTGTTCGGGCGCCCGCGCACCGGACTGTCCTGGCAGCACAACCAAACCTTTGCGCCCGGAACCGTCGGCGTGGTCGACTACAACAAGGTGTCCGACGAGCGCTACTTCGTCGATCTCGCAAGCCAGGTCAAGCAGGTCTCGGTCGGCAACCTGCCGCAGGATGCGTACGTCACGCGCAGTGGCGCGCTGCCGGGCGCGGGTCAATACAGCAGCCAGTTCCGCATGCAGCGCTTCCAGACACTGCAGGATCCGCTCGCGCCGATCGTGCCGCCCTACCATCGGCTGCCGCAGATCAACGGTAGCGCCACCTACAACGACGTTCTGCGCCGCTTCGATACGGCGCTGCCGGGCGAATTCGTGCGCTTCGTGCATCCCACCCTGGTGGAAGGCACGCGCGCCAGCCTCGGACCGACGATCGCCGCGCCGCGCCTCGCCCCGGGCTGGTACGTGACGCCGAAGGCCGGGCTGCGCTATAGCACCTATCAGCTCGATCGCCCGGCCGAGGGCGAGCCCGCGAATCCGTCGGTCGCGGTGCCCTGGCTGAGCCTCGACAGCGGCCTGGTCTTCGAGCGCGCGGCGAACTGGTTCGGCAAGTCGCTGACGCAGACGCTCGAGCCGCGCCTCTTTTATGTCTACGTCCCCTATCGCAACCAGGACCACATCCCGCTGTTCGACACCACGCTCGCCGATTTCAACTACCCGCAGCTCTTTACCGAGAATCGCTTCATCGGCGGCGATCGCTTCGGCGACGCCAATCAGGCAACGCTCGCGGTCACCACGCGGTTTCTGCAGGGCGACGGGGTCGAGGCGTTTCGCGCCACGCTCGGGCAGCGGTTCTACTTCCAAGAGGAGCGCGTAGCATTGGCGCCCGGCTCGACCTTGCGCCTTGCCAGCAAATCGGACGTGCTCGCCTCGATCGGCGGCCGGGTGAGCCAGGCCCTCAACTTCGATGCCACTACGCAGTACAACCCTTATGAAGGCCGCGCCGAGCGCTATGGCGTATCGATGCGCTACGCGCCCGAGATCGCCAAGGTGGTGAACGCGAGCTATCGCTTCCAGCGCGATATCCTGCGGCAGGTCGACATCTCCGGGCAGTGGCCGGTGGCTGCCGGGTGGTACGGCGTCGGACGCTACAATTACTCCCTGCTCGACCACCGGTTGCTCGAAGGACTGGCCGGCGCCGAGTACAACGCGGGCTGCTGGGTGTTCCGCTTCGTGGTCCAGCGCATCCAGGCGGCGGCGCAGGTGAGCTCGACGGCGATCGTCTTCCAGCTGGAATTCACGGGCGTCGGGCAGATCGGCACCGCCGAGGCGGTGCAGCTATTGAGAAGAGACGTGCCGGGTTATTCGGTACTGAACCGCGCCGATTCGTCGCTCACGCCGCCGAGCGCGAGACCGAAGTTGCCGTTCGAACAGGTGTTCTAGATGCGAAACTGGATTGTCATCCTCGCCCTCCTTGCCGCGTGCCTTGCGCCCGCCGCGCAAGCCGTCACGCTCGTCGACCGCATCGTCGCCGTGGTGAACAAGGAGGTGATCACCTATTCGGAGCTGAACGAAGCGGTCGGCATGGCCGAGCGGCAGATGCGCCGCCAGGGCACGCCCTCGCCCGAGCGCGCGGTGCTCGAGCGCCAGATGCTCGAGCGCCTGATCCTCGACAAGGCGCAGCTGCAGCTCGCGCGCGAGACCGGCATCCGCATCGACGAGCTGCAGCTCGACCGCGCGGTCGAGCGCGTCGCGCAGACCAACAACATGACGCTCGCCGATTTTCGCCGCGCGCTCGAAGCCGACGGCATTGTCTTCGACTCCTGGCGCAACGACGTGCGCACGCAGATGATGATGGCGCGGCTGCGCGAGCGCGAGGTGGAAAACCGCGTGCAGGTGAGCGACTCCGAGGTCGATCTGTTCCTCGACCAGCAGAAGGCCCATCCCGACGGCGCCGAGTACAACCTGGCCCACATCCTGGTGCGCATTCCCGAGCAGGCGAGCCCCGAGCGCATCCGCCAGGCGCGTGAGCGCGCCGAACAGGCGCTCGCCGAAGCGAAAGGCGGCGCGCCTTTCGCGCGCGTCGCGGCCAGTTTTTCCGATGCGCCCGATGCGCTGCAGGGCGGCGCGCTCGGCTGGCGCAGCCACGACCGGGTGCCCGAGCTGTTCGCCGAGGTGCTGTCGCAGATGAAGCCGGGCGACGTCAACGGGCCGCTGCGCAGCCCGGCCGGCTTCCATATCGTGCAGCTCGTCGACCTGCGCGGCGCCGGCACGCAGGCGCCGGTGCGCCAGACGCGCATCCGCCACATCCTGATCCGCACCAGCGAAACCGTGTCCGAGTCCGAGGCGCGCAGGAAGCTGCTCGATCTGCGCGAGCGCGTGGTTACCGGCGGCGCCGACTTCGGCGAGCTGGCGCGCGTGCATTCCGACGATGGCACCGCGGCGCGCGGCGGCGAGCTCGACTGGATCTACGCCGGCGACACGGTGCCGGAATTCGAGCAGGCGTTCGAAGAGCTCAAGGTCGGCGAGGTCAGCCAGCCGGTGCGCACGCCCTTCGGCTATCACCTGATCCAGGTGCTCGAGCGCCGCTCGAGCGATGTCAGCCCGGAGCGCCGGCGCCTGCAGGCGCGCCAGGCGCTGCGCGAGCGCAAGGCGGACGAGGCTTACCAGGAATGGCTGCGCCAGCTGCGCGATTCGACCTACGTCGAGCTGCGGCTTGAGGAACGCTAGGCGGCTCATCGCGCTCACGTCCGGCGAGCCCGCCGGCATCGGTCCCGAGCTGTGCGTGCGCCTCGCGCAGCAGCCGCTCTCAGCCGATCTGGTCGTGATCGGCGACCGGACGATCCTCGAAGGCTGTCCGCGCATCGAGCACGTGCCGCTCGCGCGAGCGCGGCTGCCGGGCAGGCTCGACCCGACAAATGCGCGCTACGTGCTGGCGATCCTGGATCGCGCCATCCGCGGCTGCCTCGAGGGCGAATACGCGGCGGTCGTCACAGCGCCGGTGCAAAAAAGCGTGATCAACGACGCTGGCATCGCCTTTACCGGTCACACCGAATATCTCGCCGAGCGCGCGGGCGCGTCCCAGGTGGTGATGATGCTGGTCGGCGGCGGACTGCGGGTCGCGCTCGCCACGACGCATTTGCCGCTCGCCGATGTGCCGCGCAGCATTACCACGCCTGGAGTTCTTGGCTGCCTCAGGATCATTGATGCCGATCTCAAGCGCCGCTTCCGCATCGCGCGGCCGCGCATCCTCGTCGCCGGGTTGAACCCGCATAGCGGCGAGTCGGGCCACCTCGGGCGCGAGGACATCGAGGTGATCGCGCCGGCCATCGCGAGCGCCGCCCGGTCGGGCATCGACGCCAAGGGGCCGATCCCCGCGGATACGCTGTTCGTGCCCGAGCGCTTGCGCGAGGTCGACTGCGTGCTGGCGATGTATCACGACCAGGGGCTGCCGGTGCTGAAGTACGCGAGCTTCGGCCGCGGCGTCAACGTCACGCTCGGCCTGCCCTTCATCCGCACCTCGGTCGATCACGGCACGGCGCTCGACCTTGCCGGCACCGGGCGCGCCGATGCCGGCAGCCTCGAGGAAGCGCTCAAGCTTGCCATCGAGCTCCTCTAGGCCGCCGCATCGTCCTCGGAAGAGGTTCGGCCAGCACTTCCTGCACGACCCGCGCGTGCTCGCGCGCATCGTCGACGCCGTTTCTCCCGTCGCCGGCGACGTGCTGGTCGAGATCGGTCCCGGCGAAGGCGCGCTGACTGCGCCGCTCCTCGAGCGCGCCGGCAAGCTCGAGGCGATCGAGCTCGACCGCGACCTGGCCTCCGCGCTGGCGGCGCGCTTCCCGCCTTTCAAGCTCACGGTGCACTGCGCCGATGCGCTGGATTTCGATTTCGCGCGCTTTCCGGCCGGCATGCGCATCGTCGGCAATCTGCCGTACAACATTTCGACGCCGCT
>Ga0209647_1002326_pt1 | contig 15449 bp, 8 predicted proteins | sample GraSoi_2013_60cm_FD_185827 | JGI IMG/M metagenome (GOLD analysis project Ga0209647, IMG submission 185827) | Grasslands soil microbial communities from the Angelo Coastal Reserve, California, USA - Sample 9_17_2013_60cm (SPAdes) (version 2) | ecosystem: Environmental > Terrestrial > Soil >...
CCGACGCGGCCGTTCTATCGCGGCAACCCGTGGTTCCTCGCCCCCGCCATCCTGTATTACCGCTGGCAGGACCGGCGATCCCGTTAGCCGCGCCGGATATGCGGGCGTAGCTTGCCCGCTATGCGCGCATCGCGTCGCTGATCTGGACGACGTTGGTCGCCGATTCTTCGCCGACCAGCGTCGCCAGCATGCGGGCCATTTCGTCGCGGCGATACGGTTTGGCAAGCCGCGGCAGGCCGGAATCCTCGGCATTCGGCAGGTCGGCATAGCCAGTCGCCAGAATGATCGGCAATCCGGGCCGAGCCAGGCGGATGTGCTTCGCCAGCTCGGCGCCGGTCATTCCCGGCATCGCGTAATCGGTGACGAGAAGATCGATGCGGGCGTCGGAGCGAACCACGTTCAGCGCGAGCGCACCCGAGGAGACGACGAGAACCGAATGGCCGAGATCCTCGAGCATCGCCGCCGTGGTCGCCGCGACCATCGGATCGTCGTCGACGATCAGCACGCTGCACGACCGTGCCGGCCCGAGGACCGCCGCCGCCGCCTGACGTCGGCTGGTCTCGTCGTCGGCCGCCACCGGCAGCCAGAGCTCCACCGTCGTGCCGAGCCCGACGCGGCTCGTGATCCGCGTCGCGCCTTCCGATTGCGCGGCGAGGCCATGCACCATCGAGAGGCCAAGCCCGGTGCCCTTGCCGACCCCCTTGGTGGTGAAGAATGGTTCCGCCGCCCGCTTGAGCGTCGCCTCATCCATGCCGGTTCCGGTGTCGGTCACGGCGATACAGACATAATCGCCGGGCCGTAGATCCTGGACGCCGTTCTCGACCGTCTCGCGGCGCGCGGTGATCGTCAGGCGACCGCCCTGCGGCATCGCATCGCGTCCGTTCAATGCGAGATTCAGCAAGGCCAGCTCGAGCTGATTGGGATCGACGCGGAGAAGCACCAGCCCGTCGGGGAACTCCATGTTGATCTCGATCGCCGGGCCGAGCGAGCGTTGCAGCATCTCCGCCATGCCCTTGATCAGGCGCGGCGCATCGACGGCCTCGGGCCGGAGCTCCTGACGGCGGGCGAAGGCGAGCATGCGCTTGGTCAGGGCGGCGCCGCGCTCGGCGCTGCGTATCGCCCCGTCGACCAGCCGCTTGACGGCGGAATCGCCGGGCAGTTTCTGCGTCAGCAGATCGAGATTGCCGAGAATGGCCATCAGCAGATTGTTGAAATCATGCGCCAGCCCGCCGGTCAGCTGGCCCAGGCTCTCGAGCTTTTGCATCTCATGCACCTGCGCCAGCGCCGCCTCGCGCTCGCGCGTGCGCTCCTCGACGCGCTCCTCGAGCTCGGCATTGGCCTGCGCCAGCTCCATCGTCCGCTCGGCAACGCGCCGCTCGAGTTCGGCATTGAGCGTCTCGAGCTGCCGCGTCTTGCGATAGAGCTCGGCGAAGACGCGGACCTTGGCGCGCAGCACATCGGGGACGACCGGCACCGGCACATAGTCGACGGCGCCGCACTCGTAGCCCCTGAGGCGATCGAGATCGGTCATCGCGACGGCGGAGACGAAGATGATCGCCGTCGTCTGGAAGCGCGGATGGCCACGGATCATCCCGGCCAGCTCGAAGCCGTCGAGATCGGGCATGATGACGTCGATGAGGATGACGGCGATGTCGTTCTTGAGGATCTGCTCGAGCGCCTCGCGCGCCGAGCCGGCCTTGATCAAATTCTCGCCCAGCTCCTGCAGGATGACCTCGTAGCTGAGCAGCTTCGCCGGCTGGTCGTCGACGAGGAGGATGTTGATCTGATCGGCGGCGGACATCGTCGTCGCCTCCTAGCGATGGAGCCACATGCGCAGCGCCGATAGCAGCTGCTCGGTATTGACCGGTTTCGCCAGATAGTCGGAGGCGCCGGCATCGAGGCATTTCTCGCGGTCGCCCTTCATCGCCTTGGCGGTCAGCGCGATGATCGGCAGACGGTGGAAGGCCTTGTTGGCGCGGATCACCTCCATCGTCTGATAACCGTCCATCCCCGGCATCATGATGTCCATCAGGACGATCGCCACCGTCGGCGTCGCGTCGAGCAGTGCGATCGCGTCATTGCCGGTGGTCGCCGTCAGCACGTTCATGCCGCGGCGTTCCAGAACGCTGCTGAGCGCGAAGATGTTGCGCGCATCGTCGTCGACGAGGAGCACCGTCTTGCCGACGAGATCCTCGTCCGAGCTGTGCAGCTGCTCGAGCATGCGCTGTTTTTCCGGCGGCAGATCGCTGACCACGCGATGCAGGAACAGCGCCGTCTCGTCGAGCAGGCGCTCGGGCGATTCGACGCCCTTGACGACGACGCTGCGCGCCATCGTGTGGAGCTGCGCATCCTCCTCGGCCGAGAGCTCGCGGCCGGTGAAGACGACGACCGGCAGATCGGCGAGATCCTCGTCGTCGCGCATCCGCTCCAGCAGGTCGAAGCCGGACATGTCGGGCAGGCGCAGATCGAGGACGACGCAATCGATCGGCTCCTGTCGCAGCATATCGAGCGCCGCGGCGCCGGTCTCGACCGAGGTGATGTCGATATCGTCGTGGCCGAGCAACTCGGTGATGCCGAGCCGCTCGGCGGCATCGTCCTCGATGACGAGCAGGCGCTTGCGTCGCGGCTTGGTATATTCCTTGATGCGCGACAGCGCGGATTCCAGCCCCTCGGTCGTCGTCGGCTTGGTGACGAACGAGAAGGCGCCGCGCGCCAGACCGTGCTGGCGGTCTTCGTCGAGCGTGACGATCTGCACCGGTATGTGGCGCGTCTCGGCATTCTGCTTGAGCTGGCTGAGAACCGTCCAGCCCAGCATGTCGGGCAGGAAGACGTCGAGCGAGACGGCGCTCGGCCGATACTCGCGGGCCAGCGCCAGCGCCTCGGCGCCACGCGTCGCCACCAGGACCTTGAAGCCGCCATCATGCGCGAGATCGGCCATGATGCGCGCATAATGCGGGTCATCCTCGACGACGAGGAGGACGGCATCGCCGGGCTCGATCCGTTCGCGGTCGTCGGGGACGTGCTCGGGCGGGATCTCGGCGATGCGGATGGCCCCCAACACGTTGCCATGACCGGGGGCGCCGATCGCCGGCATGATGCGCTGCTCGGCGGCCGGGCCGACATATTTGAGCGGCAGATAGAGCGTGAAGGCGCTGCCGACGCTCGGCATGCTGCGCAGCTGGATCTCGCCGCCGAGCAGATTGGCCAGCTCGCGGCTGATCGCGAGACCGAGACCGGTGCCGCCATATTTGCGGCTGGTGCTGGCATCGGCCTGCTGAAACGCCTCGAAGATGATCTTCTGCTTCTCGAGCGGAATGCCGATGCCGGTATCGGAGACCTCGAAGGCGACCACCGTCGGCGCATGCTTCAACGTCTGGTGATCGGGGCTCCAGCCGCCGGTCGCCGCGATGATGTTCAAGCGCACGCCGCCTTGCTCGGTGAACTTGAAGGCGTTCGACAACAGATTCTTCAGCACCTGCTGCAGGCGCTTGGAGTCGGTGATCATGCTGCGATCGAGCGTCGGGTCGAGCGTGACGTCGAAGGACAGGCGGCGGCTTTCCGCCTCGTGGCGGAACGGCCGTACCACCATCTCCTGCAGGTTCTTGAAGAAAACCTCCTCGGCATCGACCGACACGGTGCCGGATTCGATCTTGGAGAGATCGAGAATGTCGCTGATCAGGTTGAGCAGGTCGGTGCCGGCGCCGTGGATGGTGCGCGCGAACTCGACCTGCTTCGGCGTCAGGTTGCCGTCCGGGTTGTCGCCGAGCTGCTGGCCGAGGATGAGAATGCTGTTCAGCGGCGTGCGCAGCTCGTGCGACATGTTGGCGAGGAACTCGGATTTGTACTTCGAGGTCAGCGCCAGCTCGGTCGCCTTGCCCTCGAGAGCGCGGCGGGCCTGCTCGATCTCCTGGTTCTTGCGCTCGACCTCGACGTTGCGCTCGGCGAGCTGCTGCGCCTTTTGCTCGACCTGCTCGTTGGTCTGCTGCAATTCCCTCTGCTGGGTCTGCAGCTCGGTCGCCAGCTTCTGCGACTGCTTGAGCAGGCCCTCGGTCTGCATCGTCGCCTCGATGCTGTTGAGGACGATGCCGATACTGGCGGTGAGCTGCTCGAGGAAGGAAATCTGCAGATCGGTGAAGGCGCCGACGCAGGCGAGCTCGATCACCGCCTTGACCTGCCCCTCGAAGAGCACCGGCAGGACGAAGAGGTTCTTCGGCACGACCTTGAACATGCCGGAGCGGATCGGCACGACATTCGACGGCACTTCGGTCAGCAATATTCGTCTGGCATCGGCGGCGCATTGGCCGATCAGCCCTTCGCCCATCTCCAGGCGCTCGGCGTGACCGCCGGTCGGCTCGTCGGCATAGGCGGAGAGCAGCTTCAGGCTGGGCGTCGCCTCGGTCTCGACCAGGTAGATGACGCCGTTCTGCGCGTTGACCAGCGGCGCCAGCTCGGACAGCAGCATGCGGCCGACGGTCTCGAGATCGCGCTGGCCCTGCAGCATGTTGGTGAAGCGCGCCAGATTGGTCTTCAGCCAGTCCTGCTCGGTATTGCGATCGGTGGTGAGGCGAAGATTGTCGATCATCGTGTTGATGTTGTCTTTGAGCTCGGCCACCTCGCCGCGCGCGTCGACCTGGATGGAGCGCGTCAAGTCGCCCTTGGTCACCGCCGTCGCCACCTCGGCGATGGCGCGCACCTGGGTGGTCAGATTGGCCGCCAGCAGGTTGACGTTGCCGGTGAGGTCCTTCCAGGTGCCGGCGGCGCCGGGCACGTTGGCCTGGCCGCCGAGACGCCCTTCGACGCCGACCTCGCGGGCCACCGTGGTGACCTGGTCGGCAAAGGTGGCGAGGGTGTTGGTCATGTTGTTGATGGTCTCGGCGAGCGCCGCCACCTCGCCTTTCGATTTGACCGTCAGGTTCTGCTTGAGGTCGCCGTTGGCGACCGCGGTCACCACCTTGACGATGCCGCGCACCTGCTCGGTCAGATTGGCGGCCATGACGTTGACGGTGTCGGTCAGATCCTTCCACGTGCCGGCGACGCCGGGGACGTCGCCCTGGCCGCCGAGCTTGCCCTCGGTGCCGACCTCGCGCGCGACGCGCGTCACTTCCGAGGCGAAAGCGTTGAGCTGATCGACCATCGTGTTGATGGTGTTCTTGAGCTCGAGGATCTCGCCCTTGACGTCGACGGTGATCTTGCGCGACAGGTCGCCGCGCGCCACCGCCGTCGTCACCTCGGCGATGTTGCGCACTTGGGTGGTCAAATTGGCGGCCAGCAGGTTGACGTTGTCGGTGAGATCCTTCCAGGTGCCGCCGACGCCGGGCACCACCGCCTGGCCGCCGAGCCGCCCCTCGGTGCCGACCTCGCGCGCCACGCGCGTCACCTCGGCGGCGAAGGAGCGCAGCTGCTCGACCATGGTGTTCAGCGTCTCCTTGAGGAGCAGGATCTCGCCGCGCACGTCGACGGTGATCTTCTTGGAAAGATCGCCGGTGGCGATGGCGGTCGCCACCTCGGCGATGTTGCGCACCTGACCGGTCAGGTTCGAGGCCATGAAGTTGACGTTGTCGGTGAGGTCCTTCCAGGTGCCGGCGACGCCGGGCACCGCCGCCTGGCCGCCGAGCTTGCCCTCGGTGCCGACCTCGCGCGCCACGCGCGTCACCTCCGAGGCGAAGCCGTTGAGCTGATCGACCATCGTGTTGATGGTGTTCTTGAGCTCGAGGATCTCGCCCTTGACGTCGACGGTGATCTTGCGCGAGAGATCGCCGCGGGCCACCGCCGTCGTCACCTCGGCGATGTTGCGCACCTGGCCGGTCAGGTTGCCGGCCATCGAGTTGACGCTGTCGGTGAGGTCCTTCCAGGTGCCGGCGACGCCGGGCACCTGCGCCTGGCCGCCGAGCCGCCCTTCGGTGCCGACCTCGCGCGCCACGCGCGTCACCTCGCCGGCGAAGCGGTTGAGCTGATCGACCATGGTGTTCAGCGTCTCCTTCAGCTGAAGGATCTCGCCGCGCACGTCGACGGTGATCTTGCGCGAGAGGTCGCCATTGGCGATGGCGGTCGCCACCTCGGCGATGTTGCGCACCTGGCCGGTCAGGTTGCCGGCCATCGAATTGACGTTGTCGGTCAGGTCTTTCCACGTGCCGGCGACGCCGGGCACCTGCGCCTGACCGCCGAGGCGGCCTTCGGTGCCGACCTCGCGGGCGACGCGCGTCACCTCGCCGGCGAAGGCGTTGAGCTGATCGACCATCGTGTTGATGGTGTCCTTGAGCTGCAGGATCTCGCCCGAGACGTTGACGGTGATCTTCTTGGAGAGGTCGCCCTGCGCCACTGCCGTCGCCACCTCGGCGAGGTTGCGCACTTGACCGGTCAGGTTGCTCGCCATCGAGTTGACGCTGTCGGTCAAATCCTTCCACGTTCCGGCGACGCCCTTGACCTGCGCCTGGCCGCCGAGCTTACCCTCGGTGCCGACTTCGCGGGCGACGCGCGTCACCTCGCCGGCAAAGGCGTTGAGCTGGTCGACCATCGTGTTGATGGTGTCCTTGAGCTGCAGAATCTCGCCGCTGACATTGACGGTGATCTTCTTGGAGAGATCGCCGTTGGCGATCGCCGTCGAGACCTCGGCGATGTTGCGCACCTGCGAGGTCAGGTTCGACGCCATCGAGTTGACGCTCTCGGTGAGATCCTTCCAGGTGCCGGCGACGCCGAGCACGTTGGCTTGGCCGCCGAGCCGCCCGTCGGTGCCGACCTCGCGGGCGACGCGCGTCACCTCGCCGGAGAAGGCGTTGAGCTGATCGACCATCGTGTTGATGGTCTCCTTGAGCTGCAGGATTTCGCCGCTGACATTGACGGTGATCTTCTTCGACAGGTCGCCGCCGGCGATCGCCGTCGCCACCTCGGCGATGTTGCGCACCTGGCCGGTGAGGTTCGACGCCATCGAGTTGACGTTGTCGGTGAGATCCTTCCAGGTGCCGGCGACGCCGGGCACCGCCGCCTGACCGCCGAGGCGTCCTTCGGTGCCGACCTCGCGGGCGACGCGCGTCACCTCCGAGGCAAAGGAATTGAGCTGATCGACCATCGTGTTGATGGTGTCCTTGAGCTCGAGGATCTCGCCGCGCACCTCGACGGTGATCTTGCGCGAGAGGTCGCCGCGCGCCACCGCCGTCGTCACCTGCGCGATGTTGCGCACCTGATCGGTCAGATTGCCGCACATGGCGTTGACCGAGTCGGTGAGATCCTTCCACGTGCCGGCGACGCCGGGGACGAGCGCCTGGCCGCCGAGCTTGCCCTCGGTGCCGACCTCGCGCGCCACGCGCGTCACTTCCGAGGCGAAGGAGCGCAGCTGATCGACCATCGTATTGATGGCTTCCTTGAGCTGCAGGATCTCGCCGCGCACGTCGACGGTGATCTTCTTCGAGAGGTCGCCGTTGGCGACCGCGATCGTCACCTCGGCGATGTTGCGCACCTGGGCGGTCAGGTTCGACGCCATCGAATTGACGCTCTCGGTGAGATCCTTCCACACGCCGGTCACCTCGCGGACCTGGGCTTGGCCGCCGAGCTTGCCGTCGGTGCCGACCTCGCGGGCGACGCGCGTCACTTCCGAGGTGAAGACGCTGAGCTGCTTGATCATGGTGTTGACGATGGTGGCGGAGCGCAGGAACTCGCCCTTGAGCGGCCTGCCGTCGACCTCGAGGCGGACGGTCTGCAGCAGGTCGCCCTGCGCCACGGCGGTGATCGCATGGGTCACCGCCGTGGTCGGCCACAAGAGATCGTCGATCAGCGTATTGACCGATGCCTCCATCTCGCCCCAGGCGCCGAGCGGCGTGCCGAAGCTCACCCGCTTGCGCGTCTTGCCCTCGCGCCCGACCACCTGACCGACATGCTCGAGCTGTTGCGCGATCCGCTCATTGGCGGCGGCGATCTCGTTAAAGGTGTCGGCGATCTTGCCAGCAAGGCCGACCTGATCGCTCGGCAGGCGGACGGAGAAATCGCCGACCCGCATCGCTTGCAGCGCATGCAGCAGGATATGCAGGTCGGAGGTGGATTCGTCATGCACCCCGTTCGTCGCGGGCTTGGTAGCGGGAGCGCGTTTCGATGGCGGGATGACGGCCGCGCGGGCCGACCCGGCGAGGTCGCGGTGGGCAGTGGCTTTACCGTTCCGTGGCATCGTCGCTCTCCCGGGATATCATCGGCGCGCCGCGCCTTTCCCTGGAACGGCGGACGGCCGAATTCGCAACTATAGTGTACCGTAACGCCCTGCTACAGTAATGCCGAGCCCGGCCCCCACTTGGGGTCGAGCCGACTACTTATTTAGGGTATTTTTTCTATTCGCCGGCCGCAAGATCCACCTGCGTTTGTCCGGACATACCGGGGCGGAACGCATCGCTATTGTTAACGCGAGCGGCCCGTCTCATTCGTCGGGATAGGCCCAGCACAGCGCCGGCGGCATGGTGATGGCGACGTCGCTGTCGACCGGGTGGCGGGCGCTGGTGCCGAGCTCGAGCACGACGAGCTGCCCGCCGAGCACGGCGAGATCGTATACGGTCTGCACCCCCTCGTAGCGTTGCGCCAGCACCCGCGCGGTGAATTGGTTCGCCCCGCTGCCATGCGCGCCGCATTGCACGTTCTCCGGCCGCACCACGATCTTCACCGCCGCCCCGGCGCTCACCCCGACCGGTAGCCAGGCCGTGAGGCGATGGCCCGACGCCGCCTCGATCGTGCCGAACTCGCCCTGGCGGTCGAGGACGCGGCCGGACAGCCGGTTGGTGGCGCCGGTGAAGCCGGCGACGAAGAGGTCGACCGGCCGGTTATAGATCTCGGCCGGCGGGCCGATCTGCAGCAGCCTGCCGTCGCGCATTACGCCGATGCGGTCGCCGAGCACCACCGCCTCGGCCTGATCATGGGTGACGTAGAGCGCGGTGACGCCGGTCCGCTTGATGATGGCGCGCAGATCGTCGCGCAGCCGCAGGCGCAGATTGGCGTCGAGATTGCTGAGCGGCTCGTCGAGCAGCAGGAGCTGCGGCCGGTAGACCAGGCTGCGCGCCAGCGCGACGCGCTGCATCTGGCCGCCGGACAGCGAGACGACGGCGCGCTGCGCATAGTCCGAGAGCCCGACCAGCTCGAGCGCCTCGCCGACCTTGCGGTCGCGCTCGGCCCGGGCGGTATCGCGGTGGCGCAGCGGATAGGCGACGTTCTGCCAGACCGTCATATGCGGCCAGACGGCATAGGATTGGAACACCATGCCGATATTGCGCCGCCGCGGCGGCACTAGAATGCCCTCCTCGGGCGCCGAGACGACGGTGCCGCCGATGCGGATCGTCCCGCCGCTCGGATGCTCCAGCCCGGCGACGCAGCGCAGCGTCGTCGTCTTGCCGCAGCCGGAGGGACCGAGCAGCGCGACGATTTCACCGGCGGCGACGGTAAAGCTGACATCGTCGACGGCCGGCTTGCCGGTGGCAAAGACCTTGCGCAGCCGCTCGACTCGCAATTCCGCGGACATCAGCCTTTACTGCCGATAGCCATAGGTCTTGTTCCAGTCTTCCATCCAGCTGGCATGGAGCTTCTGGTATTGCTCGAAATCAGGCACCCAGACCTTCACCACCTTGGGATCGTAGCCTTCGGGATAGGCCGGCGGCTTCTTTAGCGAGGTGACGTTGCCGAGCTCCTTGATCATGAAGGTCTGGCCTTCCTCCGAGAGGTTCCAGTTGAGGAACAGCCTTGCGGCATTGGGATGCGACGCCGTCTTCGGAATGCCGCTGGCATAGGGGTTGAGCGGCACGCCCTCGGGCGGGAAGAAGATCTCGAGCGGCGCACCGTCGCGCTTCTTGGTCCACACGATATTGTAGAGTAGCGGCGCGATCTGCACCTCGCCGCGCACCAGCGCGTCGGAGGCCGGCGCGCCCGAGGGATAGAGCGTCGGCTTGGTCGCTGCCTGCTTCGTCCAGTAATCCTCGCCGAGGGTCTGACGCTCGAACATGATGCGCGTCCAGGTCGTGCCGCCCGACGGGCCGATCACCTGGCCGATCTTGCCGGCATATTCCGGCTTAGTCAGATCCATCCAGGATTTCGGCGGGTTCTTCATCAGCTCGGAATTGTAGGCGATCGACCAGCCGAGAGTGGCGCGCGGCCACAGCTTGGGCGAGACGAGAACCTCGGTGATGTAGTCGCCGGCATTGGGCGGCGCGTAGTCCTGGAAGAGATCGACGAGCTCGAGCATGAGGCCGCGGTCGGAATGGTCGACGACGTCGGCGGCGAGCTTGCCGGCGGCCGCCTCGGTCTTGACCCTTGTGATCAGCTGGCCGCCTGGCGCGCGGATCATCTCGACCTTGATGAAGGGGAAGCGCTTGTTGAAGGCCTTGATGACCTCCTGCTCGACCTCGGTGAAATTGGCCGTGTAGTAGACCAGCGTTCCTTCCTTCTTGGCCGCCTCGATCAGCTCGGGCGAACCGAACGGGTTGGCCGTCTGTGCGCCGGCCGGCAGCGCCAGGGCACCCGCCAGCCCGAGCGCCCCGGTCATCACCGAGCGCCGCGACAATATTGGTAGCTTCATGATCTTCTCCTCCCGTCCTCTTATTGCTCGAATTGGCGTTTCGCGGCCGCGCGCTACCCGGCCTTGCCGATACCGCTATCGGCGGCGCCGCGCGACAAATAATGGGCAATGCCGATCAGCACCGCGAGCAGCACCATCTGCACCAGGCTGAAAGCTGCCGTGATACTGATATTGCCGCCATCGTAGTAGTCGAGCAGCAGAACCGCCATCACCATCGAGTCGCTGCTGTAGAGAAACAGCGACGAGCCGAGCTCGCGCACCGCCAGGATGAAGAGCAGGGTCATCGCCGCGATGACCCCGGGCCGGGCGAGCGGCAGCACCACCGTGCGCACCGTGCTCAGCGTCCCGCGCCCGCAGATCCACGCCGCCTCCTCGAGCTCGCGGTGGATCTGCATCAGCGAGGTCGAGAGCGCCTTCACCGTATCGGGCAGGAAACGCGCGATGAAGGCGAGGGCGAGGATCCAGATCGTGCCGTAAAGCCCTCCCGGCAAGCCGATCCACGCCCAGAGATAGGCGACGCCGACGACGAGGCCGGGAATCGCCACCGGCAGGGTCGAGATGACGTCGACGGCGCGGCGTCCCGGTACGGTCGTCCGGGTCACCGTATAGCCGATGGCGAAGGCGAGCGTGCCGCCGACCAGCGCGGTGATGACCCCCACCTCCATCGTATTGGTGATCGAGCGCAGCGCCAGCGGGTTGGCGAAGAGCCGCTCGAAATGCATCAGCCCGTATTGCCGCATGTCGAACAGGCTGGCGACGCTGCGGATGAAGAGGAACTTGCGGAACGCGGCGACGATCAGCCCCAGGCTCGGCAGCACGACGACGATGAGCAGATAGAGGATGGCGAGGCCGAGGGTCAGGAACCGCCAGGGTCCGAGATTGAGCGAGCGCGGGCGGAACGCCTTGCCCGCCACCGTGGTGAAGCTGCGTCCGGACAGCACCTTCTGCTGCAGTATCACCAGCAGGCCGGTCACCACCATGAGGATGATGGCGACCGCGGCGGCGTTGCTGTAAAGCGGCGGCGACCACGCCGTCAGGTTGAAGATGTAGGTCGTCAGCACGGAGACGTTGCCGGGCGTGCCGAGGACCGCCGGAATGCCGTAGATGCCGAGCATGACGATAAAGGAGAGCAGCATGCTCGAGATGATGGCCGGCGCGATCAGCGGGAAGGTGATGCTGAACAACGTGTGCCAGGCGCTGGCCCCGGAGATCTCCGCCGCCTCCTCGAGCGAGGGATCCATGTTGCGCAACGCCGCCGAGGTGAACATATAGACATAGGGCGCGTAATACATGCCGAAGATGACGATCAGCCCCGGCATCGAATAGAGATTGAGCCGCCACTCCAGCCCGATGCTGGCGAACATCGTGTTGAGCAGGCCGGTCTTGGGCGAGCCGAGGATCGCCCAGGCGACGGCGGCGACCAGTGGCGGCACAAAGAGCGGCAGCAGCCCGGCGGTGGCGATCAGCCCCTTGCACGGCGTGTTGGTGCGCACGACGATCCAGGCGAAGGCGAGGCCGATGCCGAGCGCCAGCACCGTGCCGCCGGCGCAGGCGACGAAGGAGTTGAGCAGCGCCAGGTGGACGTTCGGGTTGGCGAGGACGGCGGTAAAATTGTCGATCGAGATGTCCGCCGGGTGGAAACCGTCGACCACCGGATTGACCCCGGTCACCGCGCCGAAGAGCAGCATGAAGATCGGATAGAGAACGAGGAAGGCGAGGATCGCCAGCAGCAGGCCGGTCCACAGCCAGCCGGCGACGCTGAAACGCGCCCGCTGAGCGGCGCGCTGCCCAGACGTCGCTATCGAGGCTGTCGCAGCCTGCACTCTCAACCTCCCCTCTAGCGGCCCGCGTTGTTCGGGCCGGCATTTGCTTCAGCACGCCGCGTTGTCGCGGATTGGGTCGGCCGAGTTTCCCGGTCGCGGCCCTGTCCATAAGCTATCAGCCGGCCGTCGGGTAGACAAACCCTAGAGCGAGTCTATCCGATACGCACGAGGGCGCCGCCATCGACCGGCAGCGAGACGCCGGTGATGAAGGACGCCTCGTCGGAGGCAAGAAACAAGGCGGCGTTGGCGACGTCCCAGGCGGTGCCCATGCGGTGGCGCAGCGGCACTTTAGCGTCGCGCTCGGCGGCGATCTGGGCGCGGCTGACGCCGCGCACGCGCGCCCGCGTGTCGACCGCCATCGGCGTGTTCATCAGCCCGGGCAGGATGACATTGGCGCGCACGCCGAACTCGGCGTTCTGGATGGCGAGCTGCTGGGTGAAGGCGATCATCGCCGCCTTGGTCGCCTTGTAGGTCACGTAGGGGTAGTCCTCCCAAGCGGCGACCGACGAGATGTTGATGATGACGCCCGATTTCTGCTGCCGCATGAACGGCAGCACGTGCTTGCATGCCATGATCGTGCCGCGCAGGTTGATGGCGCAGATGCGGTCGAAGGCCTCCTCGCTGAGCTCGAGCAGCGGGGCGTCGCCGCCGGCGAGGCTGACCCCGACATTGTTATGCAGGATGTCGATGCGCCCCCAGCGACGCTGCGCCGCCGCGACCGCCGCCGCCAGCGTCGCTTCCTTGGTGACATCGGCCTCGAAGGCGACGCATTCGCCGCCCTCCTCGGCGACCATCGCGGCGGTCTCCTCGGCCGACTCAAGGAGGCGGTCGACGGCGAGCACTTTCGCTCCTTCGCGCGCGAAGCGCAAAACGGTCGCACGGCCATTGCCCATGCCTTCGCCGGGGCTCTGGCCGGCGCCGACGACGATGGCGACCTTCTCTGCAAGCCGCATGGCTGATCCCTTCTCAATCCTTCGGCAGCGGAAACTCGTCGAGATAGTGAAGGTAGTCGTCCTCGACATCGATCTGCATCGTCGCCAGCAACCGGACGACGCCGTTATAGAAGGCGATGGTGATGACCAGATCCGTCAGGCACTCGGTATCGAGCCCCTGCCGCAGCTCGGCAAAGGTCGCGTCCGAGACCGCCATGTTCGTCGTCATCTCGCGCGCCGCGCGCAGCACCGCCTTGGCGAGCGGCTCGAGCGCGCTCGTCTTCCCTGCGGTTTCGGCGATCATGGCCCGGACATCGTCGTCGGAGACGCCGAAATCGCGGCCGATCTTGATGTGGTGCGAATATTCGTAGGGCGAGCGGGCGAGATAGCCGACCTGGAGGATCGCCATCTCGCGCAGGCGCGGGTCGAGGCGGCTCTGATGGCGGATGAACTTGCCGAGCGCGGAAAAGCTGCGCAAGCCGTTCGGGCTGTGCGCCAGGGCGCGATAGAGATTGATGTTGCGGGACAGCAGGTCCTGATTCTCGGCGGCGAGGTCCGCCTTGTCGAGATAGGCTAGGCGCGCCATTCCAAGCTCCTCCTTCTATACGATGTTCTTCTCGCGCAGCGCGGCGATCGCCTCTGCCGTGAGCCCGGCCTCGCGCAGTATCTCGTCCGTATCGGCGCCGAGCGGCGGCGCGGGGCGCCGGATACGGCAGGGATTGTCCGAGAATTTGAGCGGAAAGCCAAGCATCCGGACCACGCCGTGGCCGGGATGGTCGACGGTGATCGCCATCTCCTGGTCGCATACCTGCGGGTCGGCGAAGACATCCTCGAGATCCATCACCAGGCCGCAGGGCACGCCGGCGGCGTTCAGCACCTCGATCCAATGGGCGCTGGTGTTGCGCACCAGCCGCGCCTCGATTTCCGCGTTGATGGCGGCGCGGTTCTTCATGCGCAGCGCATTGGTGCGGAAATCGGGGTGGCCGCGCAGCTCGGGCGCGCCGATCGCCTCGATCAGCTTGGCATAGACCATCTCGGTGCTCGGCGCGATCGCCACCTCGCCGTCGCTCGTGCGGAAGAGACCGTAAGGGGCGACGATGCCGTGATCGTTGCCGGTGCGCCGCGGCACCTCGCCGCTGGCGAAGTAGTTGGCGGCGAGGAAGCTGTGAAAGCTGATGAGCCCGTTGGTCAGGCTGGCGCTCACCGTGTCGCCGCCGCCGGTTCGCCCGCGTCCGACCAAAGCCGCGCAGATGCCGAGCGCGCCGTAGAGCCCGGCGACGAGGTCGCTGATCGGCGGACCGGCGCGGACCGGCTCGTCGCCCGCCGTGCCGGTGACGCTCATGAAGCCACTCATCGCCTGGGCGATGAAGTCGAAGGCCGGGCGGTCGCGATAGGGGCCGCTGATGCCGAAGCCGGTGATGTTGCAATAGACGAGGTCGGGCTTGAGCTCTTTCAGCCGCGCCGCGCCGAACCCCATCTTGTCGAGGATGCCGGGGCGGTAATTCTCGACCAACACATCGCTCTGGCTGATCAGCCGCGCCAGCACCTCGCGCCCCTCGGCCGAGCGCAGATCGAGGGTGATCGACCGCTTGTTGCGGTTATAGGCGGCGAAATACCAGCTCAGCCCGTCGCGTATGGCGCCCTGATGGCGCACCGGATCGCCCTCGCCGGGCGTTTCCACCTTGATGACGTCGGCGCCCATATCGGCGAGCAGCATCGAGCAGAACGGGCCGGCGAGGATGCGGGTGAGGTCGAGAACGCGAATTCCGCTCAGGGGCAAGATGGTCTCCCGATTGATTACAGGTGCTTCTGGTCGCCGCCGATCGGCGGCAAGAAGGCGAGGCGAAGGCTGATCAGCAGGCCGCCGACCGCCAGCGCGGCGCCGAGCGCGGCGACCCCGGCCCAGCCATGGCGCGCCCAAGCGAGACCGCCGGCCGAGCCGGCAACGCTCGAGCCGAGATAGACGGTGAAGAGATAGAGCGAGGCGGCCTGGGCCTTGGCGCCTTGCGCCCGCCGGCTGACCCAGGAGCTGGCGATCGCGTGGCAGCCGAAGAAGCCGAAGGTCATCACCGCGAAGCCGAGCAGAATCACCGCGAGATGGCGATCGGCGGTGAGCAGGATGCCGCCCAGCATCAGCGTGACGGCGGCGCCGAGGAC
>Ga0209647_1002327_pt1 | contig 15447 bp, 22 predicted proteins | sample GraSoi_2013_60cm_FD_185827 | JGI IMG/M metagenome (GOLD analysis project Ga0209647, IMG submission 185827) | Grasslands soil microbial communities from the Angelo Coastal Reserve, California, USA - Sample 9_17_2013_60cm (SPAdes) (version 2) | ecosystem: Environmental > Terrestrial > Soil >...
ATAGCCGATACCGGATCACGTGTGTGCTCATGCGGATCGGACGCAATATGCCTTGCTGCTCCCGGCGCTTGATCGTGGCGATCGAGATCCGCCAGCGCCGCATCACCTCCGCTCGCGATAAAAAACAGTCGTCTATCGGATTCATTGACGTATGCTATACGTGACTTAAGATTTACCGTCAACCACATGACTTGCTCTTTTTAAAATGACGACTGAACTTCTCTGGAATGGCCATTTATCCTAGCAAAATAGACCGAACGGAACTATTTTTATCTGATCTCTCCTGACCTTCTATGATCCGCTTTGATCTGGTATGAGCCGGTTTTATATATGTCAGAGACTTATCTGATTTCGAAAGGATACACCATCGACAAAAAATTTCATTGAGAGTACGAGTTGCCACGGCAAGCGCGAATCGACATCATGGATGTCCGATGCCAAGCCCCCTGATTAGAAGGCTCAAGTATTGGCGAACATCTAACAATCTCAGCCAAGCCCAAGCAGTGAAGGTCCTCGCCGGTGAAGGCTTGCCAATCGCACTCACAACCTTACAGCAATGGGAAATCGGGCGCCGTTCCCCTCAACCGGTCACTGCAGCTGCTCTTGAACGATTCCTCGCGGAACAAGCGAAAATGTCGGCATCAGAGCGACACAAAACGGTAGCGCCCGTTATTGAACGGCTAAAGGCGTGGCGGAAAGCCAACAACCTTAGCCAAGCTCAAGCTGTGGAAGTCATGCTTGCGGCGGGACTCCCAGCAAAACTGAAGACTCTTCAGGGTTGGGAGATCGGACGCCATTCCCCGCAGCCGATCGCCGCTGCCGCGCTCGAGCGGTTTCTTGATCAGCATCCGAAGGTCACTCATCCACCTCCCCATCGTAGCCCTCCTCCTCGATCCGTAGTACGTCGCTCATCCGATAACGGATGATCCGTCCATCGAGCCTTACCGGTCGCAGTATTTTCGTCCGCTCCCTACGCTTAAGCGTCTCAATCGAGACCTTCCACCTCCGCGCTAGCTCCAGCCTGGTCAGAAGTTTATCGTCCATGATTTTCAAAATTGAATAACACTATGTTATTGTGTTTTCTATACTTTTTGAACGGTACCCTGATTGCAGGCTCTCGTAGACGCCGGATCTGAACAGCTACGCCCTTCTCTGTGTGCTGCTGCATACTCATGCACGCTGTTTGCCATATTATAATTCTAGAAACGCTGGCCAGAATGATGATAAAACCATCAGACGCTGCCAAAACGATGACGAAACCGTGCTGGACATGGACGTTCCGCAAGTGTCACTGAAGCTTGTGTTCCGAGGAGAAGAGCTGCCACGGCTTCACTCGGTACGTTTTATTTCAGGGTCCGACACATGCATTGCTGAGGCGCCGCAAGATCGGGATTTGGCCAAGGCCGTCGCGGTCGCTCTGCTCCTTTTTCGCGCCTACAGCGCTTGCCAGGAAATGACCCTGTTCCGGATCCGGGCCGCCAAACCAGCCAGTTTCATCGACACGATCCTTAACGCAAAGAAGCAATCCCAGAGCAAAAGCCCAATCTGCGCCCTCGCTAACGGCGCATTTTTGAGGCTATTCCTGAAGCCTTGCCCAGCAACCAGCCGCTACGTGGACATTGACCTGGCCCGGCTCAAGCCGGCCGCCATCGAGGTCGTTCTGGATGGCCGCGTTGTTAGTGATCCTCGGATCATCAAACAGATGATCACTCTGATCGCCGCCCGAAAAAGCTGGGAGCTCAACGACCACTCAATCGAAGCACTGCTGCCACAACCGCAAGACTCTGCTCCGACAGCCTCGGAGCAACAAAACCCTTCCGCCGCAGAAGCGGCACCCACCCAGCGCGCTGCCTCACCAACGGGCCTTGACAATCCAGCCTTCATCGCGATCCGTGAAGCGGTACGGAATTTTTGCCAAGACGGCATACACGAGCATTTGCACGTACGCTACGTTCGATCGACTGCCGAACTTGAGATCTTTGGGAAATCGACAACGCGGCTTACGGCGAAGCCTCTATCAGTTACGAGAAATTCCAGGACTGGTGGTTCTCCTATCCTTCCGGTTTACATGCCCTGTTCTTTCGTACCCGCGTCATGGGGGCTATCGGGATTTGGCCACTCTCGGCCCGCTCGGCCGAGTTTTTCACGACCGGCCGCCTCAAGGAATCACAACTAAATGGTCGTGTAATGCGCCCCTTTATAAACGACTCCACGCAGTTTTGGTATATTTCCGGGATCGTCCTCCGGTCAGAACTCAGAGGCGGTCGTGCGATCAAAATCCTTCTGTCCCGCGCCATCGGATGTTGGCTTGCCAGAGCCCACATCCACTTTCCCTGCGATCTCCTTGCCCTTGCCTATTCGGAGCAAGGCCAAGCGTTGCTTGAAGGGTTCGATTTCTTCAAGCTCCAGAACGCTAAGGCGATGCCAGACGGAGTGCCACTATTTGCGCTCGAGGTAAGCGACAGAGAGCAATTACTGTCATCACTCAATTCAAAGGGGGTAGACCCATGCCCGCCGGTAGCCAAACCGTCGACCTAGTCAGCACACACCAGATCGAATTGTTCATCCCGATCTTAAAGGAGATCGATTTCGGGGACCGCTTCATGCTATCCATGCTTCACTGGTGTGGGATCGGCCAACGATCGACGCCTTTGGAGCTTTGGCAGGTTTTCCTCATTCAATCTGACCAGGAAATCGTGGGCGTATCCGGGCTTTATCGGCACCCAGGATCGCCCAAACATCTGTGCTGGTTGGGATGGTTCGCTATCCGTCCAAAGTTTCGACGTCAAGGCTTTGGAAGCGCCGCTATTCATGCAATCGTCGATTATGCGCGGACAATGAGCTGCAAAGAGCTTTGGGTTTACACCGGTTTCTCCGACGAAATTGCCAAGAGCTTCTACTTGAGCCAGGGTTTCGAATTTCTCGGCACCGCTATAGAATGGGCTCCAGGACAAACAATGGACGACTCTGATATTGTATTGAGGCGAATGCTGATAGGAAGCAGCGATTAGGATATACCATTCGCCTCAGTTCCATCCTGATTACAAACTTTACGCTGTACCTAAACTGCTCAGGCACGGTAAGGCGCGATCCGTACCGCGCACGAGGTAACGCCAGAGTTTAAGAACTGATCTCTAATCAGCTGCGCCTTTTTGATGTCTCTTGAAGCGATCGCGACTACTTGTGACCACTCACCACGCTGCATGGCCGGAATGACTCTTTTTACCGCGATATCAGCGACGCCCAAGATGCTGGTGTTTATGGACAACGTCCCGCGAGGCTTCGAGGCGGGAAAGGACTACGTCAGCGTTGTATCAGCAGACAATTACGGGAACGGCGTTGCGTCCGCTCATCTGATGGCAAAGTTTCTGAAAGGTACGGGCCAGATTGGAGTTATCTACCATGCCGCTGATTTTTTCGTGACTCGTCAGCGCTACGACGCTTTCAAAAAGACGATCACGGAGGATTATCCTGAAATCAAGATAGTTGCCGAACAAGGGATCAGGGAACCTGACTTCTACGGTGATGCGGAAAGAGCCGCTTCCGTAATGCTGACTGCAAATCAGAAGTTGAACGGTATCTGGGCAGTGTGGGACCTGCTAGCGGAAGGAGTATGGTCGGCGGCTCGGGCCGCGGGCAGAGATGATCTGGTTATTACCACCATAGACCTCGGGTTGAATGTCGCTGTCGAGATGGCCGGAAATGGGCTAGTGAAAGGGTTGGGTGCGCAGCTGCCCTACGATCAAGGCGTGACAGAAGCGCTACTTGCCGGATACGGACTTCTTGGTAAACCAGCCCCCGCTTATGTTGCGCTGCCCGCTCTTCCGGTAACTCGGGAAAACCTGCTCGATGCGTGGAAAACCGTTTACCATATCGAGGCGCCCGCCAGCATAAGAATCAGAATGAAATAGGCCGGCTTAAGATGAAGCTCGCTTCGGATGCCCCCAAACATCTGCTGGCTAGGATGGTTTGCCATTCGTCCTCAATTCCGTGGCGCGAAAGTTTCGGCAGCGCCGCAATCCCTTCACTTTTCGGCTTTGGCGCGAACAATTGCTTTGCAAGCGACTTTGGGGTCATACCGGCTCCTCCGACGGCGTCGCTCGGAGTTTTTACATGAGCCTCGGTTTTGAACTCCTCGACCGCCCTCGAGTGGGCTCAAGGACGAACGATGGACAACGCTATATTTCATTGAGGCGAATGCTCTAAGAAGCAGCAATTAATTAGGAGATGCCATTCGCCTCAGTCCCATCCCGCGACAATCAAGTATCAGCTGAGACAACGATCGACGTTTCTAGCGAAGCGCGGCTATGTTGCCACTCGCCGAATCGGCAACATGCGTCCAGGTCGTTTCTCGGCACGGAACGTGCCGAGCACGGAACGTGCCCATTGATTGAATAACCCGGCGAGACCGGATGCCAGACGTATCATCGCCTGCGGTACGCTCGGCGACTATTTCTCAATCTCCGGGATTTTCCGCTACTGCCATTTCGATCCATGGATTCAATACAACCGCTGCCTTCCCGCATCTAAAGATCGGAGAAACGAATCTATCTGATTGGTTTCCCGCTTGGCCTAGCGAAGTCTATCACACAGGGCATTGTGAGCTCCTCTTGCCCCGCGATACCTTTCAGTTTGACGCCTCGATCTCCAGTGGCAACAGCGGTCGCCCCGTTCTGTGATGCCAAGGACTGTCTTCTGGGAATTGCCGCACAAGGCTCGTTTCGCTTCGGTGGGGGAGGGGGATCGCGACCGCCGCAGGAGCAGCGGCACTGTGTTTGGACGAACCTGGGAGCATTGGGGAGAATTATTTGCTCCCAGAATCATTTGGAAACGCGCAAAAGTGTCCAAGAAGTGTCCAAGCAAGTTATCACGCGAGGGACGACAAAACTACATAAGTCATTGATATTGAAGCGAGCCGGCAGTCGGGTTCGAACCGACGACCTGCTGATTACAAATCAGCTGGTCCACGGTCGAGCAAATGCTGGCTTCGTCGAACCAGCCCAAAAACATCAAAAAATCCCGTACCGGCAAAGTGAACACCAGACCTCGAGACGGTAGCGGCGCGTCACGAGAAACGCCTCGGACACGCCGGAACCTATCTCAAGCGGAGTGATTTCGTTTGCAATCCGATGTCACTGCCACGGAATGAGAATATGCTCACGAGATAATATTGGAGCCTTTTGAGAAATGCCCGACATCCTTCGATCTAGGAATGTGTTCGCCCGACGCCACGTGCAATGGTTTGATGCGCTTATGAGTGACCATATCTACAAAAAGATTGAGCTGGTCGGTTCCTCTCCAAACGGCATCGAAGACGCAGTCAACAACGCGATCACGCGAGCTGACAAGACGATCCGAAATATGAGGTGGTTTGAGGTCGCCGAGGTGCGCGGCCACCTCGAGAATAACAAGGTTGCGGATTGGCAGGTGACAGTGAAGGTCGGCTTCACTCTGGATACCTGATAAAAGAGTGGGACCGCCGAGCATGGCAAGTAAGGCCAGGACAAGCCATTGGGCCATGATGGCCGACCCGGGAAAAGGGGTACGCCCCGCTATCGGGCACTAATATTTCCAGCGACAAGCGGACGACCGCCTCTGCGCCGCCAGATTGATCTGGAGGTTGGACGTCGTGCCAGGCCCCAAGACATGTCGAAATAGCGTCGCATCAGAATTGCAGATGACGGGCTTTTGGATTATCTGAACGCCTGTAAACGGCTTTGGACGGAGAGGGATAAAGTAGAACTTTTGGTAGAACTTTCACCTGTATTGTACCTTAAGTTTATGTAAGTCGTTCATAATCAATTGTCCCCGTAGTTCAACGGATAGAACGGAGGTTTCCTAAACCTTAAATGTGGGTTCGATTCCCGCCGGGGACAAACGCCTTAACCCCAACGATCTGTGCGACTTATCCCGGTTAGGAGCGCCAATTCGCGCCTATGCGAATATGGGTTTTTTTGGGCAAAAATAGGTGGTGATTTGGCAACGAAATGGCAACGTAGCAGGTGCACCTAATCACGCGCCGGAATGCCCGGCCACCACCCGCTCCTTCTAACCGCAAGCGCGGACGCCCAAAGAAGACTCGAAAACTGATTCGTGGAAAATGGCCTCGGGTTTACCGCGTCCCCGTCCATGGACGGGAACGCTTCATGGTTGACGCCCGCAAGGCCGGATTCCCGAAAGGCAAACGGAGTTTTTATGAGACCATCCAAGAGGCCATCGGCATAGCCGAAACCTTGGAGATCGAACTGCTCAACCACGGGGCGCGGGCGTTCGCTGAGCTGAGTCCGTTACAACGCAAAGACGCGACTGAAGCACTGCAGCTTCTCGAACCCTTCGAGGGCGCAACTCTTTTTAAAGCGGCCAGACACTATGTGGATTTTCTCGCAGCCGACGCCAAGCGCGCGACTGGCCCGACTCTCAAAGAGGCGCTTGCTCGTTACCTGGAAACCAAACGCGCCGAGCACGAGGCCGGGACGCTGCGCAAGCTCTCAATCTACGACCTCGAATCCAAGACTCGCTACCTGTTGGTCGAATTAGGCGAGCGACGTTTGGGAGAAATCGACCAGACGGCAGTTGAAGAGTTTTTAGGCAAGCTCGCGCTCTCACCAAGGGCACGGGAAAACGTTCGGATGAAATCGTCTCAGTTCTTCAATTTTTGCCTTCGTCGCAAATGGATCACCGAGAATCCGGCGGCGGACTTGGCGAAAAAGATCGAGATGAAGGATGTGGAAATATTGGGCGTCGAAGCGGCTGAAGAACTCCTGCGCACTGCACTCACAAGTTCGCACGCCGCGAGCGTTATCCCCTACCTTTGCGTATGCCTGTTCGCTGGTCTTCGACCCGGCGAAGCGCAACAGCTGAAATGGGAACAGGTCCACTTCGCGACAGGACAAATCGAGGTTTTGAAGTCCACCACGAAAATCAAAGAAACGCGCTTTGTCACGCTGGAGCCGCTGCTAGCGGAATGGCTTTTGCCTTATCGCAATGCCCATGGGAGGATCGCCGGAACAAACTTCACAAAAGACTGGAAAGCCGTACGCCAAGCCGCCGGGTACAGCGAAGAGTCCAGGCCGTGGCCTGTGGACGTATTGCGGCACACGTTCGGAACCAATTGGCTCGCGGTCCATCGTGACCGTGCACGGCTAGCCGAGGAGATGGGCAACACCACTAGCATTATCAAAAAGTACTATAAGAGGGCGATCCCGCGCCAGACAGCGGAGGCGTTCTGGAAACTGAGACCTATGCCTGAACCAGCAAATGTAGTCGCTTTTGCGTAATCGGCGCGATTGGAGGTTGACGTTCGGCTGATACCGTGGACCTTAGCGTGAGCAGCGTTCCTTCTCCGCCAGTACTGGAGCATGCAATACAAGTAGATTCCAACAGCACCACTCGCCACCTTCCAAGCCAGCGCCACTTTTCGAAAGTGGGCTTCTGGGAATGAGCTCAGAAGATTCGGGCGAGAACTCTCGTGTAGTTGTTAGCTCTGTAGCCTGCATGGCCAGGATAACGCTATGAAAGTTCAAAAGCATTTCTCCTTACGAGAAGTTGCCGAGATGTTAAACGTTTCGGTAGACTGTCTGAGGACACAGCTCGAAAAACGCCGCGTGGCGTTCAACAAAGTCGGGGGCCGGATCCGCATCGCGGAAGACGATCTGCAAGCCTTCTTGAGTCGCAACCGCATTGCTGCACACGGCGAAGCGATTGGCTCTTCTAAGAGGGAGGCGTAAACCGCTTTCCGCGAAGCTCTCCGGTCGTCAAAGCTCTCTTTTCAATAGCGCTATTGCCGGGCGGGGCCTCCAACGCCCTCTGCCAAAGGGTTTGAAACCACCCAAGAGAGAGTCTCAAAGAAGGAGAGCCGGAATGGATCATTGGACATGTAGAATGAGCGGCGAGTCCGGTTTCAAACATCCCCTTTTCGTTCATTCGTCAATCGACGATGCGGGTCTGAGCCCCGGAGCGTTTCGCGTGCTCTGCCACCTGGCGAGGCGGGCTAGCAAGAAGCGTCTGGCGTTTCCCGGCATCCGAGATATCGCAAAAACATGTCGCATGAATTGCGGTACGGTCATCGACGCGATTAGGGAGCTGGAACAATTCCGTTTTGTCGTAGCCAATAGAAAGCCGGGACGACCTACCGTCTACGGCCTCTTCCCGGAGCTGAAAGCCGAGTTTGAGGTGGTGCCCAAAACCGCGCCAGCCGAACCAGCAAGTGTTGCCTACCTAGGTAACAGTGACCAATCCCGAGGTGTTGCTCGCCTAGGTAACGGGGTGTTGCCTACCCAGGTAACGGAGTGTTACCTCACCAACCGTGCGGATCAAGTCCCAGAGCCGCTTGAGGTGCCCGAAGGTACTCCAATAAGGTACTCCGCAGCAGCGCTGACGCGCTGACTCACTCCCTTTCGTATGAAAACGAAGAAGAGGTAACTGAAAAAGAAGAAGACCTCAGGTACCAGTTGCTAAGTAAGCCTGAGCCACCGGAGAACTCTTCCTTCTCGACCACTAAATCCGAAACCAAGCACAAGCCGCTGCACGAACGCGCTAAGCTTCGGAGGGATCCATGCACCTCCAGACGGCGACCAGAATCGGAAGCGGAGGTCATCGCTTACGTCCGATCAATCGGTTGCGAGGAAGAAGACGGGACCTACATGTGGGCGCATTGGAAGAGCAACGGTTTCAAGAACGCTGGAAGGCGGATCTATGATTGGAAGGCGGCGATCGATTCCTGGGCTTGTCAGGGCTTTTTGCCTAGCCAGAAAAAATTAGTAGAGCGGATGGCCAAAAACGGCGTCCGACGCAATTTGATCTAGAGGGATTTCGGATGTCAAACGTACAACCGCTACCTTACAGCGAAGATTTTGAGAAGGGTCTTCTTTGTAGCATCCGGTACCGGCCAGAGATACTTCTTGAGATTCATGACGTTGCGAGAGCCAGTATGTTTTACAGCCCGGCGCACGCTTTGATTTTTGAAGCCTTGGTGGCGACAGCCCCAAAGTTCTCTGGGGTATCTGCTGAAATGGATTTCTACGCCGTGAAGCACTGGCTCATCGCCAGCGGAAATTTTGAGGAAGCGGGGGGGAAAGAACTACTCAACAATATCTGGAACTTTGTTCCAACCGGAGCGAACTGGCGTTACTACGTTGAAGGAGTGGTCGGGCATTATCAGCGCCGGATGGCAATTCTAGAAGCGCAACGCTTGATCGAGCAGATGTATGATCTTCAAAGCCCGCTTGAAGTAACAATACGTGAAACTGTCGAGCGCGTTTTTACGAAACTCGCAATCCAGGGGAGCCGCCCAGAGAAGATGCTCAAGGAACGAGCACACGAGTTTCTGGACATTCTTGAAGAGCGCGCCCGACAGGGCGGCGCAATCACGGGGATCACCTTCGGCTTGCCTGACTTGGATGAAATCGTTGGCGGTTTACAGGGCGGAGATGTGTGCGTAATCGCTGCCGACACCGGGGTTGGTAAATCGGCGCTAGCATTGCAGGTCGTCAGAACGACGTCACTCGATCGTGGATTTGCATCGGCGCTCTTCAGCCTGGAGATGCCATGGGTTCAGATATTTGAGAGGCTGCACATCCAGTCCAACGTTGCAATGAAGGCCTTGAGGCTTGGTGCATCTACCGAAAGTGAGAGGGCGACCATAATAAGGACGACCGAGTTACTCATCCAGCGCAACAACATCTTTATCGAGGATCAATTCGGTCAGGACATTAGTGGTATCTGCTCCCGATCTCGTTACCTCAAATCGAAATACGACATCAAACTGATCGTGGTCGATTATTTACAGCTTGTAGGGGCTGTGGCGGCAGGGCGCGAGATCACTAGGGAACGCGAAGTTGCTGCAATCAGCCACCGACTGAAGACGCTGGCCCACGAACTGGATACTGTCATCTTGGCGTTGTCGCAGGTAAACGACCAGGGACTATTGCGCGAATCGCGTGCGATTGGCCAGGACGCCGATGTGGTGCTTGTGATCCTGCCTCCTGAATCGAACAATCAGCCGTACGAAATCCAAATCCGCAAACATCGGAATGGCCAATCCGGTATTTACGTTCCGGTAAACTTTCACGGTGATCAAATGCGTTTCGAGTGAGCGTCGTGCCCGCCGCGCCAACATTTACAAAATGTGCATGGATCGAACCCCTTACGACGCCGAGCTCCATCACCGCAATCAACTCCAACACGGCTCCTGGATCTTTCAGCTCAAAGCATTGTAGCCACTATTTTCCCTTGAAGACCGATAGAAAGTCTCTGGTTGCTCGCAATGACTCTGCTTCTGATCATGGTATATGGCGAAAAACCTCATTGAGCACAGCCGTCTCGAGAAGAAGAGAAAACCAAAATCACGCGAAGGAGAGCCAAAGAAACTAGTAACCAAAGGAAATAACTCCCTTATGTACAAATTCACTGAACAAGACGTCCGTCTTATTCGCGCGAAGTTCAACTTCGATTCGACGAATTTATTTCCGAGCCGGAGCGAACCGATATTTGGTGTCACCGCTGCCAAACCTACGTTGAGCAAGGCCGGATGCCGACAAAATCCATTGTCGTGGCGGCCCGGTGCAATTGTCGAACCGAAGCGGTACTGGTGTCGAAATATAAAAAACTCAACCAGGACGATTGGGACCGAATCATCAATGCGATATGAAACGGTTCCTTGCTTAGGCAAAGCATGGAACCCGCTTCCGAGGAGTTGCCTTCGCCGTACACGCGCGCTGCGTCCAGGCCCAAGACCAGCCGCTGAGACACCCGGACTTGGCCGCCGAGCCCTGGACCGGCGACGACCAGCTTCGTCAACCCGTGTTCCTCGGCCTGCGGACTGACAAAGACCCAAAGGATGTCGTTCGCGAACAGAGATCCAGTCAGTAACCTACTAGAGAACAGCCATGGCATTCGACGACGACGGCTTCCTATCTCCTGACCTCGTGGCATGGACGGCCACGATCCGAACCGAGTTTAAGGATTGGTTTGAGCTGGTTGAAAGTTTTAACCGCGACGCAATGAAAGTCCTCTGGTCCATCAAGCCGTCACTGTCCAAGAACCAGCAATTGGTCGCCGCCTTACTTTACGGACGAGCACTGCAATCGTTCCAAGGGACGGTGTTGATGGCTGAACGGGGCATGATCGCCGATGCACTCACGCTGGTGCGCAGTTGCGCTGCGACGGCGATCGCGATAGGCGGTGTTGCTGTCGATGAGAAGTTTGTGGATGACCTCATCGAAGCCCATGATAGTCACCATCTGAGTTACGCTAATGTCATTCTCAATGACCCGGAGTCCCTCCGAGAGTTGACGCCAGAGCAGATCGACAATCTTCAGCAGGTTATAGCTCAGGTGACCGGAAAGTACAAAGCACCGCGTCCCCGGAGGATCAAATGGGATCGGGCGGCGAAAAAGGCGAAAATGTCTGCCCTCTACGACACTATCTACCGAATGACATCCGGCGACGCTGTCCACACTACTGTGCTTGCACTGGACCGCCACATTCAACCGGACGATCACAGAACAATCGGGCACTTGACCTTCCGTCCCGAGAGCCGCGACCCCGTGCAGACCCTTTCTATGGCCGCAAACGCCCTACTGCACGCGATGGAAGCCATGGCTCGCATATTCCCAGAAGAGGGATTCGAACGGACAGGGAAGTCGTACATGGACCGGTGGCAAAAAACTATGCATCCGCTGCAATGACTGCTCGTTTGCGCAACTACGCGGTCGGCTACGGGCTAGCCTTCATCGTGCTAGAGAGCGGTTGCCGAATCTACACCAGCCTGATGCAATGAGTGAGTCAATACAGAGTAACCAGAACAGGTGGATTATTTCGGACTTGGACGAAGAGGACCGTACCGCTAGGCGTCAAGCAATTAGGAATGACACCTGGATTGTGCGATACGTGCGTTTAAGCACCTTGTTCCATTACTTGAGTGGCCGAGCCTTTATTCCCAGCCTTCGTCTACTCCGTAATCTGGACCCACAGGAAGGCTTGCTGGCTAAGGAGGTTTACTTTCCCGCCTACGGAAGCCACCATTTACGGGATCTCTTAACAACTGCCCAAGATTGGCTTCGTGAAGAAGCTCGTGGCCCAAAGGTGCACCCAAAGCCGGGGCAAGAACTAAATGCGGTCGAGTTACGCTTTCTGGCTCAGGTTTGGCTCGATGAACTGGCGCGGAGACGCTCTGTCTGGTGCTGGAACATATTTGAGGGGCATTCCAACGCGCTCTGGAGTCTTTATGGTCAAAAAGGCGTCGCAATTCATAGCACCATTGGAGGCGTCAAAGCTGCGCTCGAAAAGGCCGGTCCGCTTCGCTGTCTAATCGCACCAGTGCGTTACGCCATTGATCGGCGCATGTTCATCCAAGGAGAGGATTCCCGGCCCACGGCAAAGATGATTCAAGGCCCCAATCTGCTGCGCCCATACATGTTTAAGAATCGGGCCTACCGTTACGAAGAAGAGGTGCGCTTCGTATTCGGGACTCACCCCGATCTGGTCTACGAAGACGCAACGCTGATCAAGTCTAAGAAGGGAATCGTCATCGAGATAGATCCGCAGCCCCTTGTCCAGGGCATCTCTGTTGCGCCGGAAGTCCCCCCTGATGAAGCCGAGCTGGTCGCAGATCTTTTCGAGCAAATCCAAAAGGCCAGTTCCCTCGGCCCCAATACCCATCCAAGCACGCTGAGGAATGGCGCATGCGATGGGTTGCGGTGGGTGGAACTCCGTTCACGATGGAGGATACTCCATCCGGGCTCTTCCCTGACTTGGACTCCTAGGTATAGCGGCCCGTTAAGCCCAATTTCCAAAGAAGAAACCCTCGGACTAAAGCCGATGTTTTCCTCTCAACCTAAACATTCTCTTCAGCCGCAGCTCTGCGGTCTTCCCAAAGCTGCCTCATCTCTCGTCCCAGACCATCGAGATCGGGATAGATTACGGACTCGGTAACCCCGCAATCTCTCAACTCCTGTCTGATCTTTGAGCGCGATTCGGAAGCAATCGTGATTGGCTTTATGGTGGAATTTACCTTCTCCAATTCTTCGGAGAGCCAATTACGGTCGATTCCAAACACGATGAATCGGCTGCGTTGAGCAGCGATGCGTCGGGTGATGACGTCAAGATCCAAGAGTAAGGGCGGCCCGGGTAGGTTCATTTCCGCGCGGTCTTCCTCATCAGTAGGCAGATAGGCGTCCTCCCATTCATGCTCTGTGAGTTCATAGGACGGGTGCTTTGCAACGTAGGCTTTCCAAGCCCCCTCAAGGATTTTCACCTCAGGAAGTTGCTTTAGTTCTTTGGACAAGCGGTAAGATTCAAGCACATAAACTCGGGCATCGTAAGCGTCATCTGCCTTATTACGCAGCGCAAAGTGCAAGGCCATCAGCGCACCGTCTGACCAATCAAGCAAGCGCGTTGGTTATGATGCTGCATCAGAAAATATGAGTCCCACTCCCAATCTTCCTCAGAGTCTTTTCGTTCGAAAGGTTAACCGCGTTGCGCTGGAATTCCCTATGCAAATCGTTTTCTATGTTGAGCAGCTTAACGACAGGTTTGATCTGAGCCTCAGCGCTCGCCGGACGATAAAGTTCGGGACGAAGAATCGTTTGGCCGTAGTCCTTGCTTTCGCCCCGAAACCAAAGCTCCTTGTGCTTAGGAAGCCCCCACGACCGGCGAATCTCACTTATGCGGTCGATGAATTTGCCGAGGCAGTCTATTGGTTCTTCTGCGGTGGCCATTGCCTGTAAAACTCCATCCCAGAGCTAACCTCCGTCAATACGCAAGAATACGTATTCCCTGCGGGATGCGCCGGTGAGACGCTTCGTTTCATGAGTCGTATATACCGCATAGAAGTCCCAGCGCGCGATAGGTTTGGTTCTACGGATGGCCTGCCGCGATTCGCCGTCATTGTAGAAATTCCTGATAAGATCATTTCCGCGTCGGGGAATAACTCGCCCGGATTGCAGGTGAAAGCATACGAGGTTGCAAATGACGCGACCCGAGAGCAGCGATTTAATGACCCGAACGTTGCCTTCAGGGGTTGGTCAAATACGGTGATGGTCGACGCGAATCTTGCTGATCACGGGGAGCCTAGCTTTACGTCGGCCGACGGTTGTCGAGCGTGGATAATAAAGACGTCCTGATTCACCGCCCGAAAAGCCACCAAAGGATTCATGAATGGGATTGCCAAAACCACGCGCCAAAGCTCATCATTGCGCGGTGTTGGAAATCCCAACGGCCACGCTTATTGTTACCGGCGCACTTTTCTTGGCCGCCGATACGCCAAAAACATGGTCGTTTGGGATGGACGGACCAACGGCTACGCTAATTGCGGCCTTCATCGCGATCGTGCCCACTCTTTTGGTGGGGATCGCCACCCTTATTTTGAGCGCCAGAATCGCCCGCGTGAGCGCCGACCTCTCCCGCGTGAGCTCTGGCATCGCCTCTCAGCAATTAGAGACGGCCAAGAACAAGCTTCGGCTTGACCTTTTCGAACGTCGATACGCCGCCTTCGAGTCCGCACTGAAGTTGGTCTCAATCACAGTCCAGAAAGGGGACGTTCCCGACGAAGCGCGGCGAGAGTTTGTGATCGCAACCAGAGGCGTCGAGTTCTTGTTCGACCGGGAGCTGCAAGACTATTGCGACACGTTGGCAAAGGAAGCTCTCAACGTACGGTGGGGCGAACGAATGCTGGAAACCTTGCCTTTAGGCGAGCAGCGTACCCGGACTGCGGAGGCGTGGCCAGACCGCATGAAGTGGTTCACCGAGCAAATGGAGGAGATACCGAAGCGGTTCGGTCCATTCTTGAAGATCCGTGGATAACTCTTTGCTACTTTTAAGCGATTGGCAGACGCGGCAGCTTATCGCACGAACAACCACCAAAGAACCCAAGGGCGAGCGCGACCGGTCTAACCGCGGCGGATTCTAAGTCCGGTACGATATTTTGATTATCAGCTACTTACAAAACGAGTGTCAAGAAAGTGTCGAAATAGCGAATTACTGGAGTAGTTCAGTCTATCCCGGAGCCTCGATGGCCCAAACATCCCAAGCCGGTTAGAATGAGAAAGCTAACTTTGGCAGACTACCTTCCTTGGCGGTTGGTATCATGATCGGCTTCGCGGTCTGGTCCTGGATATCCGGGATGCGCTGAAGCCCAGCGATATTGCCGCCGGCTAGTGCGCTGAGTCAGAGGCTCGTTGAGTGACTGGTTTAATGCGATTAGCAGCATTCTTACCTCGCCAGCGGAAGGGTGTGGCGGTTTGGTTGTACTGCTTGATGTAACGGATCAGCTTTCTGGATAGGTCGGTCGTGGAAGAGAAGATTCCCCGAGAGATGACATCGCGTTGAATTTTGGAAAACCAGATCTCGACCTGATTGAGCCAACTGGAATAGGTCGGGGTGTAATGGATCCGTACGGTTGGATGGGCCTGGAGGAACTCGAAAACATGCTTGGTTTTATGTGCGCTC